>Ga0255356_1000433_pt1 | contig 29074 bp, 27 predicted proteins | sample HBST100metaG_FD_189944 | JGI IMG/M metagenome (GOLD analysis project Ga0255356, IMG submission 189944) | Peat soil microbial communities from Stordalen Mire, Sweden - H.B.S.T100 | ecosystem: Environmental > Terrestrial > Soil > Wetlands > Peat | place: Sweden: Norrbotten County, Stordalen Mire...
GTCCACGGCACGCTATAAAAGGATCAGGCCCACCGAAAATTCCGGTGGGCCTGTATTTGAATGCCGACATCGCAAGTCAGTGCATTCCCACGATTTTTTCCGTCATGGTCCCGCTCGCCTTTGTGAGTGCAGGCTCCAGCGGGACCATCCGTGCTTTTAGTCTTATCTTCTCATTTTTGAAAGCACGGATCCTCGCCTCCGCGAGGACGACAAAAATATAAACCCTTCGGGGTCAAGTCCGATGTCGTGGTATTATAACCTCATGGAAGAATACGTGACCGATGCGATCGTTTTGAAGAAGGAACCTTCAGGGGAAAGTGATATGCGCTACACGCTTTTTTCCGAGCGGTTCGGAAAGATATCGGCAAAGGCGAAGAGCTCGCGGCGCATCGTTTCGAAGCTCGCGGGGCATCTTGAGCCGGGAACCGTGGCGAAGGTCCGCTTTATCGACAAGGGTTCCGCGCAGATCGTGGATGCTCTAAAGTCTTCGCGTGTCGATATTTCTCCGGAAGATCTGCGTTTTTTGAACGATCTTTTGCCGGATCTGCAGGCCGATCCCGATCTCTGGATCCAGCTCGCGCGCCGGGCATTTTCGTGGCGTGACGTTCTCCGGACGCTCGGTTGGGATCCGCATGGCGCGCTCTGTTCACTCTGTGGCCGCAAAGCGGGATGGTTCTTCATTGCGCGCCAGGAATTCCTCTGCGATTCCTGTGTTTCAAAAATGGGGAAGAATAAGATATCATATATAAGAATAGAGGTTCCCGTCGTGGTCCGTGGAGACGGACCATCCGTGCTTTAAATAAAAGATAGGAAGCACGGGTCCTCCGCCTTCGCGGAGGATGACAGAGGAGATGAGTCTTGATTCCCGCCTTCACGGGAACGACAAAAGGACTCTTTTTCAATAAAGAAATTTTCACATGGAAGAATATAATCCGAACGCGGTTTGGACGAGCAAAAAGAAGAAGGTTGTCTACACTCCTCCGGAGCCGCTTCATCTTGCGCAAACCGCTCCGGACGGGAGTGGCGGCGCGCCGTCTCCGGCGCATGCAGGCGGATCCGGAAAGAAGGCGGTGATCATTGCGATCGTTGTCGTTGTTCTTCTTGCCGCCGCCGGCGGCGCCTGGTTCCTCTTGAACCGGCCGGTCGTCGCACCGGCGGTCGGACTCGATTTTGCATCAGAGAATCAGATCGCGGCCGGAGCAACGACCACTTTTTCGGTGCTTTACACGAACAGCTCGACGGTGGCATTGCGCAATACGTCGCTCGTGATCTCGTTACCGGATGGCGTATTTTTCTCGGGGCAGCCCGACAGCGAGCGGACGGCCACGATCGCGCTCGGCGACGTCGCAGCCGGCGCGGCCGGAAAAGAGGACGTGACGATCCTTGGAACGTCTGCGGCCGGAAGCGTCGTACAGGTAAGTTCGACGCTGTCCTATGCGACCGATGCCTCGCGAGGCGTTTTGTTCACGACCTCAAAGGAATCAAGTCTGGCGATCGGCACGCCGGTCATTGACCTCGCTATTTCACCTCCTTCCAATGTTTTTGCGGGACAGGATTTCACAACGAAGGTGTCTTATGAAAATGCGACGGACCATCCGATCGACGGAGTGAAGATCACCATGCAATATCCCGATGGGTTTGCCTTCACAGAGGCGTCCCCGATACCCGCGTTTCCGGGTGATACGATCTGGAATATCGGCACGGTTCCCGCGGGCGGCGGAGGAACGATCCTTATTACGGGATCGATGACCGGCAAAAATACGGCGCTCTATTCGCTTTCGGGAACAGCGGCGGAAAGCATTGCGGGGACATCTTATCCGGTCGCGGCGGTCGCGGCGAATGTCTCGATCACGGCGACGCCGCTCACGATAGGCGCGGTCGTGAATAGTACGCCTGACTACGTTGCGGAGCTCGACGATAATCTTGACTATAAGATCACCTACGCAAATCTATCGAATACCACGTTCCAGAATGTTGCGATCACGGCGACGTTCGCGGGCGCGATGTTCGATCAAAGTTCCGTGGATAGCGCCGGTGCGTATAATTCGCTCACGAATACGCTCACCTGGTATACCGCAAACACCCCCTCGCTTGCGTCGGTCGCACCGGGCGAGAAGGGTTCGGTTGAGTTTCGCATCAAAACAAAACCATCGTTCCCGATCGCATCGGCTGCGGACAAGGATTTTGCGCTCGGATTGCATCTTGCGATAAGTTCTCCGACTGTTCCCGCGGGCACAGCGGCAAGTTCGACATCGGCGTCGATGGACGTCACGAACAAAGTCAGCGGTGCGATTGCCATTGATGCCGCCGGATATCGCTATGAACCAGGATCGGGTATCGCGAACTCAGGTCCCTATCCTCCGCAGGTGAACCAGGAAACGCTCTATACCGTTCATTGGCGCGTGACGGATTATTCGACCGATGTGAGCGGCGTGGGCGTTTCCGCATATTTGCAATCCGGTGCAACATGCACCGGGAAGGTGATGAGTACGATTGCGGCGGTACCAGTGTGCAATGCCGCAACCGGAGAGGTGACATGGGACATCCCGAGCATCTCCGCCGGAACCGGCATTTTGGGTGCTCCGGCCGAAGCTGTTTTTCAGGTCGAGAACATGCCTGCCGCGAACCAGGTCGGGAAAGTGGTGACGCTTCTCGGGAAAACATCGCTTACCGCGACCGATGAATTTACAGGCGGCGCGCTTACGGCATCGGCGAATTCCGTTGGAACCGATATTCCGGAAGATACCGCCGTGACAACGAATGAGCGGAACGTGACGAAATAAGGTTCGAGCGTCGCAGTTTGTTCCCGTGTCATGGTCCCGGGAGCGGGACCATCCGTGCTTCAATCTTTTTATAAAGCACGGATCCTCCGCCTGCGCGGAGGATAACAGAAAATAAGCTGGATTTTATTGCGATTGCAAATATCTTTTAATTACGCTTTAATCTTTCATATGGCAGACCAAAAAGAAATATCGATGGAAAAGATCGTGAGCTTATGTCGGCGGCGGGGTTTCGTGTTCCCGTCAAGTGAGATCTACGGCGGTTTTGCGGCCACGTACGACTTCGGGCCGCTCGGATTCCTTTTGAAGAAGAATATCGAAAAAGTATGGCGCGCATGGAACGTGGAATCGCGCGATGACATGGTGGAGATCGAGGGCGCGATCTTCATGCATCCGAAGGTATGGGAGGCGTCCGGTCATGTGGGCGGTTTTTCCGATCTTCTTGTGGAGGATCTCGTGACGCACAAGCGCTATCGCGCGGACCATCTGATCGAGGATGCGAAGATACTCGAGAATGCCGGCGCGCTCAAAGTGGAAGAGGTCGATACGATCATTAAGGAGCATAATTTAAAGAGCCCCGACGGCAATCCGCTTTCATCAGCGAAGCGCTTCAATCTGCTCGTAAAGACCCATCTTGGCCCCGTCGAAGATGAGGCGTCGGTTGTCTACCTGAAAGGGGAGAGCTGTCAGAACATTTACGTCGATTGGAAGCCGGTTTTGGAGACGACGCATCGCAAGCTGCCGTTCGGTATCGCGCAGATCGGCAAGGCGTTCCGCAACGAGATCACGGTGAAGAACTTCATTTTTCGCACGCGCGAGTTCGAGCAGATGGATGTGCAATATTTCTGCAAGCCGGATGAGGCGGATCAGTGGTATGAGTATTGGAAAAAGAATCGGCAGGATTTTTATACGCAGGCCATGGGATTCTCGCCGGATGATATCAAGTGGCGCCAGCATGATCCCGATGAGCGGGCGTTCTACGCGAAAGACGCGTGGGATGTGCAATACAAATTCGGCGAGATCGGGTTTCAGGAGGTCGAGGGCGTGCATCATCGCGGCAACTACGATCTGACCCAGCATCAGAAATTTTCCGGCACCGACCTTTCGTATTTCGACGAAGCGTCAGGTGAGCGGTTCCTTCCGTATATCATCGAGTGTTCCGGCGGATTCAACCGCTTGTTCCTCGCGGCCATGTTCGAGTTCTATCGCGAGGATGGCGATCGGAAGATATTGAGCTTCCCGCCGAAGCTCGCGCCGTACAAGGCAGCGGTTTTCCCGCTTCTGCGCAATAAAGAAGATCTCGTGAAGAAGGCGCGCGAGGTTTATGAAAGTCTGCATAAGAAATTCATGATCGCGTGGGATGATCGCGGCAATATCGGCAAACGCTATTATTCGCAGGATGAGATCGGTACGCCGTATTGCATCACGATCGATTTCGATACTTTGGAAAAGGGCGACGTGACCGTCCGCGATCGCGATACCGCGACGCAGGAACGGGTAAAGATAGAAGATCTGGAAAAGTTCATTGAGGGGAAGTTGCGATAATTTTTTATTTTTCTGTTGCGATTGTCTTTGTCATTCCGAGCTTGTCGAGGAATCTGGTATTAATAAAAATAGATCCTTCGCACGGCTCAGGATGACCTGCATATAAAAATTCAAGATATTTATTATTCATGAAATTCGTAATTACCGGTGGTAAGCCATTGAATGGGGAAATAACGCTCGCGGGGGCGAAGAACGCGGTTTCAAAAGTGATGGTAGCGTCCCTTCTGACCGACGAACCGTGCGTATTCAAGAATTTTCCTACGATCGGCGAGGTGGATATCATCAAGGAATTGCTCATGACCATCGGCAGTAAAGTGGACATTTTCGGTTCAACCGCAAAGATCCATACGCCGAAAATAGAGAACAGCCGTGTGCTTCAGCTCACGCGGCGGAATCGCATACCGATCCTGGCCTTGGGTCCGCTCCTTGCGCGCGCGGGCGAGGCGGAAGTGCCGGTCTTGGGCGGCGATCAGATCGGTGCGCGGCCGGTCGATATCCACCTTGAAGCGCTTGCAAAGCTTGGCGCGAAATTGCAGATCACGAAGAACAGTTATCATGCGTGGGCGCCGAACGGGTTGCATGGTGCGAATATCGAATTGCGGTTCCCGAGCGTGGGAGCCACGGAAAACGCCATTCTTGCGGCGGTGCTTGCGCATGGAAAAACGGTCATTAAAAACGCCGCATCGGAGCCGGAGATCATCGATCTCATTAAGATGCTGCAGAATATGGGCGCGATCATCGAGCTTTCGCCGCCGCGCACGATCACGATCGAAGGCGTGAAGAAACTGCGCGGTGTGACGCATCGCATCTTGCCTGATCGCAACGAGGCGGTATCGTTTGCATGCCTCGCGATAGCGACGCGCGGGAAGATCCTGGTGAAAGGTGCGATCCAGGACCATTTGATAACGTTTCTGAACGTGGTGCGCCGCATGGGCGCGGAATATGAAGTAGGGGATGAAGGGATCACGTTTTGGGTGCCCAACGGGAAACTGAATCGCGTCTTTGTGACGACCGACGTGCATCCGGGATTCATGACGGATTGGCAGCAGCCGCTCGTGGTCTGCATGACGCAGGCGGAGGGTGTATCGTCCATCCATGAAACGATCTATGAAGACCGGTTCGGTTATGCAAATGACCTGAGCGAAATGGGCGCAAAGATCCATGTCGTGCCGGATTGCCCGGATGACGAAAAATGCCGCTTTGCGGGGCGGGGACTGTACCACTATGCCGTGATCGAAGGTCCGACCAAGCTTCATGCCGCGGAGCTGAAGACGCGCGACCTGCGTTCGGGCATGCTTGATATCATTGCTGCCTTAACGGCTGACGGAACATCGGAAATCGACGGCGTTGACGAGATCGACCGCGGCTACGAACGCATCGATGAACGTCTCCGCGCCCTCGGCGCCGATATCGAACGGGTGAGATAGGTTCGAATAATCACTTATAAGATCATTTCGAGTTTCGCGAGAAATCTCTTGTTTCTGGTCCTGTTGTTCCGCTATTAGGCGATAATGGGCAGGACACGAGCCTGAAGGCATAGGGTTGAAACCCTATCTTTAGGATATTAACCACAATCGCGAAGTCAAATAAAACTTAATGATTTTTTAATGTAGAAAATGGCGAGATTTTTCTCCAATATTTGTAATGAATATCGCTTTTCCTTTTAATTTCCAAACCGAGATTTTCCGGATTTATTTTAGGAAACCGACCGAAATAATATTTCCAGATTTCTTTTTGGGAAGGATCTTTTAAGAGAAATTTAACATGGCGCCAATGGATGCTTTGGAGAAAAACCGCGACAGTCGGAGCCGTTTTTACTTTATAATTCTTTAAAATAGAGCGGATATAATTCGCCATCTGAATTTCCCTCAAATAGCAATGCACCCAGAAAAGTAAATGTTTTCTCTGTTGATCGTAGGTGAGCTTACGGGTAAGTTGAAAATAATCCTGCCGCATTTCATCTTGACCATCTATATTGAAGAGGAGAACGTTGCGACCATCTCGCCAAAGCCGTTCTATATTTTCCCAGGTGCGGACATCGGAAAGCGCGTAAGGGAATCTTTTCGCGGCAGCTTTGAGATCATGTTTTATGCGTTCAACTTCTTTGAATGGTTTTTGAACTATGCTATAGCGGTTGAAAATAAGCGAAGGATTTCCTTTTCTTGCCGGAAGCTCGAAAAAGATAATATCCGGCCGATATTTCGATACGACATTCGCTTGCCGGAGATCGGTTCTGTTTCCCTCGATACAATTTTCCTGGATAAATCGCGGTTTCATCAATTCCTTCTCTCGAGCGCGGAGCCGAGGGTTTCGTCGTCGGCGAATTCGATTTCGCCGCCGGTCGGCAAACCGCGGCCGAGCCGACTCATCTTTTCGGTGAACGGCGCAAGCTCTTTCATGAGCGTCGCCGCCTGGAAATCGCCGAGTGAGCTGGGATTGAACGCGAATATGATCTCATGCGCCTTACCCTTCATATCCTGTTCGATGTTTTTTTTGAGGCTTTCTATGCGGTTCCTCTGTCCGTTTTCGAGAAATCCGGTCTTTGGGATGGGGCCGGTGATGAAATAGCGGCCGGTGAATTTTTTGGTATTCTCGAGCGAAATGAGATCGGTTTCCTTTTCGACGATCATAATGACGTTTTGATTGCGGTTCGGGTTGCTGCAGATGTCGCAAAGATCGCCGGCGTTTTGATGCGGAAAGAAACAATGTTTACAGATTTTCAGTTTGCGTAGGTTATTGATGTTCACGGCAAGCTTGTGGACATCCTCCGTTTTTTCGCCGATAAGATAGAAAGCAAGGCGAATGGCCTGTCGCGGCCCGATTGACGGCAGGTTTGACAGCTCGTCGGCAACGTTCTGGATCGGTTCGGGAAGCTTCATCATATGTGCTATTTTAGCATGTTTCATACGTCATTCCGAGGGGTTTACAAAATCGTGTCATCCTCAGGCTTGGCCCGAGGATCCGTGTTCAAGGTTTAAAAAAGAGCAAAGAAGCACGGATACTCCGCCTTCGCGGAGGATGACGTATAATATGGCTATGATCCAGCGTGGCGTTGCTTCTTTCGGGCTTGATTACGGCCATTGCCCGCCGTGGCTTTTTCTGCGCATGGTGAAATTGGGCCGCGAGATGATAGAGGTGCTTATTGCGGAATATGGGCCGGAAGAATTCATTCGACGCATCGCGGATCCGGTTTGGTTTCAGTCCCTGGGCACCGTGCTTGCGTTCGATTGGAACGCGTCGGGCCTTACGACGATTTTGACGGCGGCGCTTAAAGAAGCGATCCGTGGCCAGGAAAAAGATCTTGGCATTTTTATCTGTGGCGGCAAAGGGAAAACCTCGCGCAAGACGCCGGACGAGATTCAGGAATGGGGTGCGCGGCTTGCTCTGCCTGGCGTGCAGGCCGACAATCTTGTCTACAATTCAAAGATGAGCGCGAAAGTGGACAGTGCGCTCGTGCAGGACGGATTCCAGCTTTATCATCACAGTTTTTTCTTTTCCCTTCGAAAAAATCCGGTGGCTGTTTCTGGATCTGGTTCCGGGCAGGCGCAGATCGGTGCGTGGGCGGTGGTTCAACAGGGGATGAACGTGGAAAAAGGTTCGGCGCGTCGCTATCACTGGTTCTCGGAAGATATCAAGGATCTTATCAGCGAACCACATTCCGGCATCTCGTCGCAGGCGGTTCTGAAAACGGTGCTTGATATGACGTCGCATCGGAGCGAGAAGTCGCGCGAGATCTCGACCGAACTTACGCAGGCGGGCTATGCGCCGCTCATGAAGGACATCAATCTGCTCAGAAAATATTCGACGCCGTTGTCGCAGATGGCGAAATTCGGTGATCATAATGGGCGACAGCTCACGCTCTTGAACCTTGAAACGCGCGAGTTCAAGAGCCATCCTGTGATCTACGATGATTTTTCGAAGAGCAAATATTTAGAGAAAGTGCTCGCGACCGTCGCGGACCAGAAGCCGAAAACGTATGAGGAATTTGTTGCCATGAAGGGCGTCGGGCCGAAGACCGTGCGTGCGCTCGCGCTCGTGGGAGAGGTGATCTACGGTGCTTCGCCGTCATATGAAGACCCGGCTCGCTACAGTTTTGCGCACGGGGGCAAGGATGCGACGCCATATCCGGTGGATCGTGAAACCTACGACCAAACGATCGCTATTTTGAGCCGCGCTGTGCAAAAAACGCATTTGTCGCCCACCGAAAAACAGAAAGCGATCGGAAGGCTTCTTTCGTCATCCTGAGCGGAGCCTGCCCCGAGAATTTTTGAGGGGCGAAGGATCTCGAGAGATTTACCATAAGATATGGAATGAAACTTTCTGTCGTGGTCCGCGGAGGCGGACCGTCCGTGCTTCGAACGAACAATAGGAAGCACGGGTCCTCGGGCCAAGCCCGATGATGACGGAAAAGGAGATATCCCTCGCAAAGTTTTGGATGACCCCGGAACAGGATGACTTCAATGTAGCAAAAAAACAATTTATGCTATAATTTTCATATGGACACACTTATTCACGCAGACATTTTCTTTTTTGTGACGACGATCGCGGTAGTCGTCATCACGATCGCCCTTACGGTCTTGATCGTTTATCTCGTGAAAGTTTTTCGGAATCTGCGGAAGATCACCGATGAGGTCACGGAGGAAACGATCCTCCTTCGAAAGGATATCGCCGATCTACGGAGCGAGGTCCGTGAGCGGGGATCTCAGGCGATGAGTGCCATGGATTGGTTCGGAAGGTTTTTTGGTAAAGCGAAGAAATCAAGGTCGAAAAAGAAATCTAATTAGCAAAATCATGCCAATAAAGAAAAAAACAACGATGCGTCATTCCGTGGAGGTCGGTACGGGTATTGCGGCAGGTATCGCGGGCGCGCTCGCCGGCGGATATCTTCTCTATAAGAGAACGAAGCCCCAGCAAAAGCAGGCGAAAGCGTGGGTTCTGAAGGCTCGCAAGGAAGCGGCCGTTGAAGCGAAGAAAGCGAAGCTGATCGGCGAGAAGGAATACCACCGGATCGTCGAAAAAGCCATCAGGCATTATGGTGCGATCGAAAAAGTCGGTGCGCCGGAGATCGCTTCGGTCATTCGCGACGCAAAAGCGGAGTGGAAACATATCGAGGCTGAAGCCAAGAAGGCGGCAAAATCAGCTCCGGTCACAAAGAAAACCGTGAAGCGTCCTGCAAAGAAGGCAGTGAAGAAGACAGTGAAAAAAGTTGTCCGGAAATAAAGTTTAAATTTCTTTGCAAAAAATCCCGCTGCGGCGGGATTTTTGTTGTAGCGATGGAAATGCCAAAGTTTTCTCTGTCATCCTCGATCTAGTCGTGGATCCGTGCTTTATAAAAATATCGAAAGCACGGATGGTCCGTCTCCACGGACGATAACGGAAGAAAATATCATTATCCGCTTTGCGAACGAAACAAGCTTGGTCGATCATTCATCTCCGTGAAAACGGGAGATCTAGCATAAGAAACCTGGATCCCCGCCTGCGCGGGAACGACAGATCCTCAACTTTCGGAAACAGGGACGTTATTCGTACCTGAGCGCCTCAATGGGGCTTTTTTTCGCAGCTTGGCGTGCGGGATAGAGACCGAAGGCTACGCCGCAGGCGGTTGAAACAAGAACGGCGATGAGAACCGCCGAAAGCGGGAACTCGAACGTCCAGCCGCCGGCGACGACGTGAGAAAGAACAAGCCACGCGAGCGCGGTGACTGCGGCACCGACCGCGATGCCGATAATGCCACCAAGGAAGGTGAGCATGACGGACTCGATGAGAAATTGCTGAAGGATATCGCGATCGGTCGCACCGACGGCTTTTCTGAGGCCGATCTCGCGCGTGCGTTCGACGACGGAGACGAGCATGATGTTCATGATGCCGATGCCGCCGACCACGAGCGAGATAGAGGCGATCGCCGCGAGGAAAAGCGTGAGGACCGATGTGATACTGCCAAGAAGCGAAAGAATATCCTGTTGGGTTTCGATCGTGAAATCGTCCTTGCTTGATGTTGTGATGCCATGGTTGTGTTCGAGCACGGATTCAATGCGTGATTTTACGAACGAGATGTCATAGGAAGAATTGGCCGATGCAAAGACGTAATTGAAGTAGGTGATACCGAGCATCTGGCTTTGGGCGACCGTGATCGGAACAATGACGAGGTCGTCCTGATTCACGCCGCCCACTCCCGTTCCCTTGGCAGGAAGGACGCCGATGACGCGGAAGCTTGTGTTCTTGAGCCGGATATCCTTCCCGACAGGATTCATGTTCTTGCCGAAGAGCGTGGTTGCGAGATCAGATCCGATGACCGCGACGTGATTGAAGGCCGTTACGTCGGCGGCGGTGAAGGGATATCCATTTGCAATGGTGAAATTCCGAACGGGGAAGAAGTTGGCGGTCGTGCCTTGATAGGTGACCGTAAGATCGTTGTCGCCGTAGACCGCGTCGGCTTGGCCGCTTACGAGCGGAACGACGGCATCTATAGACGGCTCGCGCGAGAGCGCGTCGACATCGTTCTGGACGAGGCTTGTAATCACGATGCCTTGTGATGCGGCGGGCGACTGGAAGCGGCCATTATTGGTACCGCCCGGGATGATGAAAATGAGGTTCGAACCGATGCCCTGCACCTGGCCGAGAATATAATCCTGCGCCGATTGTCCGATCGACATCAGGATGATGACCGAGGCGATGCCGATCACGATACCAAGCATGGTAAGGGCGGAGCGCATTTTACCGTGCTGAAGGCTGTCGATCGCCGAATGGAATGAATCTTTGATGCGCATGATATTTTGTATTCGCTTTTTTCTGTCGTGGTCCGCGGAGGCGGACCGTCCGTACTTCAATTTTTAAAGCACGGGTCCTCGCCGTCGCGAGGATGACCATTTTTATTTTGATGTATGAAAAATAAAAATGGTCATTTGAAGAATTCTTCTTTCGATTTTCTTTGTTTTATGACCGGCGTATCGCTTTCAATGAGGCCGTCTTTCATGCGGATGATACGGTTTGCAAACTCCGCGGTGTAGGTTTCGTGCGTTACGAGTATGATCGTATGTCCCTGCTTGTTCAGATCGTCGAGGATGCCGATGACCTGGGCGCCGGATTTGGAATCGAGGTTGCCGGTTGGTTCATCGGCAAAGATGACGTTCGGATTGTTCACGAGCGCACGGGCGATCGCGACCCGCTGCTTCTGACCACCCGAAAGGCGGCCGGCTTCGCTCTGTATTTTTTCCCCGAGGTCGACGGAACGGATCGCATCCTCGATCATTTTCTTTCGCGCGCTGGCGGGTACGCTGTCGTTGTAGAGCAGGGGGATCTCGACGTTCTCATATACCGTAAGCCGCGAGAGAAGATTGAAAGCCTGAAAGACGAATCCCATTTCCTTGTTCCGCATGTGGGCGAGTTCCTGGTCGGACATATCGTCGATGCTCTTTCCGAAAAAGGAATAATTGCCGCCAGTCGGGCGATCTAGGAAACTGAGGATTTGGAGCAAGGTCGATTTGCCGGAACCCGAGGGGCCGATGATGGAAACAAAATCACCTTTATCAATACTGAAAGAAACGCCGCGGATCGCCGAAGTGATATTATCGTCGTCGATATAATCCTTTTTAAGTTCTTTGACGTCGATCATGGAATTTTCTTGCTGGATTCTGTGGAATATTTTTCTGTCGTGGTCCGCGGAGGCGGACCGTCCGTGCTTTTAATCTTTCTTGATCTTTTAAAGCACGGGTCCTCGCCGTCGCGAGGGTGACCATTTATCAGATTATTTGAGCCCGATATTCACAACCTGTTCACCTTCGGTCGTTCCTGAAGCTATTTCAACGTTTCCGTTCTCATCCGAGATACCGAGCGTCACGGGCTGTTGGACCGTGGTGTTATTGACGAGGGTTTCCACAAATGCGCCGTTGTCATTCTGAATGATGGCGTATTGCGGCAGGATCAGGACGTTGTTTTTTTCCTGCGTCGCGATACTGAGGTTCGCCGTGAGGCCGCTCTTCATGCGTGGATCGTTCTTTGCGAACGCCACTTTTACCTGATAATCCACGACGCCGGAAATGATCGTTTGCGCAGAGTCGATATAGAAGACTTTCCCGGAGAATGTTTCATTTGGAAACGCATCGAAGGTCATGGACACGACATCTCCTGTGGATATTTTTCCGATATCGACCTCCGGAACATCAGCATCAACTTCGAGAGAGTTGCTCACGATAAGCGACGTGACCGGAACTCCGGGTGAAGCGATCGCTCCCGGTTTTGCGTTCTGCATCGTAACGATGCCGCTCATGGGTGCAACGAGCGATGCCTTGTCTATTTTTACCTGGATCGCCTGCTCGCTGGCTTGCGCTTGTTCGACCTGCGCCGTCTGTGCATCGATATCCTGTTTGGTCGAACTGGCGCGCGTGAGGTTGAGCTGGGCTTCAGCCTGCTCAACAGCGACTTTCTCGGAATCGATCTGCTGCTGGATCGTGCTGATGGATGAGATCGCGGTATTTACCTCATTGAGGGCGGTGGTTATGTCGTTCTTGTAGGCTGCGGTCGTAACGCTTGGAAGTGACGTGCCGTTTGCGATGGCATTCGAGGAATCAATGATGAGATTCTTGATGACGGCGAGACGCGAGGTGGCGCTCGATAATGACGAGTCGATCGTTGAGGATGTCGTTTGGCCGCCATTTATTTTCTGCAGATCGGTTTGCCATGCCGTGAGGCTGGTTCCCGCAGAGATGCGTTCGAAGGCTACGTCGTTTGCGATCTGTGAATCGTTGATCGAAAAGGTGAGCTGGGGATTGTTGGTGTTGGCATTGCTGAAGAACGGCGCGAGCTGGTTCGTGACGGCATCGTTTGCGCTGGTATAGGCGCTTGCAAGCGTGTTTGGTGCGCCCGTATAGGAATTTTCGAGGGTTTGCTCGGCGGCCTGCAGGGCGGTTTGCGAAACGGCGATATTCTCGGGCGTCGCTCCCGCTTGGAGCTTTTCGAGCGCCGCAGTCTCCGAATCGACGTTTGCCTGAGCTTCCGCGAGTTGGGCTGCGAGATCCTGCGTATCGAGTCGTGCGATGGTATCGCCGGTATTTACCCGATCCCCCTCATTATAATAGACCTGCGCAATGGTGCCGCCATTCTCAAAGGCAAGATCGACGCTGCGAGTCGTCGTGACGTTTCCGGTCACGCTAACGACCTCCGTGATCGAGCCGCGCTTTACCGTGACGAATTGATAGGTTGTCTTATGTGAGCGTGCAATGAAAAACCACGCGCCGCCACCGATGAGGATGACGAGGATCACGATGCCGATTTTTGATTTAAAAAACCCCGAAGTTTTCTTGAGCATGTTTTTATAATATTATTTCGGTGCTTTTTTCATGAGCCTTCTTACGGATGCAAGATGTTTCGTGAGATGGGATGCCATCGCTTCGAGCCGCGATGCCTTCATGATCATAATCGTATCATCGTGCGCGCTCATGACAATGAGCTTTTCGCCTTTCACGAGCTTCATGGCGGCGCGTGCCTCCGCGGGGATGACGATCTGTCCTTTTTCGCCGACAGTCGCTATGCCGATGAATTTTTTCCGGCTTGACTTGTTCATGCTCAAACGATACCATAACAATAAAGGAATATCCAACAAGTAGGAAAAGTAGGAAACGGATCATCATGTTATTGCGAGCTGAGCCTGTCCCGAGGGTTCTTGAGAGGCGGAGAATTTCTCTTCGTGGATGGCGGTGGGAATGTCTCGCATGGCTCGCCGCGGCAAAATCATAAATTCCAATGTCATCTATCATTGAGGTCAAGCATTTGGTGAAAAAGTTCGGCGATCTCGCGGCCGTGGACGATATCTCGTTCGATGTCGCGAAAGGGGAGATTTTCGCGTTCCTCGGGCCGAACGGCGCGGGTAAGACGACGACGATCAAGATGCTTACCACGCTGCTTGTTCCGACGAGCGGGGAAATACTGCTCGATGGGCATAATCCGGCGCACGATCAAAGCGGCGCCCGGAGATCGTTCGGTATCGTTTTTCAGGATCCGAGCCTTGATGACGAGCTGACGGCGCTCGAAAACATGGAATTTCATGCGGTGCTGTACAGCGTTCCAAAGAACGTGCGCAGCCAGCGCATCGAAGAGCTGATGAATTTTGTGGAGCTTTGGGACCGGAAGGACAGCCTGGTCAAGGAATTTTCCGGCGGCATGAAACGGCGCCTCGAGATCGCGCGTGGTCTTCTGCATCATCCGAAGATATTGTTCCTCGATGAGCCGACGACCGGTCTTGATCCGCAGACGCGGAATCATGTGTGGAGCTATATCAAAAATCTCAATGAAAAAGAGCAGATCACAGTGTTCTTTACGACCCATTATATAGAGGAAGCCGACCGTTCGGCTTCGCGGGTTGCCGTGATGGATCACGGCAAGATCGTTGCGGGCGGAACGCCGGATGAGCTGAAGAAGCAGACCGGTACGGAATTATTGGAAGACGCGTTCATTAAATTGACGGGATATGACCTCCGGAAAGAGTCGGCCGGAGGGACGGATCACATGCGCACCCGCTCGAGGGCGTGGGGGAGAAGATAAACAAGAAGAACGGATGAAGAATCAGCGAACAGATTTTTATTACTCTTTCTCCATCTTCATAATTCATCAATAACCATGTCTGCTATTTATATTCTTTGGCTCCGTCAGTTGAAAAGGTATTTCCGCTCGAGGGCGCGTATGATAGGCTCTCTTGGTCAGCCGGTCATGTTCCTTATTGCGCTCGGATTTGGATTCGGGCCTATCTTCGAAAAAGCTGGCGGGGGAGATTATATCCAGTTCCTCGCACCGGGGGTGATCGCCATGGGAATTCTCTTTACGGCGATGTTCATGGGCATCGAGATCATCTGGGATAAGCAATTCGGATTCCTGAAGGAAACGCTTGTCGCTCCCGTTTCGCGCATGTCGATCATGATCGGCAGGACTTTAGGCGGTGCGACCGTCGCTCTGGCGCAGGGCGTCATCGTTTTCCTTATTGCTTGGGCAATCGGATTCCGTCCGAGCTTCGCCATGATCTTCGTGGCGTTCATCTTCATGTTTCTGATCGCGATGCTTTTCACGGGAATCGGGACGGCGATCGCGTCGGTCATGGACGATATGCAGGGATTCCCGCTTGTTACGAATTTTCTCGTCATGCCGCTTTTTTTCCTGTCGGGATCGCTTTTCCCTCTCGCGGGCTTGCCGCCTGCCATCGAGGTCATTGCCCGACTCGATCCGTTGTCTTATGGCATTGACGGGCTTCGCGGGGCGCTCGTGCCCGGCTCGATCCATTTTGGATTCCTTTTTGATTTTGGCGTGCTTGGCGTCATCACGCTCATCGTTTTAGGTATCGGCGCATATCTATTCTCGAAAATCGAAATATAGTTAGTCCTGTCTCAACAATATCCATCCGGATCTTGCGATTCTTTTCGGCTGTCCCTCAATAAGGCTCGGGATGGTGAGTCCGTCGAACCACAAACCAAGAATTCCTCATCTTGAGCCTGTCCCCGCGCAGGCGGGGAGAAGGCCTCGGTTTTCGCTCAACCGTTGGCAGCGAAAAGGAAAATGAATGGTTTTCTATTCATTTTTTCTGAGAGAACCAGGATGGTCTTCCGTTAAAGTCCTCGCGATATCCGGATATCTGTTTTTGAAATAGGACTGACGATTCCGAGGTTCCTCCTCCAGAATATAAAAGTTGTCAGACCATTGCGTTTTTCTATTTTTCTGGCATAATAAAAGTGTCTCTTATTGATGCCCCTTGCTTATTTTTTAGGTATAGTGTACAATATATTCACATAATCAATCATATTTTAACCAATGGCAACATTTTCAAAGATCATCACGAATGCGCTTGCAGGATTAAGTCCGCGACAGCGGGATGTGATCGTGGCGCGCTTCGGTCTCGAGGGAGATAAAGAAGGAGAGACTTTGGCTACGATCGGAAACCGGCTCCATATCACGCGGGAGCGTGTTCGACAGATCGAGAATGGCGCCATGGCTACGGTCGCAAAGAACGTCAAAGATCATGGCGAAACCGTGGCATTGATCGCGAAGGTCAAGGGTTACATCGCGGGGAAAGGCGGCATTGCGGGAAAAGATGACGTTGCGGCATATGTGGCAACGCTTGCAAAAGGAGCCAATGTCGCACAACTCGATTTTCTCTCGGAAGCTTCGGGATCTTTTTTGGAGCGCCATGAGGACGAGGATTTTGCTCCGATCTACATGAGCGGCGACAAAGAATGGAAGGCGGCGAAATCCTTTATTGAAAAATGGGTAGGATCGCTTCGTTCACGTCGCGGACAGGTTTTTGAGGGATCGTATCGTACTGAACTTGCGAGTTTTACGAAAGAGAATGTCGTGCCGTCCACGACGGCTGAAAATTACCTTAGCCTTACGAAACGCATCGGAAAGAATCCTTATGGAGATGAGGGGCTTTCGGATTGGGCGGAGATCAGTCCGAAGACCGTGCGCGATAAGATCTATCTGGTACTTAAGAAAAATGGTGAGCCGCTTCATTTTGAAAGCATCGCCCGCCGCATCAATGACGTGAAGTTCGATGACAGCCGGAAAGCTTTGGGTCCTACGGTTCATAATGAACTTATTAAAGATGACCGGTTCGTTTTGGTCGGTCGCGGCATGTATGGTCTTCGGGAACATGGCTATGAACCGGGGATCGCGCGCGAGGTGATCGCGAGAGTGCTGAAGGAAAAGGGACCGTTGCTTGCGAAAGATGTCGTGAGCCACGTAACGAAACAGCGTTTCTTCAAGGCGAACACCGTAGTCATCAATTTGCAGAACAAGGCTTTATTCGAACATTTGCCGGACGGCAGATATCGCGTGAGGGAATCATAAAAAGGATCTTTTTTCTGTTGCCCCGTTGGAAAACGGAGCCCAGATTTTTTCTGGATTCCGTGTCGGAGCGCGGAACAGCAAGACGTTTCGTGCTACAATAATCATATGTCTGCGACGATGTTACAAGGCATTTTTCAGGGCGTCCTGCAGAGCGTTCTTGTTGCGTGGAGCGAGGTGTGGTGGATCGTCCTGCCGCTTGTTACATTTTTTATTTTCTGGGATTTTTGGCTGGTCTATCTCCATATCCGGTTTGTGAAGGCGATTTCCTGGAAATTGCTTGAGGTCAAAATTCCTAAGAACGTTCTGAAGACGCCAAAGGCCATGGAGCAGATCTTTGCCGCGGCGCATGCCCCGTATTCCTACGGGATTTTGAAGTTCGATAAATACTGGAAGGGGAAAGAGGAGTCATGGATGGCGTTCGAGCTGATCGCCCGCGCCGGCGAAAGCCATTTCTATATGCGATTGCCGAAAGAAATGCGTCACAATATGGAGGCCGCGGTCTACGGCCAGTATCCGGAAGCCGAGATCATGGAAGTTGACGATTATCTCGATCATTTTCCCGAGGTTCTCCCCAACCAGGAGATAGATATTTCGGGTTTCGAGGAGATTTTGCGCCATGAGAATTATCTCCCGATCCGGACCTATCTTGAGTTCGAAGATCCGACCGAGGAACGGCGACTCGACACGATCGCTCCGATCATGGAGATCATGGCGAAGCTCAGGGATGATGAGCAGTTGTGGTATCAATTGGTCGTCCGGCCAACTGGCGAAGATTTCAAAAAAGAAGGGGAGAAAAAAATAAATCAGATCATTGGCACGGAATCGAAGAACAAATCAGACGGCATTTTTGCCGACTTCGGTCTTGGCGTCACGCTTGGCGAAGTGGTGCGCGCCCCTTTCGAACATCCTGGTTCCGCGGTGAAGAAAAAGGAAGAGGTGGCAAAGACGATGCGTTTTTTGATCACGCCGGGCGAGAAGGACATGACCGAGGCCATCGAGGAGAAGATATCGAAGATCGCCTTCGAGGCGACGCCGCGTTTTCTCTATGTCACGAAACAGGGGAGTCCCGATCCTGGTGTGATCGCAGCAATTCATGGATTTATACGCCAGTTCAGCACGCAAAACTTGAATTCTCTGAAACCCGATGGCGCGACGACGACGGCGTCGTATTCCGTGCGCGGTATGTTCAAGGACACCCGCATCAGATGGCGAAAGCGTGCGATCTACGAAAGTTACCGCCACATTTCCCCGAGCGAAAAAAAATCAGTTTTGAATATCGAAGAACTTGCCAGTATCTATCACTTCCCGAGTGCGGCGGTCTCGACGACCGAACTCGAAAAGATCCCGTCGCGCCGAGGCAGTCCGCCGTCCGGCATTCCGACGATCGACGATTAGAATTTTTCTATTCGACTGCGTTGTCGTCCCCGCGATGCGGGGATCCAAGTTCTTCCTCCTGGGCCCCGTTTTCCAACGGGGCGACGGGATGCTATTATTATTCATATGATGGACGACGATATGCAGGATCTTACCCCACTCGGGGTTTATAATTTCCGTCATCAACAGAAGAAATTCGGCATCAAGCTCGACGACCGCCGCCGGCATATTTATGTTATCGGAAAGACCGGCGTCGGGAAGACGACGCTGCTTGAAAATATGGCGATCGCGGACATGCGATCAGGGAAAGGGCTTGCGTTCGTCGATCCGCACGGCGAATCGGCGGAAAAACTGCTCGATTTCGTGCCGGAGAGCCGCCTGGACGACGTGATCTATTTTGATCCATCGGATATGGAGTTTCCGATCGCATTCAATCCGATGGAGCAGGTCGGCACCGAGTACCGGCATCTTATCGCGTCAGGGCTCATGGGTGTGTTTAAAAAGATCTGGGCCGATGCGTGGTCGGCGCGTATGCAATACATTCTGAACAATACCTTGCTTGCGCTCCTTGAAAATCCGGGGGCGACGCTCTTGGGGATCCTTCGCATGTTCTCGAACCCGGATTATCGGAAACAGATCGTGGACAATCTGAAGGATCCGGTTATCAAGGCGTTCTGGCAGGACGAATTCTCGAAATACAGCCAGCGATTCGAGACCGAAGCGTTGGCCGCGATCCAGAACAAAGTCGGCCAGTTCGTTTCGAATCCGCTTGTCAGGAACATTCTTGGCCAGCCGCATTCGACGCTCGATATGCGCAATATCATGGATTCGGGGAAGATATTCATCTGCAATCTTTCCAAGGGCAAGATCGGCGAGGATAATTCCGCGCTTCTCGGTGCCATGATCATTACGAGGCTTCAGCTTGCGGCAATGTCGCGCGTCGATACGCCGGAGCAGAAGCGCCGCGATTTCTTCCTGTATGTCGACGAATTCCAGAACTTCGCCACGGAATCGTTCACGAGCATTTTGTCCGAAGCCCGCAAATATCGTTTGAGTCTGGTTCTTGCGCATCAGTATATCGGCCAGCTGATCTCGAGTGACAGCACATCGGTTCGTGATGCCGTGTTCGGCAACGTGGGAACGATCATTTCGTTCCGCGTGGGTGCCGCTGATGCGGAATATTTGGAACAGGAGTTCATGCCGGAATTCCTGCAGAACGATTTCGTCAATCTTTCAAAGGCGAACGTTTATATCAAGTTGATGATCGACGGCGTCTCTTCGCGTCCGTTTTCCGCGGAGACCTTGCCGCCGCAGAAGATACCGCTCGAATCCTATCGCGACGTGATCATTAAAAATTCCCGCGAGCATTATGGCACGCCGAAGAGCGTCGTTGAGGCGCAGATCGCACAGGAATGGCATTCCGCCGATGTTCCATCGGCGCGGCCGCCGCAACAGCGTGAAAAACGATTATCCGAGGTGCTCGGTCCCGGTGCTCGCCAAAGAACAGCGCCCGACGTGCGCAATGTGCGCGACGTGGAGCCTCGACCCGCAGCAACATTAAGGGCAGTCGTTCCTGTCGATCAGGAAGAGAAAGGATCGGTCCCGGAAAAAGCCGGAGGGAATGATTCTCCTGTTGATAGTGATCAGGTCAGGAAGAAAGTTCCGCACCCGAACGTCGATATCGACGCTTTAAAGCAAGCTATCCATCATTCGCTCGAAGTCCGTTCAAAGGGCGCAGGATCTGTTTCCGGGCAAACGTCAACCGGAGATGCTCGTGCGGAAAATATCCGCGTCGTCCGAGTTCCTGTGAGCGAAACGCCCCCTGAAGAACCGGGACAGAAAAAAGAAGAGGAACTTCAGGACGGCACAATGCATCTTTCGGATCTTTCAAAATTGCCGCTCAAAGAAAAACATGGCATCGTTACGCATAACGATGACCGCAAAAAGGGTGATAACGAAGAAGAAGGGACTGATACCGATCAAGGCCATGATGCCAAGTCCGCAGCCATCGCGTCGTCCGAAGATGAAGACCCGAATGCTCAGAATGATACATCGCGCGCGAGCCAACAAAACAATTCCGGCTCAAAGATCGACATCAACGCACTGAGGAAAGCAATCGGTGAAATCCAGAAGAAACGGAATGCCAAGTAATCTTACGTCGGACTTTATTTGTCCGTCATGCCGATTATTTATCATTCCGAGCGGAGCCTGCCCCGAGGATTTTCGAAGGACGAGGAATCTTGAAAAATATATATAATGTCATCCCGAGCCTGCGAGGGATCCCGTAAAATCAAGGATGATGAGATTTTTAGCAAAGCTCGAAATGACAGCTTAAAACTATTCCATGCGGTTTCACGTCATAACCATTTTCCCCGATATTTTCGATTCGTACATCCGCGAATCGCTTTTTAAGCGCGCGGAAAAGAACAAGATCGTTTCGGTGAGTTCCTATAACCTCCGCGATTTTACGACAGAACGGCATCGCAAAGTAGATGATCGGCCGTTCGGCGGCGGACCGGGGATGGTTCTGCAGATCCAGCCGGTCTACGATGCCGTGAAATCGATCAAGCAAAAGGTGGCAAAACGGAAGAAGAAAGCGAAGACGCGGGTAATTTTATTTTCGACGCGCGGCAAAAAGCTCGGCGCAAAAGAAGCAAAACGATTATCGAAATACGACGATCTCATTTTGATCTGCGGCCGCTATGAAGGCGTGGACGAGCGCGTTGCGGAACACGTGGCGGACGAGGAAATTTCGATCGGAGATTACATCCTCTCCGGTGGCGAACTGCCGGCGATGGTGCTCATGGAATCCGTGAGCCGTTTCATCCCCGGATTCCTGGGCAAAGAAGAATCTCTCGAAGAAGTAAATGGTTCATTCCCGACCTATAGCCGCCCCGAAGTTTTCCATCCTTCTTTGTCGTCTCGTCTTTCTTCATCGCCACGCGCGGCGACACGCCTGTCGCCCTCGCGGCGGCGAGGGTCCGTGCTTCCCTTGTTATCTTCGAACAGAAAAAAGACAAAGGGTTGGTCCGTCCCCAAAATCCTCCTTTCCGGTGACCACAAAAAGATCGCCGAATGGAGAAAAGAACAGTCCGACTAAGATTATGCAGAAGGAAATAGAAACAAGATTTCTTGACATAGACAAGGATGACCTCGTGAAGAAGCTTACTCTACTTGGCGCTATCGATCGGGGCGAAGAAAAATTGGAGGAAATCATTTTTCATGCCGCAGATATGTCGTGGGTTGGGAAGAATAAATTCGTACGACTCCGCAAAACGAAAGGGAAGATAAAGCTGACATATAAAGAAAATAGAGGACAAACCGTGGATAGTGCGCGAGAGATTGAGTTTGACGTCTCGGACATTGATAAATGTTCTGAGTTGTTGAATAAGGTCGGCTTGGAATCAATACGACGCCTAGAAAAATATCGGCATACCTTCAAGCTTGGCGATGTGACGATTGATATTGATTCCTGGCCAAAAATTCCCGCTTATGTGGAATTGGAAGGACCATCAGTGGAATCCCTTGAAGAAGCTTGCGGCAAATTGGATATGGATTGGAAAAAAAGATTCGACAGTGATGCGCGGGAAGTATTCCGGCGTTACGGTTATGACTTAGATAATATTACAGCGATTACATTCAGTGAGCTTAAGCATAGAGATTTGGGCATTTAACCTAAATTTAATCTCCGCTCTGCCATGCTTCCAATATGGCAGATTTTTTTTCAGGACCTAATCTCCAAAATAGTTCATCCGGCTCTCGCGGTCCTTTTTGGCGGCAAACCGAGAATTCCTCATTGAAAGACCCCGCGGGTATTCCTTCTTCGGAAATTCTCGGTTTTCGCTCAAAAAGTCCTCGCGATATCCAGATGCCTATTTTGGAGATTAGGTCCGGCGACATTACCTGTGCTATTGCGACTGGTTTACTTATTGGAATGCTGGCCGCTGGTTTTGTGTGGAATATCATGGCGATTTCTCTATGTGCCGTGCTTATTTTTCCGGCATTAAAATATTTTTTTGCAAAGTCACGGAAAACATCGGCGGTTTTTGCGCTGATCGTTTTTCTGGCGATTCTGGCTGGTGCGTATTATTTTCATTTCTTTGTGAATTGGCAGGCGACTGGACGGCGATTGCCGGACGGAAAGAATTCTTTTGATGCAGTGGTCGTGAGCGAGCCTGCAGCCTCGGAAAAACATCTTTCGTTTTTCGCGGAGCTTCAGCCGCCGTTTGCTGGGAATGTGGAGATGTTTGCTCCACCGGAAAGCGAAATTCGCTACGGCGATCTTGTGGAGATTTCGGGAACGTTTGTGGCGGGGGATGCAAACGGCGCGCCCACGATATTTCTGAAGAAGATATCTATTGTTTCGGAAGGGCACGGATCGTGGCTTATCGCGAAGCTCGGCGATTTCAAAAGATCGGTTTTGCAGATATTCTCCCGTGCGTTGCCGCAGGATGATGCGGCACTCCTTGGCGGCATGACGCTCGGCGGAACGGCGGGCATGAGCGCGGCATTGAAGAACGATATGACCGCATCGGAAACGCTTTACGTGACATCGATGTACGGCTGGAAGATCGCGATGATCGTCATGGTTATCGAAGCGCTGCTTGCCGGTTTTCTGACGCGCCGGATCAGGTTTTGCGTGAGCGCTTTTCTGATCGTTCTCTTTGTTCTGATGTCGGGTGGCAATGTTTCCGCGGTGCGCGGCGGCATAATGGCGTATCTTTTGATGTTCGCCAAAGAAACAGGATCGGTCTTTTCGCGCAGGAACGCGCTTCTTTTTGCCGCAGCTGGCATGGCTCTGTTTGATCCGACGATCGTGGCACAGGCGGCATTTCTCTTGTCATTTTTAAGCGTTGCGGGTATGGCGTTTTTATCCGAACCAATTCGGAGATTTTTGCATCTTGGCGAGGGCAATGGAATGTTCAGATGGAAAGATTCAATCATCGTGAGCATGGCATCATTGGTTCCGATCGTGCCGCTCGTGAGCGCGCTCTTCGGATCATTTTCTCTCACGGCAGTATTTGCGAACATTCTGATCGCGCCAACTATCCCGATCGGTATGGGTGCGGGCGCGGCGCTCGCCATTGCGGGATGCGTTTCGCAGTGCGCTGCATTTTTCGTCGGTCGCGGTGTGGAGATATTTCTTTCCTACGCGCTCTGGATCATCCATTTCTTTGCGGCACACGTCGTACCTCTGCCATTTTCATTTTCCGGCGTACTGCCGTTTGCGATCTATTATGCCGCCGTCGGATTTTTCGCGTACGCGTATCGTGAAGAAAAAGTATGTCATTCCGAAGTCCCGCCGCAACGGGACGAGAAATCTATTCTAAACTACATCGTCGAAGACGAAAGCTGAAATTCAATGAACCAAAATTTAAAAAAATTAAACAAGCTTTTTCTTGTCGTTATGGCTGCGTTTTTTATATTTGATATTTTTTGCTGGCATTCGATCTTCTCGAATGTACCAAATGCTTCGGCGCGCGCATATTTTCTGGATGTCGGACAGGGCGACAGCGAACTCGTGGTCTTTCCCGGTGGCATCACCATGATGACGGATGCGGGGCCGACGAACGCGGTGCTCGATAGCTTGGAAAAAGCATTGCCGGGGAAAAAATATATCGATCTCGCGCTCATCACGCATCCTCAGCTCGATCACTTCAACGGCTATAATTTTATCCTCGATCATTATGATGTCGGGGCGTTCCTTTATAACGGGCGTGACGATACGGGCGTTGCGGAATGGACCGCGTTGAAAGAAAAGATCGCGGCGAAGCATATTCCGTTCATTACGCTTGGCGCGGGGGATAGCGTTCGCTATGAAAACAATGAGGTTGATATTTTATCTCCTGATACCGCATTTGCCGAGAGCGCGGAGCTGAACGATACCGGCCTCGTCGAAATGATCGATACGGAAAATTTCCGCGCGCTTTTTACGGCAGACATCGGTTTCAATATCGAAGATTGGCTGGTTGCAAACGTGAAGGATCTCCGTGCCGATATTTTGAAAGTGCCGCATCACGGGTCGAAATATTCTTCGGGCGATACGTTTTTGCGCGCCGTTGATCCTTTGGTTGCCGCGATCGAGGTTGGCGCAAAAAATGTGTATGGCCATCCCGGCGCGGCTACCTTGGCGCGGCTGGCGTCTTCGACGCATGCCGAGGTTTTCCGTACCGATAAAAACGGCACCGTGGAAGTCTATTATGAAAATGGGAAATTGAAAGTTATGAGAGAAAAATAGGGCGTATCTCAAAATCTTCACAGGACGTCATTTCGAGATTTGCGAGGGATCTCATTGATCTTTTGGTGATCGTGTCGAGATTCCTCGCAAGCTCGGAATGACAGAAGGATCTTTGAGATGAATTTTAAAGTGTCTCATTCATACCGAATGAGTCCGTGATTGATCGCGGCGGCAAACTGGAATATTCCTGAGATAGGCTTTATGCTGGAGGTCGGCAGAGATAGCCGCCTATTTTATGGATACGATCGTTTTCGATATAGAAACCCAGAATTTTTTCACTGACCCCGGCGTAGGAAGGGATAATTTTGGTGCCCTCAAGATATCGGTTGTCTGTGCATATTCATACGACAAAGATAAGTACTTCTCTTTTGAAGAGAACGAAATGTCGGTCGCAGCGGAACTTTTTTCCAGCGCCGGGCGACTCGTTGGTTTCAGCAGCAACCGTTACGATATCCCGGTACTCAATAATTATTTTCAGCACTTGCGTCTGCCGATCGAAAATCTTTGGAAGAAAGAGCGCGTCGATCTTCTTGAGGAAGTCGAGCTTGCGACGGGCGATCGGGTCAGCTTGAGCCGGCTCGCCGAGGCGAACCTCGGCGAAAAGAAAGAACAGCACGGCGCCGAAGCTATCCAATTATATAAAGAGGGGAAGATGGACGAACTCAAAAAATATTGCCTGAACGACGTTCGGCTGACAAAAGAAATCTATGACCTCTATCTGAAACAGCATTATCTTATGGTGCCGAGCAAGAAAACCGGAGATACGGTCAGGGTTGAATTCGCAAAGCCGATCATATGAAGGTGTTGCGCGATGCAAGAATCCGCAACGCAAAACCGCATCTTTCAAAAGATGCGGTTTTGTAAACGAGCCTTTCATTGCGATCGCCGTGATTGCTCATCGGAACATCGTCGTCTCGCAAAGATTTTTTGATACTGCGCGCCCTTAGGCGTACTTCGTTATTGGTTGATCGACGCAGGATTTTGGTTCTGGCCTCCTGACGGCGGTGTGCCGCTCGCATTGCCCGGCGGTATACCATTGCCATTCGTCGAAGAACTTATATTTGCAGAAGGTGCCTGATCGGGAGGTATCTGGCTGGGAGGTATCTGCTGCTGGGTGTTGCTTGCGTTTATATTGCCGTTCACTGCTCCCTGTTGCTGGCTCTGGCTAGGAGTCATTACGAAGAAGAGAACAATTGCCGCAACAATGATCACAACAACTACAACTGCAGCGATTATGATGTATTTTTTTTGCATAAATGAAGAAAAAACAGCCTCGACCTTTTGCACCGAATTGAACCTATTTTTATTATACGAGGCACTGTGCAAAAACGTTTCTTACCGACGGGTCCGGGGTAGAGGGTGGTAGGATATTCGGACTTATGCGGCAACCTGCTTCTTCGCTGGGTCGGCCCCTGGTTCGGGGGTGGCGGAAAGCATCACGGCAAGAGTATCCATATAATCGCGCCAATGAATTATCTTGCGATCTTCAATGGTGATGATGGAGCAAAAATGGTTATGGTAATCCTTTCCCGTGGAAGGAACTGTTCCGTGCACTTCGTATTCCAGAACGATGACGTTTTTTGGTTGCGTTGATTTATATATCCGTAAATGATCGGCTGAGTGAATGACGTTGGTATAACCCTCAAACCAGTCCATGTATGCTTTACGCCCCTCGATTTTATTGGTGAATCCAGGAAAGTCGTATTGAAACTCAAAGACGGCGTTTTCGGCTACGGCATCCCAGAAATGCCCTCCGTCAACCTCGCCGTTTAATCCCTTCATGATAATACGGTAAAACGGTTCGGCATTTTTATTAAATGCGGGATGATCTCCGTTGGTTCTCTCTTTCTTATCCATGGTGCTAATTTTACATCAAATCAGTGCTGCGGAGAGGGTGAGATTCGCCCGCGAGTCCCGCACTCGCCGTCGCTCGTGCGATCTCTGGGCACCGCCTCACCTGATTTTTCTACTGGAAAAGCAGGCTCCGGCGTTCGAATCTACTCTTTCGGAAAGTATTAAAAAGGAGAGCTCTTGCTCTCCTTTTTAATACCGCGGAGAGGGTGAGATTCGAACTCACGGAGCCCTTTCGAGCTCACCGCATTTCGAGTGCGGCGCCTTCGACCACTCAGCCACCTCTCCTTCGCGGTTTATTGTATGAGGATTTTTAAGATAAGGCAAATTGTAAGGATTCCTCGCCCCTCAGAAATTTTCGGGGCAGGTTCCGCTCGGAATGACGGTGATTTTTTAGTTAAACTTCATCATTAAATTTTTCTTAAAGAAAATTTTGAGATCAGATTTTTATTTGGTAGAACGGATGGATGAAAAATAAAATAATTATATTTGCCGCGATGGCGGCGATGATCGTTGCAGGATGCGGGGCGATGCCGGTGCGGGTCGGTGCGGCGTACCGATTTTCCAGTTTTAAAGGGAAACCGCCGATTCATATAAAAACTTCGGGAGGGAAATCTCCGTCGGGCATTACGCCAAGCGAGATAAAGAAGATATATAATCTGCCAGCGGCGGGCGGCGCGGGAACGATCGCGATCATTGACGCCTATGATGATGCAACCATTGAAAAGGATCTCGGCGTCTTTGATATTGCCTATGGTCTTTCGGCGTGCACCGTGAAGAATGGATGTCTCGAGAAGCATCTCATGGCCACGTCGACAAAAACGGACAATGGCTGGGCGCTTGAAACGTCGCTCGATGTCGAATGGGCGCATGCCATGGCGCCGCAGGCGAAGATATTACTGGTTGAAGCAAAAACGCCAAGCGGTGCGAACCTGCTTTCGGCAATCGATTATGCGGCTGACCGCAAAGATGTCGTTTCTGTTTCGATGAGCTGGGGCGGAGATGAATTTTCGGATGAACTATCTTACGATTCGCACTTCACGAGCAAATACGGCGCGGCATTCTTTGCATCATCCGGCGATGATGGTGCTGGCGTGAGCTGGCCTGCCGTTTCGCCGTCGGTCATCGGCGTCGGCGGTACGTCGCTTGCGTTAACGGCTTCTGGAACATTGGTTTCGGAAGCGGCATGGTCGGGGAGCGGCGGCGGCGTAAGCGCCTACGAGATCCAGCCTGATTATCAGAAATCGTATTCCGTTCCGAAGGCAAAAGGCATGCGCGCCGTGCCGGATGTTTCATATGATGCCGACCCGGCTTCGGGATATGCTGTCTATAAGACAACCGGTTCTTCGAAGAACGGCTGGTATACTGTTGGCGGTACGAGCGCCGGTGCGCCTCAGTGGGCCGCGATTTATGCGCTCGGACACTCGGCTACGCTCGCAAACATGTATGCCGACAAGGCGTCGACCAGCACGCTGAAATTCTTCCGGGATATCGCGAGCGGTTCCAATGGTACCTGCAAATATTATTGCGATGCGCGGAAACGTTACGATTATGTGACGGGACTCGGTAGCCCTCTGACGGTGAATTTCTAATTTCTGTCATCCCGTTGCAAAACGGGATCCAGACGTCGCCCCGACGAAAGTCGGGGTCCAGGATCCTTTCCTGGATCCCGGCCTTCGCCGGGGCGACAGAAATTGGTGTCGGGATGAAGAGATGGCGATATGTTATAATGAGATTATGAAGATCGAATGGAACAAGGTGACATGGTATTCAAAGGTTCTTGCACTCATACTTTTTGTGGCGTTGCCGTTCGCGGGATTTTATTTCGGTGTCCGATATGGCGCGGCACAGCAGAATGCGACAGATATCCTTTCTGATCTGAAAAATGTATCATCGTCGGGGTCCGTAACGGTGTCACAGAATGAAAATGCGTATTATAAAAATGTTTCCGAATGGCAGACCGACCAAAATGATAGCGGATGGAGTATCGCGTATCCGCTGGATTTTCCGACCGATGACAATTACGTTGCTTCAACGACCGATGATTGGTCGTTGAATGCGTTCGGTACGGTGGGCGTTAAAGTTTTTGAGCTCGATATCCCGAAGGCGTTCGAACCGCAGACGAATTTTGACGATGCGAAATTGACGATTGGTCGGAGCGACGACACTACGGCGATCAAGGAATGTTTGTCGCCGAGCACGGAAGTGGTAACGTCATTTTCGACGACCACGATCAATGGAACTGATTTTTTGAAAGCGACATCTTCCGACGCGGGCGCTGGAAATTATTATGAGACAACAAGCTATCGTGTATTGCATGTCGGGCAATGCTATGCGATCGAATATACGATCCATTCGTCGCAGATAGCGAATTATCCTCCGGAATATCAACTGAAACCATTCGATAAAACAAAATTGACCGACGTGCTTGATCGGATCGTGGGGACATTCAAGTTCGAAT
>Ga0255356_1000435_pt1 | contig 29042 bp, 17 predicted proteins | sample HBST100metaG_FD_189944 | JGI IMG/M metagenome (GOLD analysis project Ga0255356, IMG submission 189944) | Peat soil microbial communities from Stordalen Mire, Sweden - H.B.S.T100 | ecosystem: Environmental > Terrestrial > Soil > Wetlands > Peat | place: Sweden: Norrbotten County, Stordalen Mire...
AATCGTTATCGCAAACTTCTGGTCAGCTTCGAGAAATCGGAGGCCAGCTACTTCGCCTTGCTTTCCTTAGCCGCAGCCCTGATTTGCTGGAGACAGACCATATCTATTTACGGATAAGTTCTAAGTAGGCGCAAGGCCGTGCGCATGACTTCGACCGAATCTGTAGCCAGCCAATGTGCAGAGGCTGATAGGCTGATGTTGTGACCGCGGCCACCCCATCGCCGCTCGACTGGAAGCCCGCGCCACGGCCCGGACCTGTCACTCTACGGGGCCGGTATGTCACGCTGCAGCCCCTGGACGCCGAGCGCCACGCCGCGGCCCTCTGGCAGGCCACCCATCCACCCCAACGACAAGGATCCGTGTTACCACCCCAAGCAGCAAAGACCACTTCCTGGGGGCCCCGATCGTTGGGAACCACGGTACGTGCGGCCACGACGAGCTATGGACCTGGATGCCCGACGGCCCCTATTCGACTGAATCCGATCTGCGACAGGCCATCGAAGAGAAACAGGCCGCAACGGGCGCCGTCTTCCTGGCCATTGTGCCGGAAGCCACGGGGCTGGCGGCGGGGTACGCCAGCTACATGCGCATCGAGCCGGAGCATGGGGTTGTTGAGGTAGGCAACATCCTCTTTGCGCCAATCTTGCAGCGCACCACAGCCGCCACCGAAGCCATGTACCTGATGGCCGGCCACATCTTCGACCACCTCGGCTACCGCCGCTATGAGTGGAAGTGCAACGCAGAGAACCTGCCCTCGCGGCGCGCCGCCGAGCGGCTGGGCTTCACCTTCGAGGGCATCTTCCGCCAGCACATGGTGGTCAAAGGACGGAATCGCGACACAGCCTGGTTCTCGATGCTGGACCACGAGTGGCCGGCCCGCAAACGAGCGTTGGAAGCCTGGCTGGACCCAGCCAATTTCGGCGCCGAGCACCGCCAGCGGCAGAACCTGGCCGAGATTGCCGCCGCGCAAAGCTGATCTTCCAACTCCAAATGCACAGCAGCCCCGCGCACTATTGCGCGGGGCCGCTGCGTGTTACCGTGGTCCGCCAGTCAGGGTGATACCAGGTTGTGGCCCCGGCCATCCCCGCCGAAGCGGGGATGGCCGGAACCTTGAGGTTGATTACAGGAACAAGGGCGCCATCACAAAGGTGACGGTGCAGAGCAGCTTGATGAGCGGGTGCTACCAAATTGTGCCTAGAAAACGTCGCCCGTTTCCAGACGACGTTTTCTTCGATTTATAAGACAGAAATCAGATGCTTTCCTTGGTTTCAATCCTCATGCCATAGAACGATCTCCGCACGAAGAACGCCGACACCAGGAAGAATACGACTGTCAGCACGTGTGTGAGCATCGGATTGGTCGCAGTGAGCGTTACGGCAAGCTCGACCGCAAGCAATCCGAACAACGTTGTGAACTTGATAATAGGGTTCATTGCCACCGACGAAGTGTCCTTGAACGGATCGCCGACGGTGTCCCCGATTACGGTTGCGTCGTGCAGAGGCGTCCCCTTCATTTTCAGGTCGACCTCGACGACTTTCTTCGCATTGTCCCAAGCGCCACCGGCATTGGCCATGAAGATCGCCTGGTACAGGCCGAAGATCGCAATCGAGAACAGGTAGCCGACAAACAAGAACGGCTCCATGAACGCGAACGAAAGCGTAGCAAAGAAGACGGCGAGAAAGATGTTGAACATGCCCTTCTGCGCGTACTTGGTGCAGATCTCCACCACCTTCTTGCTGTCCGTGACCGACGCCTTCTCCGCGCCTTCCAGTTTGATGTTCGCCTTGATGAACTCGACCGCGCGGTAAGCGCCGGTGGTGACCGCCTGCATGGAAGCGCCTGTGAACCAGTAGATCACCGCGCCACCGCAGATCAACCCAAGCATGAAAGGCGCGTGCAGCAGAGAGAGTTTATCGACGTTCACGGTCAGTCCGTGGGTCAGGGCCATGATGATCGAGAACGTCATGGTGGTTGCGCCCACCACGGCGGTGCCGATCAGCACCGGCTTGGCCGTAGCCTTGAAGGTATTGCCGGCTCCATCGTTGGCTTCCAGCAAGTATTTGGCGCGTTCGAACTTCACGTCGAAGTTGTAGTCCTTCTTCAACTCAGCTTCGATGCCGGGAATGGTTTCAATCAGCGACAACTCGTAGATGGATTGAGCATTGTCGGTAACCGGGCCGTAGGAATCGACGGCAATCGTGACCGGCCCCATGCCAAGGAAGCCGAACGCGACGAGGCCAAACGCGAAGACGGCAGGTGCGAGCATCATGACATCCATGGACCCGCCTATACTACTGAAGAAATAGCCCAGTGCCATGAGCGCGACCATGCTCAGTCCGAGCCAGTAAGCCGACATATTGCCGGCCACGAGTCCCGACAAGATCCCCAGGGAAGCTCCGCCTTCCTTCGCGGATGTTACGACTTCCTGCACGTGGGCCGAGTTGGTTGAAGTGAAGATCTTGACCAATTCCGGGATGAGTGCGCCCGCCAATGTTCCGCACGAGATGATGGAAGCCAGCTTCCACCAGAGCGTTCCGTCCCCGAGGGTGGGGATCATCAGGTACGAGACGATGAAGGTCAGGACAATCGAAACGACGGAGGTGATCCAGACCAGCGAGGTCAAGGGCGCCTCGAAGTCCATTTCGTCGGAGTGCGCGTACTTCGCCTTGGCGATTGCGCCATTGAGGAAGTAGGCGGCCGAGCTGGAGATCAGCATGGCCACGCGCATGACGAAGATCCACACCAGCAGTTGCGCTTGCGTGTCGGGAGTCTTGACTGCCAGCAAGATGAAGGTAATCAAGGCCACGCCGGTGACGCCGTAGGTCTCGAAGCCGTCGGCGCTGGGTCCGACGGAGTCGCCCGCATTGTCACCCGTGCAGTCGGCAATGACGCCCGGGTTGCGCGCGTCGTCTTCCTTGATCTTGAAGACGATCTTCATGAGGTCGGAGCCGATGTCGGCGATCTTGGTGAAGATGCCGCCGGCAATACGCAGGGCCGCGGCGCCCAGGCTTTCGCCAATCGCGAAGCCGATGAAGCAGGGGCCGGCAAAATCGCGGGGAATGAACAGAAGGATGAAGAGCATGATGAGCAGCTCGACCGAGATCAGCATCATGCCGACACTCATGCCGGCCTTCAGCGGAATCGCAAAGAGCGGGTACGGCTTGCCCTTCAATCCAGCGAATGCCACGCGGGAGTTGGCAAAGGTGTTGACGCGAATTCCAAACCAAGCCACCCCGTAGCTGCCCGCAATGCCAATCAGGCTAAACAACAAAATGACCGGCAACGTAACCGCAATTGGTTTTCCCGGCACCGGCGCCAGCCAGCCGAAATACAGCGAGATGATGACCGCGATGAAAGCCCAGAGCACCATAATGAACTTGCCCTGCGTCACCAGATAGGTTTTACAGGTCTCATAGATCAGCTCGGACATTTCGCGCATGGAGCGATGAACTGGCATGTTCTTCAACTGTTCAAAGATCACCAGGCCGAACAACAGGCCGGCGGCGCAGAAGAGCAATCCGATCGACAGAAGGGCATGCCCGGTCAGGCCGAAAAAATGCACAGACGACAAATCCGGCAGCACCAGGTTGGCTTCGCCTCCGCCCGCGGATTCCTGCGCGCCGGCGAATGTGGGAAGCAGCAGGCCCAGGAGGGCCGCCACGGTCTTGTACGGACGATTCAGAAAGGCCTTTGCGCCTCCTTTGATGGTTCCGGCGATCTTTTGCATCTCAGGAGTTCCAATGTCCGAACCGATGACCTGGCGCGCAAAGAAGAAAGCCACAACGAGCGAGAGCCCGCTTACGGCAAGAAAGAAATACACCCAATACTGTGCGGTCACATATCCTCCAAACACAAATTTTGATGAGCGGCGCCGGAGCACACAACAGCCCAGAACACCGGGTAAAAGTCAACCGAAGCGTACCATCCGGTGGGAACACTGTCGAGTGATTGCAGTCACAGTGCTCCGAAGTGGGCTCCAGAACAGGACTATACCGTTTTGGGCGGGGCTACGCGGAGAGCGAGCGAAGCTGCTTGTCGCGTTCCGCACGCTCTTCTCTGCCCGAGACAGGCCTTGGGCGCTACGTTGCCTGAAGGCATTGCGGCCGACGGCGGCTACTGGACCGGAATCTCGATCTTGTCGCCGGGGAGCGGAATTTGCAGATCCTGGTCGCCGGGGATGCGGACCTGGCTATCGGGAAGCGGATGCAGCTTGAAGAGCACCAGCAGGTTCCGCTCTGGATCGTCGAAGGCGCTGAAGCTGGCCACCTGTTCGAGCGAATAGCGGCTGTGCAGATCCTCAAGCGTTCCGGGGTCAAGGTCGTTCCATGCGGCATACCAGCCGGGCTGGTAGGCGGCGAGTTTGGATACCAGTTCCTGTGTTCCGAAGTCATCGCACAGGGTGGGCAGGTGGGTAACCAGCGTAATCTGGTCGCCGCTGATGGAGACCAGCAGGCGCTTGCCGTTGGGATGCTCATCCATATATTGAGTGAGTTGCCGGGCCGCATTCACAAATGTGTACTCGGGATAAGCGGCATAGTTCAGTGTCTGAACGCCGTTGATGCCCGCAGCCGCCAAAGCCAGTGCGATCACGGCCCAGCCCAGGCGGCGGACTCGGCCTGTGCCGGCAAGCAGCGCCTCAGCCCCCATCGCCACCACAAAAAAGCTGAAGAAAGCCACCACGGCAAAGTAGCGCGGCTGGGGATGGTCCTGATAGGTCATGAAGAGGATATAGCCGGTCACGGCCCACACTGAGGCTCCGAAGACCGGGTCTAGCAGCAGTTTGCTGCGTCGGGCCAGCATAGCGCCTGCGACGATTGCGCCTGCCGTCACCAGGCCGGCCAGCGGAATCAGAAGATGATCCACCCACAGTCCGCCGTGAAACGACCACCAAAGGCTGACTACCGGCCAGTAGAACTCCCTTGGCTTGACGTATTTGTTCACAAAGAAGAGGTACTTGTAGTCGCCCAGCAGACCGCGGCTCACAACCAGCGTCATCCACAAGCCAAAGGTGACGGCAAAGGCGACGACCGAGGCCAGGGCGCAACGCACGGCCAACTTGCGATCTTGCCAAAGCGGCAGCAGAATGGCCCATCCCAGCGCCGGCAGCAGAAAGACTGCCGTGGTTTTGGTGAGCATCATCAGGGTAAAGAGCAGGCCGACCCCGACCGAGGCCCACAACGGGCGGCGCAGCCGGGGCAGCCGGACAGCCAGATTCAAGGCTGTGAGCGTGAACGCGGTCAACATCGGCTCCAGAATGGCCAAGCGGCTGAAGCAGTAAAGAAAGGGGCTGGTGACGATCAGAGTCAAGGCCAGCAGCGCCATCCAGCGCGTCCCTCTGGCTCTAAGCAGCAGGTAGCTCAACACGAGATTGGCAAAGAAGAAGGCGACCGCCAGCCCGCGCGCGGCCTGGACCGTAACTCCGGTAAAGAAGAACAGCAACCACTCTAGAAACGGCCACACCGGCACCGCCGGCGCGGGATTGAAGTCCCCAGGAAGATACCAATTGCCAAACAGGTGGGCGCGCACAGCCGCGTTCCCGTACCAGCCCTCATCGGTGTACTTGGCCCAGTCGCCGAACCACGGCGTATGGTTGGGAAAATCGGCGCTCAGGTGCAGTGCGTGCAGAAGCGCGAAGCCGCCGATCAGGACCAGCCAAACGGCGTAAAGCCAGCGTTTGGAAGAAATCGTCAATAGCCATTCCCCTGCAAAAGTGACTCCTATGCAAGACAGTCTCACGCACATCCCCCAAAAACGGGAGAAACCACAGGAACTGCAATAGAGCATTTTTCCTGATGGTGTAGAGGGCGGAGCGTTCCCTCAGGGGCTAAAGCCCTATCATTCCGGTCTCTTTACGGCACGGCTAAAGCCATGCCCTTTCAAAGCCACTCTACACCTACTAGAAAAATGCTCTAAAAAACGCGTCAGAGGAGATGTTTCAAGTATATCGTGCTCGAATCCGTAGGCCGCACCCAGAGCATATCCCAAACGCCCTTGGAACAGTGAGGGCACGGCGACGCCAATCGGCACTCGACCTGTCCGCCGCGTCAGGCAGCGCTCCACTTGAAGCAGAAAAGCCTACTCATACGCCAGCGCGTCGATAGGATCCTTGCGGGCTGCCATCCACGCCGGATAGAGCGCCCCGCAGATCGCTCCCACAAAAGCGATGGCAGCTCCCCTGGCCATCCATGCAGCGGTCAGTTCGAAGCTGAAAGAGGCAAATCTCAGGCCCAGGAAGGTGCGAACTCCATAAGTGGCCGCGATGCCCACCAGCACGCCCACCACGGCCAGCAGCGCGGTTTCGCGCAGCACCATGCCCACCACGGACGGCTTGGAGGCGCCCATCGATTTGAGGATTCCGATTTCGCGCGTCCGCTCCAGAACCGCCGTGTACATGGTCTGGAAAATCACCAGAAAGCCCACCACGACGGCAATGGTTATCACCACATTCAGCGCCAGATTAAAGCCGGGAAACTTGGACGGCGTGTAGAGCGAGATCAACTCGTCCATGGTTTGCACGTTGTAGCCTTCCAGGCCCCTGGTGGCGGCAATCTCATGGCGGATCGCTTCCTGGCTGGCTACGCTGTCGCTCTTCAGGTAAATGACTGAAGTCCTTCCGTCGGAACCGGTCAGCGCGCCCATCGTCTCAATGGGAATCAGCTTGCGCGCTCCCTTGCCGCTCTCCACAACCCCGCAGATGCGGAAGGAATGCTTGAGAATCTCGATTGTCTCGCCCACGTGGTGGCCCTGGCCGGTACGCGTGAAGACATCGTCCACAATCACGTCGTAAGGCCCCTGAAACGACCCGCCCGCGACCCAGGTGAAGGGCTTCAACGCGTTATAGCTGGGATAGTCGATGCCGTAGAGGATCTCGACGGAGCTGCCCATGGCGAAGTTGGTAAACACCGGCGAAGCCACGGCCACATGGGGCATCCGGCGGAAGACCTCGGCTATTTTGGCGGGCATCGGCGCGCCGCCCATGCCGTTGACAAAGCTGGCGTTGGAGGGGCGAACCACTAGATCGGCGCCAATGCCGTTGGTGCGCTGCTTCTGGTCGTCCAGCATGCCCATGAAGATGGCGACAATGGACAGGATCATGACCACTTCAATGGCCACGGCAAAGATGCTGATAATGGAACGCAAAGGGCGATGTAGCAGATTGGCAAAGATGAGCTTATTCATTCTCGAGTGCGGCTCCGGGGGGCGGAAAAATCACAGCAATCCCTCGCCTTCAGGGTAACAGCCTTGGCCGCGGGAGCAGGGTTTGGATTCGGGTCCAAACCGGGCCGGCTGGCGAGCGAAACAGTCATTTCTCCGCTGTGCTTGGGCCGGGGCGGAGAGTGAATCACTGGTAAATAGTTGCAAATTGGGCTCCAATGCCTCTCAGAGTGATGAAAATAAAAGGAAAAGACGTTAAAACGCTTTGACTCGAACCGGAACCCGGTTTATCGTGAAGGTGGAATTTCATTAAGGCTTCTTATTCGTTTCTTGGTTGTCGATGGGAAAATTTGGAGAAGACCTGCGCATGGAGCGGCTATCCCGCGGCATTGCGCTGGAAGAAATCACGGCAGTCACCAAAATCAGCCGACGGCACCTGGTTGCCCTGGAGCAGGAGAGGTTTCGCTTGCTTCCGGGCGGCATTCTGAACAAGGGCATCGTGCGCGGTTACGCGGGAGCGATCGGACTTGACCAGCACGATTGGACCGAGCGTTTTCTCAAGGCCTATGTCGCCTCTGGCCAGATGCTCGAAGACGACAGCAGTTGGATGGCCTTTGCGTCGAATGTGGGCAAAGCCCGCATCCAGCGCCGCGATGCCATTGAGTTTCGCCTGCGCTGGATCGGGGCAATCCTGCTGCTGCTCATTGTGGCCGCGGGGGGCTATCTGACCGTGCGCTACTTCGGCCTTCGCGCCGGCTGGTGGACCACCCTGCTGCCAATGCACGAGGCCTCAGCCGCGCTCCACCGGGCATTGTCCTCGGCCCAGGCCCTGTTTGCCCGCATTTTCTCCTGATTCATCCGCTGATCCCGGCTACATTTTCTGGCCCGGCCTCCAAAATATCTCGTGCCAGGGAACTCCATAGGCTGATTCTCCCAAGGATCCGCCTGAGAAGGTGTTGCGGTTCACCCGGCTCATAGCGCCCTTGAATGCGCTCTAGTCCCCGTTCGCTGAGAGTCTTTGCTTCCGGCGGCTCGCCGCGATTACCATAGATGGATACACCCGCAGGCTCAGGCTTGCAGGGGTAGGCGTGTCTCGCCGATACAGGAGAGAGACGTTTGGCTCTCCGCACAGGCTCATCCAGAGTGAGCCGACCTTCGCGGCAGGCCACCAACTTGAAATCCCTTCAATGGGGAGGAACCCGAAGTTGAGCGACCGTTTCTTGTTTACCTCTGAGTCAGTCACCGAAGGCCACCCGGACAAGATTGCCGACCAGGTCTCCGACGCCATTCTTGACGCATGCCTGGAACAGGATCCCTATAGCCGCGTCGCCGCCGAAACACTGACGGCCACCGGTCTGGTGGTCATCGCGGGCGAAATCACCACCAAGGCTTATGTCGATTTCCAGAGCCTGGTGCGCGGCGTAATTGCCTCCATCGGCTACGACAACGCGCTGTATGGCTTCGACTCCAATACATGCGCTGTGATCTCCACCATCAACAAGCAGTCGGGCGACATCGCTCAGGGCGTTGACACCGGCGGCGCAGGCGACCAAGGCATGATGTTCGGCTATGCCTCCAACGAAACCCCCGAGCTGATGCCGGCTCCCATCTCGCTGGCCCACAAGCTCTGCCGCCAGTTGACCGCGGTGCGCAAGAGCGGCAAGCTGCCCTATCTGCGCCCCGACGGCAAGAGCCAAGTCACGGTCGAGTATGACGAGAACGGCAAGCCCGCGCGCATCGACGCCGTGGTCATCTCTACTCAACATGCCGAGAGCGTCTCGAACGAAGAGCTGCATGCCGACATCCTCAAGTACGTGATCCAGGCTGTATTGCCTGCCGCGTGGCTCGACGAGCACACGAAATACCACATCAACCCCACTGGCCGCTTCGTCATTGGCGGGCCCATGGGCGACACCGGGCTGACCGGCCGCAAGATCATCGTGGATACCTACGGTGGCGCGGGCCGTCACGGCGGCGGCGCGTTCAGCGGCAAGGATCCGACCAAGGTGGACCGCTCCGCTGCCTACGTTGCCCGCTACATTGCCAAGAACATTGTGGCAGCGGGCCTGGCCGACCGCGCCGAAGTCCAGCTTGCCTACGCCATCGGCGTGGCTGAGCCGGTCAGCGTGCTGATCGACACCTTCGGAACCGGAAAGGTAAGTTCGGCCAAACTGACCGAACTGGTGCGGAAAAACTTCTCGCTCACGCCCAAGGGCATTATCGAGAGCCTGAACCTGCGCCGGCCTATCTACCAGAAGACCGCCGCTTACGGCCACTTCGGCCGCAACGATCCCGATTTCACCTGGGAAGCCACCGACAAGGCAGCCACCCTGGCCGAGCAGGCCGGACTGAAGGCCGTAGCCAAGTAAACCGCATTCCGGCCCGGCTTGCTGGGCAGATGACAACGTGAAGCCTTAATAAATGGGATCCATCGCCCGATGGATCCCATACCTTTTTCCCCATACATGCGTCGATGAAATAGAATTCTTCGGGACAACTGACCGTCTCATGAACGAGGAGATACCGATGCGTTTTGCCGCAATTGCCGCTCTTGTATTCGGCGTGGCCGCCATGGCCGCCGCGCAAACAACTGCCCATTGGGACTACGAAGGCAAGGCCGGCGCGCTGGTCTGGGGCAAGCTCGACCCGGCTTACACGGTCTGTTCGCAAGGCCACGAGCAGTCGCCCATCGACATTCGCGGCGCTCACCTGAACAAGGCGCTGCAGCCGATCGAGTTCCACTACATCGCGGGGCCGGTCAAGCTGGAGAACGACGGCCACACCATCGCGGCCCACGTGAACCCCGGCAGCTACATCGTGGTCGGCGGCGTGCGCTACGACCTGGTCGAGTTCGACTTTCACCACCCAAGCGAGGAGACGGTAAAGGGCAAGCTGACCGACATGGACATCCACCTGACGCACAAGAGCGCCGACGGCAAGCTGGCCGTGGTGGCCGTGCGGCTGGTTGAGGACATTGGCAGTCCCAACGCCGTGCTGGCCACGCTGTGGCCCCACCTGCCCACAGCCGCAGGCGCAACCGAAAAGGTGACGGATATGGTGAACCCCGGTGGCCTGTTGCCCGCAGACCGCGGCTATTGGACTTACACAGGCTCGCTGAGCACCCCGCCCTGCACCGAGGGAGTGCGCTGGTTTGTCTTTGAGCAGGAGTTGACCCTGAGCCGCGACCAGTTGCGCGCCTTCGCGGCGATCTTCAAGGTAAACACCCGCCCTTTGCAGGATCCGCACGGCCGCCGCATCGAGGCAAACGAGTAGAGGCTATCCCGCCAGGGGCGTGAACTTGAGAATCATGCCCTCGTCGCCGGGGAGAACCGTGACATCCACCCCCGTCACGTCGGGAATCAGGTAGTGGGCAGCGCCCAGCGTTTCAATGGGATGCGAAAAGGTGGTAGCCACCACCGTGCATCCGGCGGCCCGGCCCGATTTGGTTCCCGAAGCCGCATCCTCAAAGACCACGCACTCCTCCGGGGCGAAGCCGAGCAGCGCCGCGCCGGCCCGGTAAGGCGCCGGAAGGGGCTTGCCCTCGGTGACCTGATTCGCGGTAATGAGCCGCTCCGGCACAGGAACGCCTCCGGCAGCCAGCCGCACCCGCGCCAGCCGCTCGGTGGCGCTGGTCACCACGGTCCAGCGGTCGCGGGGCAGCGCCGCCAGCAGGTCCAGCACGCCCGGCAGCAGGGTGATTCCTTCCGTGTCCTCGACTTCCATATCTTCAATGATTTTGTTCTCGGCCTCGCTGTCCAGATCGGGACGCAGCTTGGCGACGGTCTCGATGCTGCGGCAGCCGTGAGCCATGCGACAGGCGTAAGCGGGGTCAATGCCGCGCCGATTGGCCCACTTTGTCCAACTGCGCTCCACCGAGCCCAGCGAAGAGATGAGGATGCCGTCCATGTCAAAGAGAATGCCCTTGCAGCGGATCAGGACAGGGGGAAGAGCAATGGATGAAGCCATGTCCTCATTGTAACGGGGAGCAAATTCGAGACCATTTTACACTGTCTGAATTTGCGCGACCGGCTCTATTCAGCAGACTACGGCGGGTCAAATGCGTCATTGCTTTGCCTCAAGCCTCCGGACGACTTATTTGGGCAGAAAGATGCTCCCCGCACTTCAAAGAAATTGAATTTTTGTGGGGACAAGGTTCTTGATATTTCAGTTCATTCTGTCTACGCCTCTGGGAGGCGGATGAAGTATACCTGATCGTACATGGGAGCAGACAGGCCGCAAAAAAGCTTGCGACGAAAACCTGAGGTGTATGTTGCCTATAGCCGCCATGCGACGGCGGTTGGGATGGCCTGTTCCTCGGCTACGAGCCTGTTGCCGACCTCGGCCGCGGCCTGCGCCAGCACCCGGTGGTGGATGGTGAAGAGGGCCAGTTCGAGGCGGTCGCTGACGCCGGTCTTGTCGTAGATGGAGCGCAGGTAATTCTTGATGACCTGCTCGGTTGTCTTGAGGCGGACAGCGATCTCGCGGTTCTTGCAGCCCTGGACAATGAGGGCCACAATGCGCATCTCCTTGGGGGTAAGGCGGTCGCGGACGCGCGTTCCGACCATATCATCCTCAGGCGAGTCGGGCTGCAAGAGTTGCGGTGGCAGCCAGGTTTCTCCGGCGGCAACGCGGCGCACGCACTCGACCAGCGCGGCCCCGGTAACATTGCGAAAAACGACGCCGTGAAAGCCCCGTTGCAGGTAGGTTCCGGCCGCGTCGCTGTTCTCGGCAATCACAATGCCGCGGCTGCCCACGCTCTCAAAAAGTGTGCTGAGCCGGTCGAGATCGGGCCGCAACGAAGCGGCAAACAGGACAATGGAGCCGGGAAAGGTTGCGACAGCATGGTGCAGACGATCGAGGTCAGTGCATTGCGCAATGATGCGCAGATCTTCGTCCATGGCCAGCACCTTGGCGGTGCCTGCGCGAAAAATTGCCTGCGAATCGGCCAGGATGATCTTGTTCATGATGCGCGTCCCTTCTGCCTTGTACCCTGAATTGAACAATTTGCCGCCGCCTGGATTCTTGTTTGTGGAGGAAACCGGAAACGCAGCCTGGAAGGCATCTGTTTCCGCCTCTTGCTGCCCTATCGGCAACGCGGCGCAATAACTTGGAGTTGTCCTTATTTGCGACACTGCGAATTGGCCCGGGGTCCTTTCGTAACCGGATCAAGACGGCAAATCGTTACACTCGGATGATTTTCCTACCAAGAGATTACAGCCTGCATACCCTGGGGGTCACGAGAATTCGCGAGCGCAAGCGTACAACTTGCAACACGATTGGGGCAAACAGGCCCTAAACTGAGGACATATGGCGAGGCCAATTCTGCTGGCGGTAGACGACGACGCAAGCGTTCTGGAAGCGGTGGTGCAGGACCTGCGGCGGGAATATGGATCCACTTACCGGGTGATGCGCGCGACCGGCGGACAGGCCGCGCTAGACACCCTGGCCCAACTGAAGACGCGCCAGGAGCCGGTGGCGCTGCTGCTGAGCGACGAGCGAATGCCGGGCATGACCGGTGTGGATTTTCTGGAGCGGGCACGCGAGCTTTATCCCGAGGCGCGGCGGGTGCTGCTGACGGCCTACGCTGACACCGACGCGGCCATCCAGGCCATCAATTCGGCCCGCATCCACTATTACCTGACCAAACCCTGGGATCCGCCGGAAGAGAAGCTGTATCCGGTGCTGGACGATCTGCTGGAGGACTGGCAGGCCGGTTACCAGCCGCCGTTCGAGGGGCTGCGGGTGATCGGGCACCGCTGGTCGCTCAGGGACCACAGGGTGCGCAGCTTTTTGTCGCGCAACCATGTTCCCTACCGCTGGCTGGATATTGCCGGCAACGTGGACGCCCTGAATCTGCTCAAGGAGCGGCAATTGGACCCGGAGCAACTGCCCGCGGTGCTGTTTGCCGATGGCAGTTCGCTGGTGGACCCGGAGCCGGATGCGCTGGCGGCGCGGGTGGGCCTGAGCACGCAGGCGGCTCAGGAGTTCTATGACATGGTGGTGGTGGGCGCAGGGCCGGCCGGGCTGGCAGCGGCCGTCTACGGCGCCAGCGAAGGGCTGCGGACGCTGGTGATTGAGCCCGAAGCGCCGGGTGGACAGGCTGGCTCGACTTCGAGGATCGAAAACTACCTGGGATTCCCGTCGGGGATTACCGGAGCGGACCTGGGCCGCCGCGCGCACATCCAGGCAGCCCGGTTTGGCGCGGAGTTCCTGACCCAGCGAGCCACCGGACTGCGCATCGATGGGCAGTATCGCTTTGTGCAACTGGCCGATGGGCGCGAAGTCTCAAGCCATGTGGTGCTGCTGGCACTCGGAGTTCACTACCGCAAGCTGGAGATTCCGGGGGCGGGACGGCTGACCGGGCGCGGCATCTATTATGGCGCAGCGCTGGTTGAGGCCGTGGCTTGCAAGGACGAGGAGGTGTATGTGGTGGGTGGCGCCAACTCCGCCGGGCAGGCGGCGCTGCACTTTGCCAAGTTCGCCAGCAAGGTGACCATGCTGGTGCGCGGGGAAGGACTTTCAGTCACCATGTCGAAATACTTGATCGATGAGATCGGACGCACATCCAATATTGTGTTGGAGCCGAAGACGCAGGTGCTGGAAGCGGTTGGCGAAGAGCGCCTGGAGGCGCTGAAGCTGCGCGGGCCGCAGGGAGAATATCAAGTGCCGGCTACATCGCTATTTGTGTTTATCGGCGCGGCTCCGGGCACCGAGTGGCTGCCGCCCTGCATTCTGCGGGACGAAAAGGGCTTTTTGCTGGCCGGGCCGGATTTGCGCGCGGAAGGCAAACTGCCGGAGGCATGGCGGGAAGAGCGTGAGCCGTTTTTGCTTGAATCCAGCGTGCCGGGGGTCTTTGTGGCAGGCGATGTGAGGCACGGATCGGTAAAGCGCGTGGCCTCGGCAGTGGGCGAGGGATCGATCGCAGTGCAGTTTGCGCACCAGTATTTGGCGGGGTTCTAGGGAATTTTCCCGGTTCCTGCATTGTTGGCATTGTGCTATCCCACCCTAGCCGCAAAAACAAAGACGCGGCGAGGGTGGGGCACCCAAACCATACGCTGACATTGAAAATTCCCCAAAGGAAAGCGAAGATGAGCGAAGGCGAACAAAAGATCGAAATCGAATCGATTCTCTTGCGGGAGGTTGCTGACGCCCTGCGCCAGACCCGCCCCTTCGCCGGAACCAGCCCCGAGACTTTCATCGATGCGCTGCGCGGCGTGGACCGGGTGGACCGCATCCAGGCAAAGGCGGGCGCCGTACTGGTGGAACCGGGGCAACTGATGCGCTTCTACTGGCTGGTGCTCGATGGAGAAATTCGCGCCGAACGGCCGGAGCCGGATGGATCGCGAACCCTGGTGGGAGTTGCAAACGCCGGCGAGGGCTTTGGCGAGACTCCGCTGCTGACCGGCAAAACTCACTCGCCCTTCTTGATTCAGGCGGTGCGGGATTCGACCCTGCTGCGGTTCGGCGAGGAGGAGTTTTGGGCGCTGCTGGCCTGCTGTCCGGCGGCACGCAAGGTGGTGCTGGCCAACATGGCCCAGCGGCTGCAAACCTACCAGGTGGAAGCGCTGCACCGCGAAAAACTGGTCTCGCTGGGCACCATGGCTGCCGGCTTGATGCACGAACTGCACAATCCAGGCACGGCAGCCAAACGCGCCGCCTCGCAACTTCGCCAGAACCTGCTGCGCCTGCAACAGTTGAGCCTGCGCATCAGCGAACGACCCAAAACCCAGGCCCAACTGCGGTGCATGAGCAGCCTGCTGGAACACACCATGAGCGGCTGCCACTCCGCGGTCATGAGCAGCCTGGAGCAGTCGGACGCGGAAGAGGCGATGGCCCAGTGGCTGACCTCGGCCGGTGTGGAGAACGCATTCACCATTGCGCCGGCGCTGGTGGGCATCGGACTGAAACAGCCCCAGCTTGCCTGCGCCAGAGATGCCTTCGAGGCCGGCGGCTTCTCTGACGCGCTCAACTGGCTGGAGGCGCTGGTTTCAAGCGTCACGCTGGTTTGCGCCATTGAAGAGAGCATTACGCGCGTCTCGGACTTGGCAATGGCAGTGAAGAAATTCGCCTACGACGAGCGGTCCCCTGCCGGGGAAATCGACGTGCATGACAGCCTGCAAAGCACACTCACCATCCTGGGCCACAAACTGCGCATCAAGCAGATTTCAGTGGAGAAACGCTTCGCCGCTTCGCCGTCCACCATCCACGCCCGCGGCTCCGCGCTCGGCCAGGTGTGGACCAATCTGATTGACAATGCAGTAGACGCCTCACCGGCGAATGCACAGATCGAGATCGCCACCTGGACTGAAATTGGGACCGAATTGGGGACGGAAACGAGCGCGAAAGATGGCTGGCTGGCGGTGAGCATCACGGATCACGGCGCGGGGATTCCGCCTGAAGCGCTCCCGAGGATCTTCGAGGCGTTCTTTACCACCAAGCCGCAAGGCTCAGGCACGGGGCTGGGTCTGGAGATCGTCCACCGCATCGTGACTCGGAAGTTCGGGGGCATGATCGAGGTGACGTCCCAGCCGGGAAACACTCGGTTTATCGTACGGCTGCCGCTATAGCGGAACCAGAATTGCCATACCTCGAAACCATTGCACTCAAGTCGACGCGACCCCAAGAAGCGGCGACCTCTCACAAGTCCAAATAGGGTACAGTTATTCTGGTTCCGCTCTAGACGGACCCGGCGGCTTGAACTGAGCGTTCGCCAATCTCCCCGATTTACCTGTACTTGCGCAGCACGCCCAGAACGCGGCCTTGAATGGCCACCTGCGCGGCCGGAACGAAGATGGGCTCCATCTCCATGTTGGCCGGTTGCAGCCGCACCACACTGCCTTCCGTATAGAAACGCTTCAGCGTGGTTTCGGAGCCACGCACCAGGGCCACCACGATCTCACCCTGGCGGGCTGTCCGCGTGCGCTCCACCAGCACGTAATCACCGCTGATGATGTGGTCTTCACGCATCGAGTCTCCGCGCACTTCGAGGGCAAAGACGTCGCGATTGCCGACCACGTCGTGCAGCGAGATGCTCTCTGACGCCTCAGTCGTCTCTACGGGCAGACCTGCAGCGATGCGCCCGGCCAGCGGCAGCCTGTCGCTGAAACGAGTGCGCGCGCCCGGCGGCAGCACGTCGATCGAGCGGCTGCGGTTATGCACGCGGTCAAGCATGCCCTTCTTTTCGAGGTTGGTGATGTGCTTATGCACAGTGGCCAGGCTCTTCAGCCCCATTCCGCGCGCAATCTCCTCAAACGATGGAGAGTAGCCGTTGCGCGTCACAAACGACTCCAGAAAATCGAGAACCTCTTTTTGTCTTCGTGTAACAGCCATGGGCGCATTATAGCGAATAAACGGCGAACCGCAACAACTCTTTTTCGCACAATCTTCGATTTTCTTTCAAATACCGGGAAGTGATCTGGCACTACTCCCCAACCTCTAGATTGGCCGGTATTGCTGGAGAGACGGTTAAAGACCGAATACGCTAACGTGAATAGTCTGTGGCAGAGACCCACATTGCCAAAGCCGGCCATCAGGCCGTCCAGTTCCGCGATCCATGTTGCCGTGCAGAGACGATTGACAAGCTGACGCATATACTTCCGGCCAAAGCGAAATGGCGGCTGGAAGCAAACCTCCTCGATCGCGTAAAGCTGTGGAAAATCCCGCGGAGTGTATAAGCGGTAAAGCATAGCCTCACTCTAAGTGAAACCTCACGTAAAAAGAAAGGGCCGGCCCGCGGCCAGCCCTTTCGGCGAGCTACCAAGCCCTGTTCAGAACAGAAGGTGCAGCGACATCTCGACGATGCGCCCGCTGCCGATGGTGTTGGTGACCACACCCAGCTTGTTACTCTTCGCTCCAGGTGTCGTATACAACTCGTAGGCACAAGCCGCCGCGCTTCCCGAGCAGCTTCCGGTGCCGTCCGGCGTGGTGACGGAACTGCTGGCCGTGGGCTGAACCTGATGTCCATATTCGTTTCCGTTGAGTTCGCTGTAATTCGGATTCAACGTAATGTTGTTTGTCGGAACATCGAAGCTCGGAGTGTTTGTAACATTGAAGACCTCGAACTGATAACGAATGCCGTATCTCTGCTTGATCTGGATGTCCTTTTGCAGGGTGATATCGGCACGTTTCTGAAACGACTGGCGGAAGATATTGCGCTGTCCTGGAACAAAGCCGGTCTCATATACGTCGCAGAGTGGCCCTCCTCCCGGACCGGCGCTGCCTCCAGCGGTGGTGGTGTCGCAAGCCGGCACGCCATTCACTCCAGGGTTAAGCAGCGGAATCTCAAAATCGTTGGCATTCAACGCCGGCGCATAGTTCGCCGTGACACCTCCGGTACTGGTTGGTGTCCCGGTCGTGTACGCGCCAGAGTGGCCTGTGCGCGCCGCGGACGGCTTGATGCCCGGTTTGAGTGGAAGAACCGGGTTGATCAATTCGACGTTGGAGCCAAAGTATTGGCCGCCCACTGAACCGGAATAATCGTAAACGCTGTAGGGCTGGCCACTCTCAAGCACGGTGATGCCGAGCAAAGACCAGTTATTGGCGAAATAGCCGAGCCAGTTGCCATGGTTCTTCACCACCTCAGGTAACTGGAACAGATAGTTGAAAGTGAGGTTATGAGTCTCGTCAAAGTCAGCATCCGCATAGGAACTGCGAAGATTGTTCGGATTGTCTCCGGTAAAGAACAGACCCACATCGCTCTGTTCATCGAGGGTGTGTGACCAGGTATAGGAAACCCCGGCCTGAATGCCGTGCGTCAGGCGCTTCTCCAGATGGGCTTGCAGCGCATCGTAGGCGGATACGCCGGCCGCGGTAAACGAGGTGGAGTTAGGATCGTAGCCAACGTAAGGCACCCGCAGATCGACGTTGCCGCCGCTATACGTGTCGTAAGGCTCGCCGGCCATGGCATACGGCGTGGCTTTTGACCCGCCTGGATTTGGATTTACCGCAGTGCTCAGAACCTGAACGCCATAAGAGGACGTCTGATCGCGTATCGGATTGGTTGGAGTGGCAATTCCCGGCTCGTTAAAGGGCAACGGAATCACCGCGTGACGGCCCCGATTTCCAACGTAGGCTATATCGATGGAGGTGTCGTTCCTGGGCTGCCACTGAAGATCGAGGATCCAGTCTTCAGTGTAAGGCAGCTTATTGTTGACGTTGTAGTTTCCTATCACCACGGGAACCGCGCCGCAGTTATAACCTGAGTAAGTTCCCTTTACGTGGTTATAGACATTATAGGCGGTGCATTCGCTCTCAATCGAATTGACCGTCGGCAGTGTGGCTGCAAGGGTTGCCGGAGTCGTCGGCGCGTTCAGGCTGGTAAATGGTGCGCTTAGGCTCGTCCCGTTTTCATTGGTGTAGGACGCAAATGGGGCTTCCTCAGTTACGCCAAAGGGACCGCTGATTCCCTGTCCGGCCGGCGGCGACAGATATTGGAAGAATTCGCCGCGGTCATAGTACATGCCAAACCCGGTACGCACGACAACCTTATTGCTGAATGCCTTTGGCGACCACGCCACACCGATACGCGGCGCAATGCCCCACTGACGTCCCTTGAGCGTGGAATTGCTAATCCCGGGAGTGCCATAAAGTTTATTGTTGCCGGCGACGATAAATCCGGAGTTAGTAACGGCGCTGGCAGTAGCCGAGTAAAGCGATGGATCGAAATTGAACAAATCTCCATTCTTTTCGCTGAGCGGCCCATCAAAGTCGTACCGAACCCCAGCGGTAATGCTGACGTTCGACAGCACCTGCCACTTATCCATGGCATAAGCACCTATATCGTTTGACCGGTAATAGCGGTTCGAGTCGCCCTGCAATACCGTGCCGGAGTAGAGGCTTCCTTGAAGGAACGACGAAAATGTCTTTAGCGCCAGTTCCGCATGGCCCTCATCCTGGTTTCGTATGTTCAACTGATTGTAGCTATAGTTGAAGCCCACACTTACGGTATGGTTTCCGAGCGTGACAATCGCATTGGACGAGGGCGAGATGCGATTTTCAAAATACCCCGAATCGACGAACGCCGAATAGGGGCCGACCTTTGAAGTTATGGAGTTTGAATTGTTCTGGGCGAAGTCTATCAATTCGATGCCTGGGAAGCTATCGCCTCCGGGAACGCTGATTCCCACATCCGATGCGGCAAGCTGCGGGGCAAAGTTGCTGTAGACCTTTTGCCGCGAAATACCGAGTCGCTGCTCCCAGTTCATATGCGAGCCGATGTTCAGAGAGTTGTTGAGCGCAAAAACCTGCGCGCCCGTATCCTCGTTTTCAGGAAAACCGTTCGTGTTGCTGTTCGAGTAGGGACTTATCGTTGGCATATGCTGGTAAAAATACTTCGCAGACAAGCGATCGCCGGCCGATAAGTTGTAGTCCAAAGCCGCTGTCGCCTGATCGCCTTTGAACTGGGAGGTACCGATCAGCGTGACATCCGGCTGCTTATTCTGGAGTTGGGACTGTGCATTGGAATCCGCAGAGGGGATCAGATACTGTCCGTTCGACAGCTTTTGAGTCAGCAGTGCAACCGCGGAGGAGTTCCAGTTCGTAATCTTTTGCGCTCCGTTGGTCAGGCAGTTCTCTGAAGTTGCGGTGAATCCACCGTTCGCCGCATAGTAACTGCACAGGGCGTTGGAGATGCCGCCATTGCTGCGGTCATCCGTCAAGCCGGAAGGCACCTGAAACTGCGACAGGCTGCCGAACTGATCCGAATCGTAGAGATGCTGATAACCAACGAAGAAAAACAGCTTGTTCTTCTTGATTGGCCCGCCGAGAGTGCCGCCACCAACCCAACGATGCAACTGCGGATTCACGTCCGAAGCAAGCAGCGTGCCGAGCGCTACATCCTGTTTGTAGAAGAACGGCGCCGCATTCATGAAATTGGTTCCGCGCATTCCATATAACTGGCCATGAAACTGATTCGAGCCGCTGCTGGTATTGATGTCCACATGAGCGCCGCTGGTTTGACCCTGCTGCACGTCATACATGGCGGTGCTCACGCGAACTTCCTGCATGAACTCTGGCGGAGGAGAGGGCAGGCCGTTGCCATTGGAACCGTATACGGCGATATTGTCCTGCGCCTGACCGCCGATGGTGCTTCCTTCGCCTATATTGAACTGATAGCGCTGCGAAGTAGTTTCACTGGAGCTTTTTCCATTGAAGAGGTTGGTGACGTCAACGCCGTTCACGGTGAAGGTGTTGCTGGTGTCGCGCTGGCCGTTGGCCCAGATTGGCTGATTGCCAAGTCCCTGGTTGGTCCCGACGCCACTAAGAAGCTGCGAACTGACGCCCGGCGCCAGAATGGCCAGTTGCGTGAAGCTGCCGGTCGCCAACGGCGTTGCCGCGATCTGCGACTTATCCAGCGTATATCCGTTCGTCGTGTCAGTTGCGTTGAGCAGAGGATTCGCGTTCACCTCCACCGATTCCGAAGCCTTGCCGACCTTCAGGCTCATGCTGATGGTCGTTGCCCTCGCCTCCTGGACCGTTACGCTGGGAACTTCCGTGCTGTCGAAGCCTTCATGACTGACCTTGACGGCATAGACACCAATAGGAAGATTGAAGAATTGAAAGAATCCCGTCTTCTGTGTTGTGACGGTCTCGGTGACGTTGATTGCGGCGTTGGTCACCGTTACGACGGCCCCAGGGATAGCAGCCCCGGTTGAATCGAGCACAGTGCCGTTCAGAGAACCCAGCGTTTGTTGCGCCGGGCCAGGCAACGCACAGATGAGCACGGCCAGAAGAAACAGGCCGCACCGGGCGACACTCCTCCAAAAATTTTGTTTCATATTCTCCTCCCAGCTTGCATGAGTCTTTAGTTTTTGGGTCGCAGGGCGGCGGCGATCTGGCTGCCACTCCTCAACATCTAGATTGACCGGAATTGCTGGAGAGAGGGTTAAAGGCCGAATACACTAACGTGAATAGTCTGTGACAGAGACACACATTTTCCATGTGAAAAATAGGTTTTTTTATTTACTTTTATGCGCAGCCTATGGAAAACAGGGGCGAATCCAGCCTGTGCCAGGCGCATTTCCACCTATTGGGGCGGCTGCCAACGCGCGAGGGGGAGAGAAGCGGGAGGCTTTCGCAAGCGATCTCCCGCATCTTGAGGGCTGTGTTCCCTGCCCTGCTCTCAACCCCGCATTAGCGGCTGGTTCCCCTAGTCCACTGAATGCGGAGGCCAGTGCGGAAACTCACGGGCAGACTTGGATAGCCGATGGGCGCGATGTGCTGGCTGTTCATCAGGTTCTCCACCTGGCCATAGACGGCCAGCCACGAAAGCAAATTGTAGCTGCCGCCAAGGTCCATCTTGGCGTATCCGTGATCCAGATTGCGGTTGGGCAACAGCAAGCTGTTGCCGCCGCTGGCATCGGCGCCCTCAAGGTAGGTTGAGTCGTCGCTGCGGCTGGCAAAAGCCGAGGTGAAGATTGCACTGAACTTCCGTCCAGCATAGGTCGCCGTAATAAAGCCCGTATGCGGCGCGCTGCGAAAGGGACGAGCGCCTTGAAGCGGCGAATAGGGACCGATGGGAATGCCGTTGGTGAAGGTTGGAATGGGCCCCAACAAAGCTTCATCGTCGTTGGTAAAAGAGCGTTGCACTACCGCATCCAGATAGGTGTAGCCTCCGCGCAGAAAGAGATTGCGTCCTATGCCGCCCTCGACAGTAGCCTCGGCGCCTTGTGCGCGAAAGGCCTCGGAGTTAAGGGTCAACTCATAAGCGTAATTATTCTGAAGGATGCTCTCCAGTTGCTGCTGCTGCGTGACAGTCAGATTGGGCAGAAGCTCGGGAACCAGGTCAAGCCCGACGTATTCAATCTCTCTGCCGAATTCATTATGGAAGTAACTGGCGCGGAAGACCAGACGCTCGCTGAAGAACGCCTGCTCCATGCCACCCTCGTATGTGCGGGTAGTGGGCGCGGCCAAACGAGACAGATGGAATTGCTGAATTGTCGATTGCCCACCGTTGGCTTCGAGAAAGCTGTAGAGCGATTCGTCCTCATCGGTCAGTTTGGGTTCGCGCACCGCTTTGCCAAAGTTGAACAGTATCCGCGTACCGCTGAAGATTCCCTTGCGTGGGCGAAGAGCGTAATAAGAAAGCCCCGCGCGCGGCGAAGTTTGCAACCCGAACAACGAGTATTTCTCAATGCTGCCGCCGAGCGTGTAATAGAAGCGATTTTTGAAGTCGCCATGCACGGATGCCAGATAGTCGTAGTTAGTGGTATTCACCGGGTTGTAATAGGTGCTACCGGGCTCCGAGCCGCGCTCGTTTTCGTAGTGAAAGCCGATCAGAGCGGTCATGTGCGGAGTAAACCGGTAATCTCCCTGATAAACAAGCTGGTCACGGTTATTCACATTCTGGCTTATGCCCGGTCCCGGCGTGGAACGGGAACAATCGAGCACGGCCTGTCCAGTGGCAGAGTAGCCGTTCGCTCCAGTGATGGTGACCTTATTGCCCAGGTAAGCGGGAGCATAGCAATAAGAGCTATAGGATACGTACTCGCCAGAGGGCTGCCAAATCGTATATTGTTCCCGCTTGCGGGTTGCTCCATAGCGAAGTGAGTTATGAAAATCCGCCGTGGTCTGGTTGTCAATGGATGCGCTCAGAAAAATGCGCTGATCCTTCTGCGTAGCCTGGTCGGCGACGCGATAAAAATCCCACGCATTCGGAACGCCGGTAGCATCCACGCCATAGTGCAGCGTGGCACGAATCTGAGTGGTCCCGCTGGGCTGCCAACCGACATTGGCCGCCGTAGTCGCCACGTGATACTCGTCCATGGGGAGATCGTTAGCGGTTTGCAGCCAACTGAAAGCACCTAGATAATCCAGCTTGCTGTGCGCGCCGGCCACTTCCAGTTCTTCGCGCGACGTATTGAAGTTACCGGCATCGCCGTGGAACAGCAGCGATGGAAAGCTCGTTGTTCCGTGCGGGGTGGTCAAACTCACCACGCCGGTTTCGGCGCCGGCGCCATAGAGGTTTGAATCCGGTCCACGATACACTTCGGCTGTCTCAATAGCGGTAGTGGAAAGAGGCCCAAAATCAAATTGATTGCCCATATCACCCGCATCGATGCCGTCCATCAGAATCTTGTTGTCATCCGAATTGCCGCCGCGGACAAACAGCGAGGTTTGCGCCCCGCGCTGGCCAGACTGCACAACAAAAGTGCCGGGCATCAGTCGCAGTGCGCCCGCCAGGTCGTCGCGCAGGGCCAGGTCGAGCGGCCCAAGTACGCTGGTGGCGGCGCTGGTTTGCGATTGTGGCGTGGGAGTACCGGTAGCCGTCACCACGATCGACTCGCGCGCCCATTCCGGTTCAAGCACCACGTTGCGTTCGATCGAGTCGAGCTGTCCGGCGAAAAAGCCAGGCGTCTCCAACTGGCGAAAGCTCTTTGCCGAAACCACCAGGAAGAAGCGCCCATTGACACCGGTGAGTATCTGAAAGCTGCCGTCGGCCGTGGAAACAGCGGCGGCAACTACTTTTCCGTTGCTGACCAGAACCACGTTGGCTCCGGTCACCTTGGCGCCAGATGTGTCGGTAACCACGCCGCGAATAGACGCAGCCGGGCAGATTGTGACAGCAATTGTGAGCAGAATGGCGGCAAATGCGCGCGAAAGTTTTCGGCGCAAGTATTTGAAAACAGGCATGATGGCTCCTTCGTTCCCCTCGGAACGCAAAGCGGGTAGGGGCGCCTAGGACCGGTCTCCTGACTTGCGCCTTCTCCAGCCACCTTCCCAAAAACGAACCCTAAAGGGATCGCATCCAGTGGTTTCCCGGGCCCTCCGCGTTGAGCGGAACGGGCCTGGCTGAATTCCTGCCCACATCCGATGACCCGATACGACGGGCACCGAGGCAGGGGCGCTCACAGTTGCGGGGCAGTGGCGGAGTTTCACCGCCTTCCCGAGCATCCTGGCGATTGCCGTGGTGAACTGCGCTGCCCTCGACGGAACAGCCGGAACGTCATGAAACGGTTTTCCATGACATCAACATTTATAGCCGGGGATAAGGGGTGAAGTCAAAGTGAACGCTCTCGCAGAGCGCCAGGTCTTCTGACAAAGCCGGTGAAGAGAATGTATAGAGGAAAAACGTGGTGACCCCGGGAAGACTCGAACTTCCGACACGCAGTTTAGGAAACTGCTGCTCTATCCACCTGAGCTACGGGGCCACATTGTAGAATCAACAGTTTGAATGATTCTTGCTTTTCAATCGGGTCACTGTTGGTCACCGAGTGATGCACTGACTTCATTCCCATGGCGGTCGAGAAGGCGGCACGAAATGAGGGTGCTAAAGTCACGTTATCAACAGGGTAGCATCACCCGGATACCACGGGCCAACTTGGCGTCCCCGCTTCGCGCACTGAAAACGAGACGCGTTTGCGCGGCGACCCCCTCAGCGCCTCACTTCCTGGGCTGCGATTCGCTCAGCGGCGTCGACACGCTCAGCGGAAACGAAGCAATCTGATACTTGGCCTGATCGCTGTCTTCCGCGCCAAAAAACAGGAATGCATCGTCCCTTGTGTCAATAACTCGCGCATTGAAGTAATAAATCTTTCCTGCCTCCGCCGTGAAATGCGCGAGCCCCACGGGATGGCCAAAAATGGATTGCACGTTCACGCACGCATGATGTTCTCCCGGCTCCACGGACACGGAGAAATAGGAGTCATGCCTGTTCGCGCCTACCCATGCTCCATCCATCCAGAAGACGACCTTTAAACCGGCGGTTTCCTGAATGAAGTAAACCCGCGCCTTCCCCGGCTCGGGTTGCGCCAGCGCGTGTTGGGATTTATCCAGTTTCACATCAAAGCCCGCATCCTTGGGGCCACAGGCCGCGGCAGCAACAGTTTGCGCCTGGGCAACTGCGGATGCCGCAAAGAGCAAGGCGATAAGAGCGGCTTTCATGGCTTTCCTCCCGGCAAGACGGTTCGACCTGCCTAACAGACAGCCACGCGCAAGAAATAGTTTCATCTCGTCAAATCGACAAGAGCGGGACAGGCTTGAAGCCCATCCCGCTCATGTTACGATGACCAATCTCGGGCCAACCGGAAAGTTATGCGTAAATGCCGCGCTGCTTGATGGTGTAGGCCACGCGGTCGATGGCCAGCATGTAAGCGGCGATGCGGTTGTTCACATTGTGGGCCTCGGCATAGCGCACCACGTCGTCAAAGCTGTCGCGCAGGATGGTTTCAAGTTGCTCGTTGACGATGGCTTCCTTCCAGAAGTATCCCTGCCGGTCCTGCACCCACTCAAAATAACTGGCCGTGACGCCGCCGGCGTTGGCCAGGATGTCGGGAACCACGAAGATTCGCTTTTCGGTCAGGATTTCATCGGCCACGGCGGTGGTGGGGCCGTTGGCGCCCTCGACGACGATGCGCGCCTTGATGCGGTCGGCGTTGCGGCTGGTAATTACATTCTCGGTAGCCGCCGGAATGAGGATTTCGCAGTCTGAAACCAGCAACTCTTCGCTGGGCGTGGCCTCGGCGCCACCGAAGCCCAGTGTAGTGCCATTGCGGTACTTGTATTCGATCAGTTGGTGAATGTCGATGCCGTTGGTGTTTGACAGACCGCCGTCCTGCTCGGCGATGCCTACGATCTTGTAGCCATGCTCCACCATCAAGCGGGCGGCATTGGAGCCCACGTTGCCGAAGCCTTGAATGATGACCCGGCAGCCGTCGATAGGCATGTTCAGGTAGCGCAGGCTCTCGTCGCACACCACCAGCACGCCGCGCCCGGTGGCTTCAAGCCGTCCGTGTGAGCCGCCGATATTCAGCGGCTTGCCGGTGACCACGCTGGTCACCGTGTGCCCCACATGCATCGAGTAGGTGTCCATGATCCACGCCATGGTCTGCTCGTTGGTATTCACGTCGGGCGCCGGAACATCCTTCTCCGGCCCGATGAAGTCGATGATTTCAGAGGTATACCGGCGCGTCATCCGCTCCAGTTCTCCCTTGCTCATGTTCTTCGGATCGCAGATCACCCCTCCCTTGGCGCCGCCAAAGGGGATATTGACCACCGCGCACTTCCAGGTCATCCAACTGGCCAGCGCCCGCACTTCGTCCAGAGTCACCTCCGGCGAGTAGCGGATGCCGCCCTTGGCCGGACCGCGAGCGATCGAGTGCTGCACCCTGAAGCCGGTGAACATCTCGATCTTTCCGCTATCCAGGGTTACGGGAAAATGCACGATGATCTCGCGCGCCGGAGAACTGAGCACCTTCCACAAGCCTGGGTCGAGGTTCAGCTTGCGCGCCGCAAAATCGAACCGCGCGCTTTGCGCTTCCCAGGGATTGATCTCCTGGTCCAAAGTGACTGCCGGGTTTCCGCTTGCCATACAGTTCTCCAATTCCGTATGTCTGCCGCCTGGCGATGGATTCAGGGGAACAACTCCATCCGCAAGCGACAGACGCTGCAAAGTTTCCTCCGGCAAACCGGAGTCTTTCCTCGTCCGGCCCGCCATCTATGGCTTCCGGCCGCCTGGTTCGGGTTGCGGACTGTGCCGCGCAAGCCCAAACCCCAGTGAGTCTAGGCCCGCAAAAGAGCCACGTCAAGCTGCCGGGCGCTTGCTATGCAACCGCGCTTCCGGCTTAGGCTAACCCAATCCAGTATCGGCCCTCGGGCGTAAAGATTCTCTCACAATCGCAATGAACCTCCAGATGCAACACGCAAATGGTTTCATCCGATCCGCTGCGCAGCCTTCCGACGCAATTACACTGGTGTCTGTGAGACCCTCTTCCAATCTTATCCAGCCCAGCCGCAAAGAGTTCCTGGCGCTCGCCAGGGAGCACACACTTGTCCCCGTCTGCCGCACGCTGACGGCCGACCTCGAAACGCCGGTTTCGGCCTTCCTGCGCGCGGCCTGGCCAGAGCGGGAGTGTTTCCTGCTGGAGTCGGTGGAGGGCGGCGAGCAGGTGGGGCGCTACACCTTCATCGGCCTGGCGCCGTTCAAGCGCATCGTGGCCCGAGGACGCGAGATCACCATTACCGAAGGCAAGAAGGTCGTCCAGACGGAGGGCGACATCTTTGCCGTGCTGCGCCGGGCGCTTAGCGGGCACAAGCCGGCCCGGTTGCCGGGGCTGCCGCCGTTTACCGCCGGTGCGGTGGGTTTTTTCTCCTATGACGCGGTGCGCCAGATCGAGCGCCTGCCGGAACTGGCCAAAGACGAACTGGGCGTTCCCGACGCCTGCCTGCTCTTCTTTGACGAAGTGCTGGCCTTCGACCACGTGCGCAAGGAAATATGGCTGGTGGCGACGGCGGATGTAACGCGCGGAAAACCCGCGGATGCCTATGAAAAAGCCACCGCGCGCCTGGCAAAGCTCGAAAAGCGGCTCACACAGCCACTGCCCAGGCTAGCGAGCCATGAAGGCAAAAGCAAACTCAAGGTAAAGCACCGCACACCCAAGAAAGAATTTCTGGCCTCCGTCGCTCGCACCAAGGAGTACATCGCCGCCGGAGACATCTTCCAGGCCGTCCTCTCGCAGCGCTTCGATGTGGAGCCCGAGGTGGACACCTTCCAGGTCTATCGCGCGCTGCGCACGGTGAACCCCAGCCCCTACATGTACTTCCTGCGCTTTTCGCCGGAGGGGCCACTGGGCGGAGTGCCGGACAAGCCCAGAAACTTCTCCAAAAAGAAAAAACAGCCCACGGCCGCGCCGGTTGTGGAATTGGCCGGCTCCTCGCCGGAGTTGCTGGTGCGCGTTCACCAGGGCAAGGTCGAGTACCGGCCCATCGCCGGAACCCGCCCCCGCGGCGCCACTGAAAAGGAAGATCAGGCGCTGGCCGACGAAATGATCCACGACGAGAAGGAGCGCTCCGAACACGTGATGCTGGTGGACCTGGGCCGCAACGACGTGGGCCGTGTGAGCCAATTCGGCTCGGTTAAGGTGGATCGGCTGATGTTCGTCGAGCGCTACTCGCACGTGATGCACATTGTGAGCAGCATCGAAGGGCAGCTCAAGCCGGAACTGACCGCGGTCGACGCCCTGCGCGCCTGCTTCCCTGCCGGCACGCTGAGCGGCGCGCCCAAGGTGCGGGCCATGGAGATAATCGAGGAACTGGAACCGGCGCGGCGTGGAACCTACGGCGGCACGGTCCTCTATGCCGATTTCTCCGGCAATCTCGACTCCTGCATCGCCATCCGGTCGATGCTGGCCATCGGCGGCAAGGGATACATCCAGTCCGGCGCGGGCATCGTGGCCGACTCAGTGCCGGAACTGGAGCACCAGGAAGCGCTCAACAAGGCGCAGGCGGTGATTCGCGCCATCGAGCGGGCAAGGGAGATGTAGGACAGGAGTCAGGGATCAAGCGGGCGATCGAGTGAGCCTTGGGTAATCGTTTATCAACAGGAAGTTGCACATTGTGTGAGTCTATTCAATTATGATTTTCTCGCCATGATCAAAGCGATTATCCAGCCATGCGTCCTGTCTTTGGTTCTTGTTTCTACTACATTGACTTATGCCCAGAATGATTTTCCTGCATCGACTGTGAAAACTTTTGGTGATGTTGTAACGCATGCCGAAGAAACGGCTGCGCTGCATTCAAAGAACACTTCACCATATCATTTGAAGGCAAATATTATAGAAACAACGAATCCGAATTCCGAGTATCGGGCCGGGATTGAGGAATTCTACCAAACAGAAAAGAATTGGAGGCGAACGGTTACGACTCCAGGACTGTCGTGGACGCAAGAGATGCGCGATGGTCACCTACAGGAGCAGTATTCCGGGGATTATGCGCCCTTTTGGCTCAGAAATTTGTTGAATGGTATTGCCGACCCATTACCACAGCATAAGAACTTATCCGTAAATAGATATGGTCTGTCTCCAGCAAATCAGGGCTGCGGCTAAGGAAAGCAAGGCGAAGTAGCTGGCCTCCGATTTCTCGAAGCTGACCAGAAGTTTGCGATAACGATTGAA
>Ga0255356_1000441_pt1 | contig 28726 bp, 29 predicted proteins | sample HBST100metaG_FD_189944 | JGI IMG/M metagenome (GOLD analysis project Ga0255356, IMG submission 189944) | Peat soil microbial communities from Stordalen Mire, Sweden - H.B.S.T100 | ecosystem: Environmental > Terrestrial > Soil > Wetlands > Peat | place: Sweden: Norrbotten County, Stordalen Mire...
GCGGCCCAGGTAAGGCATCGCCAAACCGGCAAAGTTCGATCCGCCGCCAGCGCAGGCGAAAATCACGTCGGGATCATCGCCGGCCATCGCCATCTGCTCGATGGCCTCCAGCCCGATGACTGTCTGGTGCAGCATCACATGACCCAGCACGCTGCCCAGCGCGTACTTGGTGTCCGGGTCCTTGGCGGCCATCTCGACGGCCTCGGAAATCGCCATTCCCAGTGAGCCGTTGGTATCCGGATGCTCGGCCAGGATGGCGCGGCCCGCCTCGGTCGTATTGCTCGGGCTGGCAATGCAGGTGGCCCCAAAGGCTTCCATCAAAGCGCGGCGATAAGGCTTCTGGTTATAACTGACCTTCACCATGTAGACCTTGCAATCCAGGCCGAAGAAGGCGCAGGCCATGGACAAGGCCGAGCCCCACTGGCCGGCTCCCGTCTCCGTCGTCAGGTGCTTGGTGCCGTCCTTCTTGTTGTAAAAAGCCTGCGGCAAGGCGGTATTGAGCTTGTGCGAACCCGCCGGGCTCGTGCCCTCGTACTTGTAATAAATCTTCGCCGGCGTATCCAACGCCTTTTCCAGCCGGCGCGCCCGGAACAGAGGCGAGGGACGCCATTGCGCATACAATTGCCGCACTTCGCCGGGAATTTCGATCTCCCGCTCCGTGCTCAATTCCTGCTCAACCAGGCTTTTTGAGAAAATCGGCTCCAGATCTTCCGGGGTGAGGGGTTTGAGCGTGCCAGGATGCAGCATCGGCGCCATCGGCTTGGGCAGATCGGCAACGATGTTATACCAGGCAAGAGGGATGCGGCTTGCGGGCAGATTATATTGAATGGTGTCCATGCGGAACATTTTATCAGCGGCGAATCCGCCCGGGCTACGTCCGGCTCCGTCCAGCGAAACAGAAAGTGACGGCTAACTCAATTTTTACCGGCGATTCTTCCGGAGTTTCTGCTGGAATGACCAACAGTTGACGTCATCGAAACTGAATGGGGAGCGGCCTAGACCAGCTTCCATCCCATGCGCCGCGCTTTACCGAGAGTCCTTGCGGAGAGTGGAGGATAGGGTTGGCCGGAAGCCAGTCCGATCCACAGCCTTCCCACCGGCCTTGCGCCAAGCATCTTCGCCGTCAGGCGCAGAGCCCGCGGCGCTCCTGTGGCGATCGGAATGAGCAGGCCCGGCATGCCTGCCGAAGCTACCAGAACTGCTTTGCGCGGCTGTAGTCTGCTCCGCGGCCTGGGCCCATTCTGTCCCCATGGCCAGTAGGTATATCCAAGCAGCCGCTCCATGAATCTGCGGAAGAGCGCGGTCACATTGAAGTAATTCACCGGGGAACCCAATACGAGCGCATCGGCTGCCTCGATCTGCGTCAGAATCGATTCCAGATCATCCTTCAACGCGCATTTGCCGCGCTCTACGCCGGGCTCCTGCACGCATTGCCGGCAGTTCGTGCAAAACTCCAGTTGCCGGTCAGCAAGGTAGATCATGCGCGTCTCGGCGCCCTTTTCCCGCGCGCCTGCCAAAATGGCTTCCACTGCGCGGTCAATGTTTCCGCCCTTGCGGTAGCTGCCGATAATTGCCACGACCTTCTTGCTCATACGCGCACCTCCAGAAGCAGAAACTCACTGTAACCCTCATCATAACTTAGGACAGAATAGGCAATCGTCTGCGGCACGCGGCCCGGGCAGCCATGCCTGCAATCGCTTTTCCTTCCCGTAGAACCGGAATGCCCCCCTGCGCTCCTGCCGGCCGCTGTTCATGCGATAGCCCTGCAAAAAATTCTGATTCCACACGTCAAACTCTCTCGTTCCTGTAAACTGGACGCGCCATGAGTTGTCTATTCTGCAAAATCATTAACGGAAACATACCCTCGACGGCCGTTTACGAGGACGAGCAGTGCTACGCCTTCGTGGACGTTCATCCGCAGGCGCCCGTGCATGTGCTGGTGGTTCCCCGCGAACACATCGAGTCGCTGGACGAAACCGATCCAAGCGACTGCGTGCTGCTGGGCCACCTGCTGTGGGCCGCGTCGGAGATTGCCCACGCCAAGAACCTTGCCCAGGGCTACCGCGTGGTGATCAACACCGGTCAGGATGCCGGCCAGTCCGTGGACCATCTCCATGTTCACCTGCTCGGCGGCCGCCCGCTCGCCTGGCCCCCGGGATAGATTTCCGAGCCGCCTTCGCAGAGAAAAAGAAAAGGGCGCTCCCGCAGCGGGAGCGCCCTTTGATCATGCTGCCTGAATCGTCCTAGACGAGCTGCTGGGCGTACTCGTCCTCTTCTTCCTCTTCTTGTTTCTGCTCCATGCCATAGCGGCGCAGAAGGGTAGGCAGGCTTTGCGAAAAAGCCGCGCGCGGCATGACCGTGTCGCACCCCACCTCGACGGCCTTGGCTTTCAGATCGCTCTGCAAGTGGTTGAGAAAACCGATGATCGACGTCGCCTTCTTGAACTTGGTTTTGAACTTCGGGATCAGCGTCATGGGCTTGGCGTTGAGGTTGTTCAGGTCAAAGACCAGCAGCTTGGGCCGCTCGTCTTCCGGCAAGTCGAGCACCTTTGCCACGGATTCCTTGTCGCCCTTCGCAAACTCCACCTTCACGCCCAGCTTGCGGGCCGCCTCCTGGATTTTGGCCAGGAAGAACAGGTCCTCGATGAAGCAGAAGATGCTGGTGGGGGCGTCTTCGCGTATGGCGACCGCGGGCTCCGGCTCGAAGTTGTCCTGATAGTGTCCGTTCTGGCCGCCGCTGTTCATGATCTGGATGGTCGAGGGCGGGCCATCGGCGATGTTGCCGTTTACCGTGCGGTAGCTGTGGTCCATGGGGCCAACAAACTCCCTCGGTCCCTTCTGCTGCCTGCCCCTGCGCTTGTTCTGCGGCGGGCCTGAAATACTGTTGCCGGGCTGTGGAGCCGCCGAACCCTTCTGGAAGAACTTCTTTTTTCGTCCCTGGTTCTGGCGTCCAGCCTGACGCCCGCCCTGGCGCGCCGGAGTGGCCTTCCGTGGCGTGGGCTGCACCTGAGGCTGGGCCTGGGGCTGGGCCTGGGGAGGCTGGGCCTGCATCAGCTCCTGAGGCTGAGGCTGAGGTTGTTGCACCTGGGGCGCGCTCGCCTGGCTGCTCTTGTTCTTGCGACGGCGCCGGCGGCGCCGATGCCCCTGTGACTGCCCCTGGCCGTTGGCCGGGACCGGCTCCAATTCAGATTGGAGCTCTGTCGATTCTGTCGTCATGCGTAAACTTCCTGGTGTGTTGCGATTTGCTGCGTTGCGTCTCTTGGTTCAGTCTTTTCCTGCCGGGGTGCTGAACTTCCCTTGCCCGCCGCCGCCGGATTCAGGATGAAGAACGCGACGGTGAACGGCGATGATTGCCGCAGGATATCGTACAAATTACTCCAGAGCCTGACTCCGCGTGGTTTCGGCTCTCATTCCAGAGGTCTTGAACATCTCCACAGATTCCGGCCGTATCCGGCGTTCCCCGGAAACCGCCGCTCCCTGCTGGCAGCGCCGGTCCAGCCTCTGCGGACCAAAACAATCTCTGTCTCTATGGACCTCTGTGAAAATGCTTCTTTGCCGCCGCGCACACAAGAGCCCGTAAAATAGCTCAATCCGGTTGTCTGGATCGTGACGGTAGGGCCAAGCGCCTTACTCAGGTGATGCCATTCCTATGGGAATCTTCGCCGCCCGCAGACTGCAATGAAATCAACTGTTCGGCAAAGTTTCCTTGCTCGGCGGCGAGCTTGCTCTGCCCCTTTCGGGTGGCTCGCGTCAGCCGCTTGATAGGCAAATCTGATATTACAGTGAACCGGTGCGGCTGGCAAGTGGAACCCTGCCGCTCCGTGGGTTCTGGCTCGGCAGCGCGCCATCTCCACCAGGAGAGTCAAGCCCCCCAAAAACGCAAAGAGCGCCACTCTCAAGAGAGTGGCGCTCCATGGTCTCTGTGCTGGTCACTGGCCCCCCAAGATTACGTGGGCAACGGGATATTCCCACTGCACCTACTTGAGACTTCCCGGTCGGTCTCTCCCTTTTCGGGGCCGCTTCGTTGGCGGTTACTCTTACCGGGCGTCTTCTCTATTTTGGGCTGGTCGAAATGCTCCCAGCGCCTAAACATCACTGGCGCTTATCTAATAGCAATCGTTATGCCATTCATCATTATGTTTATTTTCAATATCTTACTCCGCTTGTGCCGTAAGGATTTTCTCGATTATGGAAGTCGCCTCAAGAAAACATTACTGAAAACCATAGAAACTTGCCTTACCGCTGACACTGCGGACAGTAATGCGTCCCCCGTCCTGCAAGCACGATGCGCCGGATCGGATGCTGGCAGCGGCGGCAGGGAAGGGCGGTGAGCCGGTAAACGTAATGCTCCAGTTGGAAGAAGCCTCGCTCGCCGTTGGCGTCGACATAATCGGAGACCGAGGAGCCACCCAGCCGGATGGCGCTTTCGAGTACCTCGCGCAGGGCCAGCCGCAGTCGTTCGAGTTCCGCCCCTGTCAGCTTTGCGCACCTCCGGCTCGGCCGGATGCCGGCGTGAAACAGGCTCTCGTCGGCATAGATGTTGCCCACGCCCGTGAGCAGCTTCTGGTTGAGTAGCGCCGCCTTGATGGCCATCCGCCTGCCGTGGAAGAGCAGGGCAAACTCCTGCGCCGTCACGGTCAGGGGGTCCGCTCCTGCCGCAGTGAAGCCAGCGCTACGGCTCAGGCCGCGGTACTCCAGCCGGCCAAACCGGCGCGGGTCCACGAAGCGCAACTCGCGTCCGCTGGCCAGGCTGATTCGCGCATGGGTGTGGGGCGCAAGGAGAGCATCGGGGGTAGTTACCAGCAGCCTTCCTGTCATACCAAGATGCACAATCCACTGGGCTTCTGGCTTGCTTTCCAGCTTTTCCATACAAGAACCTGGGTGCCCCACCCTCGCCGCGTTTTTGTTTTTGCGGCTAGGGTGGGAGTGCACACTCCCGTCCCCGGCGCCCAACTCGCAGACAATATGTTTTCCCGTGCGATGGACGGCCAGAATGGTTCGGCCCTCCAGCCCACCGGCCTGACGCGCCGCCGGCGTCTTGAAGAGTTTCTGGTGGCTGGCGAACCAGACCTGGACGATCCGGTCCCCGCGCACACTCTTGTCTACCCCGCGGGCGATGGTCTCGACCTCTGGCAGTTCGGGCATCAATCAATTGTAAGAGAATGTGCCTTCCGGTTCGGCGATTGCCCCGGGTTACTTCCGTTCGCCTGGTTCGCGAATCTTGTTGGCCTCGAAGCTCACAATCTTCCACTTGCCCTGCGCATCCCGCACGTAGACGCGGGTATAGCGATAGCCGCCGGAGATCTCCCCTCCGGGGGTGGTGCCGGTCACCTCGGCCCTGCAGGTTACCAGCGCCGTTTTCCCGTAGAAGCGCACTCTGCGGTCAGTGATTTCAATGGCCGTCAAATGAACCGCGCCAGAGCGCAGATTGGCCAGTGTCTCTTCCCGGGATTGCATGGTGCCGTTGGGGGTGATGGCTATATAGTCGACGGCCATCAGGGAGTCCATGGCGGCGGCGTTTCCCTTCAGCACAGCATCCTGCCACACAGCTTCCAACTGGTCGATCTCGTGACGGCTCTCGTGCTTCTGCGCCCTGGGCATTCCGCTATGAGGCTTCTGGGCGCAGACCGCCAGCGCTAGCGCGCCAGCTATTGAAAGGAAGACAAAAGCACGCATTATCCGGCGGCAAGCAAAACTGGAAGAATTGATCATGGCACCATACATAAACGTAACGGATGGTAGCCCCACAAGGCCGCGCGGGTCAAACGCTTTCAGGAAGCTGCGCATTTGCGCCTAATTAATTTTCCGTAAACGACAGCGCTGATCCCAAAAGCGCCGGAGGCCGAATGCGGTAGGAATCTCAAACGAGAGCAATCAGATTCTCCACGCTCCGCTCCCGCATCTTCTGATAGAGCCCGCCTACTGCATGGTTCTTGAAGTGCTCCGACGCGCGGTGCTCAGCCAGGGCCTTCGTGTCCCGGTACTGCTCATAGATGAAGACCGTGTCTGGGTCGTCCTCGGAGTGGTGGGGAATGTAGTTGATGCATCCCGGTTCCTGGCGCGAAGCCGTGGCCAGCTCGCGCAATGACTCGCCAACTTCGGCGCGATCTTCCGGGGCAAATGTCATCTTTACAGCAAAACTAATCATAAGAGCTATTTCCTTTTGTGCCCTGGGCACCGGCCGCCCAAGGCAAATCTCAAGTTACGCGTGAATGCTTTGGAGGGCCGCAGCGAATTCCGGCAGCAGCATCGTCTGGTCGCGGTCCGGGCCAGTCGAGACCATCCCGATTTTGGCTCCGCTCTCCCGCTCCTGAAAACGCAGATAATCCTTTGCCGCCTGGGGCAATTTGTCGAACTCCTTAATCCCCACGGTCGAACTCTGCCAGCCCTTCAATTTCGTGTAAACCGGCTTGATCCGCTCAAGGCCCTGCACGTCTGCGGGGATTTCGTCGGTCACCTTGCCGTCGATCTCGTAGCCCACGCAGATGGGAATCTCCTCCAGCTCGTCCAGCACGTCCAGCTTAGTTATGACCAGCCACTCGGATCCATTGATGTGGTTCGAGTAGCGCAGCAGCGGAATATCGAGCCAGCCGCAGCGGCGTGGCCGTCCGGTGTTGGCGCCATATTCGTTGCCGCGCGCCCGCAGGTGGTCGCCCACCGCGTCGAAAATCTCCGTCGGGAACGGTCCTTCGCCCACGCGTGTCACATAAGCCTTGGTCACCGAAATCACCGTGCCGATGGCCGTCGGTCCCACGCCGGTTCCCGTGGATGCGCCACCCGCCGTTGACGACGAAGAGGTCACAAACGGGTAGGTTCCGTGGTCGATGTCGAGCATTGTTCCCTGCGCCCCTTCGAACATCACGCTGCCGCCCTCGGCCAGAATCTTGTTCAGCAAGCGCCCAGTGTCAGTGACAAACGGCCGCACCTGTTCCGCCGCAGCGGCATACTCGTCGTACATCTGCGCCGGATCCAGCGGGTCGGCGCCAAACAGCGCATGAACAATGGCGTTCTTCTCCGCGCAGGCCGCCTCGATGTGTGTTTTCAACAGTTCGGGCCTGAGCAGGTCCACGACGCGCAGTCCGCTGCGCGACATCTTGTCTTCGTAAGCCGGGCCAATGCCACGGCTGGTGGTGCCGATCTTCTTTCGCCCCGGCGCGCTTTCCGCGGCCAGTTCGATCATCCGGTGGTAGGGCAGAATCACCTGCGCGCGGTTCGACACAAAAAGCCGCTCATCGACGGCCACGCCCAAATCGCGCAGCTTGGCTACTTCTTTCAGGAAAGCGATCGGGTCCAGCACCACGCCGTTGCCGATGATGCCCCGGCAGCCCGGCCGCAACACGCCGCAGGGAATCAACTGCAGGACAAACTTGTGGCTGCCGATGACGACCGTGTGTCCGGCGTTGTGCCCGCCAGCGTACCGCGCCACGGCGGTAAAGCGCTCGCTGAGCACGTCCACGATCTTCCCCTTGCCCTCGTCGCCCCATTGGGCGCCCAGCACTACTGCAGTCTTTGCTCGCATGTCGTTCCGTTCCCTGAAAGCTGTTTTTTGAGTTTGTGTGTTGTGAGAGATACCTCAGCCTCGGCGGCCTTTCCAGAGGAAGCGCGTGAAGCCTGGGGCTGCAAGACGAAGGCGCTGCCGCTCCGGCCCGCCCTAGTTTAGATGATAAACCCTGAGTGCTTTTGCCGGGACAAAGGACCGCTCTACTGCCAAACATAACTCGGGCAGGCGTTGGGCAACCCATTTTGCGAAATGGAATTCTTCAGTCTCGTACAATCTTCAGAACAAGGCTGGTGTTCAAGCGCACGACGTATCCGTCTTTCCCTGCCCCATCAATTCTCCGGCCAGAATCAGCAGAATTCCGCCGATCCACAGGAAGTGCCCAATCATCGGGACCAGTGAATGGTGGTAAAAGAAGACCCAGGTCCCCACCATGAAGAACACGATCATCACGGCCACGATCCGGCGCAGCCAGCGAAGTCTCGGAAACAGCAGGAAGATCAGGTAGAGCAGCATCAGCGGATTAATCCAGCCGCTGAGGATCGCCAGGACGTCCATCGAGTGCCAGATTTCCCTGCTCAGTGAGTTCACCAGCGTAACCCATGCGCAAAAGGAACCGCGAAAGACATCCGGAGCGCCGCCGTCGGGCGTGGCAACTGTTCTGCACGCTGGCAGGAAAAACGCCGCGACGTAGATGCAAAGACCCAGCACCCGGCTGATCCAAACCGCGTACCTGCACTTACCTGGCGCACAGCATGTGCACTCCGACATGAACGCCTCCTGAGCCTCGCCCCGCGAGGAACCGATGTGAGCCCGGCAAAGCCGGAAAAACCATCATAGTCCATGGTGGCGCTATGATGTTCCGCCATCCAGCACAGCATCGGCAATGCGCACCGCCTCCACAGCCGGGCGCGCCGCATGAACACGCACGATGGCCGCCCCATGCAGGATTGCCGCCACGAGCGCGGCTAGGCTGGCCGCCTCGCGGGCCTCGGCAGGCGCATCAGTACCGCCATGGAGCGGCGCGAGAGTCCGCCCCAGAAACATTTTCCGGCTGACTCCGGCCAGCAGCGGCCTGCCCAGCGCCAGCAACTCCTCCTGACGGGCCAGCAGGGCGTAGTTTGCCTCGAAACTTTTTCCGAAGCCATAGCCGGGATCGAGCACAATCGCTTCCTTTGGAATTCCCGCCTCGGCCGCCAGTTTCAGACTGGCCGCGAGTCCTTCCCGCACCATGGCCAGCATTTCATCGGCTCCCAACGGAGGCAGCGTGCGCCACTCCTCGGGCCGTCCTCGCGTGTGCATCAGAACCACTCCGCAGCCAGCCTCCGCGCAAACCTGGGCCATCTCCGCATCCCAGAATAAGCCGCTCACGTCATTGATAATCTCCGCGCCCGCCTTCAGCACCGCCCGCGCCGTCGCTGCTTTGTAGGTATCGATAGAGACCACCGCGTCGGGCCGTTCCCTGAGGATTCCTTCCAGCACGGGCAACAGCCGTGCCTGCTCTTCATCGGCGCTCACCAACGGGGCGTCCAACGACGGCTTTATGTCGTTGGGGTGGGCCCACGGAGCCTGTGCCGTGCCGGCCCCGCCGCCCGCGTGTGAGCCGGGCCGCGTGCTCTCCGCGCCCAGATCCAGCAGGTCCGCGCCTTCATCTAGCAGTTCAAGCGCATGGGCCACAGCGGCCTCAGGATCAACGAACCGCCCGCCGTCGCTGAATGAGTCCGGCGTGACGTTGACAATGCCCATCACCAGCGTTCGCCGGCCAAGCTCCAGCGTGCGGGTGCGGAGCCGCCAATGGCTGAATTCATCTGGGCGGGTGTCCATTTGGGCTTTCCAGTCTTCCATACGCCGGGTACGCCTCCATGGCTTATGATATGTTGTCCTGAGAAAAATGCTGCTTCCAAGGCGCGAATGGGTGGACTTTTTTGGGTTTGAGGGCTTGAAAGGTGATTTTGCCTTCGGCCTTGTCTCGTTTGCCCATGAAGCCGTTGGTGTGGAAATGAAAATTGTACGCCGTCGCAATAACGCTTCCAGTTCATCGCGGCAGGTGGATAAGGAGATACCGGATGACACACAAGATTCGCGTGATGTTGCAACGCAGCCTGACCGTGTTTGCGGCTCTATTGTTCTTTGGCATTGTGCTCGGCGCGCAAACGCAGATGTTGAAGCCTTACGAATATCCTTCTGACGGATTTCGCGCCTCGTTTCCTTCCGCGCCCGAGTCGGATACGAAGAGCGTCGATACCGCGGTGGGAAAAATCGAAGTGCATATGTATTCCGTGGAACTTGCCAACGCGGCCCTGGTCGTTGCGGTCAACGACTATGGAAGCACGGCCACGGGAAAGGATCCCGACGTCGTTCTTGACGCTGCAAGGCAGGGCGCATTATCCAACACCGGGTGCCACCAGATCAGCTCAAAGACAATCTCACTTGATGGCCATCATGGCGTAGAGTTCGAGGGTGAGAACCAGGCTGCCCACTTGACTGTTCGTATCTATCTAGTGGGTAGCGTGCTTTACCAGGTCATGGTGATTACTCCGCTCGGAAACACCTACTCCGATACGACGCGCTTCTTTGATTCTTTCGAGCTGATTCCGCGCATCCACGGGTGAAGCGAAGATCAAGGGCAGTGCGTAGTGGAGTGCTAGCGCAAGCTTGTCCGATAAGTGACAATGAAGGTGTGTCGCCACAGACATTCGGTCGGCGATAAGTATATTGTCTCGTGCCGCCTTCCTGCTAAACTTCCCTCCATGAAGTTTTTTCGTCGCTTTCCGGCGCTTCTGTTGACTTTGGTTCCTTTCACCGTTCTTGCCCAGGCCCCGGAGCGGCACACCGCGAAGATCGCGCCGATCGCTGCTCCGGCCTCGGAGCAGCTCGCCGAACATATCCAGACCATTCTGGCCGATCCCGCGCTGAGCCATGCCAACTTCGGCATCAGCGTGACAACGCTCGACGGCCAGCCGCTCTACGGATTGAATGAGGGCCGGCTCTTTAACCCGGCCTCAAACGCCAAAATGGTGACGACCGCTGCCGCTTTTGCGCTGCTGCCCGTCGAGACCCTCACCTGGACCACCCGCGTGGTGGCCGGCGGAGAGATCGACGACCAGGGTGTCCTGCACGGCGACCTGATTCTGCTGGGTGCGGGCGATCCTACACTGAGCGCGCGCCATTATCCCTACCGCGAACCGGAACCTGCCCCGAGCCCCGCAACGGTGAAGCCTGCCGCGCCGCCCGCCGAAGAGACTGAAGCCCCCCGGCCACCCCAAGCCATGGACGTGCTGAACCTGCTGGCCGAGCAGGTGGAGCAGGCTGGCGTGCGCTCGGTCGAGGGCAGCGTAGTGGGCGATGACAGTTTCTACCCCGACGAGCCTTACGGCACATCCTGGGCCTGGGACAGCCTGCAGTGGAGCTACGGCGCTGCCGTCTCCGCGCTCACCTTCAATGAGAACGCGCAGGAGCTGACCGTGACCGCAGACTCAGACAATCCCGCGGCAACCGTGGCCGAGTGGAGCCCGAATGTGGACTACTTAGCGCTCAACAGCTCCATGAAGCCCGCAGCCCAGGGCGAGACGGCTCACCCCGGCCTCGACCGCAGGCCTGGCGACAGGATGGTGCGCGCCTGGGGCACTGTGCCGCCCGAAGGCTTCCATGCCGGCCTGGCCGTTGACGACCCCGCGGAGTTCACCGCCGCCGCCTTCAAGGAAGCGCTGCGCAGCCGCGGCGTTACGGTCAACGGCGCTCCCGAGTCCCGCCACAAATATTCGGACGGCTCCGGCGACTTTGCCGGCGAGCGCGCCCAGCCGCTGAAGCTCACCCGCTCCAGCCTGCCCACGGTGGCCGCGCCCGTCGAAGGCCGCAAGGTGCTGGCTACCCGCATCTCCGTCCCTGTGGCCCAGGACGCGACGGTCATCAACAAGGTCAGCCAGAACCTGCACGCCGAGCTGCTGCTGCGCCTGCTGGGCAAGGTCCACGGCACTGACGGCAGCTTTGCCGAGGGCGCGCGCGTGGTGCGCCAGTTCCTCGTCAACGCGGGCATCGATGACAGCGATTTCTTTTTCTACGACGGCTCGGGCGAAAGCCACGACGACCGCATCGCCCCCCGCGCCTGCACGCAACTGTTGACCTACGCCCAGCGCCAGCCCTGGGGCGCGGCCTGGCGCGAGACGCTGCCCGTGGCCGGCGTGGACGGAAGTCTATTTGGCCGTTTCAAAAACTCGCCGCTCAAGGGCCATCTCTGGGCCAAGACCGGCACGCTTAACGAGACGAACGCCCTCTCCGGCTACCTGACCACGGCCAGCGGCAAGACGCTAGCCTTTTCCATTCTCGTCAACGGCCACCGCCCCGGCAGCGACGCCGAACTCCACGCCATCGACCTCATCGCCGAAGCCATCGCGGCGGCGGAGTGACTCCCATGCCTGACGATATTCGTAAGAAGAACCCATCGCCGCTCCGCGCTCTGCTCTCGCTGCCAGGACTGGCTTTCATTGCCCTCTACCTGCTGTTGCAGGCCGCAAGCATCATTCTGAGCGTGGTTGCGGGTGGGGACTATCCGCCTCTGTTCCTGATTTTTGCGGCCGGCTTCATCGCCGCCAGCAGTGGATTGCTGCTGCTCTTCCGCTGGGCCTGGGCGCTGGCTCTCGGCGCGGTCTGCCTGCTGGTCGTCTACAACTTGTGGATCTTCACAAGCCTGCGCGAGACGCACGCGCTGGTTCAGGGGCTGCTCAACCTGTTTTTCTTCTTCTACCTCATCCGCACCGAAGTGCGCGCAAAGCTGCGATAAAACTTGCTGTCCGGCTGGTTCACTGGCATAGGCTCTTTAGCTTGTCGAAGGGCGCTTGCTTGAACGGCGGATAAGGCAGGTGGCGCGCGTCCATGTACTCGTCGAGAAGACCTCCATTATGCTTGAGCGCCGCGTCGGGTTCCTCGGCGTAGGCCGGGTCCTGCTCCACTTCAGCCAGCGCGGCAAAGCGGAATCCCTGCTTCTGCAAGAGGTCGATGAGGTCGGGCAGCATCAGCGTGGTGAAGGCCATGCCGTGCAGCAGCATCACGTTGGGAATTTCGTGCCCGAAGATCATGCGCTCCTGCTCGCGGCCCAGCCGGATGTACTCCGTGGCGCTTTCCAGATAGCTCTGCCTGAGCCACTCAATGGCGGCCTTGTCCTGTCTGGCCGAGCAGCGCACATAGGCGTCGTTCCAGGCGTAATCCTGAAAGCTCATCGTGACTTGCGCGACGCGGTAGCTGTGCGCACGCAGATAGTTCTGAATGGCGTGACGTTTTTCGAGCGTGTCGCCTTGCGAGAGGTAGGGATAGCGAAGCCAGCGCCAGTCGCGCACCTGGGCATACTCCGCCAGCACGGGCTCGTTGAGCGCGATGTTCTGCTCGAAGGCCTCGGCGGTATTGTCGGCCAGTGAGATGTGGGACCAGGTGTGGTTGCCGATGTTCATCCCCGCATCCAGCCAGACGTGCAGCGCCTGCTGTGCGTCTGGACTGTTCTGCATCCCGACGCCATTCACCAGGCCGTAGGTGCCTTCGAGATGGCTGGCCTTGAGTTCAGCGGCGAGTTTCGTCGCGATTGCTACGCGCGTCTCCCCTGGCGGCAGCGCACCCGCAGCGGGCAAATCATCAAACGTAAGCGCAATGACCGGACGCGGCTCAAGCGGCACGGAGGCCGGCGTACTGTTCTGGGCAACCGCCGCCTCCGCCGGGTGAGACGATTGCCCCACCAGAGCGCTTGTCGCTCCCACTCCTAAAAGAACTCCCATAGCCAGCAGCCGAAATCTCATGCGCAAACCCTCATCGAGATACCTCAGCAGTGTAACAAGCAGGCGCTTCCTCTCGCGCGGCGGCAAACGGAGCAACATTGGCCTCTACCGCTCGTCGCGACGGCAATCTTCGCGTTGCTATAATCACCAGCATGAATCGATTCAGTGCGGTAGGGGTAGTCTGTCTGTTTGCAGCGGCATGCGCGGCGCAGGGTGGGCAGTCGATGTTTCGCGGCGGTCCGTCTCATCTGGGAGTCTATGATTCGCAAGCTCCGCAACAGCTTTCGCTGAAGTGGACGTTTTCAACCAACGGATCAATCTATTCCTCACCCGCTGTGGCCAACGGTGTGGTTTACTTCGGAAGCGCTGACGGAAACCTCTATGCCGTCGATGCCGCCACCGGAAAACTCAGATGGAAGTTCGACGCCCACGGCAGAGTGAACTCTTCGCCAGCGGTTGTGGACGGCGCCGTCTATGTGGTCAGTCTCGACGGCAACCTTTATGCCGTGGATGCCGCCACCGGCAAGCAGCGATGGGCGTTCGCAACCGAAGGAGAACATCGTTCCACCAAAGCCGGGAATCTGGGCGCATTTCCTCACACCGAGGTCGTGCCGGATGCATGGGACTTCTACCTTTCTTCCCCCGCCGTTGCGGGAGGAGCCGTTTACTTCGGAAGCGGTGACGGCCATGTCTATGCCATTGACGCCGCGGCTGGCACGCTGAAGTGGAAGTACAAAACTGGCGACGTTGTCCATAGCTCTCCGGCTGTCTCCGGCGGGGTCGTCTATGCCGGAAGCTGGGACACTTACTTCTACGCACTGGACGCCGCAACCGGCGCGCTGAAGTGGAAGTTCAAGACTGGCGACGATGCCAAGACGCATGTCATGACGGGAATCCCCGGCTCCGCGTCGGTTGCCAATGGGAGCGTGTATTTCGGATCCAGGGACGCAAATTTCTATGCGCTGAATGCCCAGACCGGCGCCTTGAAGTGGACGGTGCCAAACGACGGCTCATGGGTGATCGCCTCGCCCGCTTTTGCCGATGGCGTGGTCTACTACACCACCTCCGACAGCCATCGCTTCCAGGCCCTCGATGCCGATTCCGGCAAAATCCTGTACTGGCTCCCGACGAATATCTTTGCTTTTTCGTCGCCCGCGATTGCAGGCTCCCACGCGTATTTCGGCACCTTCGATGGCCTGTTGCATGTCGTGGATCTCAAGAAACGCGCCTATGCGGGGGCTTTTGCCGCTCCGGGCTTCTCCGCCAATGGGCCGCGTTTCCTTGGTCCAGATGGAAAGCTGAAAGATGAGATCTGGTCAGGCCCCACGCTGGACGACTCGATTGTGGATATTCACACCAAGCTGTTCTCGATGGGCTCCATCCTCTCCTCCCCGGCGGTGCAGGATGGCGTCGTCTACTTTGGCAGTGTCGATGGCAAGCTCTACGCGCTCGGCAATTGATCGCGGCGAACTGCGGCGCTTTCATCGTCCGAATCCGCATTCCCCGTACAATGAGAGCTTGACAGAACTGGTGCAAATCTCGCCCGCCCGCAAGCCCCCGGCTCCCAAGCCTGAGTGGCTCAAGGCCCGCGCGCCGGTGGGCGAAAACTACCACTCGCTCAAGCAGTTGGCCCGCTCGCTCCGGCTCAACACGGTCTGCGAAAGCGCTCACTGCCCCAACATTGGCGAGTGCTGGCAAGCCAGGACCGCGACCTTCCTGCTGCTGGGCAACATCTGCACCCGTCACTGCGGCTTCTGCGCTGTCCCCAAGGGCCGCCCTGAGCCCATCGACTTTGATGAGCCCCGCCGCGTGGCCCAAGCCGTCTCCGCGCTTGGCCTGGAATTCGCCGTTCTCACCAGCGTCGACCGCGACGACGACCTGCCCGGCGGCGCGCGCGCCTTCGCGATGGTCATTGAAGAGATTCGCCGCCAAGCGCCCAACTGCCGCGTTGAAGTGCTCATCCCTGATTTTCAGGGTAGCCGCGATGCCGTCCGAACGGTCGTCGAAGCCCGTCCAGATGTGCTCAACCACAATACCGAGACGGTTCCGCGCCTCTACCGCGTGGCTCGTCCCGGCGCGCGCTATGAGCGCTCTATCGAACTGTTGCGCTATTCCAAGGAGCTGAACCCCGCAGGGCTCACGAAATCCGGCGTCATGTTGGGCCTGGGCGAAGAGACCGCCGAGTTGCTCCAGGTCTTCCGCGATCTCGCCGCGGTCCACTGCGACATCCTCACCATTGGCCAGTATCTGCGTCCTTCGCGCAACCATCTGCCCATGGCGCGCCTCTACACTCCGCGCGAGTTTGCCGAGCTGAAAACAGAGGCGCTGAAGATGGGCTTCCGCCACGTCGAATCCGGCCCGCTGGTCCGTTCCAGCTACCACGCACACCAGCAGGCCGCATCGACCGGATTGACAGGAGGGGCATAGGGGTTCCTACAAGGGCAACCCCGGTTCATTTCCTTTCATGCTGGACTTTCCGCCACCGGGATTCGTGCGAGCAAAACCAGAGTAGCCGCGGCCAGAGGCAATTCCCCCAAGTGGCTTTTTTCTCAGGAAGAAGCCATCCTGAATATACTAAGCAAGGGCTCGTTTACTCTAGTTTGGCTCTAGTATATTGTTTTGGATGAAGTGAGGGAGAAAGATGGCAGCTTCGTATATGGCCGGTATTCCGGCGCTCAAGGAACTTCATGTCGGCCTCAGGCGCAAGATGGATCAGGCCGTGGCCACATTTCAGGCCGCCCTGGCCGCCACGCGCACGGGCCGGGCAAGCGTCCACATGCTCGACCAGATCAAGGTGGACTACTATGGCACGCCAACCCCCATCAGCCAGATGGCGCAACTGTCGTCGCCTGAGCCGCAAATGATTGTGATTGCGCCCTGGGACCCCAGCGTCATCAAGGAGATCGAAAAGGCCGTGCGCACAGCCGATCTGGACTTCAATCCCATTTCGGACGGCAAGGTGCTGCGCATTCCTGTTCCGCCCATGACCGAGGAACGCCGCCGCGAGGTCTGCAAGCACCTCAACAAGGTGCTCGAAGATCACCGCACCGCCGTGCGCAATGTGCGCCGCGACGGTAACGAGGCCCTGAAGAAACTCGCCAAGGAAAAGAAGATCAGCGAGGACGAGGAGAAGCGCGCTCTCGAAGAAATCCAGAAGATCACCGACGAAGAGATCCGCCGCATGGAAGAGCTTTCGCAGAAGAAGGAAGCAGAAGTCATGCAGGTCTGACGGGCATCTATTCCAATTGTCGATTTTCCACATGTTGGGAGGCCCCGCAGCCGGTGCGAAGGAAATGCACCGATAACGGGGCTCCCAAATGAAAGATGGATGATGAATCGAGTTCCAGCCGTCCTCATGGCCGTCGTCCTCTGTTTCACTCTCCTTCCATCTGTCGCTGCTTCGCAAGAACGCACGCGAGGAATCTCCGTGCATATGCTTCCCAAGCGAGTAGCGGATTTGGGAGGAACGCCATGGGTTTTTTCTGTGGATTATTCCCCAAGGCTGAAGCATGAGTCGCAGCAGCCCGTCCTCCAGACTGTCGAGGCTGTCCTTTCCTTCGTCCGCAAGCAGGATAGCGGAGTTCAGGAGAATGGGCTTTGGATTGTGACGACAAATCCCGATGCCTATTCGGAGACCGAGATGGCGCTCTTGGAGGGAGTGAAATCCATGTGCCGCCAAAAAGCAATCCCGCTTTTCATCTGCCGTGCTTCGGAACTGCCTTATGGATGGAAGCGGTTTGAACAGTGAACTGCGAGCCGGGCGCCCATCTTCGGCGCGCCGTTGTTTCTGCTCTTAAGGTGGGGCGCCTGCAACTACAGCCCCTCATTTACGGTTCTTTTGCTTCAAACCAAGAGACAAACGCCTTCAGACTCAGCACCAGACTACGCCTTAAGTGCACGGCTTTAGCCGTGCCGTAACCGCGCCAAACGAACCTGTGGGATGAACGTCTTCCGCCGCTTGCACTTTTCAAAGAACTTAGATGATTCCGTGCGCATTAAGAAAGCTGGAATACTTTTTGTCTGTACCCTGGATGTGGATGGTAAGCCAGTCCCTCAGAAAGTCGAGAGTCTCGATCGAGAGCGCACTCTCCCCGCTTTTGTACCTGGATTGCAACGTCTCCGCCTGCTTGACCAGTTCTCTGTGCTCTCTCTTGTGGTCAGCCGCCTGATACCCAGTTCTGTCAAAGAACTCTTCTTCGCGGGCAAAATGGAACTTGGTATATTTGACCAAGTCATCCAGAACTTTGCCCAGCACGTCTTTGCCTTGCCCCTTTTTCATTCCTTCATACAAGCGGTTGAGCATGTCGATCAATTGCTTGTGATCGTCGTCGCAGGCCTTGACTCCCACACTCATCTCACTGTTCCATTCAAAAAAAGCCATTTTAGAGGGTCCCTTTCCACTCCCGCGCCACGGATAGGCGACTTGGACTCTATCGGTCTTTTTACCGCGTTCATACAATTCCCGCATTGGCAGGATGCCAGTTCCCGCTTTACAGGAATACAAACCATAGCTTTGTGAAGCCGGGCTCCGGCGCGCGCCATCTCCCGCGGCCGAGTCCGCCGCTATACTCTAGCTGATGCCCTCCAGTCACATACCCGTTGATTCCGTGCGAAGGCCCAGGGGCGCTTTGCTCGTCCGGCTCTGCAACTGGGTGGGCGAGGCGGTGCTCTTGCTGCCTGCGTTGCGGCGGCTGGAAGCGGCTGGTTACGAACTGCATCTCTACGGCAAAGGCTGGGCGCCGGCGCTCTTCGAGGGCACGGGATGGCCAGTGACCGTGCGCCGTGGCGGCCTCACTGAAACGACAGCACAACTGCGCACTCTGCGGCGAACGCTCAATGCTGGCGAGCCGGTGCCGGCGCTGTTGATGACCAACTCATTCTCCTCTGCACTGGAGACGCGGCTGGCCGGTTTTGCGCCGTCGGGATTTGCGCGGGAGGGCCGCAGCCTGTTGCTTCGGGCAGCTTATCCGCTGCCGAGCTTCGCGCACGCGGCCGAGTCGTACTGGCATCTGGCCGGTTGCTTTCTGGGCGCGAATGAATTTTTTTCTGCGACGCTGGGCTGGACACCGAGCAAAGTCCAACGCGCGCAGGCTTTGGCGCTCATCACTCAGCATGGACTCGGGCCCCGCTCCTTCGTGGTTCTGTGCCCGTTCTCCGGCCCGGACGATCGCGAGAATCAGAAGGTGTGGCCGGGCTTCAAGGAACTGGCGGCGGCACTCAACCAGGCTGGCGTGCCGGTTGTCATCTGCCCCGGCCCCGGCGAGGAAGCCGCCGCGGAGGAGTTGAAGGCCATTTGCCTGCCGGGCGTTGACCTCGGCGTCTATGGGGCATTGTTCGAACTGGCGCGCAGCGTGGTGGCCAACGACACCGGACCCGGCCATCTGGCCGCAGCCGCTGGCGCGCGGCTCATCAGCCTCTATGGGCCGCAATCGGTGGCGGCATGGACGCCGATCGGCCCTTATGTGCGGCTTTTTCAGAACACGTCGAAGTGGCCCACCGTGGATTGCATCGCGGCGGCCGCGCTCGCAAAGGAATAACTACTTCTTCGCCCGCTTGTAGAAGGGCGTCGTCACCTGCCTGGCCCGCACGCGGTTGGCGCGGACCTGCACCAGCACATCCTGTTCGCTGGCGGCCACGGACGCGGGCACGTAAGCAAAGGCAATGCTGGTTTTCAGAAAGGGCGCGGGCGAGCCGGATGTAACTTGCCCAATCACTTCACCAAGAAGTGAGAGCACGGAGTAGCCGTCGCGGGCGATGCCCCGCTCCACCATTTCCAGAGCCACAAGCTTCCTCTTCGGGCCGCCAGAGGCCTGCACGGAGAGCAGAGCGTCGCGGCCAATGAAGTCGCCCTTGTCGAGATTGAGCCAGTGCTCCAGGCCGGCTTCAAACACATTGATAGAGTCGGAGATCTCGTGGCCATAGAGAGGCATTCCCGCCTCCAGCCGCAGGGTGTTGCGCGCGCCCAGTCCGCAAGGACGAATGCCAAACTCCGCGCCCGCCTCCATCAGCGCGTTCCATACCTTTTCCGTGGTCGCCACGTCCGAAGGCAGGTAAACCTCGAAGCCGTCCTCGCCTGTGTAGCCGCTGCGCGCGATCAACACACCGGGAACGCCAGCCACCTCGCCCGAGGTAAACCAGTAGTTTTTAATCGCCGCCAGATCGACTTTCGTCAGCTTTTGCAGGGTTTCCAGAGCCCGCGGTCCCTGCACAGCCAGTTGCGAGTAGTTCGCGGAGTCGTCGCTGATGCTGACCGAGGGCCACACACCTACCTGCCGGAGAATCCAGGCGTAGTCCTTGTCCTTGGTGCCCGCGTTGACCACCAGCAGGTAGTCGTTGTCGACGATCTTGTGGACCAGAATGTCGTCGACATACGTGCCTTCCTGCGTCAGCAGGGCGGAGTATTGGGCCTGGCCGTCTTTGAGGCGCGCGGCGTCGTTCATCGTAATGTGCTGGATGGCCGCCAAGGCGCCCGCGCCGCGGAAGCGAATCTCGCCCATGTGGCTCACATCGAAAAGCCCCACCCTGGTGCGCACGGCCATGTGCTCGGCAATCAGCCCGCCGCCAGGCCCTGGATACTCGACCGGCATGTCCCAGCCCCCAAAATCCACCATTTTAGCCTTCAACGCGCGGTGAGCGGCATTGAGGGCGGTCTTCTTGAGGGGGGTGGCGATGGGCGTGGTAGAGGTGGTCATGGAAGTTCCTTTCAGCGGCGCTGTTGTACCCCGCTTACGATAGTTACGTGCCGGCTTCGAGGTCAAACCCGGCCACTTGCCTCAGGGATTAGGCGGCAAGCCAGCTTATCGCCTTCGCGCGCGCCAGAACGAACTTACGCCCATATAGAGAAACACCGCCATCACCCCGGCGGTGAGCAGAAACGTCCGGTGATCGGGGCCGTGGGCCCAACTGGCCCGGATGCGCCAAAGCGCCGGAGCAAAGACCACCACGGGCAGAAGGAACAGGGAACCCGTCACCTCCAGCCAAAGAATGCCGCCCACCCGGCGAAAGGGGCGCAAAAACCCACCCACGCCGCGCGCCACGCCCGCAGTCGTCCGTCCCGCCGTTTTGCCGCGTGCCGCAGAGCCGCCACCAGCTTGCGTTGCTGGCGCGGTGGCACCAGCCATGCGCTGGCTGGCCATCCGTCCGGCAACTCGCAGCCCAACGCCCAGCATGCGCCCGATGGTTTGAGGTTTCACTTCGATACGATGTTAGCAGCGCCGGTTGCCAGGGCGCATGGCGGCCGATTTCCAGCGGCTCGCAGTTGCTCCCGGACGCCGATGGAAGTAAGGTAGAGATAGCTTCTGCCGCTACCGACGCTGGTTTGACCGCGCTGGCCGCAGCGCTTGGAGGTACTCATGACATCCCGTCTTCGCGAACTCATACAGCAATTGGGCGAGGCGATTCATGAGTCCGTCATCGAGAGCGAGCAAATCGCCGGAGTGGTGAAGGATATCCGCGAAGAGGGCTTCGATGTGCTGCTGATGCTGGAGGCCACCATCGGCCTGAACGACATCGCCGCCAAAGAGGCCGAGAACGCCGTAGCCGCCGCTAACCTGGGCGACGCCGAAGCGCCCTTCACGCCGAACGATCTGCACTGGCTGCGCTCCCTGCGCATCTCAGTGGCCGGCGAAGAAGAAGAGAAAAACGCTGCCGGCCCGGACGCGAAGTAGGCCTTTCAAACTGAATCGCGGGGCACTCCCTCTGTGCGGCGCTGCAGAACGCGTTTTGCAAATGATGGAGGTTTTCGCTTTGGCCATGGTATGCAGGCGTGAGTGGAAATATCAGTAAGCCGGCCCGCCGAGAGCCGGAGGTTGGCATCGCTGTCTGTTGGTTCTGACAGGACGGCAAGACTTGTATATTGGGTCCCCCCCACCCCTATTTTGGAAACAAAATCCTTGTTTTCATGAGCTTACGGGCAGGGTTGCGCCGTAAAATCGTCAAAACAAATAAGTTACCTGCAAAATAGTCCAGGATAAGGAGTTACGGGTACGACTATTGAACCGGCAAGAAAACAGTGACATCGCTTTCCCACCCTTACAGTATTTAGTTGCCGAATCAATAGAGGGAAACTCCCAAGGATTATTATGCGGCGGGAGGGAGAAAAAATCTGCAACCGCCTGCGGTTGGGCCAGCGGCTCGCTTATCGCTCGCATGGGGAGGCAGGGAACAGGGATCAGGGAGAAAAAAACAGCCCCAAATCGCCTCGATGAACGATTTTTTCGCTACCAGAGGCTGACACAAGGCTATTTCTGAAACAAGCTCCAGCCTTCAAGCCAGTTCGATTCCGGCGATCTCGGCTTCCAGGCCGCCGTACTCGGGGTGCTGATTTTCGCGAATGCGATAGGCGAGGTCGATGAGACTTCCCCGCGTGAGGCCAAGCTCAGCAGCGCGGGCGGCCAGGTTCCAGCCGACGGCGCGCAGAGCGCCGCTGGAGCCGGGCAAAGGCAGTGGCTGAACGGAATCCTGCGCGACTTCCAGCCGGATGTGGCGCTCTTTCATCAGGCGTGGCGGAGCAAGCAGGCGCGCCCGGCGGGCAACGAAGACCGGCTCGGGGTTGCCGTGGCCGAAGGGCTCCAGCTTGTGCAGCCATCCGGCCAGCACGGGGGTGATGCGGTTCAGCGGCAGCTCGGCGTGGATATTGAGCAGTTGCTCGGGCTCACGGCCAGCCAGGTGTTCTTCCGCGTAGAGGCGAAGGCGGCGTTTCATCTCTGGCAGCGTGGCGGCGGGCAGGGCAAAGCCGACAGCGAAGGCGTGGCCGCCGAAACGCGTGAAGAGATCCGCGCAGCTCTCGATGGCGGCGAGCAAAGGAAAACCATCGACGGAGCGGCCGGAACCGTAGGCCACGCCATCCTCGACGCTGACCACGATGGTGGGCTTGGCGGTGCGCTCGACAACGCGCGAGGCGAGGATGCCGATGACGCCGCGGTGCCAGCCGTCCCCATCGACAACCAGCAGGCGGTCGGCGGCCAATTCGGCGTCGGCGGCCAGGCGGCTCTCGATCACGGCGAGAGCGGCGGCCTCGGTCTCGCGGCGCTCGCCGTTGAGGCGTTCGAGCTTGGCGGCCAACTCCTGAGCGCGGGCCAGGTCACGCGTGGTGAAGAGTTCAATAATGTCGGAGGCCACGTCCATGCGGCCGGCTGCGTTGATGCGCGGAGCCAGGCGGAAAGCCACGTCGAAGCCGGTGACCGGCCTGGTGGCCGGATCGAGGGCCGCGGCGGCAAACAAGGCGCGCAGGCCGGCGCCGGCGGGGCGGCGCAGCTCGCGCAGGCCGAGGGCGGCGATAACGCGGTTTTCGCCGCGCAGCGGCACGGCGTCGGCGATGGTGGCGAGGGCGGCCATCTTGAGAAAGCTGGGCAGAGTTTTTTCGCGTGTGCGCTTCTGGTCGCGGCGCTCCAGCAAGGCCTGCGCCAGTTTCATCGCAATAGCCGCGCCACAGAGGAATTTTTCTGGGTAGGGGCAGGCCGGCTGGTTGGGGTTAAGAATGGCCAGGGCGTGCGGAATAGCTTCTCCAGCCTCCAGAAGATGGTGATCCGTGATGATCAGATCCAGGCCAAGGCGGCGGGCGGTTTCAGCTTCGCTGAAGGCCCTGATGCCGGTGTCCACGGTAATCGCGAGGCGGACGCCCTCGGCGTAGGCGGACTCCAGCACGCCCGACTGCATGCCATAGCCCTCGAGGAGCCGGTGGGGCACATGGAAGCAGACCGTGCCGCCGAGCATCTCAATGGCAGTTTTGAGCAGAACCACGGCAATTGTGCCGTCCACATCGTAGTCGCCATAGAGCAGCACCGGCTCGCAGTTGGCGATGGCCCGCTCCAGCCGGGCAACGGCTTCGCTCATGCCCAGCATCAGGAAAGGATCGTGGAGCTGCGCGATCTCAGGATTGAGGAAGGCAAAGGCCTGGGCTGGCTGGGTAACGCCGCGGGCCACCAGCAACTCGGCCAGCACCTGGGGCAGACGCGCAGCCTTGGCCAGCGCGGCAGCCTCGTCCGGGTGCGACTCGGTAAAGACCCAGCGCTGGCTGGGCAGGTTGCGCATTGAGGTGCGCGGCCCGCCTTGCTGCTGATTTTGCGGCGAAAAAGTCCCGTCGCCGCTGGCGCTTGCCAGGCTCACCGCGGTTACTCGTCCTCTTCGTCGTGCTCGTCGTCGAGGACGATGTTCTGGAAGCTCTCGACATCTTCCAGAAGCATCTGGAAGCGCTCATACCATTCAGTCGTAGTTTCGTGCAGAAAGACCAGGCCCTGGTAGACAAAGCCGAGCTGGATATAGCCGAGGTTGCCGGCGTACTTGCGCAGCCATTCCGCCTCCACCAGTTCCGTGCCCTCTTCGTCGGGGAAGTTCATCTCCCCGGCCTCTTCGATCAGCAAATCGAGTTCTTCGCGCTCCAGCGTCATCTCGCTGAAGGTAACGAAGGGAGCGCCAACGTGCTTGGCCATCTCCACAAAGTCTTTCCATGCGTCGGGGTTGTCGGCGCCCTCCCACACGATGGAGGGAATGTCTTCGGTGACATAGCCGGGCAGGCGTTTAAGTCCGTGGCCCTCAATAAAGGCCACCATATCGTCTTTCAGCGAGAGGAGGTTATCAATGCTCATAGTCAAGTTTCTATTTTCGCAGATGCCGGCGGGTGGGGGCGCCGGTTGTGGAAACTTCGCGGCGGGGGGCAGTCAGGCGTTAATCTTGAGGCATACACCGGAATCCGGAGAAACACCGCTTGCCCACCTTTGAGCACCACGTTTTTGTCTGCTGCAACGCGCGGCCAGAAGGCGCGCCGCGGTCGTCTTGTACGCAGGATGGGAAGAGCGATCTGCACGCCGAACTGAAAAGGCTGGTGAAGGCCGCCGGCCTGGACGGCAGGGTGCGCGTCAACAAGTGCGGCTGCCTGGATCAGTGCGAACACGGCCCGGTGGTGGTGGTATATCCCGAAGCGGTCTGGTATGGCAACGTCACGCCCGCAGACGCGGCGGAGATTGTGGCCGAGCACTTGGTCGCCGGCCGGCCGGTGAAGCGGCTGCGCGTAGCCGAGGAGTGCTTGAACTCCAAGAGCTGCCCGCACCGGGGATAAGTTACAGGTTTGGCAACGATTCGAAGGGCTCAGCGAATTGTTCTCTGGCTAAAGCGCATCGTTATAAGCCTGGTGTATTCTGTCCACCGGTAACAAACAGAACGACTGAGCGCCGAAGCACGAGTCGCGCTCAAAAGGAGTTTCCCCAAATGAAACAAACCAGCGTTATCAGTGCAATGATTCTGTCTTTGCTCTTGGGCGCCACGGCTATCGCCGGCGCTCAGGAGAATCGACCGGGAAATGACCGGGGCAATGCGAAGCCTCAACAGAAGTCGCAACAGGCCCGGCCCGCGCAGCAATCGCGTCCACAGCAGGGCGCCCGGCCAGCGCAAAACCAGGCAAGACCGCAACAGAGCTATGGCGGCGCCTTTCACGGCGGCGTGCAGACAAACGGCCCCACCTACGGCGGCGTCCACCACAGCGGCGTTCCGCAACACCAGGGGCAGGTGCACGATGGCTTTGGGCAGTCGCGCGCCGGCTCATGGCAAACTGAACATCAAAGCTGGAGCCAGCGCGGCGGCTATAACGGCTACCGGATTCCCGACGCGCGCTTCCGGCTCTACTTCGGCCGGGATCACTTCTTCCGCATCTACGGTCTTCCCCTGGTCTTTGTGGGCGGAATGCCGCGCTTCCAGTACGACGGATACTGGGTCACGATCATGGATCCGTGGCCGGAATCCTGGGGAGCAAACTGGTACGAAACCGATGATGTGTATCTCGACAACACAGGCGATGGGTACTATCTGTATGACCGTAATTACCCCGATTTCCCAATCGCCGTCACGGTCTCGTTCTAGCTGAAACTCAAATCTGATTCCGGATGGTCAGGAATGCGCCTAGTAATGTAAACCGGCGCATTCCGCCCATTCGCAAACGCAGCCATAACAACTTCTGGCAAATTTCGGCCCTGCTCCTTCCATAAGGATGTTCAGGGCTGTGTTTGTTGAGCTTTGAGTTCTCAGTAGAGGTATTATGGGAAGTGGAAACAATAGGAAACATTGAAGTTAATTTTCGGGGAAAGCGAGACTTGCTGCGCAAGTCTCGCTTTTTCAGTAGGTTAAAGTCCGTATAGATTTTGTCGAAAATCGATTTTCGACGATTTTCAGTGAGCCGCTTGCGTACCTCCCGTAACTTACTGAAACAACAATAAGATGCAAGCACGTCAAATCATCTGTAATTGACGAAATACGAAAATCGGCCTGCAAGCTGCCGAGTTTGCAGGATTCAGGCATCGCCACACGGCATTTTTGCCTCTTTGTCTGCCAGAATGTCGCAAGCGCCCCATCCATTTGGCCCCCAAAGTCCTTTTCGACTTTTTGCATTCCTTGTTCCGGGGTGCGGGAATGAAGGCACCGAATCGATTCGGGGAGTCAAAGGAGAAATTCATGGGTACAATCTCGTACAAAACAGTTTCTATCGGGCAGAAGGTGGAAGACCGCCCTCTGATGGATTGTAAAGTTCACAAAAGACAGGTGTTCTGCTGCGCTGTGAATGACTATCTGCTCCAGTTGAAGGCATCTGGGCGGAGAGCTACCACGGTTGCATCGTATGGCGAAAGTCTCGACCTTTTGGGGCGGAGATTAGGAACCAGCATACCGCTGGCGGCCGTCTCGCCCGTCCTGCTCAACACAGCCGTTGCCGGCCTGGCGATTGTCGAAGGCCAGCCGGAAATGCGCCGTTCTCAAACGACACTGAATCGCCATCGCAGCGCTTACCGGGGGTTCTTCGGCTGGGCATTCGAGACCAAAAGGATACCGGCGAATCCGGCCCTGTTGCTTGGGAGATCGAACATGGAATCGGTTCCCACACAGCCCATGACGCTTCACGAAGTCCGCTCATTTCTCCAGGCGATCCGCCATTCAAAGGAGTCGCTGCGCCTGCGAGATGAAGCACTATTCGCGTTGTATGCCTTCACTGGCCTGCGCCGGGCCGAAGCGCTCTCGTTGGACATGGCCGACTACAACGCTGCCACGAGAACGTTGCAGGTTAAGAATGGAAAAAGCGGACGACCTCGGATAGTTCATGTGATCTCTCAACTGGGCCTTTTGCTGGAGAGGCTTCAGAAGCACGGTGAGCGTGAAAGAGAGATGGAGATTGGAAAGCTGTTTCCGGGACGAAACCCAGGGCATAGTCTGACCACTCGCCAAGCGCAGAGTAGGTTTCAACATTGGAAAGCAATCGCGGGACTTCGACCTGCATTGACCATCCATTCCTTTCGCGTTGGGTTCGCGACAGCATTGCATCGGCAAAGCGGCGATGTTGTGCTTGTATCTCGTGCATTAGGGCATGGTGATCTTCGGCCAACTCTTCGCTATATTGACCTATCAGCGGGTGAACTTCAGGATTGGATGGAAACCACCTTTCGGCAGATTGCATAGAGCGGCAGTCGTATGGGTCCGCAGAGAACGATACCGGGGGGCTGGTCCACTTCAATTGATTCCGTGTGACAGGCCGACATTGCTTGTCAAAATGTAATGACGTAATTCAGAGCGGACATGATGCCACTAACCCGAAGACGATGTGCTCTTGCCATGATCAGGCGCGGAGCGACAGGACATCAATGGGCGGGAATGGAGCGAAACGTAACAGCGTCTGCAATGCTTCTCATGGCAGCACATACCAAGAACCCTTGCCGATTCCGTGCCGGGCGAGTTGCCGCTTTCCCACCAGACTGCGGAAATGGTCCTTCAACGTGTTGCGGCTAGCTCCGGTGGCACGGACCATGTCGGCCATTGTGACGCGGCCGTGCTGGTGGACGTAATCGATGATTTGGAGGTCCAGTTCGGACAGGGCGGCGATCACTACCCGCTCGCGTTCGACCTTGGTTGCCAGCCGGTGTTCCTGCTTCTGCAAGGCCCGCAGGGAAAAGATCAGCCACGGTTGCCAGTTTGGCGCGACGGTGCGGATGGTGCCCTGTGTCTGGCGCAGTGCCAAGTAGTAGCCATCTTTGCTGTTCTCGATTACGCCTTCCAGAGAACTGTAGGGTACATAGGCATACCCGGCCTTCAACAAGAGTCGAGTCACGAATAAAATTTGGTTTGTTTCCCCACCGTTTATGAAAACTTCAAACGCCAATTGGAGTATTATCTTTTCAACCAGGAAAGGAGGGGCCATGTCGGTTTCAAAGGAAGACCGCAAGGACTATGAGGAAGGCCTGCATGACCGCCAGAAAGGCGTGTTTGACCAGGCGATCAACGACGTAACCGTTAACCATCCTGACACGGAGGCCTATTACAAAGGTCGTCATGGGGAGCAGTTGGACGAGGACAAGGACTAGGCTCTAATGCGCCCTCCGCCAGGGGGGCGCACCTCTAGCGAATTGGCCTAATGCCCCAATACGCTAAATCGCCGGACGGCTCATAGATTTTCAGTGTGCTGTTGCATGAGAGAACCAACAAAACTGGTTCTCTTCACCGACGACGAATATACACTCCAGTCACTGGCTACCTGCCCTCTCTTTCGTGACTGGGCGCTTTGATTCGGTCGCGCAACGCCCATTGTGACGACTGGCGGACCCGTTCTACCTGGTCGAGAACGTGTTTGCGCTTCCCATCGTCAATCGACACCCGGAAGGATTGCCTGCCGTCCGGCGTCTTGATGACCGCAACCGTCAGATTGCCGCCAACGTTTGCCTTCGGTTCTAGTTCTTGAGACGCCTTCAGGATTTGGAGAACCTGCTGGGAGTGGGCGGCTGGCTGGAGGCAGGATAGAAGCATGTGTACGTCGGCCTCATTGTTGAAGAGCAGTTCGCTCGTGTCCTCATTCAGCAATCTGGCTTCAAGGGCATGGAGGCGAGCAGCCCTGACCTGGAGCGGATTCGCCACGAGTTGGTGCTGGTACATAGCGTCTCGCATTTCCGGGTCGGTGAATTCAACGAAGATGCCGTTCTGGACGGCCACTGTGACCACCTGCCACTTCCAATCGTCGCCGCCAGAGCACGCGATGCGCGATCCGTATTTCTGGACGGCCATCTCCAGGCCAAAGACGATTGCGGCCTCGTTCTGATTGAGCACGGTCACGCGCCGCCCACGGTCGATCACGGATAGCTTCCCATTGAGCGTGTACGAGACATCCCCAGTGGTCCGGTTGATCGTCCATATCCGGGCTGTGGCAATCTGTCCTGCGAGATTCTCCGCCCGCTGTTGAGCAGCGAGCCGTTGTTGCATGAATTCGGACCAATCCGACCTTTCTTCATCCGCTTCCGGGCCAAGATGAAGCGCATTGGCTTCAAGTGTGGCTTCCAGCCGCCGCTGATTTCGCTGATCCGCATAGCGCCATCCGCGCAATTGTGCTGCCGCCCGCGCATCGCCCTCGGCGGCGCGTTCCGCAACCCATGTGCGGAGGTTCTTCGGAAACTGTGCCAAGCGCGTCTTCTGAGTGGACGATTTGAGCGTTCGCAACTCGATGACGG
>Ga0255356_1000444_pt1 | contig 28625 bp, 17 predicted proteins | sample HBST100metaG_FD_189944 | JGI IMG/M metagenome (GOLD analysis project Ga0255356, IMG submission 189944) | Peat soil microbial communities from Stordalen Mire, Sweden - H.B.S.T100 | ecosystem: Environmental > Terrestrial > Soil > Wetlands > Peat | place: Sweden: Norrbotten County, Stordalen Mire...
ATGGTGTATGCCTGCAAAGCCTGCCGCCATGTCCCACACAGCAACTTCACACTGCCTTCATCCTCCCAGGCGATCTTTTGCCACGCAAAATCGTCGCTCGCGGGGCGTTCACGAATAATGCAGGCTAGGATATCCATGAGCCTATCTGGTCCACTTCTATGCCGACGTGGAGGTTTGAGGTAATCCGCTGCAACCCAGTCGTTGCAGGATGGGTTGCAGCGTTTTTAGTAATAAGAAAAGAACACTGTTTGCGTTAAGACTTCACCTTTAATCTATTCACCAGCCTGCAAACCGCTGAACATCGGAGGAAGCATATGTTGAAAGGCAAATTGAAGACATGTATTCTAGCGGCATGTTTTTTGTTCGTTTCTGTTGCAGCGATAGCGCAAGAGGTGGTTCATGCTCTTACAGGGACAGTGACCTTCATCGATGCGTCTGCCAAGACGATTACGATTTATACCGACAACCGGTCTGATGGATTTTTCAAAGATATGACGAATTCGAACACATCAATCGAATTCGATAAAGACATTCGTGCTAACGCAACTGCAGTTGACTCCTTCAAAATGAAGGGGGCATATGTAATCGTCTTCTATTTTGGCGAAGACGATGTGCGAACGGCAGTTGCATTGCGAAGTCTCGGAGCAGGGCCCTTCTCGAAGGACACCGGAACAGTCGTCAAGATCGAGGGCAAGAACTCAATCTCAATTACAGACGAATCGGGGGCGATGAAGTCTTTCAAACTCACTTCAAGCACTGTGGCCGAGACTGAATATGGAGCCGTAATAGGATCCAAGTATCAACCCCATAAGGGCGATAAAGTGAGTATGACTGCTACGGCTGTGAACGGGAACGCAACAGCCTTGTTTATCAATACGTTGCTTGCCAACTGAATTGAAACTGGATGGCCCTCGGCTGACGCGAATTGCCGCTGATTGCAGTGTTTCGGCATAGTCGTTCCTCACATCTGCGTATCGGCAGGCAACTCAGCCGCAGGTGGGTGGCCGGGTTCGTGTGGGCTGTGTGGCAAATGTTTGTGAGGCAAATGAATGCCGTCCTGCTCCAACAGCGCCTCGTAGACAGATGTATGGCGCCAGTGACGGGCCAGAGCGAAGGCGCTCATGTTGGCAATCATCAGGGGCATCACCAGGCCATAGCCGCCGGTCATTTCGAAGACAATGAGTACGGAAGTCATGGGGGCGCGAACGATGCCGGCAAAGACCGCGCCCATCCCGACCACGGCAAAGGCACCGATTGCGTCGGAAGAATGATGGAAGACGGCAACATCGACGTACCCTACCGCGCCGCCCAGCATGGCTCCCATGAATAACGACGGGGCAAAAATGCCACCTGCGCCGCCGCTCGAATAGGAGCAGACTGTGGCCAATAGCTTGAGTACGCAAAAGGCCACCATTGCCAGTACTGGCAGTGTGCCCATCGAGCCGGTAAGCGCCAGAGTGAGGGTCTTATAGGGATCGCCGGCGATGCCGTTCAAGTGAAAGAGGGCGAGCGCCACCACGGCCAGGCAGCCCGTGGCCAGACCGCCGATGGCCGGATGTACCCATTTGGGAACTACGGTCAGGCGTTTGAACTGAGCGCGCAGCCAAAGCAGTGAATCGGTGAATGTCACCGAGACAATCGCCGCCAGCAGGCCTAATACGGCATACCAGATTAGAGACGAGGCATTGCCAAGCTGATAGGTCCGGTTGACGTGAAAAACAGGATTTTTGCCGAGGATGGTGTTCTCAATGACGGCAGAAAGGGCCGCAGCTACGATCACGCCAGTAAGCATGGTCTGATCCAGGTCGCCGATCAACTCCTCCAGTGTAAAGGTGATGGCGGCGATAGGCGCGTTGAAGGCTGCGGCGATACCTGCCGCCATGCCCACGGATGCCATGCGGCGGCGGTTTGTGGAATTGAGCCGGGCCGCACGTGCGAGAAGGCTGCTGACGCCGGCACATATCTGTACCGTGGGTCCTTCCAGGCCCAGCGAAGCGCCGGAGCCAATCTGAAAAGCACACAGAAAGAATTTTCCCACGGTTTCTCGCAGTGTGATCAGGCCGTGACGAAAGGTGAAAGCAACCTTGACCTGAGGAATGCCGCTGCCTGCCGCAGCCGGGGCCAGATACGTGAGACCCAAACCAGCGATGAGGCCGCCCAGTCCTGGCGTCAGAATCGTCCACCATATCCAGCTATGACCGGCGGCCGAGTTGGCGCGGTCAATCATTAGCGACTCAGTCCAGCCGATGCTCAAATGGAAGGCGACGGCTGCCAAACCGCAGAGACCACCGGCAAGGATCGTAACTGCGAACAGGCGCTGTCGTTCACTCGGCATCCGGCGCACGAGCCACGTGTAGATGCGCGCATACAAGTCGGAAAGCCTGACCGAATAGCGGGAGAATGCCGGGAGAGTGCTGCCCAATGGTTTCACTTCTCTAGTGTAAAAGGTATTGCGCTTACGGCACAGCGTTATACTGATGCCATGCGTAATCTCTCATTGGCTGTCCTGATTATGGCAACGCTGCTGGTGCTATTTCCACAGTCGGGAAGCGCCCAAACCGCCCCGACTGCAACCGCGCAAGCAGAAATTTCAGCGGATCTTGGCACGTGCTCCGCGCTCATCGCCGTTACCGGCGTTGACTTGAAGCCAATCTACGGCGCAAAGATTACCACGCGTATCCGGTATGGCTTGATGGGTGTAAAGAAGCTCGATCTTGAAGCCTTTACAGGCACCAACGGGCAAATCAAGATCACCAATCTGCCGGAGGTTCTGAAGAAGCCTATGTATATCTACATCAACAAAGACGACAAGCAGGAGATCGTGGAATTCAAGCCCGATGTCCATTGCCACGCCACCTTCAACGTGCAATTGAGGTAGAGAAAAGCAACTGCAGCCAATCCTCGACTCCATTCAAACATAGAAATCAGCTTTGTCCTGAAGATTTGGCACCGCACTTGCAACCGTTCCGCAAGCTTTTAGTTTCTTTCTGAGGTAATTAAACATAACATACACAATCAGAGCGGAGATTACCGCGATAAGGAAGTTCGTACTCGTAAATCGGGCTCAACAACTACCGACTGAAAGTCGCCTGTTTGCGGCTGAAGCCGCCTGAATGTCGCCCGGCTGAGAGACGGCTTAATGCTCGCTCGGCGCGGTAATCTTGAAGTTCTCACCAGGGTCATCCCACTGCTGGCTTTCAATGTATTTCCGAACCAAGGACGATTTGTATGATCTTGATTCATGAATGAATGACACCAACTGTGCGTATTAATGGTGGCAAAAGAGGTCGTGCCTATTCCATACGATGCTCTGGAATACCGATAAGCCCTCGGTGTCTGTCGTCAGTTCCTGAGTGGCTCATCAACATTACCGCATTGCTTCCCGTCACGCCGCAATCGTTTTCTCTAAATCTCTCGCATTCTGCGCAGGAATGGGACTATGGTCAGACCTTGGACGAACACAGAAAAAGCGACGACAGCAAAGCTGATCGTAATAATCTGTTCCCGCAGTGGGATGGTAGGCGGAAGTCCGAGGGCGAGAGCCAGGGCCAATGCCCCTCGCAATCCGCCCCAGAACAGCACAAGTTGATGTTTTCCAGTGACGCGAAGCGAGGAACGCGAGAATATCAGACAACATGGATAGATAGCCATGGCACGGCCCAATGTTACCAATACAATCGCAATCAGAGCCGGAAGCCATATAGCCGCGAAATTCTGACGAGCTTCGTGCATTCCAATCAAGAGAAACACCAGGGAGTTCGCAACGAATGCGGCGTATTCCCAAAATGCTTGAACGGCTTCCTTTGACCGCTCGGAGAATGACTTGAACGACTTGAAATTGCCCATCACAAGCCCGGCTGTGATGGTCGCCAAGACGCCAGACAAACCAAAATGGTCTGCAAGGAGAAACGATCCGTATGCGGCGACGGTCGTGAAAGTGATTTCAACGAGATGATCGTCGGTTCGTCCAGCGAGCAGGAGAGATCCAAACGCGACCGCCGCACCGCAAAGCGTGCCCCCAACTATTGTTTTTAGAAGCATAGCGGTGATTTCAATTGAAGTGAGATGCTGTCCTGCGGCAAGGGCGATAACAACACCGAAAGCAACAGCAGCGGTACCGTCGTTGAAAAGGCTCTCGGCCTCGACAAGCAGTAGCAACCGACCGTGAGCTTTTGCTTCCCTGAAAGTTGCGATGACGGAAACCGGGTCGGTCGCAGCGATCAGAGTGCCGAACACGAGTGCATCGATCCATTGTCAATTTGCAAGAAAGTGCATCCCCATAGAGGTTACGCTGGCAGACAACAGGACGCCGAGAGTCGCCAAGACGACAATCAATGAAAAGTCCCGGCGCAACTGATTCCAATGAATGAAAAATGCAGCTTCAAAAAGAAGCGGGGGAAGTAGCGCAGTATAGATGAGGTCCTTGGTAAGGATGATCTTCGGTGCAAACGGCAGGATTGCTAGAATGATTCCTGCCACCACTAGGCCGACACTGTATGGGAGCCGAAGTCGCCGGGTCAGCATTGCAACAACGGCAGCGATCAAAAGCAACAATGTTCCAGTTTGGAATTGGTACTCCATGCGTTCCCCCTGCATCTCACTCGTCCACGGTGGCCCGAAACTTCTGTCGAACATTCAGGATACCCCTCTGGCAACATTCCGACTCCATCGAACCAAAGTGCCTTTGCTGGAAACTCAGGGTCGTTTAAGCTGAATTTGCGTGGCCCCCGCTCTCTGTGCAGAAAGACACAGGTAGAGATGAGTGAACAGCGTCACAATCGAGAGATGAAACAGGCTGAAGAGCACGACCCCGTATGCGGGATGAAGGTCGATCTATCGAAAGCGGCGGCAAGCGTTGAACATCGGGGCGCCATTGTCTACTTCTGTAGTCAAGGTTGCGCTGCGAAGTTCCGCGCCGAGCCGGAAAAGTACGCGCCAGCTAAGCCGTCCGCAGTTCAGTCGCACCCGACGGCGAAAACCGGGCCGCAGAGGGAATACACCTGCCCAATGCATCCTGATGTGAAGCAAACGGGGCCGGGAAGCTGTCCGAAGTGTGGCATGGCGCTCGAACCCGTGATCACTCCCGCACCAGCCAAGCGCTCTGAATATACCTGCCCGATGCACCCGCAGATCGTGCGTGATGGACCAGGCTCCTGCCCAATCTGCGGAATGGCGCTCGAACCCCGCGAGGTCACCGCCGAAGACACCAACCCAGAGCTGGTCAATATGACGAGGCGGCTGTGGATTAGCGTCGCGCTCGCCGTGCCCATGCTCGCGCTGATGGTCTCCGCATTTCTGCCTTCCATGCCGATGCAACACCTGTTCTCGGCGAGAGCGTGGGCATGGATCGAGTTCGCGCTTGCAACTCCGGTGGTGCTCTGGTGTGGGTTGCCGTTCTTCGTCAGGGGCTGGCAATCCCTGGCGCATCGCAGTCTCAACATGTTTACGCTGGTCGCCCTGGGTACGGGAACGGCCTACATTTACAGCGTCTTTGCTACCGCTGTTCCTCAAATATTTCCGGCGTCGCTTCGTGGAGCAGGAGGACAGATCGATGTGTATTTCGAACCGGCCGCGGTTATCGTCGCCCTGGTTCTTCTAGGCCAGGTGTTGGAGCTGCGCGCTCGCAGCCAGACCAGCGGTGCAATTCGCGCGCTGCTCGGCCTGGCTCCCAAGACGGCGAAGCGGCTTGACGACAAGGGCGGCGAAACTGACGTTCCACTCGAACAGGTGCAAGTTGGGGACCGGCTTCGCGTCCGGCCCGGAGAGAAGGTGCCCGTCGATGGGACTGTTCTTGAAGGCCACAGTTCCGTCGATGAATCGATGATCAGCGGAGAACCCATCCCCGTTGAAAAGGACAAAGACGCGAAAGTCACGGCGGGAACCGTGAACGGAACCGGCGGGTTCGTGATGTGTGCGGAACGTATTGGTGCTGACACGCTCTTAGCGCAAATCGTAAAGATGGTCAGCGAAGCGCAGCGGTCACGGGCGCCGATTCAGCGGCTGGCGAATCGAGTGTCATCGTACTTTGTTCCGGCCGTAATCGTTGCGGCCATTGTCACCTTTGCCGTGTGGTTCTTCGTCGGCCCGCAGCCCCGCTTCGCTCATGCACTCGTAAATGCTGTGGCCGTTCTGATTGTCGCCTGCCCATGCGCTCTCGGACTCGCTACTCCCATGGCAATTATGGTGGGCACCGGCAGCGGGGCTCGCGCCGGCATTCTCATACGCAACGCGGAGGCGCTTGAGACATTTGGCAAGGTTGACACACTCATCATCGACAAGACGGGAACCCTGACCGAAGGCAAGCCGACGTTGAGCGCCGTCATCCCCCAACCGGGCATAAACAAAGATGACCTGCTACAGCTCGTTGCCAGCCTTGAGCGATCCAGCGAACATCCTTTGGCAGCAGCCATCGTGAAGGGAGCCGAGGCAAAGAAGCTATCCCTGTCCGATGTGGATGAATTCAACTCGACGACCGGCAAAGGTGTGAAAGGAACCGTTACAGGCAAGCAGGTTGCAGTCGGGAATGCTGAGCTGTTCCGCGACCTGTCCGTCGATCCCGGCCCTTTGCTTGATCGGGCTGAAGCTCTGCGCAAGGAGGGCCAGACGGTGATGCTGGTTGCCGTGGATGGTAAAGCGGCAGGCATCGTGGGCGTCGCCGATCCCATTAAGGAATCCACGCCGGATGCGATCCGCGAACTGAAAGCAGCGGGCTTGAAAATCATCATGGTCACCGGCGACAACGCGACGACGGCCAAGGCAGTCGCGGATAAGCTTGGCATCGAGTTTGAAGCCGATGTACTGCCGCAAAAAAAGGCCGAGGTCGTCAAGGAGCGTCAGCAAAAAGGCTCCGTGGTCGCAATGGCCGGCGACGGCGTGAACGATGCGCCCGCGCTTGCCCAGGCCGACATAGGCATTGCGATGGGGACAGGCACTGACGTTGCAATGGAGGCTGGCGGCATCACCTTGCTGAAAGGCGATCTGCGCGGCATTCTCCGCGCCCGTCATCTCAGCAAGTCCACCATGCGCAACATCCGCGAAAACCTGTTCTTCGCCTTTGTCTATAACATCGTTGGGGTGCCGCTTGCCGCCGGCGTACTCTTCCCTGCATTCGGTCTGCTTCTCAACCCGATGATCGCCGCGGCTGCCATGAGCTTCAGCTCCGTCTCGGTGATTGCCAATGCGCTCAGACTGCGGACGACAAAACTATGAGTCGCCGCCGGCAGGCTCTGTTCGTCCCATGAATTTGGCCAAGGGGCAATTTCCGCCCTGAGCAAAAGCGACCAGACCTGCCGATATCGGAAGTGAGAAGTTTCAATTGGGATCGTGTGAGCGAAACAAAGTTTTCAGGGCAATTGAAATGCGCCGCTGAAAACCGCCAGTCAATCGTTGAGGCGCAACCGGCCCATATTCACCAACCAAGGAGATTCCTATGAGCAGCACCACAGTTGTGAAAGATCCCGTTTGCGGCATGGACGTTGAGACGGCTAAAGCCGCCGGGCACACCGAGCACGCTGGTCAGACATATCACTTCTGCGGCTCCGCGTGCAAAGAAAAGTTCGATAAGAATCCAGCGCAATACCTGGACAAACAGGCGGGGAAGCCGAAGAGTGGCCACGGTTGCTGCGGTTAATCCACAGGACAACGCAGCTCACAAGCCACGCCCAGCATCGTTCCGGGGTTCTAGTACACATGGCTTGTTTGGGCCGGTTCCTTCTTGGCCCCGTGGCGTGTGCTGTTCGTCGCGGGGCCGACGCTATGACTAGTCAGAAGCAGGGAGAGGAGCAGGTATTCATCAGCTTCCTGCCTGGGATGAGCGTGGATGCCATGAAGCGGATTCGGGCGGAAATCAGGATCTGGCGTCTTCATCGCCAGACCCCGAGCACGATTGAAGCACTCGCAAAGCAATATAACCGAGTAATACAAGGATGAGAGCCTGTACAACCACCGCAATGCTCATTCGGAGCATTGCAGCATGGTTACTGCGGATTTTCGTGTTCTATGAATGTCGAGGGAATTCGTCTCGATATTTTGTTTTACTTCGTTTACGATTAGACGGCGAAGTGGATTCTGCCTGGATCAATCGCCGGAATAGAGGTCTGGTTGGCTATGCTCAAACTATGCTCGAACAACCCGTATAGGCCTCTACAGAACTCAATGAAACCTAACTCTATGTGCAGCGTAAGTTATTGGAAACAAAGAAAACAGGGAGTTTGTGAAAGTATCATGTCGGACTTAAAAGCCCTTTACCGTCAACAAAACGCCAAATCAGAACCACCTTCACACGGTGGAAGTCGCAGGTTTGTCAAGGGCAGAAATTCCAGGCGTGGTGGACTGTGCCCAGTTTTGTGCCCACGCTCATTCAAAATAGGGCACAATTCAGGCTATGTGGGTAGCAACCAGCGATTTTTAAACAGGGCGTAAACGTATCTTGTATAGTGGTTTATAGCAACCGATAACGGCAGGAGGGTCGGCGAATTCGATGGCTGTTAACCGAAGGGTTGTAGGTTCGAGTCCTACCTGAGGAGCCAAAAGTCAAATAAAATCAATAAGATGCGAGGCAGCCAAAAATGGCTGCCATTTTTATTTTGGTCGAATTGGCTGTTTTGATGGCTGTTCCAAAAAATTCTGTGGATTTCAAGAAGCGGCGACGATCCAGTGTTCAGCCGAGGTCATTCCAGCCGAAAAATTTTCAGCGCTGGGACGGGGTAAACAGCGATTCGGGGTGGCTACGGTGTTTTTTCGAGTACGGAACAACGATTGAGGAAAATACCGGCTCACTGGAAGGTGCTGCTGCGGTTGTACTCAGTGTGACTCAGCTTACCCCTGAAGCATGGGGCACGATCGCCGGTTGGGTCTACCGCCTCTGGCCGAGCACCATCTCGCCGAGATGGATTGGCGTGCTAGGTCATGATCGATTCATGAGTTCCAAAGGGATTGCTGCCGGTCGGCAGTCGGTTGCTGCGCACCAATTTGCATAGTTCCTCGATCAACAACTATTCGGAACCCTGCTTCGCTTCAAGCATGGACATAACGGCCACCACCGGCCCTAAAGTGCGCGCGCCGTCAAAATGCAGGTTGTGACCGCCATCCAAAAGCCCTCCTCTTTGCACACGCAACGCGACAAGATCCGCGTCAAGGGTCTATGCCGTCGGCGTCGTCTCCCAACTGCAATCGCTTCTCGACCACTCTGGTCAAGGCTGAGAGTTTTAACAGAAGACAACTCTAATCTTAGTTCGACCGCGAAACTGACCATTCCCTGAAATTAACTGTTCTTAGAAGTACGCTTGGATCAATAAGCGCACCAGTCAAGCATATAGTCCCACCGCATTGCTGCGGTGGGACTATCTATGTTCGCTAGAAGGTCAATCGAAATGCGAATTCGATCTGACGTTCGCTGTGTAGTTGCACACCGTTAATTTGCGAGGCATCTCCATTGTCTATGCCTGGGGCGGGAATATCGTAAAGAGCAGATATTTGCCCATTCGGATTCTTGAATTCCGGTGTATTGGCCAAGTTATAGGCTTGGAAGCGGAACTGGGCGGTGACCTTTTCTGCGATGGGAAAATCCTTGAAGAGAGAGACGTCCAAGGTACGGTAGGACGGGCCATAAAGTTGGTTTCGCCCAAGTGTACCCTCACGATCCATGACCGGGTAGCCGTTTCCGACTCCCTTGGCCCAAGTTGCAGGCGGAGACGTGAACTGTGTGTAATCAAACCACTCGTAGATGCTCTTCTTGTATTTGATCTTTCCTGTAAGGTCGGGCCGCTCGTTGGGAACTGTCCACTCGCAACCACAGGAGTTACTAGTGTCGCCAGGGATTAAGCCCTTTCCTGTATAAGCGTCGAAAGGAGTACCGGTCTGTAGATGGATAATAGTATTCAGTTGCCACCCACCAACCGCATAATCGAGCGGACGAGAAAGATGCTTGCCAAAAGCTCTCCCGCGCCCAAATGGGAGTTGCCCAAGAGCGCTAAACGAGAAATTCTGACGGATGTCCTCGTCGGAATTTCCGTAATCTCCCGATGATCCATTCATTGCGGGAACACCGTTGACAATTTGGATTCCCTGGTCGGCTGTTCCGGTAGAGATTGCTCCGTCGCCATCGTCCAATGCATGTGACCATGTGTAGGAAGCTGTGAGCTGCAGCCCTTTGTTCATGCTACGTTTGAGCATCACCTCCAAAGCATTATCGTTCGAAGTTCCCTCGTTGACGAGGCGGTTGATCGGCCCAAATGCGGGGTACAGATCTTGGTCGTAAGCGACGTGCTGACCGTTTACGAAACCAATTTCCTGCTCATTCAGATTGAAGGAGGTTAGCAGGTGGTCAGACTTCGTTCCAATATAGCCGACAGTGAGGGATGTAGAGTGGTCGATTTGCCTTTGGATTTGGAGATTCCATTCCTGAACCTGGGCAGTAGGGGAATGAGGATCTTGTGAGATCAGCGACGCGCCGGTTGGGTCCAAGGGATTAACTAAGGTTCCGAATTTCGGTATGGGGAGAGGACCAGTCGCATCGGCCTCGTTGTTGTCGTAGTTGGGTGATGACTGGCAAGCTGTCGTGACCGTTGCGGAGCAAGCCGGGATCTCGCCATCGAGATTGATCCTACGCTGTGAACCAAGCCAAGCGTCAACTACCTCCGTTCCATTGAAGTCCGGGTTGCTCCAAAGTCCATTGCCACCACCGCCGCGCTCCTGGAAGTAGAAAATGCCATAGCCACCGCGGAGTGAAGTTGTTCCCTTACCCGTCAGATCGTAGGCGAATCCGATGTGGGGGCCGAAGTTGTTGTGATTATTGTTGACCAAGGCACTCGAGTGGCCGTTCTTGCCGGCTTCGTGCAAGGTCAGATCAGTCAGATCGAAGTTCGATTGGTTGTTGTTAGCCTCGGTTGGGTAGGTAAAGAGTTCATAGCGCAAACCAAGGTTCAGAGTCAAGCGGCGGGTGATCTTCCAGTCATCCTGCACAAAATAACCAGAATACCAATTGCGCGAATCAATAAAGCCCTGTGGCACTCCAACGCCGGCTGCGAAATCGTTCACAAATCCCGCTAAAGGCTCCGAACCGGAATAACCTGTAAAGTCATTTGACAAATTCCAGTAACCTTTAGCGTCCGGAATCTGAAAGTACTTGACTTGATGATGCATGACGTCGGCGCCGAGCTTAAAGCTGTGATTTCCTCTTGTCCAAGAGAGGCTGTCGGCAACTTGCAATGTTTTCTGCGGGACCTCGTAAGGGCCAGCGTCGCCAACTCCCGCAAATGAGCTACCGATGATCCCAAGTCCACCTTCCATGGACGTATTGACGCCCGGGATGCCAAGTTGAGTGGCGAGCGCAACGTTATTGAAAGGGTTGATGTAAGCGTAATACGGCCGTATATAGCCAAAACGCGCTTCATTGACCAGCGCACGAGAAAAGATATGCGTTTCACCAACTGCTACACCACGAGGATGAGTGGGGTTATACCCCGCACCAGACCCTGACGGTAGATTCGGGAGCAGGCTGGCAATGTTGAGGATATCCTGTCCGTAGCTGTACCTTGCAAATGCGCTGTCTTTCGAAGTGATATTCGCATCAAGGCGCAGGTCAAAGTCATCCATGTGCTGGGTGTTGACTGGGTTCGTTTGGTAGTTATTTACGACTGTTGTGGTCGCCAGCGAGGGAGTCGGCAACGGGTACGCATTGAGAAAGTTCTTCCCGACTTTGCTTATCTGACTAGAAGGGATGACGTTGCCGGGAAACTGCTGGCAGGTCAAAGGGTTGTAAATTCCGCCGACAATATTTGGAGACTGACCGCCATATTGACTACAAGTTGGGATCCAAAAGCTGTTGATTCGATCCGTTTGATTATTGCCTTGAGTGATGGTCGTGTTAAGCAATTCGGAGAAATCGCCATTGCGCATGAGTTGCGTAGGCACGCTCGTGAAGGTTTCTCCCTGCGGCTCCCTCTGGCGAAGACCCTGGTAATCGCCGAAGAGGAAGAGGCGGTCGCGCCAGATCGGTCCACCCAGTGTGCCGCCGGTCTGAATGCGGTGAAAGGTTGGAGCCGGAACACCGCCCGTAATATTCTCAAAGTTGTAGTTGGGATTTGCGTCAAATACTTGATCGCGGTAAAAGAGGAATGCCGATCCGTGATACTGGTTGGTACCCGATTTGATGGAGCTCTGGATTATAGCGCCGCCGGCGCCACCGAACTCGGCAGACGCCATCGAAGTTGTTACACGGAATTCCTGTGTTCCTTCCACGGGTGGGAAAAAGACGATGGTGCCGACGAGCATCTCATTGTTGTCAACGCCGTCCAGCTCGAAGTTGTTTGCTTGCTGACGCAAGCCATTGACAGAGAGGGCTGCCCCACCTGTCTGACTATAACGCCAAGTCTCCGCGTTGGATTGAGATGCTCCACCGCTGGCTTGGCTTCCGTAGGCTCCTCGCGTTACTCCCGGGGTTAGCAACGCCAATGAAGTGAAGTTTCTGCCATTCAACGGCAAGTCTGACATTTGAGCGGCTTCAACGACAAGCCCAACCGTAGAAGTTGAAACATCTACGATTGGAGCCGCGCCCGTGACCGTAATCGTCGTGTTTGCGGCTCCCGGTCCTAGCGAGAATCTCAAGGACTGCGTTTGAGAAACCTGAAGTTGGAACAACTGTTCCTGTGCCTGGAATCCTTGGGCGTCGACGTGGGCTTTATACTGTCCGCGGGGAACAGATTCAAGGTCGAAAACACCAGCGGAATCCGTTTTGGTAGAACGTACTTGTCCGGTTTGTGTATTGGTGAGCGTGATCACCGCACCGGGAACGACGGCCCCGGTTGCATCAGAGACTGTGCCTTTCACGGTTCCTGAGTCGGTTTGCGCGTAGAGCGGCGAGATCAGGGTTGTCATGGCCAACAAAACGGCCCAGAGCCCTAAAGGAATTTTCTGTAAATGAACCACATGCGTTTTCATCTTGCCTCCAAATGAACTCAACCCAGGCTTTTGAAATCGCCATAGTTGGGTGCTTGAACTTCGTAGAAGACCATCTGCCTACGGGTTAAATAACCGCAATACTCATGTTCTATTTTTTGAGTCATTTTTGGATGGCCACTTAGATATTGTATTATCAATGGTTTGCCGCCATTTATCATCTAGACCGCAAGAGGAGCCGGCCGCGATTTTTACGAATGAATCACGATCAGGATTCGAGTATTATGGACTTGCCGGGATGCAATCCCGATGCCCTGTGGAATCTGCGCCTTCGCGACACCGTCGCCGCAGTGCCCGCCCCCATGAATCAACAGGTACTTGGTTCGTCCGCAACGCTCGGATGTCACATGTAGGGGGTTCCGGTTGATCGGATTGCCGACATCGGAAAGCGCAAGGAGTAATTTGCTGTCATATGGCGGTTCCAGGATTGCTATACCCGGGGAGGCAATACCGCCGAGTCGATCCGCCCCAAAGAAGGAGCGCCCTGCCGCAGAAGCCGGATAGGGCACATCTCTCTTGGAACCGCCTTAAACTCGGTCGATTCACCGTTTGAGACGCGGCGAGTTATTTTGGCCACCACACTTCGTGGGATTGCGAAGTATAGTGGCCTGAACTCTATTGATAGAAGATGGTCAACCCCCAGGCTGCGGAAGGTGTGGCGTTGCTGCCGGCCACTGAACTGGCCGTGGTTCCGGTAGGCTCGATGGTCTGGCCATATACCGCAACGTACCAGGTGCCGGAGCCCGATGGAAGCGTGATCTGCTGTGCCGTGGGACTCGAATTATAAACAACTACCGCTGTCTTCCAGGTTTCGTTCGCAGCTGCCGAAGCTTTGATGGTCGATACAACCAGCGATGCGCTTTCCTGGCTGGACTGTACGTTTGTATTGATGTCGTTCCAGGTGCTGAAGCGCAGAGAAGGATGCGCTTCTCGTAAGGCGATGAGCCCCTTTACATACGCATAGGTAGCAGCATCGCTGGTACTGTTCAGATTGGACCAGAGAAGGTCATATTCCGTTGTGTAGCTGTTAGAGTTGTTGTTTTTAGTGCGCTGAAACTCATCGCCCTCATAGATAAATGGGATGCCCTGAGGGGTTAGGATCATGCCGAACGCATATGCGAGCAGGCTGTTGGTTACAGACTGGCCAGTCTGGCCATTTGTACTTTGCCACAGGGTGATCTTGTCATAGAGGCAAAGGTTGTCGTGCACCGAGACGTAGTTGATCGCCTGTTCCGGGGCCGCGGAGAATGACGGAGCCCATACATTGGAGTTTGTCGTGGCCGGCAAGGATGCAACTGGAGAAGCTGCAAAGCCCAACGAGATAGGGCCGTAACCCGGATTACCGTTTGGCCATTTTTGACCGGAAACATACGCTCCAAAGAAACTGTCGCTTGTGCTCTGGTTAAAGAGGAATCCGGTGTTTCCGCCGCCATCGTCGTTCGTGCCCTTGACGGCTCCGCGATATGCCGCATTGAAAGCGCCGAAATGCGACGATGCAATGGTGCCGAGGTCACCCAGGTTGAACGCCGTCGAAGCCGGAGTCCCGTCAACCCATGGTTCCCCATAAAGCAGCAGGTTGCGGTCAGGATACATGCTCGTCAGATACGTTCCCCATTGATTTACCGTCGCAAGCGGGAATACTCCAAGCAGATCGAACCGGAAGCCGTCCACGTTATATTGCGTGACCCAGTATTCGAGCGAGTCTTGGATCATGCGCGCCACCATCGCATTGGACCCATCGAGCGTATTGCCGGTACCGGTGATGTCGTTCGAGAGGTAGTATTCAGGAGTAATATCGCCGAGCACACTTTCGCTGGTGGTGTGGTTATATACCACGTCCATGACTACCCGAATCCCCTCTTTATGGAAGTTGTCGATCATCTGCTTTACTTCCAGAACACGATTCGTGTAATTGGTGGGAGTCTCGGAGTAGTTCGGCGTCGGCACGTTGTAATTAAGCGGATCGTATCCCCAATTGAAGCAGGTATTCTCCTCAGTCGTACCCACGCAATCGTTATAGTCGAAGAACGGCATAATCTGAATATGTGTGACGCCCATATCGACCAGATGGTCGATACCGGTGCTGGGCGCGCCGGCCACTCCGTTGACAGTGGCGCCCGTATCGGTCATTCCCTCGAAGTATCCGCGATCAGCTGCCGGAATGCCGGAGCTGGAATCGTTGGAAAACTCGCGCACATCGGCTTCATAGACAATCGAGTCGACCCGGTTGGTCAGTGTTGGACGAGGAGTCCAACCGGCCGTCAGTTTGGTCTGGCTTGGGTCCATTACGATGTCGTTATTGGTACCCGGCCGGGTCATAACGCCGTATGGATCGCGCGACGTCGTCCCGTTGATCACGAAGTTGTATGTCTGTCCGTTCAAGTCTCCCGGTACTGTTACCGAATAGACATCGGTATAGCCATTGGGAGGATTCGTCATCAGCGTCATCGAATAGAGAACGCCGCTCAGATTCAACTGAACGCTGGTGAAGGTTGGCGACCAAACCGAGAAGGTCGACTGCGTCGACGTATACATCACGCCCAGGCGGAAGTTCTGCCCAACTGTGCACGAGCCGGTGCTGACGGATACCGAAGTGCTGGGATTCGAAGCGTTACCGGACGGATCGTAGGCCACGACCTCGTAGCTGTACGTGGTATTCGCGGCCGCGCTGCCATCCTGATAGCTCAAATTGCTGGTTGTCGCAAGCGTGGTTCCATTGCGAAGAATTGCGTAGTGGTCGATACCGGCTGAGCCGGTTGAGGCTTGCCAACTCATGGTCACATTGCAATACGTGGCAGACGCGGTGAAGTCGGTGGTCGATGCGGTAAAGTTGGCCGGAGCCGTGGGCGCCGTCGCTGATTGGGCTGAAGTGGTAACCGAAAGCGCAGAACTGAGGGCCGACGTGTCACCGTAAGCGTCGTACGCAGATACTGTGTAGGAGTAGGAGGTTGAGGCAGACAGTTCCGAATCCGTATAGCTGGTTGTGGTTGGAGTGCCTACCGTCGTCCCATTGCGAAAGACCTTGTAGCCGGCAACACCCACCGGTGAAGACGATGCCACCCAACTCAGCACAATGCTGTTCGCTGAGATGCTCCTGGCGCTCAGGCCCGATGGTGAGGTTGGTGCTGAAACGGCGAGAGTCGTCACGGTGAGCGCCCCACTGGCATCGGATGTGTTTCCGGAGGCATCGTAGGCGGAAACAGTATAGGAATAGGAAGTGGATGGAGACAGTCCCGTGTCCGTATAGCTCGTGCTGGTTGCAGTGCCGACTTTGGTTCCGTTCCGGAGAATGTTGTATCCGGCAATTCCTGCGCTCGAAGTTGACGCTGTCCAACTCAACGTCACACTGGTATAGGTAATCGCCGTGGCAGTCAGGTTGGTCGGAACGGTTGGAGGCTGCGCGGCCAGCGTGGTGATCGTGACCGAGGCACTCATCGCGGAAGTATCACCGGAACTGTCATAAGCCTCAACCGCATAGGAATACGAGGTAGAGGCGGAGAGTCCTGTGTCGGTATAGGAGGTCGTTGTTGATGTCCCTACCTTGGTCCCGTTACGAAACACGTTGTAGCCGGCGACACCGGCACTCGAACTGGAGGCCGTCCAACTTAAGGAGACGCTGCTTGAGGTAAGGGTCCCGGCCGCAAGATTGGTGGGCACAGTCGGGGCGCTCGTTCCCGAGCCGGATTGGCTTCCCCCACCACAACCGCTGACGAGTGAAAACATCAGCCATAACGTGAACCCTAATCTCGAACTGCAGCATTTCATAAGACGTCTTCCTGGATGATCTTCGTTCTCGATGAAATCACTAATGGGACCATCCTGCATAAACGGGGGTGAACGCAATGGCTGAACCATCCATTTTCCTTAACTTCAAGGTGACCTCATAAGCCGCTCACTTTCAATAACTTGCAAGATTATTTGATCTGGAAAACGTGAAGATGGAGAAAGCCTCGTGGTATAGTGAACACGATTCTATTAGAAGGGCGGTACATGAATTCCCCTGCCATTCTTTCCACCCGGGTAAGTTTCGGCCTTTTTGAAGCCGACCTGAAGTCCGGTGAGTTGTGGAAAGCGGGCCGCCAGGTCAAACTGCAAAGCCAACCCTTCAAAGTCCTCACAGTCCTGTTGGAAAACGCCGGAGAAGTCGTATCAAGAGAAGAACTCCAGTTGTGCGTATGGGGTCCGGATGTTGTTGTCGATTTCGAGCATTCGCTCGGGAGTGCGATTAAAAAAGTTCGCGAGGCGCTAGACGACTCGGCTGATAATCCAAGATTTATCCAGACGCTTTCGAAGCGGGGATTCAGATTTATCGCCCCAGTGTCATCTCTGAATCCGCCCGTCGAGGTTGCTTCACAACCGGATTCCGTCGCGCCAGCGCAGCCGGGGCAGCAAGACGAATCTCCTCAGACGGATCGGGGCTCTTCGGCGCACATTGATTCCACTGCTCAATCCTGGCAGAAATACAGGCTGGCAGTGCTCTCTTTTGGACTGGGCCTGACGGTTGCGGCTACTGCATACAGCGTATGGTTCGTGCCAACCAGGTCCGCATCTCCACTGCGCATTTCGCAGATTACACAGGAGGGACGCGTCTATACATCGGTAGATACTTCTTTCGAGTCCTTTCCTGCCACAGTGACCGACGGAACACGCCTTTTTACCTCTTCTATCGAACAAGGACACGACGTGTTGTCAGAGGTGACCATTTCCACAGGCGAAATTCTGACCCTACCGCTGCCAGACGAAATTGCTTCGCCTGAAATCAACGATATTTCCCCGGATGGCACTCAGTTGCTGGTGCGTAGTCACTTGTCGCCTGCGCCGGAGAAACCCCTGTGGATTGTTCCTATTGACGGAGGTTCTGCATTCAGGGTATCCAGCATTTTGGCTCATGATGCAACCTGGATGCCTGACGGGAGAAACATCCTTTACGCGTCCGGCAATCAACTCGCGATGGTTTCGTTAGAAACGGGAAAGTCCACCCACTTTGCCACGATTCCGGGCCGTGCTTTCTGGCTTCGCTGGTCGCCGAATGGCAAACTGCTCCGTTTTACGCTCATCAATTCCGAAAATCATACTTCCTCGTTGTGGGAGATTTCCGCAGGTCAACATACCGCGCGGCCGGTTCTGAGGGCTTCCGGTTCGTCTCCAAATGAATGCTGCGGTGTCTGGACAGCGAGCGGTAAATTTTTTGTTTTTCAGGCAGTTTCAGGCGGCCGTACCGACCTATGGATGCTGAAAGGGGCTGCCACTTCCAATCAGGTTCGAGTCACAAACGGTCCTCTTTATTATGAAGCTCCGGCGGCCGGGCGAAAAGCAGATCAAATCTTCTTTGTCGCACACGACTACCATTCGAGACTAGAGAAGTACGACCCACAGCAAAAGGAGTTTGCACCTCTCCAGGGTTTTCTGTCCCATGCCGACCATGTGAGCTTTTCGCGCGATCGTCAATCCGTTGTTTGGATCGATCCAGTTGGTCGGCTTTGGCGCGCCAAGGTCGATGGAACCGACAGGGTTCAACTTACTCCGGAATCCATGCGCGTCTTTTTGGCTTCTTGGTCGCCCGATGGCCATCAATTGGCATTAATGGCGCGATATCCCGGTCAAACGTGGCAGATTTTCCTGGTAAACGCAGATGGCGGCAGCCCGGAGCGCTTAATGAAAGAGGACCGGAATGTGGCCGACCCGTCCTTCTCGCCCGATGGCAAATCCATCACGTTCGGCGGCGTGCCCGATTTGATGGGACAAGGAAGCACTCCGCGATCCGTTGAAATCCTGGACCTGCCGTCAGGCCGCATTTCCGAATTGCCTCACTCCGAAGGATTGTTCAGTCCACGATGGTCGCCCGATGGGCACTACATCGCAGCTCTTACGCTAGATCAGCAAAAAGTAATGCTATATGACGTGGCGGCGCAGACATGGAAAACCTTGACCGTAACATCCGCCGCTGATCCCGTGTGGGCTCCGGATGGCAAGGCTATCTATATTCATGCCTACATGGCCCCCACGGAACCCATTTGCCGCATCAGCGTTCCCGATGGGCGCATTGAGGAAATTGCGAGCCTCAAGAACCTCCCCGTCGGAACGATCGCCCGATATTTCTTCTCGGGGATTGCGCCGGACAATTCCCCGCTGGTCCATGCTGAAACCGACAGCAGTAACCTCTATACCATGGACCTTAATTCCAAACCAGATAGCTACACGAGATAAATGGCTCATCCTCAAGACGTTATCAGATGATTCAAAAGTCATCCATAGGTCATACGTTCTGCATTGCGAACAAGTCCTTGGCCGCTCTTCTATATAGTCATGCGCGGAATTGTTTTCACTGCTTTCCTTCTACCCTCCTTTGCTGCAGCATTCTGCCAGGCACCATCGGTCGTTCAAAACCTTCCTAATGGGTTGGAGGCGCGCCAGGGCGCTCGTCTCTTGAGCATTACAGCATTGACCGACCACATACTGCGGGTCAGGGAATCGAACAGCGGCTCATTGCCGGAAGACGCCTCATGGTCCGTGCTGCCCTCGGCACGGGCTGCACATATCTCAGTTGTGCCGGAACATGACGGATTCCATACCAGCCAAATCAGGATCACGGTTGGGCCGGACCTGCTCATCACGTTGACCGACATGGAAGGCCATCTGCTCCAGCAGGATGCTGAACCGATCCGCTGGACCGGCACCCGATTCCGTATCTATAAGCACAAAGAACCTGACGATCATTTCTTCGGTCTTGGAGACAAGCCCGGATCTCTGGATCGTGCCGGGCAGAGCTACGTGATGTGGAATACCGATAGCTTCGGTTGGCAGGAATCCACAGATCCACTCTACAAGAGCATCCCCTTTTTTCTAGAGTTCCGCGGTGGACGGGCGTTCGGTGTGCTTTTCGACAATACATGGCGAACGTTCTTCGATTTCGGCCATGAACTGCCTAACGAGTACTCATTCGGCGCACCGGACGGTCCCGTGGATTATTACCTGATGTACGGGCCAGATCCCAAGGAAGTCGAAAAGGAATACGCCTGGCTCATCGGGCCTACCCCTCTTCCTCCAATCTGGGCACTGGGGTTTCAGCAATCACGATACAGCTATGAAACCGAAAGCAAGCTCTTGGATATAGCGAAACGCTTGCGTGCTGATCATATTCCAGCCGATGTACTCTATCTGGATATCGATTACCAATGCAAATATCGCCCATTTACGGTGGATGAAGTCGCGTTCCCTGGTTTTCCGGAGATGGTGAAGAAGCTATCCGATGACCATTTTCATCTGGTTCTGATTACCGATTTGCACATCGCTGACCTGCCGGGCAGCAACTACGCCCCATATGATTCCGGAATTGCCGGGGACCACTTTGTCAAAAACCCTGATGGCTCCCCTTATGTTGGCCCGGTCTGGCCTGGGGCTGCAGTGTTTCCCGAATTCACGCAGGAGAAATCGCGTGCATGGTGGGGCACGCTCTACAAGCAGTTTGCAGCGGAGCATGTCAGCGGATTCTGGAATGACATGAACGAACCGGCCGTTTTCACATATCCGTCCAAGACAATGCCTGATGCAACGCAGCACCGGATTGACGAGCCAGGCTTCCAGAAACGAACAGCATCTCACCTCGAGATCCATAACGTCTATGGCTTGGAAAACTCGCGTGCCACCTATGAAGGAGTGCTGCAACTGAATCCACAGGAACGGCCCTTCGTTCTTACGCGAGCCAGCTACGCAGGTGGGCAGCGTTATGCCGCAACCTGGACCGGAGACAACAGTTCTACCTGGAATCATCTGCGGGAAACGACTTCTCAACTACTCAATCTCGGCATCAGCGGGTTCGCCCTCGCAGGCGCTGATGTCGGCGGCTTCGCGGGATCGCCCTCTCCCGACCTGCTCACGAAATGGTTAGAAGTTGCGGCGTTCCAGCCCATCGACCGCGACCACGCCGCAAAAGGGACTCGCGCGCATGAACCGTGGGTCGACGGCCCTGACCACGAATCGATTCGTCGGCGGTTTATCGAAGAACGGTATCGGCTGATGCCTTATCTTTACACCACCGTTGAGGAAACCTCGCGCACAGGTCTTCCGGTTGTTCGGCCACTCTTCCTGGAGTTTCCGCACGCCACTGATGACGGACACCCAATGGACCTCGACGCATCGGGAGAATTCATGTTCGGACCTGATTTGCTGGTCGCGCAGAATCCTTCTCCTGAAGAAATCGCTCCCTATGAAGTTCATTTACCGCCGGGAGTTTGGTACGACTACTGGACGGGGGAACGATTTGAACATCAGTCCGCGATAAGGGGCGAGGATTCAGAAAAACGCGAGGAGTTACTGCTCCGCAAGCGCCTGATGGTAACCCCGACCCTTTCGGAGCTGCCTGTCTATGTTCGCGGCGGAAGTATTATCCCGGTGGCTCCGCAGACCGAGAACACAGAGGTCGCTCCGAATGGCCCCCTGAGTCTTCGGATTTACCTAGACGATGCTCGCGGAAGATGAGTGATCCGTCTGAAATCTGCTCAGGAGATGTTTACCAGGATGATGGTCACACGTTTGCGTTCAAGGCTGGAGATTTTCTTCGCCTCCACTTCAGCTGCGTTGCCAACCAGGACGGCTCCGTGATGGTGATCGTCGGCAAGCGTCAAGGCACTTATGCGCCGTGGTGGAACGGCTTTCGGCTAGAGGTACATGGTTGGGATCACCTCGTTTCTGCTAATGGCAACCAGACCTCGCATGACTCCGTGATCATTAAGCAAGTTAGCGACAATCCCGAAGGGCTACAGGTGGTACTGAGATGAACTCTTGGCAATCAGATACCCGGTTTTCACTCAGCACAATTCACACAGCAGAAACTGCTCATGGGCACCCTCCTCTAGACAGCAGTTGGTTGCAAAACAAGTTGCTGAAGCTTGTAGCGATGCTGTCCATAGCCATTGCAGCCGCAACCAGCTTGGCGGCTACTGCTCGCGCAGATGCGCCGAAGGAACTGAATGAAGCACCTCCGAGCCATTTACAGGCATTCTGGATTGACCGTGCAACCATCCTCATCCCACGCGCGCAAGTCTGCCCGGATGGAATCTACACGCTGTTCAGCGATGAACATGGCGCGCTGCAGGTCACTCTGAAAGGTATCCAAGGAGGCATATCTGTTCCACTAGCGCCGGGCAGCGCTCTTACTGCGCGACAGATGGAGCGATTCCCCCAATTGCGATCTGGTTACGCTGCTCTGAACTTTCCCGAAGCATGGACGGAAGAACAGGCTCACCGATTCCTGATCGGGGAGCTTATCGTATCGGTACAAAAACCAGATGGCTCTCTGCAATATGCAACTGGCGTACAAACCGCTGGCGTACTGGATGACCTATACGCCTATTCCGGAACTTTGGGACCCGTGATTCGGAACTCCACTGTTTCAGAAAGCGCCCGGCATGATTTTCCCGACGATGCGGCGGGGTTTGCAAATATCAAGGTTTGGGCACCGACCGCGCAGGATATGCACTTGAGGCTGTATCTCGATGCTGCCCAGGTCTCTCCGTCGCAAGTCGTTCCAATGCATCGCCACGGTGGTGTTTGGGTTGCTGTCATCGATCGCAAATGGGTCGGCTACTACTATCTCATCGACGAGGTTGTCTATGCACCTGGCGCACACGCCATCGTTGAGGACATTGTTACCGATCCGTATTCAATCGATCTGTCCACCAACGGCACGAAAAGCCGATTGTGCGACATTACCGCGAATGAAAATAAGCCGGCAGGATGGGACGAGCACGTTTCCCCACATCTGCCGCACTTTACTGATCTGAGCATTTACGAACTCCATATTCGCGATTTCAGCATTGCCGACGAAACGGTACCGGCCGCGCACCGAGGGACCTATCTTGCTTTCACTGATACGGAATCGGACGGCATGAAACACCTTCGTGCACTCGCAGCCTCCGGGATGAAAGCGGTTCATTTGCTCCCGACTTTCCATTTCGATGGTGTCGATGAGGACCGAGCCAATTGGAAGAGCACAGGCGATCTAACGCAGTATTCATCGAGCGGCGATCAACAGCAGGCGGCCGTGGCCACCGTTCAGTCCGCAGATGGCTATAACTGGGGATACGCGCCCATCCATTATCTTGCTCCTGAAGGAGCATATGCAACCAATCCGAACAATCGAATTCGAGAGTACCGCGCAATGGTGATGGCATTGCATTGCAGCGGTCTCAGAGTCATCCAGGACGTTGTTTTCAACCATACGAGCGGTTTCGGCCAGGAATCTTCATCAGTCCTCGACAAGATTGTGCCGAATTACTATAACCGCCTGGATGCAAATGGCGTGTTATTGACCAACACATGCTGTGCCGATACGGCAACTGAACACCTCATGATGGCAAAGCTTCAGCAAGATACAGTTCTGTGGAATGCAAAGTACTACAAGATCGATGGCTTCCGGTTCGATCTCATGAGCTTTACCTTCGTCGACAATCTTCGCAATATCAGGAAGGCGCTGTCCGCATTAACACTGGCGAAAGATGGAGTGGATGGCAGCAGAATTTACATCTATGGAGAAGGCTGGGATTTTGGCGAAACTGCTCATAATGCGCTGGGCACGAATGCATCGCAATTGAATCTGCACGGAACGGGAATCGGGAGTTTTAACGATCGCATCCGCGATGGACTCCGTGGTGGCGATATCGCAGGAGATCCACGAGTCCAGGGATTCGCAACCGGTCTCTTTACTGATCCAAATAGTTACACAAAACACACGATGGCCGAGTCATCGCAAAAGGCCGAGCTCCTGCGGCAGGAGGCGTGGATTCGCGCCGGCCTTGCTGGCAATCTCAGAGATATCCGCATCCCGGACGAATCTGGATTCATAGTCTCTGCCTCTCAGATTGATTATCATGGGCACGCAACGGGCTATGCGGACACACCGGCTGAAACCGTCAACTATGTATCGGTTCACGATGATCAGAGCCTGTTTGATGCAATTCAACTCAAGTCCTCTTTGGCGGACAGCATACAGGTCCGAACCCGGCGTCAAATTCTTGCCATGAGCGTCGTCGCTCTCGCGGAAGGTATTCCGTTTTTCATGGGTGCAGACGATCTCTTGCGCTCGAAAGATATGGACTCGGACAGCTACAATTCGGGGGACTGGTTCAACCACATCGATTGGAATGGTAAAACCAGCAACTGGGGAACGGGGCTTCCGCTCGCCCGGCATAACCGAATGCGCTGGGAAATGGAGCAGCCGCTTCTCTCCGATCCATCATTGAAACCTGCTCCTGAGGACATTCGCCTCGCGGAAACGACTTTTCGAGAGTTTCTCAAGATTCGTTATAGTTCGGGCCTTTTCCGATTATCTACCAGTCGCGAGATAGAAACGCATTTGCATTTTCTCAACGTTGGGCCCGAACACATTCCAGGGACAATCGTCATGATGCTCGACTCAGGCGAGGGAACAAATGGTGACTACAAACATGTCGTGGTTGTTTTCAACGCTACACTTTCACAACAGACGATAACGTCTGTACCCCTCCGTAAGTTGCATCTGCGATTGCATCCTGTCCTAAGGACTTCTTTTGACCCTGTTGCTCGGAAAGCAAGATTCGACCGAGTATCTGGTACAGTTGTGATTCCTCCGCTTACGACTGCAATATTTGTAAGTCTGACGTAACACCGCGTCAGCCAGATCGCTGGTGGAGAGTGCGTGGATTGAGCCGACCGTTATCCCCGATACTGCGGCCGCAATCGCCCCGACTACTGTTTCGAGGCGACCGCGGCGAAGCGTGCATGCCTTTGCAATCCCTACTGCTCGAGAATCGCGCCGTAGTGTCCTTTGACGGTCACGGTGAGGTTGCCGTTGATGACCTGATAGGTAGTGGTCGTGAGTAGATCCGTCACCGACGATCCATTGATCATGCTCAGCTGCCACGCGGGGATCGTCATGGATTTCGTGTTGGAGGTGTTGTTGAGCACCACCGCGACCCGGTGGTTGGCGTCCCACCGTCCGAACGCGTAGATGTGGTTGGTCGTATCAACCAACAGCGTCTTGTATGAGCCCGTCCGCAGCTGGGGATACTGGTTGCGGATCGAGATCAGCTTCCGTGTCAGCGCCACGGCCGAATTGCCGGTATTCGCCTGCGTCCAGTCGAAGGTGCGGCGGTCGTCCGGGTCGTTGCCGCCCTGCTCGCCGTACTCGTCTCCATAATAAATGGTGGGCGTGCCGACGTAGGTGAACTGGAAGATGAGCCCGAGGTAGGTCTTCCAGATGTCGGCGCCGCAGCGCGTCGCGAACCGCTCCGTGTCGTGCGAACCGAGCTCAAGGGTCGAGGTCTCCTGCGCATTGATCGGAATGTCCGCGCGGGTACCGAGCAGCCAGCTATCGAGCGAGCTCTCGTTGATCGAGGCGCTGTTGCCGTGGTAGTCCACGCCGCAGATCCATTCCGACACCGGCTGGGTGAAGCCGTTGTAGTTCATGACGTTGTCCCACTCCGTGCCGTCATCGAGCCAGGGTGAGGCGTCACCCCAGTACTCGCCGAGGATGTCGGCATTGGAGTTGACGGATTTTACCGCCGAGCGCATCTCCTGCGCGATCTGGTGGTTGGTGGCGTAGCCCATGCCGAGTTCATGGTGGGCAAGCTGCTGATAGCGCATTTCCTGCGTGATCTGGTGGTTGGTGGCGTCGCTGCCGCCGTTGCCGCCCGAATCGAGCGCCTGCGGAAAATCCAGCCGCCAGCCGTCGATGTTGTAGGGAGAAGAGAGATAGGTCTTCATGACCGAAGAGGAGCTGCCGTAGATCTGGTTGCGCACCGCCGAGCCACTCGCGCCGTAATCGAGCTTCGGCATGCCGCCGAAACCGTAGAAGTCGGAGTACGAGTTCGGCCACGTCTGGAAGGTGTAGTAACCGTAATAGGGGCTCGAATGCGACTGGTAGGAGCCCTGGTAGGAGCAGGTGATGTTGTCGTAGAGCTGCTTTTGGAACCAGCAGTTACTGTCGCCGCTGTGGTTGAACACGCCGTCGAGGATGATGTAGCCCTTCGGACCGTTGGTGCTGCTGTGAATGTCGCCGATCAGCTGCTCCAGGGTCGAGCTGGTGCCGAAGGCGGGATCGATCTCGTAGTAGTTCTGTGTATCGTACTTGTGGACGGTGGGGGAGTTGAAGATGGGATTGAGGCAAATGATGTCCGCGCCCAACGTCTGCTTGATGTAGCTCAGCTTCTGGTCGATGCCTGCCAGATCACCGCCGAAGAATACCTCGCTGTTGCAGTTGGTGGGGTCGACGGTGGATAAGACGCTCGTGCCCCACGCGTGTTGCTCGGTCGCGCAACCGCCGTACGTGTACTCGCCGTTGGTGACGTCATTGGATGTGTTTCCATTATAGAAGCGATCGGGGAAGATCTGGTATACCACCCCCTTCTTCATCCAATCCGGCGTCTTGAAGCCCGGGATGACGAAGAAGTCGCCCGAGGAGGGCTCGCTCGATGTGATGCCGGCGGCGTTGAGCCATGCGGTGGCCGAGCCGTCGTTGATCTGAAAGCGGTAGTACTTCTCGGAGCTGCTGGCGGGAATGGTTCCCTGCCAGTAATCGAACGTGCCTGTAGGATCGTTGGATACCCAGACCATCGATACCCAATGGTAGGAGCTGTCCCCCGTATCGTAGTACTTGACGTTCGCGCTGGTGATGTCTGACTTGCAGGTGCGCAGTTTGACAGTTACCGCAGTCGTTGCGGTGGGCTCCGGATTGCTGTCGAACAGCGATCCCTGGTCCGAGAACAGGTAGTTCCACTCCACGTTGTTGTCGGCTGAGCAAGCAGCCTGCGCACGGCCGGCACCGCACAGCAGCGCTCCGCCCACGAGAACAGTCCATACTGTCCTCCGTCCGGCTCTGATACCTCGATTCCTCATGCTCAGATGTCCCTCCAAAATCCTTCTGGCCGACGGCTGATTGCTGTTTTCACATTGCCGGACCTGCGGGAACTACACGCGCTTGCGACCATAACCGGCAATGCACAGCAAGCCTTTTTTGTTTCAAATGATGGTGATCTGAAAAGCTATTGGCTTTCAGTAACATACATAGAACTTTCATCCGGGAAGCCGATACAGAAGGGCATTGAACTGAACGTCTCTGAGGGGGTACAAAACAAACTCTAATATAGTTTCCCTCCTATGTCGGCCTCAGCGGAGCATCAGGAAAAGACGGCAGCACGGTATCGCTTCGGCCTCTTTGAGGCTGACTCCGGTCAGTAGAGCTCCGCATATCCGGTGTTCGGCTCCGGCTGCAGGCGAAGCCGTTCTGTGTGCTGCTCTGTCTGCTGGAGCGGCCTGGGGAACTGGTAACCCGTGAAGAGCTCCAGCAGCGGCTGTGGGGTGACGATACGATCGTCGATTTCGACCACAGCCTGGGCACCGCGCTCAATAAACTGCGCGAAGCCCTGAGAGACTCAGCCGACAATCCTCACTTCATTGAGACTCTCGCGCGCCGCGGTTACCGCTTTATTGCTCCGGTTATGGTCAACGCGGATGCGCCCGCCGAGTCGTTCCAATCCATCGCCGGCGCCGCAAGTCTCCCCGGCGTCGCCACGAATCTGATGCCCCCACCCACCAGCGCGGAGATCCCGCGTGCCTCAGCCCCGGGGCGAAAGTCCAGGTGGCACGCGCTCGCGTGGACACTGGCTGCCACCGCCGTGGTAATCGTCGCCTTCCTGCTCGGCTTGTCTGCTGCGCCTTGCCTACACGCCTCCGCCCCGCATCACGCAGATCACGTTTTCCGGCCGGGTTTCGCCGGGCGATCCGCTCTTTGAAAGTTTTCCGGGCACGGCTACGGTTGAACCGCGAATCTATTTCCAGGAAATTGAGAACGGGCGTGCCGTGCTGGCACAGGCGCTGATTGCGGACGGAGAAACCGATACTTTTACCCTGTCCGACGAACTGGCCGCGCCGCCCTGGACGACATCTCCCCGGACGGGTCCCTCCGGCTGCTGCGCAGCCATCTCGCCACCGCACCCGGACAGGCGCTCTGGATTGTCTCCACAATCGGCGGCACCGTGCAGCGAATTCCCGGCATCCTCGCGCATGACGCCACCTGGATGCCCGACGGTCAGTATATCCTCTGCGCCAGAGGCGATGACCTCTATATGGCAAGCGAAAACGGCAGCGACATCCGGCACTTCGCCGCCCTTCCCGACAGGACTTTCTGGCTGCGCTGGTCACCGGACGGGTCCCGCTGCGTTTGACACTGCTGAACAGCGAAACCCACACCTCTGCGCTGTGGGAACTGAGCAGCGACGGCAGCCACGCGCACCTCCTGCTGTCCAGAACGCAGAAGAAGTGCGAAGCGAGATTCAGTCAGATGCGCAATAGATCGTGTCAGAATTGGGGCGTCATGTCGCAGATACGATCTTGAACGGTGACTGAAACTGCAAAGAGGTAGAAGCACACGCTGAATCCGCAGCGTAACAAGGAAGCACCGCGGCTCTGAGGAAGCAGTAAAGAGCGCAGAAAAAGGAGTGAGAGGAAATCGAAAGCCGTTGCATCGGAGACGGAAAGAGTCTACAACCACTGTAGGGATTTTTTGATTAAGTCCTTAAAGTTCTGTAGAAGCGTCTGAGTGGCGAGCGTCAGCGAGCCATCCGGTCGATTCCTTAGGATGTTGTTTACGAAGACGACATTCCAGGAGGACGGCACAGATGGCTCACAAGGGA
>Ga0255356_1000446_pt1 | contig 28548 bp, 23 predicted proteins | sample HBST100metaG_FD_189944 | JGI IMG/M metagenome (GOLD analysis project Ga0255356, IMG submission 189944) | Peat soil microbial communities from Stordalen Mire, Sweden - H.B.S.T100 | ecosystem: Environmental > Terrestrial > Soil > Wetlands > Peat | place: Sweden: Norrbotten County, Stordalen Mire...
CCAGGTAGATCGACTCACGGTCGTCAGGATGGATCAGGGCTTCGATCTCGTCCACTTGTGCCGCAGGCGCATGATTGTAACCCAGTTCCTCTGACAGAGCGCGGTTCGAATAGATCAGATCCCGGCTAACGAGACAGAGGACGAAGATGCTCACGGGCAGCGAGGCCAACAAGCGCCTGGCAAAATCATCCTGAAGAATGGCATCCGCCTGCGCAGCAGGAGTGTCCGGCCCACAAATCTCCAAAGTATTCCTCCCGCTATCTGCATTCGACTTATCGGCAGTCTTATCCTTCTTCTTCAGGACCACGAGACAACTAATCCGCTTCACTTCCTTGTTTTGATCATCATCTATGCAAACATCAAGGCACCTTCCAACTAGTGCTTTCTGCGCCTTTGCCTGTGTCATTCTTCCATTCCGGTGGGCGGTGTTGCCATCGCGCATCCCGTGGTGGAACGCGCGACGCGAAGTGCGTGTCTACTTGATTTGCAAAACTTTCACGCCGTCATGGGGTGTCGCCTTGCCGATGTAGCCGATGGCTCCCGCATTCCCGGCGACGAATGCGACGACCGCCGCGTCACCGTCCAAGCTCTTGGGCATTGAGGCCTGGCCGGAAAAGACCAGGCTCCGCCAACCCGCCCGATAGGCGGTATCATTCTTGCCGATGTAGGCCTGGAGAAACTCCTCGTGAACCGTTCCGGCCTTGAGCAGAATGGGCACAACGTTTCCTCCGCCCGGCAACGCCGTTGCAGCACCGGTAAAGACATCCTTGAGATCGTTCTTTGACACGGCAGAAGCCTTTACGCTGGGGTTGGCGATCACGATCACCTGTGCCTTGGCTTGGATGACGAAGATCGACGCGGATGCTACGAGCAACAATGCATACAGTAACTTTTTCATTTCGATTTCTCCTTTTGTCCGCGTTAAAAGCTGACGCCCATTTTCAAGATGGTGAGCTTGCTGTTGGGCTTGAGGCCGCCGAGATTGAGGTTGGTGTCGTAGCTGAGCGCGGTGCCATTGATGAAATGCTGTTCGGCTTTGGCGTAAAGGAACTGGTTGAAGTCGTACCGTCCGGCGACAGTGTAGTCTTTCTGGAAATTTGTGCCGACATTCTGCTCGTGCTGGTTGAAGTAATAGCTGAAGTAGGAGCCGGCGGATAACTTATCGGTTACCTTATAGCTCGCCATCGCATACTGCTGGCGTTCGTCGAAGCGGAAGGGTACGGTGAACTGTGGAACAACGATCATTCCGTTGAGCTGGTTGCGAGCATACTCATAAGCAAGCAGAATCTTGCCCTTTTCATACTTAGCGAAATAGTCGGGAGTGTTATAGGGGTGGACTGTCTCAGGTCCGGTGAATGCTCCGAAGTTCAGGGTGCTGGGGTTGATCTGAGTATTGGACCTGATGTCAGACGCGCCGACCATGAGGCCTGGAAGCGGAGTCTTCCAGTGGATCGCACCCCCTATCGCGACTCCTTTTATCCCATCTGGTTGATTGGTTCCACTCTCCCTCAAATTGAGCAAGGCTCCGTCATCCGCATTCAGGGCGTGCTCGCCGCCCCAGCCCCGGTACTCCAGCTTGCCGAGTTTTTTGGGAAGGGCTAATGTGCCATAGACCACTCCTCCGTATTGGGCGAGAAAGGAGTTACGGCTGGTGAGCGGATAAACGCTTTGCGGGAGCAGAGCCCAAAGATACGAAGGGTCGATATCCTGAATCTCATTGAAGAGTCCGGAAGGGATCTTGACCTTGCCGAAACGCACGCCGAACTTATCATTGACTTTGTAATCGGCGTTGGCCCAGTCCAGCGTGATTGAGTTGCCGAAATTGCCGAGCAGGAAATACCGCGCCTGCACGCCAACGCGCAGCTTTGACTGCGGCTGCGCGGTCAGGTTGACCACCGCCTCGGTCCAGGCCGGGCTGCCGTCACTCGAACTGGTGGTAAAAATGTTGTTGTTGGTGGTGTAGAGAAATCCCTGCGTAGCGTAGCCGTGGATCTGAATGTTCAAATCCTCCAGGCTTTGCGCGGATGCAGGTATTGCCCCCAAGATCAGTGCAATGGCGCCGACTAAAATTCGATTCATTGTGTTTCTCCTTCGCTGAGTTACCGAGTGCTTTACACCCAGTGCGTGCCAAAGTCACCAGTTCCTTGACAAGGCGCACGACTTCTCGCAACTCTAGCGACCGTGATTACTGGCCGCTCTAGCTGTCGTGACAGCAGATTGTTCAGGGACTCTCGGTATTAACCTGACTTGTATATCGGCAGATATCTGCTGGGGCGCTACTAGGGTTATTACTAGGTGGAGAGCGGGTGTTGGGAGAGTTGTCCGTTGGTGCTTTCTTAAGAAATGGCAGGATCTCCTCTGGACACAGGGAGATGGCAAAAACCCAACGCACGTTCATGCCGCCGAAAACAGAACCGAAAAGATTTTTGAGATGTGACGGCCGTCATGGCAGTTTGGCAGGGAGGTAAAAGCGCGCAATTTCGTATAAAGCAACAAAACAGAACCTCTCCAAAGGAGACTTGTGGAGTAAGTTATACAAAAAACAAATGAGCCATGATGTCCACTTCATTTCGATTGAGAAGGCGAAACCGGCGGAAGAGGATCTCAGTTGGTACGTCGAGTGACCGCTGACGGACGGTTTGGAGCACGAGGTGGATGCTCCGCCGTTGAACAAGCCCCGATTCACTGGTTTGGCTGGCCAGCGAGCGTACCACAGTCCGCTCATCCGTTCCAAATCGGGGGTAAGCCTTCAGGGCCGACGCATATAAATGAACCAGTCTTGCTATATGCAAAACGGGGTGATGCTGTGAGAAGGGGACATGAACAATCCCTTGAAGTATTTTTCTGAGTTGACGGACCCTCGGGTGGAGCGGAATCGGGAACATCTGCTGGAAGAGATTCTTTTGATCGCCATTGCGGCGGTGTTGAGCGGAGCCGAGAGCTGGAACGAGATCGCTCAGTATGGCGAGGACAAGCTGGAGTGGCTGGAGACGTTTTTGACCCTTCCTGGCGGCATCCCGTCGCACGACACCTTCAACCGCGTCTTTGCGGCGCTGGACCCGGAAGAGATGGGAAAGGGCTTCGTGGCGTGGGTTTCGTCGATCGCCAAGCTGACGGCGGGCGAGGTGGTGGCCATCGATGGAAAGACCTTGTGCGGCACGCGCGAAAGCGGCAAGAAGACGCTGGTGCACATGGTTTCGGCCTGGGCCGAGACCAATGGTCTGGTGCTTGGTCAACGCAAGGTCAACGACAAGTCCAATGAGATTACGGCTATTCCCAAGCTGCTCGACGCCTTGGAGTTGGCCGGAACTGTGGTGACCATTGACGCCATGGGCTGCCAGCGCGAGATTGCCCGCCGGATCGTCGAAAAGAAGGCCGACTACGTGCTGGCCGTGAAGGAAAACCAGCCCTTGCTGCTGGCCGACATCCAGGACTCGTTTCAGATGCTGGCCGCCGACGCCGTCGATGAAGAAATCGACTGCGGCCACGGACGCGTCGAGCGGCGCACCTGTTCCGTATTGGCCGACCTGAGCTTGCTGGAAAAGCCTTTCGAATGGGCGTCGCTCAAGGGTCTGGTGCGTATCGAGAGTGAGCGCTATCACAAGGTTTCAGGCAAAATCGAGCGCGAAATCCGTTACTACATCACCAGTCTCAAGCCCGATGCCCGGCGGCTGAACTCGGTGATCCGCCAGCACTGGGGCATCGAAAACAAACTGCATTGGGTGCTGGACGTGGATTTTGATGAAGACCTCTGCCGCAAACGAGCAGGCCACGCTGCCGAGAACTTCTCCGTCCTCCAACGCATCGCACTCAACATCCTCAAACAGGACAAATCTTCCAAGCGAAGCATCAAGGGAAAACGACTCCATGCAGCTTGGAACTGCTCTTACCTGCTGAAATTACTGGGGGTTTGATATGCGTCGGCCCTGGGTAAGCCTTAACCAGTGGGATTGACAAGCACCAAAATCAATGGGTTATTCCATCCTCTCCTCCCAAGTCACTAAAACGATTCCGCTTCCCCGAGCGTGGAGCCAAGAGGATCCAGCAGCCTTGACAAAAATAAACGTTTGTTTTAAATTTGAGTTTAGATGATTACGAAATCACTAACGACCAAATTGAAGGGCGATGAGGTGCGGCGAAGACTTATTGAAATCGCCGGCCAGATCTTCGCCGAAACAGGCTATGAGGCGGCCACTGTTCGCCAGATCACCGACAAGGCGCAGGTGAACATTGCGGCGGTGAACTACTACTTTGGCGACAAGTTCCAACTCTACCGTGCTGTCTTAGAATCTGTCACGCAGAGTACGTTCGAATTGCTGAAACAGAATTGCCGTGAAGGTCCAGCCGAGGAACGGCTACGCAACCTGGTCCGCTGCGTTCTGATGATATCCAGCAGTGAAGCCCCCGGTTGGGTGCATCTGCTCATGGCGCGAGAGCTTGTCGAACTGCATGAAGATAAGACCGAACTGTTTGTCGAAGCGATCCGGCCGATACATGAGATTGTGGCCTCGATCGTGTCGGATCTGCTGGGAGAGCAGGCCGATCCGGTCGCGGTCCGAACCGCCGCGGGTTTGGTGATTCCCATCTGCGTGAACCGAATACCACAGCAGCGGATTGAGCAGAAACTCTATCCGGGAACCGACTTCAGCCAAGTAGGCATGGACGAGATGGTCGAATCGCTTTATCGGTTCCTCTTGGGTGGAATTCGGGGACTATCGGAGAGTCGTTTTACCTAAAAAGTACGTCGCAAGCTGATATCCGCGTCCTGCACGACTTTCAACGAACTGCCGATGGACTGTTTAAGCACAGCCAGGAGAGGGATTCATGCGCTTTTTTGCTTTTAGTTTTCACCCGAGTGTATATGCTGTCCAGCGAGCGACCTCGCTCTTCCTGGCGAGCGGCCTGCTATTTGCGGCAGGCTGCAAGAAATCGTCCGTAGCCGGTGTCCCGCCACCTCTGGAAGTCGGTGTTGCAACAGCCGAACAGCGGGATGTGCCCATCGATGGAGAATGGGTAGGCAATCTCGACGGCTTCGTCAATGCGCAGATTCAGCCGCAGGTTTCCGGATATCTGATCCGGCAGGATTATCGTGAAGGCCAGCAGGTTCACAAAGGGCAGGTTCTGTTCGAGATCGACGAGCGGTCATTTCAAGCGGCGGTGGATCAGGCACAAGGGCAATTGGCGCAGGCTCGCGCCCAGTTGGAATTGAGCCGCATCAACGTACGGCGCGACCAACCGCTGGTTGCAGCGCATGCGCTGGCGCAAAGTCAATTGGATAACGACACACAGCAGGCCGCGCAGTATGCGGCCATGGTGCAGACCGATGAAGCTTCGGTGCGCTCGGCGCAGTTGAATCTAGGATGGACCAAGGTGCGTTCGCTGGTGGATGGGGTTGCGGGCAAGGCCGTGATGCAGGTTGGCAATCTGGTAAGCACGACGACGGCACTGACGACGGTATCGCAGGTCAATCCAATCAAGGCATACTTCGCGATCAGTGAACAGGAATATCTCAATCTGTCAGACTCGGCCAAGCGCCGGGGAGTGACCGATCTGCTGCGCGTTGGCAGCAAGATTCCGCTGGAACTGACGCTGTCCAATGGCCAGGTCTATGCACAGAAAGGGACCATCGTTTTCGTCGATCGTGGTGTGGACAACACAACGGGCACCATCATGGTTGCGGGGTCCTTCCCGAATTCATCCGGTCTGCTGCGTCCTGGTCAGTATGCCAAGGTGCGCGCACTGACCAGTGTGCAGAAGGATGCGATTCTGGTGCCGCAGCGCGCGGTGATGGATCAGCAGGGGCAGCATCTGGTGGTGGTGGTCGGACCAAACAACATGACGGCAACCCGTCCTGTGACGGTGGGGAACCAGGTGGGTAGTAACTGGATCATTACCAGCGGCATCCGAGCTGGCGATCGAGTTGTCACGGAAGGTAATGACAAGATTCGCGGGCCGATGCCCGTCCGGCCGACAACTGAACAGGCGACTTCACAGGGAGGTCGCTAATGATATCGAAGTTCTTTATTCGCCGTCCTATTTTTGCCATGGTGATCTCGATCATCATGGTGATCGTGGGCGTTGTGTCCATGCTGAGTCTTCCTACGGCGCAATATCCCGATCTGGTCCCGCCAGAAATTCAGGTGCGTGCCATGTATGCGGGCGCCGACGCCATTACGATGACGCAGTCGGTGGCTACACCAATCGAGCAGCAGATGAGCGGCGTCGATCACATGAACTACATGTATTCGACCAACGCCAACAATGGGTCCACAGCACTGACGGTCAATTTTAAGACCGGAACCAATCCAAACACGGATCAGATCTTAACGCAGTTGCGTTATTCTCAGGCGCAAGCACAGTTGCCAGCGGCGGTTACGACGGCGGGTGTGACGGTGCAAAAGGCCGTGTCATCGCCGTTGATGATCTTCAGCTTGACCTCGCCGAACGGGGCCTACGACGCCAATTATCTGGCCAATTACGCCTACATCAATTTGGTCGATCAGCTCTCGCGTGTCGAAGGCATTGGCCGTGTACAGATTTTGGGCTCTTCCCAATATGCCATGCGTATCTGGGTCAAGCCGGATCAACTGGCGAAGTTAGGCATTACTGTTACGCAGATCACGTCCGCTATTCAAGCGCAAAACGACGTTCACCCTGCTGGACAAGTGGGCGGTGAGCCTACCAACCATCCAGAGCAATTCACTTACGCTGTCCGTTCGGATGGCCGGCTTGTCACCGAGGAACAATTCGGCAACATTGTTCTGCGCGCGGCGGAGAATGGCGAGATTGTGCGCCTGAAGGATGTGGCGCGCATTGAACTGGGCGCTCAGGACTATTCCATGCAGAGCCGCACCAATGGCAAACCCTCGGCAATGATTGCGCTCTATCAGTTGCCGGGTTCGAATGCCGTGCAGGCGGCGAAAAATGCTCGTGCGGAGATGGATAAGTTGTCCGCGCGTTTTCCGCAGAATGTGACTTATGTTGTAGCACTGGATACAACCAAGGCGGTCAATGCAGGAATTAAAGAGATCATTGAGACGCTAATCATCGCACTGCTTCTTGTAATCCTGGTTGTTTATGTCTTCTTGCAGAGCTGGCGTGCAACACTGATTCCCCTGCTTGCGGTTCCGGTCTCTCTGATTGGCACTTTTGCCGTATTCCCCGCGTTAGGCTTCAGCATCAACACCCTTTCATTGTTCGGGCTGGTGCTGGCCATTGGCCTGGTCGTCGACGATGCCATCGTGGTTGTGGAAGCAGTTGAGCACCACATTGCAGAAGGGATGAGCCCGAAGGATGCATCCTTCAAGGCAATGGAAGAGGTTGCCAGCCCGGTCATCGCGATTGCCCTGATCATGGCCGCCGTATTCATTCCGACCGCCTTTGTTGCAGGCATCAAGGGACAATTGTACACGCAGTTTGCCATCACGATTGCGATCTCCGTTCTATTCTCGGCTTTCAACGCCTTGACGCTCAGTCCGGCACTCTGCGCACTTCTGCTGAAACACAAGCAGCCAAGAACAGGACCGCTGGGTGGTTTCTTCGCGTGGTTTAACCGAACGTTTGTGCGTGGCACCAATGCCTATGTGAAAACTTCCGGGATGCTGATACGCCGATTCTCGATTGCACTTGTGCTGCTAGTGGCTTTCAGTGTAACGGGTATTTTGATCGGGAACCGCCTGCCGACATCGTTCCTTCCGGAAGAGGATCAGGGCTATATGATGGTCAGCCTGCAGCTTCCATACGCGTCTTCGATGGCGCGCACATCGGAGGCAGCAGCTCAAGTGGAAAATGTTCTTGAGCATACACCAGGCGTCCAAACTGTATCTTCAGCTTTGGGTTTCAATCTGGTTGCGGGGACACAAAACACGTACAACGCCTTCTTCTTTGTAGAGTTGAAGGACTGGGATAAGCGCAAGGGAAAGGCTGAGCAATATGATGCGATCAAGCAGTCCTTGCAGCGTCTCCCCGGAACAGTGCGCAACGGCCTTGCCTTCTCGATTACACCACCTGCAATTCCAGGTGTGGGTTCATCGGGCGGCGTCACTTTTGTACTGGAAGATCATTCCAGCAGTCAGAGCACAGATTATCTGTCAAGCAACACGGATCGGTTCATTGCCGCGGCTCAGAAGCGACCTGAAATTGCGATGGCTCTGACGACGGCGCTGCCCCATGTGCCGCAGATCAATGTAGAAGTGGATCGTGCCAAGGCCATGCAACAGGGCGTCAACTTAAGCGATGTATATCAGACGATGCAGACCTTCATGGGCGGCTATCTGGTCAACTACTTCAATCGCTTCGGCCGCCAGTGGCAGACCTACGTAGAAGCCGATGCTGATGCGCGATCGAACATCGACAATATCGGGCGCTTCTATGTGCAGTCGAGCAATGGAAACCGCGTTCCGCTCAGTGCGCTCGTGAACATTAAGCATATTTCCGGACCAGAATTCAATATGCGCTACAACGAGTACAACGCATCGCAGATCCTGGTCACAGCGGCTCCGGGGTACAGCTCAGGCCAGGTAATGAAGGCTCTCGAAGACGTCTTTCAGCAGACTATGCCGTCCGACATGGGCTATGACTACATGGGAATGTCGTATCAAGAGAAGGAAGCACAAAAAGGAACATCATCCCTGATGACCTACAGCTTCTCGATTATCTTCGTCTTTCTCATTCTGGCAGCACAGTATGAAAGCTGGACATTGCCTTTCAGTGTGCTGCTGGGTACCCCCATGGCCATCTTCGGCGCATATCTGGCGTTGTGGTCTCGTTCCCTTGAAAACAATACCTATGCGCAGATCGGCTTGGTGATGTTGATCGGACTGGCCGCGAAGAATGCCATTTTGATTGTCGAATATGCCAAGGCGAATTTGAATGCTGGTACGCCACTGGTTGAAGCCGCGCTGACGGGAGCCCGAATTCGCCTTCGCCCGATTTTGATGACAGCCTTCGCATTCATTCTCGGCTGCGTTCCCTTGTGGATAGCAACGGGATCTGGTGCACAGGCACGACGAACACTCGGTACAACGTGCATCGGTGGCATGTTGGCGGCTTCACTGCTGGAGATCTTCCTGGTTCCTGTACTCTTCGTGCTGGTGGAACGCGTTGCGCACCGCTTTAGCAAAGAGAAACTGCCCGTATGGAAAGATCCTATATCGGAACCAGTTCTGCCGGGAGGTGCGCAATGAAAACCCTGATGACTGCACGCAATCTGACTGCCGTAGCGTCCCTTATCGCTGCTTTCGCAATGGCTGGATGTCGCGTTGGTCCGGACTACAAGCGTCCGGCAGTGCCTACGGCCCCGGCATATCGCGGTGCCGAGGAGCCTGCCGCGACAGCAACCACCGCTGCCAATGCTCCGCAAACCGATGTAGGGAAGAAGAACCTGGGCGACGAAAAATGGTGGAGCGTTTTTGGCGATCCCCAGTTGCAGGAATTGATTAGCAAGGGCCTCGCACAGAATTACGACGTGCGCGTGGCGGCCGAGCGCATCGTTCAGGCACAGGCACAGTTAGGCGTTACCAATGCGGATCTGTATCCTTCGCTGAATGGCACCTCTTCCTTCAGCAGTCAGCGTTATGCCAAGGGAGAGATGAGTACCAATCCTGTTCTGACCAACTTTGGCAAGTTTGGTTTGTCGGCTACGTGGACGCCCGACTTCTGGGGGAAATACCGTAGGGCCTCAGAGGCAGCGCGTGCGCAATTGCTCGGTTACGAGTGGGCGCGCCGAGCTGTGCTCGATACAGTGGTTTCCAACATCGCCACTGCGTACTTCCAGTTGCGTACGCTCGACATGCAATTGGAAATCAGCCAAAAGACCTTAGCCTCGCGTCAGGATTCCCTCAAGCTGACTCGGACGCTCGAAGCCGGCGGGAGTGACTCCATGCTGGATGTTCGCGAGGCCGAGCAACTCGTCTCTGCTTCACAGGCTCAAATTGCGGACTTGGAACGTCAGATTGAGCAAGAGGAAGACACTCTCTCCACGCTGCTCGGCGATACTCCGCACCCCATCGTACGCGGCCAGAACATCGATCAACAGCCCCTCCTTCCAACGGTTCCAACTGGAGTTCCTTCTGAGTTGCTCGAACGCCGCCCAGACATTCAGCAAGCGGAAACCGCTCTGATTGCGGCCAACGCTGAGATCGGCGTTGCCCGGGCCGCTTATTTCCCTGAGATTTCACTGACGGGCGCTGCAGGCTCGGACTCCAATGCACTCTCGCGTCTCTTTACTGGTCCCAGCTTTGCATGGAACTACGGCCCCAGCCTGACTGTGCCGATCTTCGATGCCAAACGGATTCGCAACAATGTACGTGTGAGCGAATCGGAACAGCGTCAGGCTGTGCTCACCTATCAGCAAACAATCGCCAATGCGTTTCGCGACATCTCTAAAGCGCTTGTTGCTTACCGCAAATATCGCGAGTATCGCGAGCACGAAGAAGAGATTGTCACTTCTTCTGCCGACGCCTTGCACCTGTCGAAGATTCGTTACGAGCAGGGACAATCGTCGTATCTCGATGTGCTAACCAACGACCGAACTTATCTGTCGGCGCAACTGGATTTGGCGACAGCAAAGCAGAACGAATTGCTTTCGCTGGTTCAGGTCTACGATGCCTTGGGCGGCGGCTGGCAGCAATGATCCTATTGTTGCCAGAACTACGTGCCATGTGCCGGCTGCAGGAGAATCGGATGAGCACATATTCGTTCAATCTTAAGACGTGGTCAGTATTGCGCGGCTTGATTGCGGTCAGTGGAACAGTAGCTATTCTTGCCACAGTGCAATTGTTGGCCCCTGTCCTTACTGGCCATGCCCTTGAGGCGCAGACGATTCCGCAAGCTATTCCTGCCCCGTTGTCCATTCCACCCGACTCTGGCGACTCCTCCTCCGCCGCCCGTAATTTGAAACATGCAGATACCAAGTCGAACATAAACAGCACCAACGTGATGACAGAGCACGCGGTAGCAGATGTATCTGCGTTGCCCAAGGTTGTGCCCTCAGGGAGGCTCGTGATCGGTCTGGCGCTTGAAGGTGGAGGCGCGCTAGGACTTGCTCACATCGGCGCGCTTCAGTGGATGGAGGACAACCACATTCCAATCGATCGAATAGCAGGCACCAGCATGGGAGCCATGATTGGAGGACTATATGCATCGGGGTATAGCCCTGCCGAGTTGAAGAAGATCGCCACGAGCGATGTCTTTCGCGCAGTGTTTGCCATGCAAACTCCATATATTGATGCGAGCTTTCGGAGGCGCGAAGACCGAAGAGAACTGCCGCAGGCTATTCAGTTCGGCCTCAAAGGAGGGGTGAGCCTGCGCAATGCTGTACTTGTGGACGCGGGCCTGAACGAATTCCTCGCAGAGAGTTTTAGCCGCTACAACCGAAACGACTTGAGCTATGACGGGCTGCCGATTCCCTTTCGCTGTGTCGCCACAGATTTGAATACGATGCGGCAGATAGTGTTTGCAGGAGGACCCATGCCCCGAGCGATACACGCCTCCATCGCGATTCCGGGCATTTTCTCTCCCGTCCAATATGACGATCACTATCTTGTCGATGGGGCCATTATGGATAATCTTCCGACCGATATTGTGAAGCAAGACCTGCATGCGGACGTGGTAATTGCGGTGGACCTCGAGAGCCAAGGCCTTTCCGAATCCGATGTCAGCTCCGTCGTCGGGATCTTTGCGCGTGCATACGCCGCCGGAACTGCGAAAAACGAGCGTGTGGGCAAAGCACTGGCGGATGTACTGATTACCGCTGAGACCAGCAAGTTTTCAACGGCCGACTACAACAAGGCATCCGAGCTGATTGCAGCTGGTTATGCCGCCGCCGAGAGAAACAGCGATGCCCTCAAGAAATACGCACTTAACAGCGAGCAATGGAATTCCTATATCCTTGACCGGCGGGGAAGGGAGCGGCCACAGCCTTCCACGTTGCGGGTGGTAAAGGTTGAGGGAGGAACACCGGGGGCCCAGGATGTTGCACAGACAGATCTGAGCAAACTGCAGGGACAGCCGATCGATGCTGTCGCGGTGTCAAACACGCTCCGCCATGTTCAAGGCAACGGCGCATATCAGGCCAACTTCGAGACATTTGCACCTGGCGTCCCGATTCCATCTGGCAGAATGGAAGCGGCCGGTCCCGATACGGGCGTCCTTGTGCGGCTTAGCAAGGTGAGAAACGGGCCGCCATTCCTCCTGCTCGGACCCGATATGACAGGCATGAACTCCAATGTAGCCCGCGGCGCCGTGAACCTTCGCTTTATCGATCAAGACCTTGGCGGATACGGCTCGGAGCTACGGGCGGACTTTCGCTTTGGCTTTTTGACGCAGGTGGCGGTGGAATACTACCGCCAACTCACACGGTCCGGTTACTATTTTCAGCCGCACATTGGCATCCTGCGCGAACCCGTCTACCTGTGGGACAATCAGCGCCGCATTTCCGAACGCTTTTCGCAACAGGCCGGAGGAGGTATCGATATCGGGCGGACTTTCAGCCGGAATCTCCAGGCCTCTCTCCAATGGAGGATGCAAACGCTGCGCTGGCATCTTGTCAATGGCTCCGATGGGACGCAAGACATATCCGGCACCGCGCAAACAGGCACTGCAAACATCATCTTCGACCGAACTGAGTCGGGCACCATCTCCGCCCATGGTTCGCGTTTGCAAGTCTCCACAGGCTCGTCGTTCGATGCTGTAGGAAGCAGGAACGCACCTCTCCTCGAGGTCCAGACAGTCAAAACCTTCAAAATGCCGAACAAGAGCATACTGGGGCTGTCGGCCGAAGGCAACAGCTATTTTCGGCGCAATGTCGCCGAACCATTGCGGTTCACTTTGGGCGGTCCGTTGAGATTGTCGGCGTCCTCGATAGACGAGTACCGCGGCACCGACGATTTTCTCGTCCGCGCAGGATATCTCCATCGAATTGCAACACTACCGACGGAACTCGGTGATGGACTCTACCTGAGCGCTGGATATGAGGGGGGCGAGATTTGGTCGCCGGAGCGGCGTGCCTTCCTAAGGCAGGACGGCCTCTTGGGCGTAGTCGCTGCTACGCCACTAGGAGCATTTACCGTAGGAGGAGCAATCGGCGACGCGGGCCGCCGCAAAGTCTTTTTTACCTTCGGACACCTCTTCTAAAATTCGTTTTATTCGAAGCGGACGATCCTTTGAACACAGTGCGCAATCACCTTGCAGGGAGCCGTCCCGTGATCTCGAAAAGCGTTGGTTCGACAACTCGGGAACCGCCATATTCCTTGTTTGTCCGCACGACTCGGGCAGCAGCGGCCTACGCCGCCATCACTCTCTGGACGCTTTGGTCCCTTCTCGCACTCAGTTTCGATTTCGCTTTTCCACGGCTGCGAATTGCAGCGGCCGGTTCATATCTTATTGCCACCCTAGTTATCTTTTATTTCACAAAGCGCAAAGTCCACCGATTGTTTGCTTGCTTTTTTGGCTGGGCGTTGGTTCTGGGATGGTGGCTCACGCTCAAACCGTCGAATGCGGCGCCATGGCAGGCTGATGTCGTCAGACAGGCATCGGTTGATATTTCTGGCACTCATGCGGTCATTCATAACTTTCGACAGTGCGATTACCGCACTGAACTCGACTACAGCTGCGCGTGGTCCGATCGGTATATTGAGCTTGGGCAGATTCGCAGTGTTGACTTATTCATGAATTACTGGGGTTCTCCCTGGATTGCGCATACGATTGTGAGCTTCGACGTGGGAGGCGGCCAGCATGTCGCATTCTCAATCGAAACACGCAAGCGGCCAGGCCAAAGTTACTCTGCTGTCCGAGGCTTCTTCAGGCAATACACACTTATCTCAGTGGTGAGCGACGAGCGTGACCTGGTGCGACTGCGCACCAACTATCGTCAGGGAGAGGATTTGTATCTCTATCACACGCGGGCAACACCTGAGTTTGCTAGATCGCTTTTCTTGAACTATGCCGGCATGACCAACGATCTGTTCAACCGTCCGCAATGGTACAACGCAATCACCCATAACTGCACGACCGAGATTTTCACTTTCAAGACAATGAAGCATCAGCCGCACGACTGGCGAATCCTGCTGAATGGAAAGGCCGACCAAATGGAGTACGAGCAAGGAGAACTCGCAGGCGATCTGCCGTTCGCCGACCTCAAGCAACGCGCCTATATCAACCCCGCCGCTCGCGCCGCGGACAAGGACCCACAGTTTTCAACTAGAATACGGGAAGACCGGGCGGGTTTCTCAAACTCAGTCGAATGAGCGGAAGAAGAACACTGCGGAAGACTTGCGAATCAAATCACTTGACGATTTTGCGGAATACAGAGCAAATATGATCGGCGATCCGTTCGTTGCCGGTGTAGCACTCAACTATGTGGCCAATACCGTTTCGTCCGCCAACATTCTCTAAAGCCGAGCATAAGATCTGCTGCCCTGAAAGGTACGAGTCGAAAAAGAGGCGCACATGAACTACTATCTGCTCCATACAACCTATCCCATTCTTCTCTTGTCCGTATTTGCGCGTCAACTCTGCTTGCCTGTGCCAGCTGTCCTGTTTCTGCTCTCAGGCGGCGCGCTAGCCGGCACGGGACGCCTTAGCTTCACCGGGATTCTGGTTGTCGCAATCCTCGGATGCCTTCTCGGCGATCTGGTCTGGTTCGAGGCCGGCCGCTTGCGCGGCAAGCGGGTTCTGAAACTGCTGTGTGCCTTTGCCCCGGATCCCAGCTACTGCATTCGTCGCTCCCGAACGACCTTTGCCCAGAGGGGGCTCCGCGTGCTTTTGTTTGCCAAGTTCATCCCCGGCCTGGACGGAATCATGCCGCCCCTCGCCGGAATGTCAGGAACGCCGCGGACTCAGTTTCTGGCCTTCGATGCAGGCGGATCGGTTCTGTGGGCGGGGGCTTATATCGGAGCGGGATTCCTCTTTGCGGCGGAACTCGACAAAGCGGCAGGACACATTTCGACTTTCGCCGATGCACTAGTCCTGATTCTTGGGATTCCCCTGGTGTTCTTCTTTGTGGTGAAGTTGATGCGGCTTTTGAAATTGATCCGCGAATTGCGGCCCCTGCACATCACCCCTGCGGAACTGAAGGCTCGGATGGATGCCGGCGCAAAGATCGGCGTGCTTGACCTGTTGCGCTTCGAGGATGATCCAGAGGGTTCTTGCGCAATTCCTGGTGCCGTGCGTGCCGACCCTTCAAAGATGCGGCACAAAACGCGCACCGTGGTGCCAGAGGGCGTCGAGCTGGTTCTTTATTGCAATTCGCAAAATAACTTTGTCACTGCACGGGTGGCTGCTTCTATGCGCAAGACTGGAGTTCCGCGAATACTGATACTGAAAGGTGGCCTGGAAGCTTGGAAGGCAGAGGGTTTTCCATTAGACAAGGATTTTGCCGACCCCATCCTGGAGTTGAAACGCCTTGGTGTTGAGATGTTCCCACCACCGTGGACCGCCTCCGATGAGCAGATCGTGCCCACGCTAGGCTAGTGCCATAGAATTGCATCAGTAGCCAAACAATGGACAATGTGCCCGTACCAGCAGTTGAAACGGTGGTGAAGCGTTACGAAGCGCTGTTGCGCATGTCAGCGTCTCAGACTCTGCAAACTCCGCAAGACATAGCGCAAAAACTGGCGAACGAACTCCATTCCCTGCTTGATTTCGACTTCTTCGAAGTACTCGTCTTCGGGCAGAACACGTGCGAGGTGCTCTGGCGCTGCATGGACATGGACCAACGGCCGTGGCTGGATGCGCGCATGGAAGAGACTCCTGCCTGGTGGGTGCACCAGAACCAGCAGCGGCTCACCATCGCCGATTGGGATGTGGATGATCGCTTCTTGTGGCTGCGGGATGGGCTGCGAGAGAGCGGGATCGAGGCTCGCTCAATTTGCACACTTCCGCTTGCCACGCCGCAACGCCGCCTGGGGGTGCTCTTTGTCGCCAACCGAACCCTCCAGGAATATTCCGAAGAAGAGATTAGCTTCCTTTCGTTTTTGGCGGATTGACTGGCGTTCGCTCTGGGCAATGCGTTCAATTACGAGGCGTCCTGCCGGGCACAAGCGGAACTGGAACTCCAGAATTCCCACCAGAAACTCCTGCTGGAGTTGACCAATCAGGTGGCATCCAATCTCGATTTGCGCGAACTACTGAGGGCGATCTCGGCAAGCGTTCGCCAAACGATGGGTTGCGATCTTGCTGGGGTGTCCTTGCTCGATTCTACAAGCAGTGAATTCCAAATCTATGCCATCGATTCCCCAGATAGCCGTGGTTTTCTTCAAGAAGAAACTACCTCGCCTATTGAGGGACCCGTAGCCATAGCTCTCGAAACGCTTCGACCGGTTATCATGAACAGTTTTAGCCAGGCTGAGCCGGAGTCAACGATGTACCAGCGGGCTGTTGCCGAAGGGATCAAGTCAACCTGTCTGGTTCCGCTGGTCAGTCGGGGTCGAGCGCTTGGTATCCTCGCGCTTGGCCGTAGGATAGAGGACCTATTCAAAGAAGAGGATGCCGAGTTTCTCATGCAGGTTGCGGGACAACTCGCGCTCGCCATCGAAAATGCGCTTGCCTATCGCGTGATCGCGGATTTGAAAGACAAGCTCGCGCAGGAAAAGCTGTATCTCGAAGAAGAGATTCGCAGCGACAAGAACTTCCAGCAGATTATCGGCAAGAGCACGCCGCTGCGGCACGTGCTGGAAATGGTGGAGACGGTCGCGCCGACCGATTCGACCGCGCTGCTGCTGGGCGAAACCGGAACGGGGAAGGAGTTGATCGCCCGCGCCATCCACGATCACAGCAAGCGCAAAGACCGCACGTTCGTTCGCATCAACTGCGCCGCGATTCCGACCGGGCTGCTTGAGAGCGAATTGTTCGGGCATGAGAAAGGCGCGTTCACCGGAGCCATCAGCCAGAAGATTGGACGGCTGGAACTGGCTGACCAAGGCACCTTGTTTTTGGACGAGGTTGGCGACATTCCCCTGGAGATGCAGCCCAAGCTTTTGCGCGTATTGCAGGAGCGGGAGTTTGAGCGCCTGGGCAGCACGCACACCCGCAAGGTGAACGTGCGGGTGTACTCCGTGGACTACCCCTACCTGACCATGACCGGAGCACGGGCGTGGTTGGATAGCCTGCCCATTTCCGAGGGGGAGCGCCTCGCGATGGCAAACGGCAACGCGACGAAGCTCCTCGGAATTTGACAATCCATGGACTGCGGAAAACGCCACACTTGGGAATGTACGGATGTAACCGTGCGTGCTTTTCGGGCGCGTGGCATACCGAGAAGTATCTGTGACCTAGCCGCCCATTATCAGCTACACGAATTAACTAGAGAGCGAAAAGCATTTACCACAATCGAAAGCCATCGAGCATTATTCAAGCGCCATATCAAACCACGCTGGGGGCATCTCCAGCTCAGCGCTGTTCGAACCATGCAGGTTGAAGCATGGCTGGATTCTCTGAGAGTGGCACCGAAATCGAAGGCAAAGCTGAAAAGCATAATGTCGGTGTTGTACAACCACGCTATCCGCACTGCTCCGCATCAGCAGCGTCGAAGCACGAGAAGTTCTCGCCGCGGAGCACTGCCGATATGGCACTAGAGATTTATTACTCGTCGAGCCCCGTTCGTGGATATCTTTCAGGCGACTGCGGAGACCGGGGCATAGCGGAGGCGTTCTGCGTCGGCCCGCGGTGGTGCACCGAAGGCACGCACATATTCGCGGCTGAACTGAGAGGCCGATGCATACCCAACGTTGAAAGCTGCTGTGGCTGCATCCTGACCTTCCACGACGAGGAGCCTGCGGGCTTCCTGTAGCCGAACGTGCTTCTGGTACTGCAACGGGCTCATGGCCGTCACGGCGCGAAAGTGGCGATTGAGCGAGGGAACACTCATATGCACAATCGCCGCCAGCATCTCCGATGAGTATGGTTCCTCAAAATGGCTGCGAATCCAGCGGATGGCGTTCGCGATCTGCGCAGTGCGACCGCTGTCTGCAAACGACTGGCGAAGCATGGATCCGTGCTGTCCGCGCAATAACCGGTGGAAGATTTCACGCGTGACCAAGGGAGCGAGCGACGCGATCATTTCCGGTTCATCCAGCAGGCGGACGAGACGAAGGCAGGCATCGTGAAGTGGAACGTCGACCTGGCCAATGGCAAGAGCACAATCGGGTTCAACAGGCTGCGACACCGGAGGAAGATTCAGAACCATATCTGACAGCGCAACAGGTTCAATCGCCAGGCTGAAAGAAAGGTATGGATTCTCTTCAGAGGAACGCAGTATGGTGCCGGTCACCGGCAGGTCGAGCGAAGAGACGAGATAGTCGTTCGCTGAGTAACGGAAGATGCGGTCGCCAAGTGCGACGTGCTTTTCTCCTTGGGCCATCACGCAGACCATCGGCGTGTAAATGAGCGGCATGCTAGTTGATTGACCGCGGCTGAACCTGTAGAGGGTCAACCCAGGTACTAACGTGGGTGTAACGTCATCGGTCGCATGGCGCGCGAGAATGGTTGCGAGTTCCTGCATGGCTCTCTTTGAGACTACGTCAAGACCAATGCCGACTCAGAAAGTTTGATCGGATCAGGCAATGTATCGCCCCGATCGTTCTACCGGTCCTCCCGTTCTTGCGCCTACCTTATGGAAAGACGTTTCAGAAGGAGATGGAAATGAGCAAGGTTTGGTTCATCACAGGAAGCAGCCGCGGGTTGGGTCTCGATGTCGCCAAATCGGCATTAGCCGCAGGGCATAAGGTGGTCGCAACGGCGCGCAACGCAAATGCAGTGATCCAGGCATTCGGCGAGCACGAGAATCTTCTTGCGTTCAATTTGGACGTGACGAAGCCGGCCGATGCAGAGGCCGCCGTGAAGGCAGCACTTGCCAGATTTGGAACGGTCGATGTCCTGGTGAACAACGCAGGGTATGGACACTTCGGTCCGTTTGAAGAGGCGAGCGCCGATGACGTGGCGAGGCAGTTTGATGTGAACCTGTTCGGTGCCATGCATGTCACACGTGCGGTGTTGCCGGTAATGCGCAGGAGAAAGAGCGGACGGGTGTTCAACATCTCGTCCATCGCGGGCCTGCAGGGATTCGGCCTGAGTTCGCTGTACTGCAGCAGCAAGTTTGCGGTGGCGGGGTGGTCGGAATCATTGTCCATGGAACTGGAACCGCTCGGCATCCAGGTCACATGCGTGGAACCGGGTTTCTTCCGCACGGATTTTTTGGGTGGCAGCTCCGTGCAGTATGTCGACGCGAAGTTGCCGGAGTATGAGGGCGGCGTGAAGCAGATGCGCGAATGGCTCGATGGAAAACACCAGACGCAGGAGGGTGACCCCAAAAAGCTAGCGGTCGCGCTATTGCAGTTGGTGGCTGCGGAGAAGCAGCCAGTGCATCTACTGATGGGCAGCGACGCAGTGCAGAGGATGCAGGATCGTATTGCACGCGATACCGCAGAGACAGAGGAGTGGAAGTCTGTGTCGGTATCGACTGACTTCTAGGCCGTATCGACATATACACTTTGCAGTCGATCTTTTCGCTGTTGAAGTGGGAGTATGTCATCTAGCCGTTACGAATTGAATGATTTGCAATGGGGGAAGATCAAGGATTTTCCCCCTGGGCGCAAAGAGCATGTAGGCCGCACGGCAGCCGGCAACCGTTTATGGCATACTAAAGTCGGACCCAGAGAGATTGGCTACATACATATCTCTGTTTTCTGATTACTGCCAAGTCAAGATAGCCCCTTTCAGTCGCTCGTGTCCGGAAATGACCTTCTGAAGATTGATAGGATTTCAATCACTTCTCTCCAGTACGCCGGGAAGTAAGCAATCTTGTGTTGCGATCAACGACACGATTTCAATGTAGGACTTACTCTCAGATACAATCTGAATAAGTTCGAACATCTATCCCCGGCCGACGCAGCAATGTTTGTCGAGTTTTGTCGAGTAGCTCGCGACGGAGTGACAGACGCGCCGTTTTGTCAGTTTTGGCCGGCGGTGTGGATGAAATGCTGGCGCTTCTTTGTATAGAGCGGTCTGTTCAACTCTGAGGATGTTCTGAGGGAGAGGTTAGTTATGTCCTTGGGTGGACCTCCGAGGTATAGCGGTTGATTTGGCATTGTCATGGATGATCGGCCGACACCGCTGTGGGCCGGCCGATCGGAGATGCCTATGAAAATGCCAACCTACTTTCTGCCATGGAGTCGTGGCGTATGCCTGGAGTGAGCCTCCCCACTCCGTGTTTGCGCGCCAGAGCTGCCGGAACCGCCTTCGGCAGTCTTGGCAGTGGAACTGGTGCCGCTCCCCGAGCCTGATCCGCCGCCGTGATGTTCGCCGGATCCGCTGCCGCTTCCGCCACTATTCCCAGATCCGGGCCCTGACCCAGAGCCGCCGCGGTAGCCACTGCCGCCATTGTTCGCACTGCCGCCGTTGTTACCCGAACCACCGCGGTAACCGCCTGAACCGTTGTATCCGTTCCCGCCGCCGCGGTAGCCGTTGTATCCGCCGCTGCCTCCACCTCGATATCCGCTATAGCCATATCCTGTCCGGTATCCGTAGCCGCCGCGATATCCGCCACCGTAGTTGCCGCGAGAAACGTATGCCGCGTGGTTGTAGTAGACAGAGTGCGAACGCCAGTTCGTCGACCAATGGTTGCAGCCCCACCCGTAGGAACTAAAGGCAGCCACCATAACGCCGGCTGTGAAGCCGATTGCAGCCGCAGCTACGATGGCGCCGCCGGAGGGAGGTGGAGGCGCTACATAGGCTGCGTAGACTGGAACGGGTGCACCATAGACGACCCAAGGATTGTAGACCGGGACGTATACGACGTCAGGGTTAATCGGGGCAACGACAATGTTTCCGGGCGAATAAACCACCGTCTCCTGCGGTGAGTTCCTGAGAGTGCCGGCAGCGTAAGCTCGCTGACGCATTGTCTGCACGGCCGCCATCACATCCTGCGGCTGATTGAAATACGCATCGCCGAGCCGCGTTGTCCAGGTGTAATTCGTGCTGAGGTTCAAAAGAATTGTGGGAAAGGCCGTTAGGGCCTTCACGCTGGGATCCCACGGCTGAACATCAACGATACGCGCCAACTCCTGGGGTGGGGCGCCGCCATTGCGGATCACAAACGACTGCGCTTCGACAACCTGAGGACCGTACGTCGAGGCCGCAAGGATTTGGGCGACGAGTGCGTCAGGATAGAGAGCGATCGGCGCAACTAATTGGTCCAGCTCTGCGAACTGAAGCTGGACATAGGCGGCTGCTGGAGGAGGAGGCCCCTGGGGCGAAGGCCCTCCCTGCGCGAACGCATCCCCTGCACTGACGAAGAGCAGGGATGAGATCAATGCTGTTGCTACAGCGGCGCGCGCTCCCCGGAACAGCGGCCCGCCTTTCGCCTTGTAGGACTGACTTAGGGTGCGCTTGGAGAAGACAATGCGGCTCCAAGATTCCTGTTCACTTGTTTGTTGCAGTCTCAATTTCATGGTCAACCTTTGAAGTTTAGAATGTGGCGCAATTCAGAGCCTTCGAGGATCCCATAAGGAGCTCCTTAGCAGACCATTGCACCCACTTGTTTGAAACCGCTTTTGCGGAAAGCCATGCGGTAAGTTATGTCGAGATATGTCGTCCATCGCAACGGAAGACATGAGCTTGCTGAGTTGGATAACAACGTCGAGGATCTGATGCAGGAATCACTCCACGAAGTGCTTATGGGCAGCCGCAACCCGCAATTCTGCCGAGCTGTACTCGGGAAACCGTTTCTTGCCTTCAGCTTGGGCCTCAGCTGGGCAACAGCTCGATAAAAGCGTGACTTGACCAGAGGTAGCAACGCAGGTCGCATCCACGTGCTCCTTACGCCGGGAATCGCCTCGTCACGACTCTTGCACACTTGACCCGCTCGCCGGCTTCGCCCGATCAGGCACCTGCACAGACGTTTCCTAAGGGCTGATCTTCAAGGGATAGAGGTGATGCGTACTCTCGCCTTGCCCGCTGGTTCAAGGCATGCGACAACCGACTCGGGATTGCCCCCAGTTGATCAGGAATGACAACCGCGCATTATCGTCAGCAATGCGCGCCGCCAGACTTGTGTCGTTGTCCTTCCGCTCGTCACCGAACTGCGCCTCTCTCTTGCGCAATTGCAACCTCGCTTCGTCGTTCAGTGACTCCTCTGGCGACGAAGCGGTTCGTTTGGATGAGCAGCGGTGGTTCAGTTCCTGCAGTCTACGAGGGCTGTCCCGCGCCGCCGCCCTTGTTTACCACCTTATTGACGCGCTTAGAGATGTCCTTCGCGATGTCGCGGGCCAGGTTCAAGCTATCGGAGTCGCCGCGTTTACTCTTCTTGATGTCTTTCTCCATAACGACCACTCGGTGTGCGTTCTCGAGCTTGACATGAAACGTAACCGAAGTGACTCCAACAAACATACCAAGCGGCCCGGTGACGGCACGTAGGGTTTGATTTCCCTTAGTAAAGCCGACAACAGCGATATGGAGTATGAGCGCCGGGCACCCAGCCGCCGCCGAAGTATCGCCAGGTCTTAAATAGCTGTCCGTGAGGTCTGTCGTGCTCAGCACATGATAGATATGCTCGTAGAGCAGAACGCGATACTCTGCGGGAAGATCAACTCCTTCTACCTTCACCGATGCAAGCATGACGGAGTTGGGCATTGGCGCCCCTGCATTGCAAGCAAGCGGGTCAGGAGCGGGATGCGGTGGAGGAGTTCGTGCTGTGATCGCATTCAGAAAAGCCGCTCCGCTCTTCACAGGGAGGGCGAACACCGCTCCGTGGTAGCCCCCATGGGTGTCTCTGAACTCAATGCTGAGAAGATCGACCTGCTTCTGAGAAGCGAGGGAGAAGACCGGGCCGACCCCGTATGGCATCTTGCGGGCCACGGCAGCGGCCTTGCCTCCCGCTTCTGTGCGCTCTGTGCCCACGAAGACACCTACAATCGTTTTGTAGGGTATCGAAGCTTCACTGTCGCTGGTGGCGAAGTCCACCGTGTCTTTAGTGAGCTTGAGAACGCCCGTCACCGCCGTCTTCGTATCTGGCAATCCGATCAGATGCATTGCGGTGGGAATGGAATTCGGATATGTGGTCGCTTGTCCTTCGATCGTTGTCTGATCCGCTGGTTCTTGTGCATGGACGATGACTTGACCGGTAAGGGCAAATGCCAGGATTGTGCAAACTCGCGCTGTTGTGAAATATCTCAAAGGCTTGTCCTTTCATGTAAGCATCACAGCCTCGCGGGGAAGCGCGGCTCGATGGATGAGAGCCCCGACCTGGCTCCCATTGGGTCGGCTCGATGACGGTTGTCCAACTAGGAGAGCCTTGGCTTATTCGTACCGTCCGCGAGCGAATAGATCGTCGCAACCCACGATGCGCCAGATTCGACGTAAGGCGAGTTTTCAATCAGGTGCGACGCGACACCCGAGTCGGCCCGGCGTGACGCAATTGATTGATGTAGCCCCACCATTGGCAGCAGGGGCATGGGTCAGCTCTATTGTGCTGGCCTTGAAAAGTCCGAGCTAACTGTTGCGATCTGAAGTTTCTTCCCAGTAGCGTTGATCGTGGTAACGCTTGGATAGACAGTCCCGTCCGCAAGCTCGGAGAATCGAACATCGGCGGTGAGGGTGTCTCGCGGGCTGTCGAAGTACGTTTGAACCACGATCCGCTGGATCTGCAGGCTATCGGGGTTTAGGGTGATGCGAAGCTGGTCGCCTGGCTTTGCGTAATCGTTGACGATGACGGTGAACCCTGCGCCCTGTTCGTGCTCATAGTCCACTCGCCGGGTGTGCAACGCATCCCTGAGCCGCCCATTATTGAGTGGGAGGTACAAAGCTGTCAGGCTGCTCACTTCAGCCATTTCCTCCTGGAACTCTTCGACCTTCTTTCTTATGATGTGTTTCTTCAACGGACCGCCACTGATCTGGGGCTCTCCCGATCCGCCCATCGGCTTCTTGATTAAGTGGCCATCCGCGGAGTAGCTACAGAGCGACTGCTTGGGTTCCTTGACTTTCCCATCTATGGTCAGAGTGGTAGATTCGATCCACTGATAGGAGTGCAGTTGTTGTTGGCTTATGGCCGAAGCTTGCTGCATGGCTTGCAGCCTTTGTTCCAATGGCATTGACTGCCCCAGAGCGGATGAGAGGAAATAGAGCGGCATCACGATCATGCTCATTCTCCAGATGACGTTCTTGCGCGACATAGTGCTCCTTGAGGTTTTATTCGTTGCTTGTGATCTTGAGGAACAGTTCCTTGGTGGTGTGGACCGAGGCCCGCGGTCGCTTTGAAGATCACAAACGACTGGCCCAAATGACAGGGCTGATAATTGCCCCGCTCCGCCACGACATCCCAATGGGGTTCAGCTCCGCCTTCATATGTTCAGACGCGGCAAACGATGCGGTGTCGCGGTCAAGTTTGTCGAGTTTTGTCTAGTTGACCCTCTCGGAGTGACATAATCGTGGAGTTGTCAGTCCCATACGGTAGCATTGGTCCAGAGAGACCGCCTGAGTCGCCTTTTCTCCGGTGGTCAGCTACGCAAATCTCATCGAATCACCCGGGAGCCGCTGCAATCAGGTTCGGCTGCCCTCAGACCGAGGCCTCCAAAATGAGGCAACATGGCATGCGGGTACACCTGGATGAAGGGGGAGATCGCGGTCCTGTGGCGAGCCAGAGTAAAAGGGCGGAGAGCGAGGTGCGGAACAGAGATGGAGTGTCTGTTCGCAACTATCGGCACTCCCGCAACGCAGGGGGCGGCCTAGATTCGACCTGCATGCGCTGCGGTATTGTTGTCGCAAGTTCGAACGATGAGTGGAGCCTGCTTACCGACGAACATCTGCACGTTTGCAAGACCGGCGAAGACCCCGGCTAAAGGACGCCTGCCTTCATACCTGCATCCAGTAGTCGAAAGAGTCGCCGTACATCCGCCGTTCTTGGATTCCCAGAACATTTCATGACGCGGTCAGGGTTCACAAAGCCGTGCATCGCGTCCCACAGCGCGCTTGCAGCCGACGGAATACGACGAATGCGATAGATCTTTTTCGCAACGCTATCCTGCAGAATCCCATTCAACTGTACGAGTAAAGCCACTTGATAGCGCTGAATGACGAGCTTATTGTCCTTCGCCAGGAGGCGATACATCAAGAAGAGTTGGGGATCGTCGGTGTACGTTTTCGACAGCAGGACAGACAAAGTCGTCATCCACTTTTCCAGACGCCGGTCGGCGGGAGCCGAACTTACGGCGATCCTCTCCAGAGGTACAAAGATCCCCTTCAGCCAGATCTCCATGACTGCCTCTTGGAGCGCGCTCTTGCTCCTAAAGTGGCGATATACGTTCGGATGGCTCATGCCCGCGCGAGCGGCCACGTCAAGAACAGTGACTTTACCTGGTCCGTGCTTCCGTAGTAGAGCGGTCGCAGCAGAAAGGATACGCTCGCGGGTCTCATTGGGAGGATTCGACACTCTCCAATGATAGACGCGCTCCTCCCCAAGCGAGGAGTTTCTCTCATAAATCAGCCCGCAAAGATCATGGCGCGCGGATCAGGCTCGATTTCAAGCGGCTGCTCGGTGGTGGGAATGGCGGGTACGTCCCGGAAGCGATTGGAATAAATGATGCCGGCGAGGTTTCCTCCCGCGAAATGAGAGAAGCCCGCCAGCGGTGGATTTCTAGACGGTGGGAGCCCCTCTGCGTTTTCGGGCGTCTATTTGGAGGTGCTCGGTAGCCGGATTATCCGAACGCGGTAACGGCCAGATGACATTTCTCGACATTTGTCACCCTCAGAATGCGAGACAATAGATACGTGACGCGTATGATGCCCCAAGGTCTAGGCAAACCATCGCCTCTTCTCCTGATCGACGACGATTGCTCACTGGCATCGTTGGTCGCGGATTACTGTTCGGAGGACAAGTTTACAGTCACTTCGGCTGTGACTGGCGAGGAAGGCGTCGTATTAGCCAGACAGCAACATTTCGTTCTGGTTATTCTAGATGTCATGCTTCCTGGCATCGATGGCTTCGAGGTTCTGAAGCGTCTTCGCCGCTCGTCCAATATTCCCGTTCTCATGCTCACAACGCGCGGAGCCGCAATGGATCGGGTTCAGGGACTCGAAAGCGGAGCCGACGATTATCTTGCCAAACCCTTCCAGCCTGAGGAGCTAGTAGCTCGAATCAAGAGCATTCTCCGCAGAGTACATCCAAAAGAGACACCAAGCCGCTACATAGTCGGCGATATCACAGTTGACGAGACGGAGCGGTCGGTAGCCCTGGACGGCCAGCGGCTCAATCTTACCGGCTCGGAGTTCCAACTCTTGACGCTGCTTCTCACTCACCTTGGCGACCCGTTGTCCCGGGAAGAACTCGTCCCACGGGTCTTTGGTCGGGATGCAACGAGTCTCGATCGCAGCATCGACAATCTTGTGAACAATCTTCGCAGGAAGCTTGGAATGCATCCAGATGGAGCGGATCGAATCAAGAGCGTGCGCAATATCGGCTACACCTATGTGAGCGCAACCGTCGGAGTAGATGCTCAGTGAAACTTTTCATCCGAATATTGACGGCATTGTGGATCATCATCCTCTTCGTCATTGCGACGGTGACGCTCGTGCCTTCTCTTTCGCTCCCGATTGACAATGCACGCCTGAGAGAGATCCCTCTCGTAAATCTCCAGATATGCGCACAGGATGCGGTGAATCGATACCTGAAGCTTGGAAGCCAGACCCTACATCAGGAGGTTCCGAACTGCCATCATGTGCGACTGGTGGCGCCTGGACCAAATCCGGTGCGCGATCTCACTGGAGAACCACTGACACATGAGGAGACTATGCTCGTGCTCTCGGCTTTTCAACGATCCGAGACGGCAATCAAAGCGCTCCCGGATGCCACGGTGGTCGCATCACGCGCCGAACCGACGGACGCAAATTCATACATCTTTCTCACGAGCGTCCCCGTGTCGCACCGTGCCTATGCTCTTTGGACTCTCGACCGAATAGTTCGGGCAGTGGTGATATCGGGTCTGTTCTCCCTGCTGATTACCGCATACGTCGCACGTCCCATCACGAGCCTGACAGGGGTAGCTGAGCAGTTCGGCGCGGGCGATCTAAAAGCCAGAGTGGTCTCGTCCACCATCAGGCGCAAAGACGAACTTGGGGATCTGGCCAGGGTCTTCAACCAAATGGCGGCGCGCATTGAGTCGCTCGTTGAACGGTATAAGAGTTTTCTGGCCCATGTTTCCCATGAACTGGGCTCTCCGCTGGCGCGGTTGAATATCGCGCTCGCACTTGCTAAGAGGAGAGCCGGGGGGCAGTTCCAGGCCGAGCACGACCGTATTGGGCATGAGGCAGAGCGACTCAGCAGTCTGGTACAAGAACTGCTCCTGCTAGCACGATTGGAAAGCGGCAACGAGTTGAGCCGAAATTCATCACGCTTCAATGCAACGAAGCTAGTCGAAGATGCCTGCGAAGATGCCCGTTTAGAGGCTGACCAAGAACATAAAGCCGTACAGATCTGCCGTGCGGAGCAATTCGATGTCGAAGGGCATCCCGACCTCTTGCGCCGGGCCCTGGATAATGTCCTTCGCAACGGTCTTAGGTTTTCACAACCTGATGGGTGCGTTGAGGTCTCGTGTTTTCGAAAAGACGCAGCAACAGCTGTGATTCAGATTCAGGATGACGGCCCCGGTATTCTGCCGGGGCAAGAAGAGCTGATATTCGAGCCATTCGTCACGTTGCCTGGCAATGGAGACAAACAACGGGGTTCTGGTTTGGGACTTGCCATATCGCGCCAAGCGATCTTTGCCAACGGAGGAAAGATCTATGCACAATGCCTGCCGGACAAAGGTCTGACGGTTACGATTGAACTCCCAACCGCATCCACAAAACCCCGGACCGCTAATGGAGTCGGGCGCACTCGCATTTGAGAGACCGATTGGCTATGAGAAATACCGCAGCGCCAGCAGCAGTTAGTCAAGGACTTTCACGCCGGTGTCAAGTCTTTCTCGGTGGCATCTATGGACAAGAATCAAAGGTCCTCGAAGGTGGTGGCATGATCAACACGCTGTGTGTGCTCTCTATCGGATCAGCGGAAGCAAGCAATCGCTTTCGTGACGCGCTGCTTACCCGATGGAGCGAAAGCAGAGGATTGCGTGGTCGTTCCACCGAAAGCCGAATACTTTGCGGCCATGGGCGCGATTCAGTTCGGCATCGCGAAGTCCGAGACCCCTGTACCGTTCACTCAAACACCTTTTATCCACAGTCGAACCGCGGGCCTGGGCTCGTATTCGGCTATTTCGCAATTAGTACCCGCGCGCATTCGTCAATTGCTCAGAGCGCCATGGGTGCATATCCCCGGCTTGCCGCCTTCCGTGAACATGAGAAGGAAAACTTGTCAGCATAGCTTTGTAGGTAAATTTTGTAGTTTACCTTCACATGTGCTACAGTCTCAACATATCAACAGGCTGCAGGCCAGATTTCGAGGCTGAGTATGACCTGGTATCACACTCAGGAGTATTCCGGGGAGATGTTGTGAAATCACAGCAGGCGTTCTTGCTTTCCATTCCACTTTTGATATGCGGCTTCTCGGCCACTGGTTGTAAC
>Ga0255356_1000447_pt1 | contig 28452 bp, 20 predicted proteins | sample HBST100metaG_FD_189944 | JGI IMG/M metagenome (GOLD analysis project Ga0255356, IMG submission 189944) | Peat soil microbial communities from Stordalen Mire, Sweden - H.B.S.T100 | ecosystem: Environmental > Terrestrial > Soil > Wetlands > Peat | place: Sweden: Norrbotten County, Stordalen Mire...
CCTTAAACTTTGCAATACAACTCGCCTCGTCCGGATAATGTTCGCTGAAGTTGAGTAAATTCATAGCTTGTTTCTATTTTCACATAAAGGTACGAAAAATATATGACACAAAGAGGATATACATAATTCGTTTTATGTATCAAAGGCTATCAATCATATATCGTTTTACTACTTAAGATAAATGCGAAAAGTTATTATTTTCCACTCTTAGCACGGTATACTTTGGGAGAAAGTCCAATGTGTTTTTTGAATTGCGTGGAGAAATGTTCTGCATTATCGTAATGAAGGTTGAAGGCAATCTCTTTGATAGATAGGTTGCTGGACAACAATGCGTCTTTAGCAGCTTGCATTTTTAAATGTTGAATATAACAAGCAGGAGAAATTCCCGTAAAATCCTTGAACGTCTTACGAAACCATGAGTAGCTCATATTCAGTTGTTCGGCAATTTCTTCAGGTGTAATTTTTGCATATAGATTTTCACGGATAATCATTTTCGCCTTTGTCATGTGTAAAACCGTGAAATTCTCAAATTGTTGTTCTTTATCATACGCTAAAGCTAAACCAAGAATATGATTCGCAATACCCGCAAGCACTTGTTGAAAAGCAACGCTCTCTTTTGTCGCTATTTCAATTGCTTGTTGATAGAGAAGAAGTATCTCATCTCTTAGTCCAACTTTATAAATGCCGTTTTCTTGATTTAAAAATCCATTGAGTAATCGTTGATCCATGGTTGAACCTCTAAATCCAATCCAATATTCACTCCATCCTGTTTCTTTATTTGGAGTATAGTTATGCCATTTTGAAGGAATTATTGAAATAATATCTCCTTCATTGACCTCAATACATTTGTTCTTAGCGGTGTAAAATTTACCACGTCCTTGAGTTATATATACCAACTGGAATTCATTTAGAGTACGACCATCCTGTTGGGTAAAAAAGTATTTATCAGGATGACCTACGTGTGGCGGATACACATCAAAACCTTTGTAAATCTGATGAAAACCAACAGTAGTGACAGTAATACCCCATAATAAATCACGTTCGGTGGTTACGAGATATTTGAGTTTTATTGAATTGTTAGTTTCTGTCTTCATGGATATCAAATTCTTTTTGAAAGTGCAAATATAAGCACATTTTGTACAAATAGCATAAGCGTTGTTCTGAAACATCTTACCAATACATTTTTTTATATCAAAAAGCAAAGGTGAAGTATCAATTCATTCAATTATTGCTAAATATAGAAGCCTTATTTTTGCAACAAAATAAATGAGAATTTTTTAAAGTACAAAACATGAAAAACAAATCAGAAATAGAGCAAAAGTATACTTTTGCTAAAGAAAAATATGAATCTTTAGGTGTTAATGTAGATGCTGCATTAGCCCAATTACAAGCCATTTCATTGTCACTGCATTGTTGGCAAACAGATGATGTCTCCGGTTTTGAAAATACAAATGCACAGCTTTCAGGAGGCATTCAAGCTACCGGAAATTATCCTGGGAAAGCCCGTACTATTGATGAAGTACGTCAAGACATTGAAAAGGTGAAAACTCTACTCCCGGGCGATCATCGACTAAGCTTACATGCTATTTATGGTGATTTTGGAGGAAAGAAAGTAGATCGCGATCAAATTGAACCCGAACACTTTCAAAGTTGGATTGATTGGGCAAAAGAAAACAATCTCAAACTTGATTTTAACAGCACCAGTTTTTCACATCCTAAAAGCGGTGATCAAACTTTATCACACCGTGATAAGACAATCCGTGATTTTTGGATCGAACATACTGTTCGCAGTCGTCGTATTGCAGAGGAAATGGGGCGTCAACAAGGAAGCAAGGCTTGTCACAACTTATGGGTGCACGATGGACAAAAAGACATAACTGTCGACCGTTTTCTTTATCGCTCATACCTCAAAGATTCACTCGATCAAATTTTCGCTCATAAGTTTGATAATGTAAAAGATAGCGTTGAATGTAAGTTATTTGGCACTGGTCTTGAAAGTTTTACTGCTGGTTCACATGAATTTTATATGGGATATGCAGTACAAAATCAAATTATGGCAACATTGGATATGGGACATTTTCATCCCACAGAAGAGATATATGATAAAATTTCTTCATTACTTTTGTACACGCCTGAGTTGTTATTGCATGTGAGTCGCCCTGTTCGCTGGGATAGCGACCACGTAGTCATTCTCAACGATAGTGTTATTATGTTGGCACAAGAAATAGTGCGTGCAAAAGCATTGAATCGTGTAAACATTGGATTAGATTATTTCGATGCATCCATCAATCGAATAGGTGCTTATGTAATCGGAGCACGTGCAACTCAGAAAGCCTTTTTGCAAGCGCTTCTTGAACCGATACATGTGCTGAGAACGTACGAGGCAAATGGTCAATACTTTGAACGTCTGGCATTACTTGAAGAAGCCAAAGCATTACCATGGGCTGACGTTTATGACTATTTTTGTTATAAAAACAATGTTCCGGTTGGTATTGATTTTATTTCTGAAATAGAAAAATATGAGGAAAAAGTAACAAGTAAACGCAACTAACACTTATTCACCTTGAATCAAATCTTTCTCACTCAAATGAGAAAGTAACATAATCATAATCATGAACACAATTCTTGGATTAATTATTATTGCTATCGGGAGCATGGGACAATCCAGCTCCTATGTACCCATCAATAAGGTCAAAAACTGGTCCTGGGAAAGTTTCTGGCTTGTTCAGGGAATATTTGCATGGTTATTGTTTCCCTATCTTGGTGCCTTATTAGCGGTGCCAGATGGGTCAAGCCTTAGCTCTATTCTTTCGAGTGGAAATGGTTCTGCTCTGAAAGCTATGATGTTTGGTATTTTATGGGGAGTTGGTGGTTTAACCTTCGGTTTGAGTATGCGCTATCTTGGCGTTGCTCTTGGTCAATCCATTGCGCTTGGAACTTGTTCAGCGTTTGGTACACTTATACCAGCTATCATGGTTGGAACCGATCTCTTCACAGGTGCCGGATTAATTTTGTTACTTGGTGTGAGTATTGCCATTGCAGGAATAGCAATCATCGGATTTGCAGGAAGCTTGCGTGCCAAAAATATGACCGAAGAACAAAAAAAAGCAGCTATTAAAGACTTTGCTTTAGGGAAAGGATTATTGGTCGCATTGTTGGCAGGCGTTATGAGCGCTTGTTTTAGCCTCGGTCTGCAGGCAGGCGAACCTATTAAAATTGCCGCACTTACTGCCGGGACAAAAGCTTTATATGCTGGGTTACCTGCTGTACTGATGGTAACTATGGGAGGTTTTCTTACCAACGCTGCTTATTGTATATTTCAAAATGTAAAACATAAAACATTGAAAGAGTATGTTACTATTCCAGGTTCTATATTAGTAAATAACCTTTTGTTTTGTGCATTGGCAGGTATTCTTTGGTATTCCCAGTTTTTCGGTTTGGCATTAGGCAAAAGTTTTTTTCATGAAGGAAGTATCATGATGGCTTTTTCGTGGAGTATTTTGATGTCACTCAATATACTTTTTAGCAATTTCTGGGGAATAATTCTTAAAGAATGGGTAGGTTCAAAAAGAACAACCATTATCTTATTAGTGATTGGTCTAATGATATTGATTTTCTCATGTGTTTTCCCTTCTTTAATAAACCAATAAGAGACAAAGACAAATTCATTTGTTTAACAGTAAAGTATTAATCGCATGATTGTAAACAATCAATAATTATAATTAGCCTTATGAATCAAAATCATAGTTTCATATTTCGATCACTTTGGATAGGTGTTATATTTTTTTCCTTAACTTGTACAAGTTGGTCAAAAACACTTGTTTCTAATTTAACTTGTGAATACCGAAACAATCCAATAGGTATTGATGTTTCTGACCCACGTTTGAGTTGGCAAATAAGCTCTGAAGAAACTAATGTTCTTCAAACAGCTTATCAGCTACGAGCTGCACTAACTGTTTCTGATTTAGCAAGCAAAAACAAGTTAGTCTGGAATTCTGGTAAAATAATTTCTGATCAATCCACATTGGTTTCATTCCATGGTACTCCATTATCATCAGGGCAAAGGATTTATTGGCAAGTGCGCGTGTGGGATAATCATCATAACGTAAGTTCATGGAGTGAACCTTCTTTTTGGGAAATGGGTTTACTTCATCCTGCTGATTGGATAGCAAAATGGATTAGTTCTCCATGGAAAATAGATTCACTGCATTCTCAACCTTGTCCTTATTTCCGAAAAGAATTTATATCGCAAAAACAAATTGCTTCTGCCCGTATTTATGTAACATCGCTGGGATTATATGAACTTTTTCTTAATGGACAAAAAGTTGGAAATCAACTTTTCACTCCAGGTTGGACAAGCTATAACAAACGTCTTCAATATCAGGTATATGATGTTACTTCATTGATTAAGAAGGAAAATGCAATTGGGGCTATTTTAGGTGATGGATGGTATCGTGGAGGTCTTACATGGGATCAACGACGCAATGTATATGGGAAAGAATTAGCATTATTGTTACAACTTCAAATTAAATATGCTGATGGAACTAGTCAAACAATAACTTCTGATGGCAGTTGGAAAGTTTCAACAGGGGCAATTATTTCATCAGAAATTTATAATGGAGAAATATATGATTCCAGATTAGATATGCCAGGTTGGTCACAACCAAACTTTGTTGATAATAGTTGGCAACCGGTGACATTACTCAACCATTCATATACTGATCTGGTAGCTTCAGACGGAGTACCAGTAGAAGCTATTCAAACCATTACACCTAAAAGAATTCTTATTACACCTAAAGGTGAAACAGTCTTCGATTTAGGGCAAAACATGACTGGTTGGGTAAGATTACGAATAAAAGGATACACAGGAGATACTATTCAATTAAAGTTTGCTGAAGTATTAGATAAAACTGGTAATTTTTATACTGCCAACTTGCGTAGTGCAAAAGCAACGGATTGCTTTATTCTAAAAAACAATCAAGAAGAAATTTTTGAACCTCATTTTACCTATCATGGGTTTAGATATGTCGAAATAGAAGGATTGAAAGGAACTCCAACTATTGATCAAATTACAGGAGTTGTAATTCATTCAAATATGCAGCCGACCGGCTATTTTTCTTGTTCTGATTCATTGATAAATCAATTACAACATAACATTCAATGGGGGCAGAAAGGAAACTTTTTAGATGTGCCTACTGACTGCCCTCAACGTGATGAACGTTTAGGTTGGACTGGTGACGCTGAAGTATTTAGTCCTACAGCTGCTTTTAATTTTAATGTAGCTCCTTTTTATACCAAATGGCTGAAAGATTTAGCCGTCGATCAACTATCAAATGGATTAGTTCCACATGTTATTCCGGATGTGCTTAATGAGCAGGGAGGTGCTACAGGATGGGCAGATGTATCCGTAATTATTCCATGGAATGTGTATTTGTCCTATGGAGATATTCGTATTCTTAAAGTACAATATTCCAGCATGAGAGCATGGGTGGATTATATAAATACGAGGGCAGGAAACAAACATCTTTGGGAAGGTGATCCTCAGTTTGGCGATTGGTTAGCGTTTGCTACCAATCAATCAGATTATCCCGGTGCAACAACAGATAAGAATTTGATTGCTACAGCCTATTTTGCACATTCATCCATGTTATTAAGTCAGGCAGCTTCTGTCTTGGGAAAAGAAGATGATGCATTAAAGTACAAAAAACTGTTTGATGAAATCAAAGAAGCTTTCAACAGAGAATATGTAACACAGGAAGGTCGTATCATGTCGAATACACAAACAGCATATGTTTTGGCATTAGCCTTTCATTTGTTGCCGGATTCCTTAAATGAAAGTGCAGCCAATTATTTAGCAGAGGATGTGCGTAATTTTGGCCATCTTACTACCGGATTTCTTGGCACACCTCTTCTTTGTGAAATGCTGACCAAGACAGGTCATGCTGATTTAGCATATATGTTGATAAACAGAAAAGAATATCCTTCATGGTTATATCCTGTGACACAAGGTGCAACCACAATATGGGAACGGTGGGATGGACAGAAACCTGACGGATCATTTCAAGATGTCGGTATGAATAGTTTTAATCATTATTCATATGGGGCTGTTGGTGATTGGCTTTATCGTTATGTTGCCGGTTTGAATCTTGATCCTTCGCAACCCGGATATCATCATATTTTTTTCAATCCACTTCCAGGTGGTGGGCTAACATGTGCTATAGCCAAATTGATGACTATGTATGGACAAGTAACATCGGATTGGAAAATAGAAAATGGTAATATAATTTATCATATAGTTATTCCTGCGAATGCAACAGGTACTGCATGGTTACCTGGTGCATTGAAGGATCAGGTAAAATTGATTCCTTTTGGTAGCAAGATACCTGCGTTAGTTCAGCAAACTGGATGTGTGAAAGTTGAACTTGGTTCTGGTACTTATACATTCAAATATCCATTTAATAACACAAATAAATAATGAATCACCATTCGTTTTTAGCAGTTGACTTAGGTGCAACCAGTGGTAGGGTTATTTGCGGCAGTCTCATAAATGACAAGCTCGTATTAGAGGAGATACATAAGTTTCCAAATGTTTTGGTGAATATTCACGGTAATTTTTATTGGGATATTTTTCAGTTGTTTGTGCATATCAAAAATGGACTGATCCTTGCAGCACGAAAAAACATTCGTCCTGTATCTATTGGCATTGATACTTGGGGAGTAGATTTTGCTTTCGTAGGTGAAGATGGTTCATTAATGGGACTTCCGTTGGCATATCGAAACTATACACAAAAAGAAAATACAGAATCATTCGCTAAACATTTACCAATTGATGAGTTGTATGCAAAAACAGGAATTCAAACCATGGATTTCAATACGATTTTTCAATTATATGCTTTGCAATTAAGGCATTCTTCTCAATTAAATGCATCTAAAAAGTTGCTATTTATGCCGGACGCTATTTCATACTTGCTGACTGAAAAACAGATTATGGAATACACCATAGCCTCTACTTCTCAGTTACTTGATCCGGGTGAAAAAGATTTAAACGCTGAATTATTAAACTTAATCGGGATAAAACGTTCACAATTCCCGAGTAAAATGGTGTTTTCGGGTCATGTTGTTGGAATGCTGACAAAAGAACTTGTACTTGAAACAGGATTGGATGAAATTCCTGTAGTAGCTGTTGGAGGCCATGATACAGCTTCAGCTGTAGTTGCAGTCCCTGCAACTGATTCTCATTTTGCCTATTTAAGTTCAGGAACATGGTCGCTTATGGGTATTGAGGTGGCGCAACCAATCATCAACAACCGTTCGCAGCAAGCTAATTTTACGAACGAAGGAGGTGTTGATGGTACGATCCGCTTCTTGAAGAATATTACTGGTATGTGGATATTAGAACAATGTCGCAAAGAGTGGGACGTGAATTTTTCTTATTCATACTCGGAATTAATATCCATGAGCCAAGAAGCTAATCCTTTCCACTTCCTGTTTGATCCGGATGATTCTGCATTTAGTAATCCTGCAAGTATGACTCAAGCTATTGTGACTTATTGTCAGGCTACAGGACAAGGAGAACCAACCACTATAGGAGAATTTGTACGATCTATTTTCGAGAGTCTTGCTCTCAAGTACAAGTATGTTTTCAATTTGTTGCAATCATTTGCCTCTTTCCCAATCGAAAAGTTACATATTATTGGTGGGGGATCTCGAAATTCATTTTTGAATCAACTCACGGCAAATGCTTTAGGAATTGAGGTGGAGGCTGGCCCGGCAGAGGCAACTGCGATTGGCAATATTATGATTCAAGCCAAAACAGCTGGGTATTTTGATACCTTACAAGAAATCAGAACGTTTATTCGTGCTTCCACAACGATTGAAACATTTTTACCTCAGGATAAAGAAAAATGGCAATTCGCATACAAGCAATTTGTTGAACGTTGTCAACTCTCAGATGAATGCTAATAGGCAGTAGTTTCATCCCGTTCTTTTCTTTGTAATTATGGAAAGGGACGGGATCTTTTTATCAGGGGTAAATTATTGAATTGCTTTGCTTTATCACTACCTCTAATGTGTTTTGAATGTCATTGGATGTAGTTAATCTGTTTTCAATGTCAACATCCCATAATTCCATTACTTTTTCTTTGCGTTCTTTGCGCTGTAGCTTATTTTGTTCGGGTAGATATTACCTTCGCTGCAAAGCAATGCTTATCAAAGCAAGCCCAGATTCACTGCTAACCATTAAATTGTCTCTTCATACTGTTTAAAAATAACGCTTATCAACAAATAATATAGTAAAAAAAGCTTGCCTATTTTTCAGGTAGGCTTTTTTTAGTTCATTTACCAAATCTTCACGCGTAGTGATTCAGGTGCCCACATGGCATCTCCCTTATGCACATGAAACGCTTTGTAAAAAGCATCCAAATCGGACAGAGGTCCATTGACACGAAACATAGCCGGAGAATGCACATCGCTTCGCACCTGATTAGCCAATGCTTCAGGTCGCATGTGAACCATCCATGCCATCGCATAGCCTAAAAAGAAACGTTGATCAGGTGTAAAACCTTCAAGCTTCTTATTTGACTTATATTGTTCCGTTTCTTGGAATGCTTGATAACCCATGGTAATACCTCCCAGGTCTGCAATGTTTTCTCCTTGTGTAGAGGATCCATTCACATGCAAACTATCTATGGCAACATAATTGTTGAACTGATCAACAATCATCTTTGTCTTGGCAAAAAACCTGGCACTATCCTGAGAAGTCCACCAGTTATGAAGATTCCCCTGGGCATCATATTTGCATCCCTGATCATCAAAACCATGCGTCATTTCATGCCCAAAGGTAGATCCTCCTATAATGGAATATAAAATAGCATCATCTGCCATCTTTCGCTCATAGCCAGGAACCAGAATGTTACATCCGGGTACTACAATTTCATTATTTGATGGGTTATAATAAGCATTATAAGTTTGAGGTTCCATATCCCATTCAGAGCGATCAACCGGTTTGCCATACTTCGCAATCATGTAATGAACCGCCCATTCATTGGCTCGCATAACATTCTTTACATAAGACGAACGGTCAATTTGTAAAGTACTCATGTCTTTCCATTTGTTAGGATAACCTACCTTCATGACCATAACCTCTAATTTATGCAATGCTTTAACTTTTGTTTCAGGAGTCATCCAGTCAAGGTGTTGCATACGGTCGGCATACACTTCTTTGATGCGGTGTCCAATTTCATACAATTTTGCTTTCGTGCCTTTGGGTAAATAATCGGACACATACACTTCGCCTACCAAATCACCCAAAGAACCATCTGTTTGATCAGTTACACGTTTCCACCTTGGGCGAGGTTCCTGAATACCTCTCAACGTTTTATCATAAAAATCAAACGCCAAACGATACGTTGCATCATCTAAATAATCAGAAAAATTATTCAATAATTGAAACTTCAGATAATCTTTCCAAACAATCAGCGGAAAAGAAGTTGCCATCTCATTTAAAGCAGTTAAAAATTCGGGTTGGCCAACAATCACAGAATCTACTTTTTGCAATCCTATAGTTTGCATAAAAGTAGCAAAATAGAGATGAGGCGTTTGATGTTCCAACTGTACCAAAGTTATTTTAGTGTAATTCTTCAACGGATCACGAGTATCTTCACGTTTTCGGGACGTCTTCGCCAATGCAGTTTCCAATTTCATTACCTGCATAGATGCTTCATTCGCACGAGCAACGCCATATCCCATGTTGCGAAACTGTTGTTGCAAATAAATCACAAATTGTTTGCGTACTGCTACAGCCTGTGCATCCATATCAAAATAATAATCACGATCAGGTAAGCTCAAACCTCCTTGTGACATATTGATAGCATTTTTACTGCTTATTTTATCATCTTGTCCTACATAAAAATTAAACATGGGAGAAACAGCCAATGTATTCAAATAAGCCACCTCTTGCATTAATTCTTTGACATTTTGTATCCTGTTGATACGTTCAATCTCGGGTTTTAAAGGAGAAATACCTTTTTGATTCAAAGTCACACTATCCATACCTGTATAGTACAAATCACCAATTTTTTGACGGGCGCTGCCTTTAACATTCTTCTTAACTGTCGAAGTGACGCACACATCATGTACCTGTGCATTGATGGTATCTTGTATTGTTTGAAAAATACCATTCGATTGTTCACTGGAAGGGATAACATGTTCCTTAAACCACCTGCCATTTGCAAACATGAAAAAGTTATCGCCTGCTCGAACTGTTGAATCAATATGCGATACTAAAGCATCTTGTGTCTGTGCCAAAACATAACCACTGCTCAATACTACAACCAACAATACAGCTACCAAACGGGTAGAGAAAAAAAGTTTTTTCATTTTTTAATAATTTGATCAAGAATCTTGTATGAAGTTTATATCTCAGTAATAATGTTTTGGGTTTCCCATTATTTAATAGAATATCAATGAGATACAATAAAATAAACCACCAATATGGTTACTGAGACAAGTCCTTCAATAATTGTCTTTATTGCAAATCGTGCCTCTTTAGTTTTATTCTGCTGCAAATTGTAAAGAGTTTGCGTGTTTTGTGGTTTATCTATATTTTTATTACAAACTCTTTGGGCGAGTCCTGATGCAGCCATATGAACAAGAGCAAGAGTGTCCGAATTTTTATTATCAACAATAGCAGATGCTCCACCGGCACCTTGCCATACTATTGTTCCTTTTTTAGTATTCCACACTTGCATATAAATCTCCAGTTCAATCGGATTAAATACTTTAAGAGGTTTCCCTTGAACGGCAATCTTTGTGGCGTGTTTTTGTCTGATCGTACTATACATGATATAGTGACAATTTGTAATTTTCTGCAAATCAGAAAACAGTTGAAGATTTCCACCTGAGAAAATATTGTAATGCATGAAAATGGCATGATAACGCGTTATTATATCTGAATTTGAACTTTGTCTCAATGCATCTTCTATGTCATTTGGAGATAAAATGTTCAAATTGGGCATTTGCTTCATGAAAGCTTCCATAACAGAAACTTCGGCTGCCTTTCGATAATGCACATACTTGTCATCGCTAAAAAACGGAAGAATTGCAATGGAGGACTTTGAGAAATCATTTATTTTGACATCATTCGATTTATAATCAGTGTATGAAGTGTCTATAGGAGATAATGTACTGCAGCTAAATGCAAAAGCAAGCATCATAATCAGAATAAAAATTTTTCCGAAAGATATGATTCTATAATGCAGAAAGCGCAAAATATTTTGGTGAAAGAACTTCATATGTGAAAATAGAAGATATTGTACAACGTGTTTTAGAAATTCCCGTCATTCATTACCTTAATGATACAAAAAGCTGATATAACTTGCAGAAAAATTCTTGTAAAGATAATGACTAATATTAATCTATACAAGTGGCTTGAAAGATTACTATGTATATTATTTTCCATTATAAATGCAACTCATCAGATCACAAACCGTCATCTCACCCTTTTAATTTCTGGTTACATGCCATAATCTGCCTTTATGTCGACTCTTTTAGCCGTTTTGTCTATTTTTTTTTCAACTTCATAATTCACCATATACTTTTGCTTCATAATTAAATCAGAAAAGATCTATTATCTAAAAACAGGCTGATAATCTTGCCTGATTTATGTATGTTTTGCATTAAAACCATTACGTCTATATGATGCGATTAAATGATAGTGATTCTCAGTATGAATAATTTGATTAAAACATTGCTAATAGGTATTTCTTTTACTTCAATTCTATCTCTTTCGGCACAAAAGATTACAGGAAGAGTAGAAAATGAAAATTCTAAACAGGCGATTCCCAATGCCAGTATTACTCTTTATGCGATGTCTGGTAAATATATTACCAACACGATGAGTAGATCAAACGGTATATTCGATTTGTTTGTCAAACATGCTGGGCATTACCAGTTGCGGGTTTCGTGTGTTGGGTTCCGTTCTGTTGAACAAGAGATAACAATGGAAGAAAAAATAGTTGATGTTGGAACAATAAGTTTATTTGAAAAAACGCAGAATCTGAAAGAGGTATTAGTAAAAGCCAATCTTCTTTTGGCAACACAACGTGGCGATACTACTGTGATGAATGCCAACGCATACAAAACAAATCCTGATGCTACTGTACAAGACTTAGTGCAAAAGATGCCCGGTATTGTAATGCAAGACGGGAAGTTGCAAGCTCAAGGAGAAGAGGTAAAGCAAGTTTTGGTGGATGGCAAAGAGTTTTTCAAAAACGATATTTCGGCAGCATTAACAAATCTTCCGGCCTCAATTGTAAAAGATATTCAAGTATATGATGCTCAAAGTGATCAATCACGTTTTACTGGTTTTGATGATGGAAACAGATTGAAAACCATTAATATAATAACAAAAACTGGCGTGACAAACAGCCAGTTCGGGCGTCTGTATGCAGGAGTCGGTTTGAATAATCTCTACAGTGTCGGCGAGTCTCTCAATTTGTTTCATAATGATCGACGCATCTCTGTGCTTACTCAATTTAATAATACGAATGAGCAAAGTTTTGCCATGGGGGATTTGTTTAGTGGAAATAATAACGAGAATGCTCCTCCGGGCATGCAAGCTTCACCAATGGGAGGGGGAGGACAAGGCGGTTCATCATCCACAGGAGGAAGCATCAGCGATTTTACAGTTAATACACAAAGCGGAATCACAAAGACAAATGCCATCGGATTAAATTATTCCGATCAATGGGGTAAAAAAATAAAGGTGGATGGTAACTATTTCTTTAACTATGCCGATAACAATTCCATTCAAACTTCCAATTACGATTACACTATCAATCAAGGACAAACCTATCATGAAAATAAGCAAACTTCTGCTCATGTGCTTAACCATCGTTTCAATTTACGGCTTGACTATAATATTGATGCTCATAATTCCTTGTTTTTTCGTCCAAGTATTTCACTTCAACAAAGTAATGGAACCATTTCTTTGCTGGCTAATACCGATTCTGTCAACAGTCCGCTAAGTTCTTTTTCAAGCCTTTATACTCCATCACTAAAAGGAATGCAGTTATCGGGAGAATTGCTGTATCGTCATCAATTCAATCATAAAGGAAGAACGTTATCGCTTGATGTAAATTCGACCAATCAAACTAAGAATGGTAGCAACTATATGAATTCATTGACACACTATTATACCGCCAATAATGCTATTGATACCATACAGGAATATGCCAATTTACATGCTAATGGCTTGTCTTTTTCGGCCAATGCTTCCTACACCGAATCAATAACCGGAAGAAGCATGCTTATGGTTAATTACATGTTTGGCTATCAAGAAAGTCAGTCCCATCAAAAGGCTTATAATTATAACAAAACCGACCATTTATACGATTATCCAGATTCATCATTAACCAATCTTTATCATAGCGTTTACAAAACAAACACTATGGGAGTGTCTTATTTATACCATAAAAAAGATTTAAACTTTAATGCACAATTAAGTTATCAGTATGCAAGTTTAAATGGAGAGGATGAACTTTCGCAATTTCAGACGATTCCGACACGATACTATAATAATATTTTACCTTCCATGATGTTACGGTATAACTTGAATGGAATGACCCATTTGGAGTTTGATTACCACCCCACTGCAAGTGCTCCTTCTATCAACCAGTTGCAAGATATGGTTGACAATTCAAATCCTACTCAATTGACAGTGGGTAACAATAATTTGTCACAAGTTTATCAACATAACTTTTCATTACGGTTTATCTCGCCCCAAACATCAACAGCAACTATCTTTATGTGTTTTCTGAATGGGAGTGTATCGAATAATTACATCGGAAACAATACTTTCCTCGCTACTTCCGATACTACTTTGACAACTTATAATCAGCATTTAGAAAAAGGATCGCAACTCACTACGTATGATAATATGTCAGGATATTATAATTTTTCCGGAATGATCGGTTATGGCTTTCCTTTTATACCGTTAAAAACAAATATTCATGTCATGTTGAACACAAGTGTGAGCCGAACTCCCAGTATTATCAATAATCAAAAAAATTTGTCGAAACAAACATCATTAGGAAGTGATTTAATATGCAGCAGTAATATAAGCGAGAATGTAGATTTTCTGATCAATGGCAGAGCAAACTATACAATGGAGAATAATAGTATGCGAGGGCAAGAAAATGCCCATTATTGGAATCTTAATTCGGGTGCTACCCTCACCACTCTTTTTCTTTCTCATTTTGTTTTTTCCACCAACTATTCCTTCACGGGTTATTTTGAATCAGGAACAAAGAAGGAACTGATAAATCTTTTAAATTGCTCAATAGGATATAAGTTTTTGCATAAGAATGCCGGTGATTTACGTTTTACAGCCAATGATTTATTGAACCAAAATGCTAATCTTAGTCGCAGTTCTACATCGCTTTACACTTTAACAAGTTACAGTAATACATTAGGCCGTCATTTCATGCTCATTTTTACTTATACATTAAAGAATTTTTCAAATACAAACCATCAAACATGAAACAATTAAACGAGCATGTTCGTTAAACAATAATCAGGATGTAATTCGCATGTGAATTACATCCGTTCATATTTTAATTTATTTTCGGATGAAAAATATTCATTATTTTCGATGTATTATTAGCTTGGTAGTGCTGTTGTATGCTTTGTCAGCATTTACAGCATCGGCTAAGAAAATTAAGCCATTCACTACCAGTACTTATTGTTCTGACCTTACCGACACTATCACACCCGACAGTGTGGCAATAAAATCATTTTCAGTATTTGCCGATGAAAAAGCATTGATTAAAGTGTATACTAATGATTCCGGACTCAAAATCCAATTAATTGCAGCAGATGGATTGACACAGCAAACATGGCTTTTTGACGGACTTACCGTCTATGTTGACCCTACAGGGAAAGGAAGTGATAAATATGCCATGATTTTTCCTTCAGCAATGTCATTAGGACGTCCAAAAATGTTGCCTGATAATCAGAATCAGGAGCAACAACCGGGTCTGCCTCCAAGTTCAAATTTAAATGATCTGTCATCGCCGGAAACAAATCATGCACAACAACCAAATCGTCATCCTGATATTTCATTGATTGTACAAAAGATTAATTTACATGGAGCAATGTTGGATATTGATGGTGATACCCTTTTTGCCGGTACATCATTGGCTAAAGTTTCATTAATAGACAATCAAAGAATTTGTTATACAATAAAATTACCGTATTCAATTTTTCATAAGAAAGATTTAAAACCGGAAAATGTCAGTGTAGGCATTCTTTCTGAATTTTCACTACCACAAATATCAAACGGAGGTCCTGGTGGAGGCATGGGAGGTCCTGGTGGTGATATGGGAGGTCCTGGTGGAGGCATGGGAGGTCCTGGCGGTGATATGGGAGGTCCTGGTGGAGGCATGGGAGGTCCTGGTGATGATATGGGAGGTCCTGGTGGTATGTCTTCTACAAAGGGAAATAGTCAAAACCGCTCCTCACAAATGCAGCAACCCATCAAAGGATGGATTCAAATATCTGTTGCTCATCAATAATTTATGCTAAAACATATATCATTATATATTCAAAAATGATTGAATAGTCCGGCTAATTTCAGAATTAGACGGGCTGTTTTCTATCAAATACGATTATGAAGTTAACCATAAAACATAGAGAAATATTTGAAGGAGTGGTTCATATCTGTTTCTGGATTATCTTTTTATCCTTACCGGCTTTATTACCAAAACCTCAACCTCATTTTTTTCCTTTCGGACCTTCTTTCCAGATTTCACATGTTCCTTTGTTGCCAATGTATGTAATGCTTGGCATGCAAATGGCCTATTTCTATCTTAACTATTGTTTGTTCATTCGCTTATTTCGTATCCGGCGTTACTTTCTGTTTATTTTGTTCAATCTGGCTACTTTGACCATTATTCTTGTCGTAAAACGGCTAAACGATCCTCATCAGGATATCGGAATGCTGCTTTTCAAGGAAATGTCCCCTTTTATCTTTTTATTTTTGGCAGGCACAAGCTTACAAATGATCAAGGATCAAATCAAAATGCGAAGTGAATTATTAGAAAGCGAATTGACTTTCTTGCGTAATCAAATCAGTCCTCATTTTTTGTTCAATATTCTGAACATGATCAACTCATTTGCCCGTAATAGGCCTGAACTGATAGAGCCGACAGTAGAAAAGCTCTCAAATTTAATTCGTTACATGCTCTATAATACAGAACATCAGGTACCGTTAAGCGCCGAAGTTGAACATTTGAAAGAATATATTGATTTACAGAAAACACGTTTCAACAATAGCGTGACGATTGTTGCTTGTATTGCTGATCCATTACCTGATTGCAATGTAGAGCCTATGTTATTGATTCCATTGGTTGAAAATGCATTTAAACACGGCACGGCTTTAATTAACTCACCGGAAATACATATTACCCTGGAAAGAGAACCGAATAATGTTGTATTTGCTGTGACCAACCGCTTCAATATGGAATCACAAGAGAATATTAGTACTTATTCGGGTATAGGATTGAAAAATATTATGCGCCGTCTGGAGTTACTTTATCCCGGACAGCACACTTTTGATTATTATGCCGATAAGGAGTGGTATCATGTTCAGTTAGTCATTAAGATATGATCAATTGTATTGCTGTTGATGACGAAATATATTCGTTAGAACTGATTGCCGACAACATTCGCCGGACACCTTTCTTGCATCTCGTGGCTACTTTCATCAATTCAGTTGACGCCATACGTTTTTTAAAAAAAGAACCGATAGATCTTGTCTTTCTCGACATTCAAATGCCTATGATCAATGGATTACAACTTTTACGCCGATTGGACAGAAAACCGATGGTAATCATTGTTTCGGCATTTGAAAATTATGCGATCGAAAGCTTTGAATTGGATGTGATGGATTATTTATTGAAGCCAATAACGTATGAGCGTTTTTCTAAAGCAGTGACCAAAGCATGTGATTATTATCACTTAATACACATTCAGGAAGATATAAACCCTGAGTACATTTTTGTAAATGCTGATTATCGCCTGGTAAAAATTGATCTGGACAAGATTCTGTATGTTGAAGGCATGAAAGATTATGTGAAAATTTTTATAACCGATATCAAAAGGCCTGTAATTCCAAAGTTATCGCTCAAAGCAATGGAAGCAATGTTATCCGGTGAGCAATTTATGCGCATTCATAAATCTTACATAGTCAATGTAACCAAAATCACAGCTTTTCAAAAGCATCAGATAACCATTGATAGTCAACATTCGCTTCCGTTAGGACAAAAATACAGGGAAATCTATGAGCGTCTGTTGATGAAAAATAATGGCTGAAGCTAAATCTATAACGCAAGTTACCCATAATGCCAAAAACAAATTTCTGATTTATGAACCAAATATTGGCATTCATACATCCAGAAGCTAAAATTGCTTCGAACGTAGTCATTGAGCCTTTTGTGACTATTGAGAAAAACGTTGTTATTCTTGAAGGATCCTATATAGGTCCGAATGTGACGATTATGGAAGGTGCCCGAATTGAAATGAACAAACGTATATGGTATTGACGTTTGTATATGATCATTCCACATTCAGCAGTTTGTGCATCTGCATGGATAAGCGCCAGCCGGGATGTCGTTTCACAAAGTCAATGCAATAGGTCAGATTTTTTTCGCTTCTGGTGAATCGTTTTTTCTCTTCTCCTATAAAAAGTGGACTTACAAAATAATTTGAAGCCGGTGGCAATTCCTTGATGCGGGGTGGTGTCACTCCTTGCCCAATTGGATAACGAAACTCATCTACAACGGTAAAATTCTCCCACAATGTTTCGGGTGTTACTTTCGGACTGCAAGCAATGTAATTGATTTCTGAAGGCACTTTGTTTGTGCCGTTGGTTTCAATACAGTGATAATATCCATCAAAGTTTGCAAGCACATCGTTCGTAAGTTGTAACGTTGGCTCTCCACCTGTCCAAATGATCATCTTGCATGGAAACTGCTGCACTGCAGACAACACTTCATTCATTTTCATCAGGATGCCATGACTCCAATCTGTATCACAAAACCAACAATTCTCATTGCATCCTGCAAGCCGCACAAAGATCGCCGGTTTTCCGAAATTAGCTCCTTCTCCTTGAATGGAATAAAAGATCTCGGCCACTTCCAACGTATTAGTCGGCTTCATATATAGCTTTTGTTTTGGGTGTTTCACACACTTCGACTTTAAACAGCTCGGCAAATAGGGGTTTAAACGTATCATAAAGATGTTTAGCAAGATTTTCGGCAGTGGGATTGAATGGTAAAACATCATTCAGATGCTGATGGTCGAGATGATCATTCACAAAGTGTTTTATTGGTTCCAAATCGAGATAATCAATTACAAAACCAACGTCGTTAAGCGTAGCGGAACGAAAAAACAGGGTCACAATGTAATTATGCCCATGAACCCTGCGGCATTGATGCTCGTCAGGTAAACGGTTCAGGGCGTGGCTTGCTGAAAAATGGAATTCTTTGCTAATGATGTACATACTATGGATTGAAAGTTTTTTGATGTTGCATACCTGGTTATCTAATTTATTCTAACAGTAACATGTTCTGCTTTCACATAAAGAAGCCGACGTCGATTAAAGCACAAAATTAGAACAATGCCACCCTTTTTCCAAATCAGGATATGTATTGTGATGGAAATGCGATTTTGTATTCTCATGTGATATCTGTATTTTTATCATTGAATTGCATTTCATTGTTATGCATAAGAAAAAATATTCGATATGATTATATTTAATATCGTTTGTGCAAGTTATGTTTATTACATTTAAACAGAAGATGAGTTGTGAAATAAAGGATAATGTTGCATTGTCAAAAATTTATTTCTATTTTTGCATATGATTAATCAATCTTATGAGATATCATTTTTTGTTTTTACTGAATTTTTGTCTTTTTCTGACTGCATGTCATTCTACTTCGCCGCAAAAAAAAAGAATAACAACTTGTGCAGATAGCTTCATAGAGCGTCATTCCGAAAATGTCTTTCGTTTGATCGTATTGTTTTCTTTGCACGAGCCGGCTTTTATAACAATTAGTTATTGTTTGATGGTTAGTATCTATGATGAACAAAGAAGTTGCAATGTGGGTATTTCCACTGATAGGCTATCAATAAAACAAATACCTGCCAAATGTGATTATGCCAAATGGCCTGTTTTTCCCGGAAATTTTATTCAACTAAATGTAATGGATTCTACACGTTTATTTCTGAATGAGCCTGTTTTATCAGGAGAAAATCTTTCCCGATATTATCGGAAATTGCAAACAAGTAACAAAAAACAAGGCAAATCAAAGGAAAATTTATATGATGTTCCTTTCGCTACATTTGTCAGCGATATATTTGATGATGGCTCATACACCAAGAGTATTGCCATCATGGAAAAAGAATATAATTACAAACAGATTACTCTAAAAAACAAACAGTTAATTGTCAGAAGCCAACGATATTTAATAGAGATTATCATTGTTATGTTTCTGTGTTTTGTGTTTGCAACCTTTTTCTTTATTGAAAGAATTCACAAAAGAAAGTTGGTTCTTTTAGAAAAAGATCTACGCCAGAAGGTTGACACTAAAGGTAAATTCTTTTCTATTATTTCACATGACCTGCGTAATTTATCTTATTCGTTTGTGCAACTCTCTGAGATACTCTATCGAGATTTCGATCGGCTTGAAAAAGAGAAAACAATTAGGTTTGTAAAATTATTTAGAGATACAGCCAAACAAAACAACAAACTCATTGAAAATCTTCTAAGTTGGGCGGTAATCCAAAATAATCATTTTTCTATTGATTTATCCGTTTTTGATATTCAGGAAGTAATTGAAAGCAGCATAGATTCGGTACATTCGGATGCTGAATTAAAACAAATCAGCATTAAGACTTCATTTAAACATTGCTCGTCTGTGTGTGCTGATCGCAACATGATAGCTGCCGTTTTGAGAAATTTATTGAGCAATGCAATCAAATTTTCAGGAAAAGGGAAGCGTATATTGGTTAAAACATTGGAATCAAAGAATGAAATCACCACCATTGTTGCAGATCATGGAACGGGAATGACAGCAGGAGAAATTGAACGGCTCTTTAGCATCGATTCACAATTGCGAAAGGAAGGAACGAACGGAGAAAAGGGGAACGGGTTAGGTCTTATTCTTTGCATGGAGTTTATTGAAAAAAATAACGGGAGGATATCTGTGAAAAGCGTTAAAGATAAAGGAACGATTTTTACATTTATGTTGCCAAAACCCTAAATATGAAACAGACTATTGTATTTCTGGTTGACGATTCTGAAATTTATTTGATTGGAATTAAACAGTCGCTTTCAAAAAGTCGGGATATAATTGTTGCTGGGGAAGCAAAATATGCTGATGAAGTACTACAACATTCTGCACTTACTATGGCAGACGTAGTACTGCTGGACGTTTCACTACAAACTGAAGGTGATGGTATTGATCTGATTCAGCCTATCTTAGAGCAGTATCCAAAGATGAAGATTATCATGTTATCTCATAATAAAGATATCAAATCAATTGTGAGGTCAATCCAGTTAGGTGCAAAAGCATACTTAGCCAAAGATACATCCTCCAATGAATTAACTGCTGCCATACAAATAGTTATGCGAGGAAATGTACTTTTTCTTGGGGAGACCATTCCCCCAAATGCCCTGATTAATTGCTTTTCCATGGCAACAAATAGCAGCCTGATAAAAATGTTGGATCTTTCAAATAGGGAAATCGAGGTTATTGAGTGTCTTTCTAAGGGATTAATAACTAAAGAAATATCCGAGATACTACATGTTGATATTAGTACAGTTGAGTCGCATAAAGAGCATATCAAAAAGAAGCTCAACCGTAACACGATAGTTGAAATTGTTGTTTTTTCCTTACAAAACGGAATCATTTTGGGCTACTAAAGCTTTCACTATAGGGGATTTACCTAAAGTGGTTTTGTTTCACCATTGTTTGCTATCTTTGCATAAAGAAAAATAGCACATGGAAAATGAAGCCTTATTAGGGAAAACGTTGTCTGAATTGCAAGCTTTGGTCATTGCAAACGGGTTGCCTTTGTTTGCCGGAAAGCAAATTGCTCATTGGTTATATGTGCAACATGCCACGGATATTACACAAATGACCAACCTTTCGGTAACGAAACGTGCTTTGTTAGCAGAGAAATACACTGTTGGACGATCTGAACCAGTTGAGGTTGCCGCATCTGCTGACGGAACGCGTAAATATCTTTTTAAGTCTTCTCAGGGTCATTATATTGAAAGTGTGTTTATTCCCGAAGAAGATCGGGCTACGTTGTGTGTATCGTCGCAAGTGGGTTGTAAGATGAATTGCCAATTTTGCCAGACAGGCAAACAGGGCTTTGCAACTAATTTATCGGCTACGGATATTTTGAATCAAGTGTTTTCATTACCTGAGCGTGAACAACTTACCAACCTTGTTTTTATGGGCATGGGAGAGCCCTTTGATAATACGGAAGAGGTGTTGAAAGCGTTAGACATTTTGACAGTGTCTTATGGTTACGCCTGGAGTCCACGACGTATAACAGTTTCAACTATTGGTATTATTCCGGGTTTGATTCAGTTTTTGGAAAAATCGCAATGTCATTTAGCCATTAGTTTTCATTCTCCTTTTGCGAATGAACGATTGGCGTTGATGCCAATGGAAAAGGTTTATCCTATTGAGAAAGTGGTTGAATTGTTGAAAGGATATGATTTCAGACATCAACGAAGAGTCTCTTTTGAATACATTGTGTTCGACCATGTCAATGACACTATGCGTCATGCTCGTGAGCTGGTACGTGTGTTACGGGACATTCCATGCCGCATCAATTTGATTCGTTATCATGCTATTCCCGGAGTGGATTTGAAAGAAGCTCCTGAAGAAAAAATCATTTTTATGCGTGATTATTTAACGGAGAATGGTATTACATGTACCATACGACGTTCGCGTGGAGAAGATATTCTTGCAGCCTGCGGCTTGCTTTCCACCAAAAAACATGAGGAAGAGCGTAAAACAACGTTACCATAACGACAAAAGAATTTTTTAATAGTATAACCAAATAGCGAAATATTTGGTACCTCAGGATAGTATAAATCGCCATATATTACCTATAAGTTTATAGAAAATGGAAGAGAAAAAAATGATTATTGGGATTACGCAAGGAGATATAAACGGTATTGGATATGAAGTAATACTTAAGACATTGCTCGAAAATCATATTTTTGAGTTTTGTATTCCGGTTATATACGGCTCACCCAAAGTGGCTGCATATTATCGTAAAACATTGAATTTAGAGCAACTATCGTTAAGTTCCATTACTCATGTGAATGAGGCAAATGGGAAAAAAGGGTATATCATCAATTGCACGAGCGATGATATTAAGGTGGATCTTGGGAAATCGACCGAAATGGCCGGGGAGGCATCCTTTTTAGCATTAGAAGCTGCAACGCTTGATTTAGCTGCAGGGAAACTGGATGCCATCGTAACGGCACCTATTAATAAGAAGAATATTCAATCACCGTCATTTACTTTTCCCGGGCATACTGAATATCTGGAACATATATTTAATACAGGAAAGCAAGGCCTCATGTTGATGGTGAGTGATGTTGTTCGCATCGCTGTTGTTACAGGTCATATTCCTGTTTCACAAGTGTCTGAGACGTTGTCACAATCGTTGATAGAAAATAAGTTACGTTTGTTGAATCAAAGCTTACAAGAAGATTTTGGTATTGTTTGCCCGCGTATTGCCGTTCTGGGTTTAAATCCTCATGCCGGAGATGAAGGCTTAATTGGAGAAGAAGAACAAACAATTATTCTACCGGCAATTCACAAGTGTGTGGATGAAGGCATTGTGTGTGCCGGGCCTTTCCCTGCTGATGGATTTTTTGGAGCAGGTACTTTTTCAAGTTTCGATGCTGTTTTGGCAATGTATCATGATCAAGGGTTAATTCCATTCAAAACGCTGGCTATGGAAGAAGGCGTGAATTTTACAGCCGGTCTTCCGGTGATACGTACATCTCCCGGACATGGCACTGCTTATGAGTTAGCCGGGCAAAATATTGCTTCTGAATCTTCCTTTCGCCATGCTTTGTTTTTAGCTTATGATATTTATCGAAATAGAAAAACATATCGTGAAATCATGTCTAATCCATTAAAAAACAATCATGTGTCACGCGGAAATGCCATTGAGTAAGCGGTGAAAAGGGTAGGGGAATGATGTAATTGAAGTATTAAGTAAGAGGTTGAAGAATAAATATTTGGCATTATGGAGCACTATTTTGGGTGTAAATTTACTTATGATAGTTGCCCAATTCATAAAAATGACTACCTTTGTGCCGGGTAAGTCCTACACGACCAGCTCCCTTTGAATCCCCCAGGGCTTGATCGCAGCAAGGGTAAAAGGTCGTAGCGGTGCGATGTGGTAAGCTTACCCACTTGCCTCTTTAGCTCAGTTGGCCAGAGCACGTGATTTGTAATCTCGGGGTCGTTGGTTCGAATCCGACAAGAGGCTCTCTCAAAAAACAAAAAGCTGTCTGTTAAGGCGGCTTTTTTTGTTGATATGCGTTTTGTGTGCCATGCTAAAAATTGTACCTTTGCACTATCAACATGATCCTTTTTTGAGGATATTCAACACACGATTCGATTTATTTTTCAAAACTCAGAAAGATGATACAAATAACTTTTCCTGACGGCACAGTACGTGAGTATTCGAAAGAAATTACCGGTTTTCAATTAGCGGAAAGTATTAGTTCTCGTTTAGCAGCTGAAGTGTTATCAATCGGCGTGAATGGAGTCACTTGTGACTTGTCACGTCCTATTGAAAACGATGCAACGATTCAACTCTATAAATGGGACGATCCCGAAGGAAAACACGCTTATTGGCACTCATCGGCTCATTTAATGGCTGAAGCATTACAGGGACTTTATCCCGGTATTAAGTTTGGTATCGGCCCGGCAATAGAAAATGGATTTTATTATGATGTTGATCCAGGTGAGGTTGTTATCAAAGAAAGTGACTTCCCAGTGATCGAAGCAAAAATGATTGAATTAGCCGCACGTAAAGAAGTGATCGTAAGGAAAGATGTCAGCAAGCAAGAAGCACTGGATTTTTTCAAACAGAAGGGGGATGAGTATAAAGTTGAATTAATTAATGACTTGACTGATGGTACTATTACTTTTTACTCACAAGGTGATTTTACCGATTTATGCCGGGGCCCGCATTTGCAAAATACCGGAGAAATAAAAGCCCTTAAATTGTTGAGTGTTGCCGGTGCTTATTGGCGAGGCGACGAGAAACGCAAACAATTGACCCGTATCTATGGGATTACGTTTCCAAAGAAAAAAATGCTTGATGAATACTTGCTGTTTTTAGAAGAGGCAAAAAAGCGTGATCACCGTAAGATTGGGAAAGAGCTTGAATTATTTACTTTTTCACAAGCAGTCGGAGCCGGATTACCCCTCTGGTTGCCGAAAGGAACTATTTTACGCAATCGGTTGGAGGATTTTTTAAAACGCATTCAAAAACATTTTGGGTATCAGCAAGTGATCACTCCTCATATTGGTCAAAAGGAGTTATGGGTTACCTCCGGACATTACGCCAAGTATGGTAAGGATTCTTTTCAACCTATTCATACACCCCAAGAAGGAGAAGAATTTTTACTCAAACCGATGAATTGTCCCCATCATTGCGAGATTTATAAGGCATTCCCTCATTCGTATAAAGACTTACCTATTCGCTATGCAGAGTTTGGCACAGTGTATCGTTACGAACAAAGTGGTGAGTTACATGGCTTGACACGGGTAAGAGGATTTACCCAAGATGATGCACATATTTTTTGCCGTCCCGATCAGTTGAAAGATGAATTTTTGAAGGTGATGGATATTATCTTTATTATTTTCAACGCACTTGAATTTAAGAACTTTGAAGCACAAATCTCTCTTCGTGATCCTGATGATAAAGAGAAATATATCGGCAGCGATGAAAATTGGAAAAAAGCCGAAAGTGCCATTGTTGAAGCATGTCAGGAGAAAGGATTGAAAGCCAATGTTGTGTTGGGTGAAGCTGCATTTTACGGGCCTAAACTTGACTTTATGGTGAAAGATGCCATTGGGCGTCGTTGGCAGTTAGGTACTATTCAAGTAGATTATAACCTACCTGAACGCTTTGAACTGGAATATACCGGTGCTGACAATCAAAAACACCGTCCTGTGATGATTCACCGTGCACCATTCGGTTCCATGGAACGTTTTGTGGCTGTTTTGATTGAACATACAGGAGGAAAGTTCCCTCTCTGGTTGACCCCCGAACAAGCAGTGGTGTTGCCGATCAGTGAAAAATTCAATGACTATGCCCACCAAGTTGCTCAACAACTTGATGAACAGGATATTCGTGTTTCTGTCGACGATCGGAATGAAAAGATTGGTCGTAAAATTCGTGATAACGAGTTAAAGCGTATTCCCTACTTATTGATTGTCGGCGAAAAAGAAATGGAAGCAGGAGTCATTGCCGTGCGTAAACAAGGAGAAGGCGATCAGGGTACGCAGGCTGTTGATGCTTTTGCCGCTACTGTTAATGCAGAGGTAGCAAAAATGATGAAAGTTTTTTAGGCTATACATTATTTACACATCTCTTAAACGCTATATACTTCGTGTGTATAGCGTTTTTTTGTGAAAAGAAGAAACAATCAATAAAATTGTTACATTTGTCCCATATCCCTACAATGCAATTTTTCAAAATACTTATGCGCATATTTCTCTTTTTTAATTTTTTTTCCTCACAAGTATATCGACAAACAATAATTGGATTTGCGCTATTGCTTTTGGTAACAGATGCTTATTCCCAATTAGCTGTAGGACAATGGGAAACGCATTATTCATATCGCAATGTGATGCAAGTGGCGGTTGCTTCTGATAAAGTGTACGCGATTGGATCCAATGCCCTTTTTTCAGTTAATCTGGATTCGACAGACCAAAGCGTCCAATTTTATTCGAAGGTTACCAGTCTTAATGATAATGATATCACGCAAATTGCCTATAACAAAAAATTCAATCAGTTATTAATTGTATATGCCAATTCTGATCTTGATTTAATGTCATCGTCCGGGGTTAATAATGTTCCGGATCTTTACCTTAAACAAGCAACAATGGATAAAACGGTGAACTCCATTTTTTTCTCAGATAGTCTTGCTTATCTTTCGTGCAATTTTGGCATTGTTGTTCTAAACATGTCAAAACATGAAATCAGTGATTCGTATGTGATTGGCGCAAATGGGAGTTATGTCCCGGTGTTAGCTACCATAATTTTCAATGGGAAAATTTATGGATTAACTGCAACCGGATTATCACAAGCTGTCGTCACGAATCATAATTTAGCCGATTATCAGGTTTGGTCTTCTGTTACGACAATTCCGGAAAGCGGAATAAACAATCTAAATTTAGTCTGTTTTGATGGTTATTTGTGGTTGCTTAAGGCAAATGGTACTGTTTATAAATCGACGGATGGAACCGTTTGGAATACTATTCAGTCTTTAAGCAATATTGCCCGTATGCAATGTGATAATCACTATATCTATTTTATTTCTGACGTGAATTCTATCACGACTGCCTATGATATGAATATGAACGTTATTTCATTGACCGGTTATTCACCCAATAGTATTTCAGTCGATAATTCTTCTTCGCCTGATTTTTGGTTAGCATCCGGCAATACAGGTTTGCAGCAAGTGAATAAAAGCGGACAAACGGTTAACTCGTTTTCTCCTTCAGGTCCTTTTGATAACAGCCCATGGAAAATGACTTTTGGTGGTGATAAATTGTTTGTGGTTCCGGGGGGCAGGTGGGATGTTCAGTATTTTCATCCTGCTTCCGTGATGATGTATCAAAATTATAAGTGGACGAATATTGACGGAGCCACGATTAGTCAGGAAACCAATATGCCTGCAACTACTGATTTTGTTTCCATTGCTTCTGATCCGAAAGACAATACGCATTTCTTTGTGAGTGCTTATGGCATGGGGTTGTATGAATTTAAAAAGAATACCTTTTATAAATGGTATAATTGCTTGAACAGCGGCGTTGAATCGATTTATCCGGGGCAAAGTAGTCAGTTACAATATCAACGATTAGATGGGTTAACCTTTGATTCATTAGGAAATTTATGGTTTTTGAATATGTATATCAATGACCCCATAAAATATCTTGACCCTAATGATAGCGTGCATAGTCTTTATTTTGATGGAATAAAAGGTTTGCCTACGTTAGATGGTATTTTAATTGATAAATTAAATCCTAATCGGAAATGGATTCTTTCTGAACGTTCTACACCCGGTGTTTTTGTGTTTGATGATAATGGAACTTTAGCAAACCAGCAGGATGATCAATCAAAGTTTTTTTCAACCTTTGTCGATCAGGATGGCAATGTATTTTCTTCCGATTTTTATTTCTGTATTACACAGGATTTAAACAATCAAATCTGGATTGGTACCATGGATGGTCCGATTGTAATTCAAAATCCGGATGATGTGTTTAATTCTGATTTCACGATTACCCGCATCAAGATACCACGAAACGACGGGACTAACTTAGCTGATTATTTATTAGGTACTGAACGTGTTAATGCGATTGCTGTTGATGGTGCCAATCGTAAATGGATTGGGACGCAAGATGCCGGTCTTTATTTAGTCTCTTCTGATGGGACACAAATACTGCAAAATTTCACTACCAATAATAGTCCTTTGCTCTCAAATACAATCTTATCGTTGGCGCTGAATAATGAGACCGGAGAATTGTTTATAGGCACTGATCAAGGCCTTATCTCTTATATGGCTGATGCTACGCAAGCAACAGCTACCTATAGTAACGTTTATGCCTATCCTAATCCGGTACGTCCTGATTTTCAAGGAGTAATTACGATTACCGGGTTGGTTGCCAACTCACAAGTAAAAATCACTGATGCCAATGGACATGTAGTTTATGTCACCACTTCCAATGGTGGTATAGCAACCTGGAATGGTAACAAAGCTAACGGTTCACGAGTCAGTTCAGGGGTTTATTTGGTTTTTTGTGTTTCTGCCGATGGTACACAACAGGTTGTAACGAAGATATTGATCATTCATTAAGTTTCAAGTGTAATTAATTTTGTTTATATAACTGAAAGGGTCTGCATATACTTTCTAGTTGTCATAATAATAGTAGGCATAAAAATCAGTGTCAACAAGATATTGGGATTTATTGTATATGATGAAGTCGTCTTGACTTTTACAAAATTTAAATACTAAAAAAGGGGAAGAGCCGTTTTATGAAAAGCAAACATCATAAAACATAACCCTTCCCCATGTACTTAGTACTCGACAAAGATACGATAAATAAAGAAATA
>Ga0255356_1000451_pt1 | contig 28196 bp, 23 predicted proteins | sample HBST100metaG_FD_189944 | JGI IMG/M metagenome (GOLD analysis project Ga0255356, IMG submission 189944) | Peat soil microbial communities from Stordalen Mire, Sweden - H.B.S.T100 | ecosystem: Environmental > Terrestrial > Soil > Wetlands > Peat | place: Sweden: Norrbotten County, Stordalen Mire...
CCCTTCCTCCAGCGCGGTGGCGTCCCAGCCGAGCTGCACCAGCCAGGCGGCGGTGCCGCGGGCTCGCACCCCGTCATCGTCAAACAACACCAGCCGGGCGCCGCGTACCGCGACCCATTCATCGGTGGCCTGCACCAGCTGCCCGCCCGGGGCGGAAATGAAGCCCGCGGGGTGGCCGGCCGCGTATTCCTCGGGCGTGCGGACGTCGAACCGATAGAGGGTGCGCGTTTCGGTCTCGGCCCGCCAGGCTGCAAGCGTTGCGGCGCCGATGACTTGGACGCCGACCTTGTCAGCCCAGGCATTCGCGGCATCGCGCGCCCGCGCATGGCTTGTCTCGGAAATTGGGCCGAACCGCTCGGTGCGGCCATGCTCAAGCGCTTGCCCGGCCAGCGTCCAGCCAATGGTGCCATTCCGTAAGGCCAGCACGCGGTTGGGTAGGCCGAGATTAACCAGGGTCTGGGTGCCGATGATGGAGCGCGTGCGCCCGGCGCAATTGACCACGATCGTGGTCTCCGGCCGGGGGGCGAGATCGTGCACGCGCAGGGCCAGCTCCCCATTGGGAACGGAGCGGCCCCGTGGAATGCTCATCGTGCGGTATTCCTCGAAACGCCGCCCGTCCAGAACCACGAGATCGGGCTCGTTCTGGATCAGGTTCAGCACCTCCTCGGGCGGGGCGGAGGGCGTGTGGCGAATGGCCTCGACCAGCTCGCCGAACGCCTTGGACGGGACGTTGACGTCGCGGAAGACCTCGCCCGCCAGGCGGTAGGTGGCCAATCCGCCTTCCAGTATGGTGATGTTCCGATAGCCCAGTGCTGCGATGCGTTCCGCGCTCCGCGCCGTCAGCCCCTCGCCATTGTCATAGAGCACAATGGGGGCCGACAGGCGCGGCACTAATGCCCGGATGCGCAGCTCGATCTGCGCGATCGGGAGCGAGACCGCGAAGAAGGGATGGGCCAGAGAGTAAGGCCCTTCCTCGCGCAGATCGAACAGCGCGACCTCCGCGCCGGTGCGCCAGAGTTCACGTAGCGCCCCGGCGGTGATGGTTTTGAAGCTCATTCGGCGGCCCAGAGATTTGGTGTGTCGGCATTCACGTAGCCGGAGACGAAAGGCTTCACCGCGCCGCTCTCGGGCACGAACACCTCACGATGGATGCGCCCGATATTGCCGCCATAGACATGGATGCTGATCGACACCCGGTCGTCATAGGCGTTGGCGATCTGGTGCACATCGCCAATGGTGGGCGAGACGGCAACGACGCGCCCTGGCTCCAGCTTTTCGGTGGGGCCGGGGATGAGCTTGCCATCCTGCTTGGTGTAGTCCGTGCTCAGCTCCGCGCCGCGCAGAACGCCAATAGCGCCCCAAGTGCGGTGGTTATGCACCGGGGTTTTCTGCCCCGGCCCCCAGACGAAGCTGACCACGGAGAAGCGGTCCTGCGGGTCACCGTAGAGCAGATATTGCTGGTAATATTGCGGATGCGGCACGGTGTAGGCAGCGGGGAGGAAGTCGTCGCTGATGATCAGCGCCGCAAGTTCAGGCTCCAGCGCGGCCAGGGTGGCTGCTTCGTCCGCCCCATGCCGCTCAACGATGCGGGCGGTCTGCGCGATGAACCCGCGCAGACGGTCAATATTGGCCATGCCCCCGCCTCAGGCCGCGTGGCGCCCGGCCTCGCGCTTCGCCACCAGGGCGCGCACGCGGGGCAGGATCTCGCGGCCATATTCAATGGCATCCACCAGCGGGTCGAAACCACGGATGAGGAATTTCTCCACGCCGAGATCGTAATAGTCGAGCAGCGCCTCGGAGACCTGATCCGGCGTCCCCACCAGCGCGGTGGAGTTGCCCTTGGCCCCGGTGAGTCCGGCGATGCCGGTCCAGAGATATTTATCGTGCCGGTCGCCCTTGGCGGCGAGGTTGATCAAGCGGCGTGACCCCTCATTCGGCGGCGTGCCGTTGCGGGAGAAGCCGGTGACCTCCAGCAGCTTGCGCGCCTGCTCCAGTATATGCTCGGCCTTCTCCCAGGCCTGCTTCTCGGTCTCGGCGATGATCGGGCGCAGCGAGAGCGAGAATTCCGGTGCCTTGCGGCCGTGTTTGGCGGCCGCGGCGCGCACTTTGTTCAGCTGTTCGCGCACGCGTTCATAATCCTCGGCCCAGAGGGCGAAGACATCGCCATGGCGGCCGGCAACCTCAATGGCGGCCTCGGACGCGCCGGCGATGAAGATGTCCAGCGGCTTGGACGGGCGCACATGCGAGAAGCCGCGCTCCACCTGATAGTATTTGCCCTTGTAGTCGAACGGGGTTTCGGAGGTCCATTCAGCGCGCACGATGTCCAGGAATTCGTTGGTGCGGGCGTAGCGCTCATCCTTGTCGGCGAGCAGGTTGCCGTCCTGCACCAACTCAGCCTGGTCGCCGCCGGTGATGACGTTGAGGGAGAAGCGGCCGGGGAAAAGTGCGTCCAGCGTGGCGAATTGCCGCGCCGCCAGCGTGGGGGCGGTGAAGCCGGGGCGCTGGGCGATGAACACGCCGAGGCGCTGGGTGACGGAGGCGACATGCTGGCCTACTTGCAGTGAATCCGGCCACCAGGAATGGAAGGCGAGGAGCACGCGGTCGAACCCGCCTAGCTCATGGGCCTTGGCCACGGTCTCGATATAGTCGCGGTCCACCACCGGCCCCTGCCGGGGGATGATCTCCGAGGCGTTATGGTTGCCGACGAAGCCAATAAATTCGAAAGCCATGAAACTGCTCCTTTTTTAGATTGTTCCGGGCGGTCCGGGCCGTGCCGGGGCGGTCAGCCCGGCGAGTGTTTCCGGCGCCGACCGCTTAGAGTCTACTGTTTCAGTAGACATAATAGCATTTTTGCCGGTGTAAATTTGATATTTCTCACGGTCAGTTCAAAAAAACTCAATGACCGGCGGCGTCAGTCCAGGCTGACCACGGCGGAGCGGATCAGATCATTGAGCCGCTGGACCGCTGGCGACGGCGCGTTGGTGGTGAACACCGCGTAGCCATTTCTGGGAAGTTCCGGGAGCCCGGCCTCGCCCAGCACGGGCACTGATGCGGTGTGGAGAAAGAGCGGGCTGCGGCAGGTGACCGCAAGCCCGGCCTGCACAGCCGCGCGAATGCCTGAAAGGCTGGCGGTTTCGACAACAATGCGGAATGGGCGGCCGACCGCCTCCAGCCTCTGCAACGCGGCCGCGCGGAACATACAAGGCGGTTCCAGCAATGCTAGCGGGAGCACATCCCGCTCGAGCAGATGCGAATAGCCGAACCAGGCCATGGGAACGGTTTTTACGTTTTTCGCCTCGCCATCTGGCCGGACGCAAAGCACGACATCGAGCTGCCCCGCCTGCAGCAAATCCAGCAGCTCCTGGCTGCCGCCGACGCGAACCTGCATCTGGATTTCAGGGTGGCTGATGATGAATTCATTCAGCACGCCGGGCAGGAAGACCTCGGCGAAATCCTGGTTCATGCCGACGCGCACGGAGCCCGATAAGGCCTGCCCTTCCAGCGCGGCCAGCAACTGGTCGTTGAGCGCTAGAATCTGCCGGGCGGTGCGCAGGAGTTGCTCCCCCACCGGGGTAAGGCTGAGCTTGCGCCCCTGCCGGTTGAACAGCGGCTGCCGGACAATGTCCTCCAGACGGCGCATTTGTAGGCTGAGCGCCGATTGCGTGACAAACACCTTCTCCGTGGCCTGGATCATTGAGCCGGTGTCAATGATGGCGACAAAGCTGCGCAGTAACTCCGTTGGCAGATTTATCGCCATGACCAAATTCTCTTCCGCCCTGCCGCGTGCCGCCTCACTTGATGCTCCATGATAAGCACCTAAAACATAACTATAAATCTATTCAATAGATAGTTTTTAAAATCATATAATCTAATGAAATTTGTTAAAGTAATTCCGGACATGCCGTATTATTCTTTATGATCCCTACTTTATAAGTCATAATTAGTCGCCGCTGATCCAGCCAAGAGGTGTTTCCTTGTCCATTATTCGCCGCGCGCCGCCAAAAATTCCTGCGTGGTTGCAGCGCTCTGTAACCACGATCGTGATTGTTCTGCTGTGGGAGGCGGCATCTCTCGCCGGGCTCATCCCGGCCCGCATTCTGGCCGCGCCGACCGCGGTTGCCGGCACGGCTTGGTCCATGGTCGCCAGCGGGGAGCTTGAATCCAATCTCCTGGTCTCGCTTGTCCGCGCCACCGTGGGGTTGTCGATCGCGCTGGTTCTCGGCACTACGCTGGCGCTGGCATCCGGCCTTTCGCGCATAGGGGAGTTGGCAATTGACGCGCCGATGCAAATGCTACGGACCATGCCGTTCCTGGCGCTCGTGCCGCTGTTCATCTTGTGGTTTGGCATTGGCGAAACGCCGAAGATAGCGCTTGTCGCCCTAGGCGCCACATTCCCGATCTACCTGACACTGTTTTCCGGCATACGGGGCATCGACAAAAAACTGGTCGAGGTCGCGGGGTGCTTCGGGATGAGCCAATGGAGCCTCATCTGCCATGTGGTCTTGCCCGGCGCGTTGCCGTCTTTTCTCGTTGGGCTGCGCTATGCGCTCGGTATTTCCTGGCTCTCTTTGGTGGTGGCGGAGCAGGTCAACGCCTCGGCGGGCATCGGCTACCTGATCATGGATGCGCGGGATTATATGCGGACCGATATCATCTTGGTCTGCCTTTTGGTCTATAGCCTGCTGGGGCTTGGCACTGATCTGATGGTCCGCATGCTGGAACGCTACGCCCTGGCGTGGCGCCCAGCGCTGTTGGCGGGGTAGTGCCGCGTTATTCAAACTTCGCGCGCAGCGTGAGGCCGAAGGTCAGCGGATCGCCCACCTCGCCGATGACGAGGTTGTAGGTGGGCAGCGAGCCGGTGACCTCACGGAACAGGTAGTAATGCTCGTTCGTGAAGTTATGCACCCAGCCTGAAAGATCCCACGCGCCGTTGACCTGGCGGATGCCAAACTCGATATTGCCAATGCCGTAGCCAGGCACGTTGGAATAGCGGGAATCATCGGCCGTGGAATAGAAGCTGGTGCGGAATTGCGCGTTGCCGCCGATATAGGCCACGGTTTCCTTGCCGTGGATTTCCGGCAGAGGCTGGTCATATTCCCCGCCGATGGACACTGACCATTTGGATGCGCCAGCGAGTGGGCGGCCGGTGAGATTGCACGTTGTGTGCGTGTCGGAAAGCTCGATGGGGCAGGGGGCGGAGGGGTTCGATTCGTAATAGGCGTCGTCGTAAATGGCGGAGGCGAATGCTGAGAAATTCTGTGTCAGCTGGGCGCGGCTATCCAGCTCCGCGCCGCGCGAGCGCACTTTCGGCACGCTGGCGAGATAGGCGGTGAGCGTGCCGGCGGAACCTACGGCGCCGAAGATTGTGCTTTGGAAGTTGGTGTCCTCGGTCCAGAACAGATCGCCGTTCAGTAGCAGGCGGTTGCCGAACAGCGTGGTTTTAGCGCCGATTTCGTAATTATCAACCTTCTCCGGCGCGACAACTTTCGGCGTTGTGACGTTGTTGAGGAAGTTGAGCCCGGCCGATTTTTCGGCGTGGGAATAGGTGATGTAGGTCAGGATGCCAGGGGCGGGCTTGTAGGAGAGGGTGACAAGACCGCCGGGCAGCATGCCTGAATGCTGCAGGTGGTAGGCGAGGATTGGGGCGTAGCTGTTGCGCGTTGCCGTTACCGCGGATTGCAGGCTTGTGGGCAGGCTGCTGACGGCGACGCCGCCTTGCTGCACCTCGTAATAATCGCCGGTCTTGTCCTCGTAAGTGAAGCGCGCGCCGCCGGTGAGGTCCAGCTTGGGGGTGATGTGCCACGTCGCCTGGCCATAGGCAGCGCCGCTATAGACTTCCGGGATGTCGGTGGCGGCGGAGGCAAAACCGTTCAGCGCATATTGCGTGGCGCGATACGAAGCGGCGGTGGTGCTGCCGATGATATCCGCCGCCGCCTGATTGCCGTAGCGCACGATCGCCTGATCGTTCAGCTGCTGATAGAAGAAATACAGCCCGCCAGTATAGTCGATGGCGCCGCCCAGCGGTGAGGTGACGCGCAGCTCCTGGCTGAATTGACGCTGATGCGTGGTGTTGTTGGCCGCGGTTTGGATGGCGGCGCCGGTGCCGTCGCCATCCAAATGCGGATACCAGTTGTAATAGCCGCCAGCGGTGATGGAGGTCAGGGTATAGCCGCTCAAATCATAATCTGCTTGCACCGAGAGATTGGCCGTCTCCATTGCGTAATGGTTCCAGCTGTTGATATCCGTGTAGCGGCCGAACGGGTCGATGGTCGGCAGGGTGTAGCCCGCGGCGGCGAAGCGCCCAGGGCCGGAAGCGCTGGGCAGGACGCTGATGAACTTGGCCGCGGTTGAGGGGGCGTAAGCCTTGCCGTCGGCGAATTGCGTGACAACGCCGAGTGGCGTGGTGATGCAGCAATTCGCGTCGGAATGGTCGTAATTGCCGATGATGCGCACGGTGAGACGGCTGTTGGGTTGCAGCAATACCTGCGCGCGCACGCCCTTATCGTCCTTGTTGGCGTAGGTCTGGTCGCTCGTGAGGCTTTTAATGAAACCGTTTTGCTGCGTGGCGTGCAGCGAGAGTGAGACTGCGGCCTTGTCCGACCCGGCGATGGCGCTGCTGAGATAGCCCATCAGCTGCCAGTAATTGTAATTGCCATAGGAGGCGGAAATGCTGGCCTGCGGCTTGAAGCTTGGCAGCTTGGTGGTGATGTTGACCGCACCCGCCACCGTGTTCTTGCCGAACAGCGTGCCCTGCGGGCCGCGCAGCACTTCAATATCCTGCAGGTCCGGCAGGTCGAAATTTGATTCAGTGGAGCGGCCGAGCAGCACGCCGTCAACATAGATGCCGACGCCACCTTCAAGGCCGTCATAGCCGAAAAACCCGACGCTGCCGAGGCCGCGGATATTCAGCCCGATATTGCGGGGGTTGTAGGCGTTGATGGTGAGAGAAGGAACAAGTTGCTTGATCTGGTTGAGGTTAAGCGAACCGAGCGCCTGGATCTGCTTCTGATCTACGGTGGTGAGTGAGACCGGAACGGATTGCGCGCGCTCAGAGCGGTGGCGCGCGGTAATGACCACATCCTGCAATGTCTTGCCAGGTGCCGGAGGGGGAGGCGGTGGCGCGGATTGCGCGTGTGCCTGCGGCGCCAAAGACGCCAGCGAGACACCAAGCAGCAGCCCCGTGCGCAGAGTGGGATGGAAAAATCTCGTCATCTTCGATCACTCTCCTGGATTTTATTTGAGAAAGGCGCTGGATTTTTCCGGCCTCCCTATATTGCAACGAAGCGTGACGTTAGATTGCGGATTCTTTTAAATCTATAGCATTTATAATGTTATATTTTAATGTGAATGTGGGCGGCGCGGTCGTGTATGGAAGGGCCATTTTTTCTGGCGATAAATTTAGTAAAGTTATGCTAATTTGAATAAGATTTATAGATAGTTTTGGTAAATGTGAAGGTTTGATGAGTGATGTAAATACGATCTTTAAAAAAGAAAAGTTAGCTTTTTATATTATAAATCCATATTTATTTGGTGGTATTATAAATTGCGGGGGGTATTGTCTTGATGCTGGAGCGAAATGGAGCGGCGATGCCGCGGCGGCGGTTTGGGCAATTGGCGGCGGGCGGTGTTTCCGCTGCCCTGCTGGCTGGGTGCAAAAAAAATGCGGCGCCGGTGACGCTGACACTGGGCGACCAGAAAGGCGGCATGCAATCTCTGCTGGAACTATCGGGCCAGTTGGACGGCCTTAATTACACGGTCGCATGGGCGCAATTCGCTGCTGCGGCCCCGCTCTTTGAGGCGCTGAATGCGGGGGCGATTGATGCAGGTGTGGGCGGGGATGCGCCCTTTGTGTTCTTTCTGGCGTCAAAGCCAGCGGCACAGGCGATCGCGGCGCTGAATTATCACGGGGTGAGCACAAGCTCGGCAGCGATTTTAACCAGGCCGCAAGCTGGAATTTCGCAAATCCAGGATCTTGTTGGCAAACGCGTGGCGGTGGTGCGCGGTTCAACCGGGCATTACATCACGCTGCAGGCGCTACGCTCGGCGGGGCTTGATTTCAATTCCGTGCATTTTGTGTTTCTGGAGCCGAGCGACAGCCTGACAAGCCTGCTGAATGGCGGTGTGGACGCATGGGGCACATGGGAGCCTTATGTTGCCATGGGTGAGTTGCACTATGGGTTGCGCCCGCTCCCGTTGCCGCCGAATTTGCTGGCGGGGCTTGGATTCATCGTGGCCACAAATGCGGCGATTACGAACAAGCAGGCGGCACTGCGGGATTTTCTCGCGCGCTTTGCCCGTGCGCGGCGCTGGGCGGTGGCGCATCCGCAGGATTATGCTGGGGGATTTGCGAAGGATACCGGGCTGCCGTTGGATGTGGCGCAGCGCTATGCGGCGGATGATGGGTATGCGGTCGAAAAAATAGATGCGCAGCGTATCGCCACCGTGCAGCAATTGGCGGATCTTTATGTCAGCGCAAAATTATTGCCGGATCAGCTTGATGTAAGCTCCGGTTTTGATGTGAATTTTCCACTTTCCACCTGATAAATTATGATATGTTTCAATATACGGATAAGGGATTCGCATTGGATTTCTGCTTTTGAGGTGGCTAGCATGATGCTCCGCGCTGTGCTGATGGCGCGTGGAATTCCCTGAAAAATTCAAAAAGGAAATCGCTATGAGCGCAAGTGCAGACCTCGAAAAGCCGCAATCTGGCCAATTGACAATTATAAAACTGCAACCGCATGTCGGGGCGGAAATTTCCGGCGTCGATCTTGGTCGGCCGATCTCGGATGCGCTGCGGGACGAGATCAGGAAAGCCGTGCTGGACTACAAGGTGGTGTTTTTCCGTGACCAGAACATCACCGCCGCGCAACAGGCGGCATTCGCCGGGCGGTTCGGCCCGCTCTATACGCACCCGAATACCACGCGCGATGAAGCGATAGCGCCGATTCATAAAATCTCCGCGGTGGATTTTGCCAAATACGAGCGCAAGCCCACGGAGAGCTCCGTGGAATCCGGCTATCATACGGATACAAGCTGGCGCCTGGTGCCGACCTGGGGGGCTGTGCTGCGCGCGGTGAACCTGCCGGATATAGGTGGGGACACGATCTGGGTGGATGCGGGGGCGGCGTACCGCCATCTGCCGGATGAGATCAAGCAGCGCCTGGAAGGGCTGCATGTGACGCATGATTACCGCGAACCGCTGAACAAATTCGGGCTGGATTATCCGATTGTCGCGCACCCTGTCGTGAAAACGCATCGTGAGACGGGCGAGAAGATTCTCTGGGTCAATTTCACGCAGAAGCCGCATATCATCGGGCTGGATATTGCCGAGAGCAAGGCGCTGCTGCAGATCATTCTGGATGAATACAAGCGCCCGGAGATTCAGGTGCGCTTCTCCTGGCGGCCGGGTTCCGTGGCGTTCTGGGATAACCGCGCCGCCGTGCATTATGCCGTGCGCAATTATGGAGACTTTCCGCGCCTGCTGGACCGTGTGCTGATTGCCGACGAGCCGCAATACGCGGAGTTGTAAAACAGCAAAGCCTCCGGCAAAACCGGAGGCTTTTTTATTCAGGCTGATACGGTGACGGGCAGCGCCGCGAGAATTTCACGGGCTTCCGCCCGCAGCAGCCAATCCGGGCTGACACTCACGAATTGCGCGATGCGGTCCGGCCCGATAACGATCGCCGCCGGCATGGGCAGTTCCCACGTGCCGGTACCGGTGATCTCGCCCAGATCCACGCCCTTGGCGCGGGAATGGGCCTGTGACTCCTCATTGGCGGTGAAGGTGATGCCGAAATGCCGGGCCAGGGCATTGTTTTTGTCCGAAGCCACGGGGAAGGGGAGTTGGTGCCGGATTCTAATCTCGCGCAGCTTTTCCGGTGTTTGCGGGCTGATGGCGACGAGGCTGGCGCCGCGCGCGGCGAGTGCGGGGTAAAGTTCGCGCTGGTAATAGGGCAGGGCGATGTTGCAGGCCGGGCAACCGGCGAAGCGGAAGAAGATCAGCACCACCGGGCCGCGTGCTAGCAATTCATCCAGTACCACCGTGCCGCCATCTACTTCGGGCAGGGTGAAGGCGGGCACAATATCGCCCGGCTTGAGAAAACGCGAGCGGTCCGCGTGGTCAACCAGATATTGCCGCTGGCGGATATTCACCCCGAGATCTTCAGGGTTCATTGTAGCCACGCGCTGCGCATGCAGTGCTGCGAATTGCGTGTTTAGGGAATCCTCGCTCATATCCTGTCTCCGTTGTTAATCCTGTGCGAGGCCGCGTTTGAAAACCTCGGCCATGTACCACATCTGGTTTTTGTATTTCGGGTCCGCGGCCCATTCGCCCCAGCCGCTGTCGCGGCGGATTTCGCCAAGCCAGCCCGTCGCGATGACGCGCGCGGGGGCGGGTGCATCTGCATGTTCGCAGTCAGAACCGACAAAAAGCGCATCCGCCGGGCAGTACAGCTCGCACATGTAGCAGGTCTGGCATTCATCCTGCCGGGCGATGATGGGCGGTGCGCCGGGAACCGCGTCGAACACATTGGCTGGGCATTTCGTCACGCAATCATTGCATTGCGTGCAGCGCTCGGTGAGGAGAAGCTCGATCATGCCACGAACTCCGGCTGTGCCGCGAAATGGGAGGCGATTTTGTCCAGGCCGTGGAGAACCTGCCGTTTTGAAAAAGCGGGATTGATGGCGGGGAAATCCTCGCGCGTATGCATGCCCCGGCTTTCGCGCCGGTGCAGCGCGGCGGTGAGGCACCAGCGCGCCGTGGCGGTAATGGCGGCGGCTTCCCGTGCCCGCACGGCGTCACTGCCCTTGGCGTACAGCCCGGCGCGCAGATCGCGCCATTGTGTGTCCAGCACGGACAGGGCGCGGGTTAGCGTCTCTGCCGTGCGGAAATAGGTGCGGTCGTAATGTGTTGCCTGCTCCCGCGCGGTGGCGATGAGCGATACCGGGTCTGGCGCCGCGCCGCGCCCTGTTGGCCGCAGCCCGGCCTGGCCGAGCGCTTCGGCCGGTGCTTCTGCCCGCTGGCCTTGCAGCATCGCGCGCCGTGCCGCCGCTTGGCCGGACCACGTGCCAGTGGAGAGCGCCCATGCCGCGTTCACCGCCCCGCCGCCGGAGATGGCGCCGGTGACCAGCTCGCGCGAGGCTGCATCGCCCGCTGCGAACAGGCCGGGCGTGGTGGTTTGGCAGGTGTCATCCTCGATCCGCAATCCGCCGACGCCGCGTATCGTGCCCTCGGCCAGCAGGGTGACGGGGAATTTATCCGTGAACGGGTCAATGCCGAGGCGGTGGAAGGGCGGCAGCACGTTGGGGGAGATGTAGGGCAGGCGGGCGCGTACATCCTCCGGCATGCGCGCGAGATCGCAGAATACCGGCCCGCGTTGCAGGGCCCGGGCCAAGGCGCGGTTGTTGCCGGGCTCGCGCGGCAGGTCTAGGCGGTTTCCGGCGGCGTCGTAATAGGTGGCGTAGACGTAGGACATGGCGCGCGCCATGGTCGAGAAGGCGGGGGCCACGGTGTACTGGCTGGAGAATTCCATGCCGGAGAGCGGCACGCCCGCCTCGGCGGCCATCAGGTAGCCGTCGCCGGTGTTGTTGCGGCTGCCGAGCAGGCGGGAATGGAAGGCGCAGCCGCCCGTGGCCAGCACCACCCCGCCCGCCCGCACCTCCCAGGGCTGGCGCGCCTGCCGGCGCCAGCCGCGCGCCCCGGCGGCGCTGCCGTCGCGGTGCAGCAGCAATTCCAGTGCCGGGCTGTGGTCGAGAATGCGTACGCCCAGGCTCTCCACCATTTGCCGTAGGGCGCGCATATATTCCGGGCCGCGCACCGAGCCGTAGACCGTGGCCCCGGCATCGTTGACGCAGAACTCGTAGAAGCGGGAGAGGGTGGGCAGCTGCGTCCAGGTTTGTTCGATGATGCGCGTCATCCACCCGGCATCGCCCAGGCCACAGGAGGAGGCCAGACGCTGGGCCACTACCTCCTCCCGCCGCTCCGGCGGCACCCACCAATGGCCGGGCCCGGCCGTGGCGGTCACGCCGCTGGTGCCGGAATACCCCTTATCCGCCATGATGACGCTGGCCCCGGTGCGGGCGGCGGCGATGGCGGCCCAGGCAGCGGCCATGCCCCCACCGATGATCAGCACATCCGCCGCCAACGCCAAGCCGGGCTCAGACATTGGCGGCCTGCAGCGCGGCGGTGAAGCTGTTGTCGAAATACGGCGCGACGTTCACATTGGCGGGCAGCAGCCCGACCTTGGCGAATGTGTCCGCCACCGCCTGCGCCGAGGCGATGGCGGCGGCGTTCACCGGCACCACGCGGTCGGGCTGGCTCTCATGTGTGAGCTGCGCCTGGACGAAGGGCAATTGCACCTGAATGGCGGGGGCCAGCGCAGCACCCCATTGCGCCTTATGTGCCTCGGCCCAGGCATAGGCGCGGGCAACGCGCTGCACGTAATCCGACGCGGCGGCGCGCAATGGCGGGTTCGCCAGTGTGGCCGGAGAGACGCCCAGCAGGTAGTTGCCGGACAGAATCCCCTCAGCCGTGCGCAGCACGCGGGCGCCATCCTGCGCCTCGGCGATGTTGATGGCGTAGCCGTAGATCGCCCAGGCATCGAGATCTCCGGCGGCGAAGGCGGCGGCGCCGTCCGCAGGGCTGAGATTAACCGCCTGGATGTCCTGGAAATCCAGCCCCGCCGCCCAGAGCATGCGCAGCAGGTAGTAATGCGAGGTGGTGGCGCGGACATAGCCGACGCGCTTACCCTTGAGCCCGGCGATGGAGGTGATGGTGGAATTGCGCGGCACCAGCACCACCTGATCGTTCACATCGCCGTGCAGCACCGCCACGGCGCGGATGCGCGCCTGCGAGGCGGCGGCGAAAGCCTGTGGGATTTCGCTCCAGCTGCCGTAATCCAGCGCCCCGGCATTCATGGCCTCGACAATGAGCTGGCCGGAGGCGAACTCGTAATACTCCACCTGGTACGGGGTGTCGGCCTGCCCGGCCAGGGGCAGCAGCAGCTGGTCCTCCCCCTTGTAAGTGCCGACGCGCAGCGTGGTTGTGGCCGCGCGGCCGCGTGCCGGGGCGAGCAACGCCGCGCCGCCAAGGGCCAGAGCGTGCCGCCGGTTGAGGCTGAATGGCTTGTGCATGGCGTATCCTCTTTTCAGTAGCCGCGCCCTGGCGGAACGATGTTTTCCAGTGTCTCGCCCGCCAGGAAGCGGCGCAGATTGGCCGTGAACAGCGCGGCCGCCACGGCACGGTCCCCGCCGCTCCAGGAAATATGCGGCGAGAGATGCAGCTTGGGGTGGCCATAGAGCTTGTGGCCGGGGGGCAGGGGCTCGGGTTCGGTCACGTCCAGCGAGGCGAAACCGGCTTGGCCGGATTCCAGCGCCGCCAGCAGCGCGTCATGGTCCAGGATGCGCCCGCGCGCGATGTTGACGAGGTGCACGCCGGGCTTCATGCGCGCGAAGGCGGCGGGACCGATCAGCCCGGATGTGGCTGGGGTGAGCGGCAGGGCGATGACGAGATGGTCCGCTTGCGCCAGTACATTGTCGAGCGCGGCGAAGGTGATGCCGGGGAAGGCGGCATCCGCCCCCGTGCCGGTACGGCGGAAGGCGAGGATGTTCATGCCGAACGCTGCCGCGCGCGCGGCAATGGCCTGGCCGATGCTGCCGAAGCCGAGCAGACCGAGCGTCTTGCCCTGCAGTGTGCCCAGGCCTGGGATGGGTCGCCACTCGTCGGCGGAGGAAATCCAGCTCTCCGGCAGCCGTTTTTCCACCGCCAACAGGCTGGCCAGCACGAATTCCGCGATGGCGTTGCTGTTGGTGCCGCGCCCGCAGGTAACGACGGGCACATCGAAGATCCAGTTTGGAAATTCGTCGACACCGGTGGATACGGCATGCAGCCAGCGCAGAGTGCCGGGCCAGCCGGGTGGTTTTTCCGCCGGCACCACCAAATTGCCGCCGCGTGGCGGCACGGCGATGAGGATTTGCGTTCCCACAGGCACCTCCCAGGCCGTTTCCGGCGGCAGGGCGTGTAGCACGGCGCCCGTCGGCAGGGATGATGCCAGGCTTTCCCGGAAGGCTTCTGGTAGCTGGTGGGCGATGCGCAGCGGTTCGAGGATTGTGTCAGCCATGGTCAATACGCGTAGGCCAGCTTGAAGAACACCGTGCGCGGCGGGCTGACCGGCCCCTGCCAGAGATTCTGCGAGCCGGACCAGGTGATGCTCTGGTAGGCGCGGCGGTCGGCGAGGTTCTGGCCGGTGATGATCGCCGTCCAGCGGCTGCCGCGCGGGGCGTAGCTGATAAAGGCATCAACATAGGCTTGGTCGCCCACCTTGCCCTGCTGGTAGTTGAACACATCCGAGTAATACGAGCTCTCATAGGAGATGTCCGAGCCCAGCGTGACTTGGCCATGCAGGTCCACGGGCAGCACGTAGCTGGCGGCGCCGTAGAGCTGCCAGCGCGGGGCGAAGGGCAAGCTGTTGCCCGTGGCGCTGGCGGCCGCGCCTGTGTTCACGCTGGTGCCGGGGTTGGTGAAGGAGTCGAAGCGAGAGAACAGGTAGCTGGCATTGCCGGTGAGGGTAAGGCCGTCGACCGGCACCGCTGTTGATTCAAGCTCGAAACCATCGGTATGTGCGGAATTGACATTACCGCGCACCGAGACAAGGCCATTGGTGACCGGGCTGATCACCTGCACGGTCTGCTGCAGGCCGCGATACTGGTTGTAGAACAGCGTGCCGTTCAGGCGCAGGCGGTGTTGTAGCCAGTCGGTCTTCAGGCCCACCTCATAGGTTGTCACCTTCTCCTGGTCATAGGGCAGGGCGGCGGCAAGGGTGGAGGCGCGGTTATTGAAGCCGCCAGCGCCAAAGCCCTCGGCAATGCTGCCATAACCATAAATGCCCGGCGTGAACTGGTAGGAGAGGCCGTATTTGGGTGTGAAGGAATACCAGGTTTTATTGCCGCTATAGGTGAAGTCGTTGGCGGCTCCCTTGGAGGTGCTCGGCAGCGCGGGGTCGGGGATGATGGAGGCGGCGCTATAATTGTCGAATATGCCCTGGAAGCGGAAACCGCGATTCTCAATGGTGTAGCGCCCGCCCAGCGTGACGGTGAGTTTGTCGGTCAGGTGGTAGTCGCCCTGGGCATAGGCGGCGTAGTCGGTGGTCTTGGTGTCGCCGATCTGGTCTTCCGGATAGGAGGGCGTGCCTGCCCCGGTGGGGGAGACGGAGTAGCCGACGCGGTTGCTGGCGAAGTTCTCATGCATGAAGTACAGGCCGGTGGCGTAGTCGAACTTGTCGTAATTGCCGAGCAACTGGAATTCCTGCGACAATTCCTGCTCGCGATAGACGATCGGGTTGTCCGAGATGGTGACCAATTGCGGGTTCGCGGCATTGTAGGGCACTAGCGGCTGGCCATCATTATTGTAATTCACCGGGTCTTGCGCGAAGCCGCGATAGGCGCTGATGGATTTAAAGGTCAGATGCGGGTCAATATTATAAGTGACCTTGGCGGAGACACCGCCGACCCATGAATCGTTCAGTGGTTCTTGTGAGGCGTAACTGTCCTTCAGGTTGGTGGGGCCGTAAATGGGTTTGGCGAGTGTGCCGCCGATGATGGGGCGCACCGGGGAATAATAATCGGTGTCGGAATGGTCGATCATTCCGTCGGCTTCCAACTCCACCGTGAGGTCGGGCGTGATCTTCGCCAGCAATTTGCCGCGCAGGCCGTTGGTGTCCTGGTTGTTCACGCGCTTATTGATGGTGGGGTCGTAATCATAGCCGTTATGCTGGTCATGCGCGAAGGCGAGACTGGCATCGAGCTTGCCGGGCACGATGGGGCCGGAGACATAGGCGTGCAGGTTGAAGGCATCATAAGTGCCAGCGCCGACGTCGAAATTCGCGTGAGGCGTGTCGCTCGGTGTTTTGGTAATGTAGCGGATGGCGCCGGCATCGGCATTCTCGCCGAAGAGCGTGCCCTGCGGGCCACGCAGAACCTCCACACGCTCAAGGTCGGTGAGGTCCGGCATGCCGTTAATGGCGCGCGGCAGGTAAACATCATCCACATATTGCGCGATGTTGGGGTCGAAGATCGGGTCTGAATTCCCCAGGCCGCGAATGTAGAAGATCTGCGTGGTGGGCGTGATGCCCGAGCGCGGGATCATCACGCCAGGCGTCTTGCCGGCGAGGTCGCGCGCTGTGGTGAGGTTCTGCTCCAGGATTTGCTTGGGCCCGATGACGGTAACGGCGACAGGTGTTTTCTGCAGCTTGGTGGAATGGCGCGTGGCGGTGACCACGATGTCCTTCAGCCCGGATTGCCCCGCTGCGGTCTGCGCCGGTGTGCTCTGCGCCATGGCGCGCTGCGCGCCGAGCGCCAGCAATGCCACCGAAGCGTGAAGCACCGCGCGCCGCTTCCGGCCGGCGTGCCGCTGAAAATATTCCCAAGACAGCATGAAAACCCCTTATTATGTTGCCTGCCGGCTACCGCGATGGGCGGATGCCGGTTTATATGATTACATTTAAGGTAGACAAATAAATACCGCAGCGGCGCTGTAAAGTTGATATTTCTGAATTGTCTATGAGAGAATATCATGATTTTAATAATTTCAATTAAAATCAAGTGAATATGAATATATTCAGGGGATTTTTGGTCGATTTCCGGACTCGCGGCGCTTGGCGGCGTGTGGCAAGGTTATCTGTATTATAATATAAATAAGATAGAGCTTGTTGTGATATTTTCAGGAGAAAGTTGCATGGATACCCTGGACAAGATCGCCGCTTTCAGCCTGGAGGGGTTGCCGCGTGTCGCACGCCCTGAGGTGCTGACCGAAATCACGCGCAGCTTTGCCGCCACCGCCGCGGCGCATGACCACGCCGGCAGCTTCCCGCATGAGAATATCGCAGCGCTGCGCAAGCATGGCCTTATAGGCTTGCCTGCGGTGCGGGCCCTTGCGGGCGATCCGCTCACCTTACCTGAGGCACGGGAGATCATCGCCGCCGTTGCGCGCGGCGAGCCATCCACCGCGCTGGTATTGATCATGACCTATGTGTTCGTGCTGCAGGCGGCGGATAACCCGAACTGGGCACCGGCTTTGCGCCGCCATGTTCTGGAGGATATCGCGCGGAACAACACGCTGGCCAACGCGCTGCGGGTGGAGCCGGAGCTGGGCACGCCGGTGCGCGGCGGTATTCCCGCCACGGTGGCCCGGCGTGTGCCGGGCGGGTATCTCGTCTCCGGCCACAAGCTGTATTCCACCGGCATTCCAACGCTGAAATGGCTGGCCGTGTGGGGGCGGACGGATGACGAGGCGCCTCTGGTCGGCACGTTTCTGGTGCCACGCGCGGCGGAGAATATTCGCGTGGTGGAAAGCTGGGACCAGCTTGGCCTGCGGGCCAGCGGCAGCCATGACGTGATCTTCGAGGATGTGTTCATTCCCGCCGATTACGCCGTGGATATCCGCCCGCCGGAAGCCTGGGCCAATGCGCGCGCGCCGGTGCTCGCGGCCTGGATGTCCGTGTTGATGGGCGCACTCTACGATGCCGTGGCGCGCAATGCGCGGGATTGGCTGGTGGGTTTCGCGCTTGAACGCAAGCCAGCCAATCTGGGCGCGGTGCTGGCCACGCTGCCGCGCTTTCAGGAAGCAGTGGGCGAGATTGACGCGCTGCTGCATGTGAACCAGGCGCTGCTGGACCGTGCGGCGCAGGCAGGTGACGGGAGTTTCTCAGCTCTGGACGGAAATTTCCTGAAATACACTGTCACGGGCAATGCCATAAAGGTGGCGGAGCGCGCGCTGGCGCTCACCGGCAATCCGGGGCTGGCGCGCGCCAACCCGCTGGAGCGGCATTACCGTGATGCCCTGTGCGGCCGCGTGCACTCGCCGCAGGACGATACAATTCTAGCCACTGCCGGGCAGGCGGCCTTTGCCGCCGCGCGTCCGGCGCAAGCATAAAAGGAGCCAGACATGCCAGATACCGCATACCCCACGCCGCGCAACGCCCCGCCCAAGCCACGTGCCGAGCAACCCCGCTGGGTGCTGCCCGAGCCGGGGCCGAGTTTTGAGGAAATCCGCCTGTTCCGTAAGCAGCGCCTGGCCGCCGCTCTGCGCCTGTTCGCATATTACGGCTATGACCATGGCCCGGCCGGACACATTACCGTGCGCGACCCGGAATGGACGGATCATTTCTGGATCAATCCGCTTGGCGTGTATTTCGGCCATATCCGTGTTTCGGATCTGCTGCTGGTGAATCATGATGGCGAGATCGTCATCGGTGACAAGCCGGTGAATCTCGCGGGCTACCATATCCATTCTGCCATTCACCGCGCGCGGCCGGAGGTTGTTGGTGTTGCGCATTCGCACTCCACCTATGGCAAGGCGTGGTCCACGCTGGGCCGTGTGCTGGACCCGATCACCCAGGACAGCGCGGCCTATTACGGCCAGCAAGCGCTTTCCTCCTTCACCGGCGTGGTGTGGGAGCAGGATCAGGCGCAGAAGATCGTGCGGGATCTCGGTGGCAGGAACTACGCCTTTTTGGAGAATCACGGCATCATCACCGCCGGTCTCTCAGTGGAATCCGCGGCATGGCATTTCATCGCGCTGGATAACGCGGCGCATGCGCAACTGCTGGCCGAGGCGGCGGGCAAGCCCGTGGTGCTCTCGCCCGAGGTGGCGAGCTTCACCGCCGGGCAGTATAACCAGCGGCCGGATGGCGGGCGCTACGGCTTCCAACCTTTGTATGAAAAGATTGTGCGCGAGCAGCCAGATTTGCTGGACTAAAACCCGGCAGGCTCAAAAAGTCGGCGTTCGTATAACGTGGATATGCTGGAATATGGAGGCGTTGTCATGGCAAAATTGTCCAAAGCAAAGATTGTTGACAAACTGGCCGCATATCTAACGTAAAATGCTCGTTCCGGTGCTTCAAAAGCTCGCCTGAGGTGATCTGGCTGTCTAGAAGCTGAAATTGGCTGCATAAGGGCAGTGTCGGTTTCGGGTTTTCGCGTTTAGCGGAGGCCGGTTCGCATTAGACTAACAGCACCGTCGTGAATTTATTCCAGGTATATTAAAACCAAAATAGCCCCATCGCACTCTGTCGGCGTAGGCTTCGGTCTGCACTTGTGGGCGGCTATATTCGTAGTGCAGACGGGGAAGGCGAATTGTACGGGGTTTTCCGGCTTTTTATTGGGCGCGGAACTCTTCAATCATATGCGCATGATCATTCATATGCGCATGATCATTAGGTTGCACCCGGTAGTTGTTGTAGAGAGGGGGCATGTTAAAGGTTCATGCCCGCCAAACGCCGCCTCTTATGGCGGCGTTTTCAACTTCGTTCCCCCTGCGCCATGAAAGAGCGCCGGCGCTGTCCGCCATATGCCTGATGCCCCTCCGTTAAAATTGGGCAAGATCAAGCACCTCCAGATTGCGGGCTGTTGCGAGAAGGTGCTCGCTACCCTGGATTGCTGGCGGTGCGGCGTGTATAAATTCATCACCATGCAACCTTGCAGGAGCCTCAGATGACGACATTTCCTCACAACGGTGATTTTTTCCACGGTAAACTGCGCGCGGCTTCATCCAAGCTGTTCTGGCTTGGCTTGGTTCTGGTGCTGCTGGGGCTCGCCGCCATTGCTTTTCCTATCTTTAGCACTCTGGCGGCAACCATCCTCGTCGGCTGGGCGCTGCTGATCTCCGGTGTGGCGGTTTTTATCAGCTCTTTCTGGATCCACGGTACCGGGCCGTTCTTCGGGGCCAATTTGTTTGGCCTGCTTTCCACTGCCGCCGGTGTGTTCCTGCTGTTCAACCCGCTTGCCGGCGCCGTTGCGCTGACCCTCGTCCTGGGGGTCATGTTCATGTTTCAGGGCGCGGCGGAGGTGATGTTCGCCATGGAAATGCGCCCGGCCTCCGGCTGGGTGGGCATGCTCATCTCGGGGCTGGCCAGTGTCGTGCTGGCGGTCATTATCGCTTCCGGCTGGCCCGGCATCTCGCTCATCGCGCTGGGCTTGCTTATTGGCATCAACTTCCTAACCTCCGGGCTTGGCTACATCTTCATCTCCCGCACCTTCAAAGAGTAACCCACCGCTACCGGCCCGGTTACGTGCCGCAAGGGCAGAAGATACTGCGGATTATGCGCACCCGCGCGCGGTGATGCATTAGGCATTGTATTTGCCGCTCTGGGCGGCTGAAAGCCGGGAAACTTGGCCTTTTATGAGGGAGCGCGCTGCGCCTTGGCGGCTACAGCGGGAGCATTGTCGTGCGCTTTACCGTGCGCAGTGTCATGGTGGATTGCACGCGCCGGATTCCGGGCAGGCGGGTCAGCACCTCTGAGTGCAGGCGCTCCAGGTCCTGGGAGTCGTTATAGACGACGCGCAGCAGGTAATCCGCCTGCCCCGCCAGCAGATAGCATTCCTGCACCTGCTGGATGAGTTGGATGCGCGCCTCGAAGGCATCGAGCTGTTTGCGGTCTTGCCCGTCCAGCGTGATGAACACATAGGCTGTGCCGGGAAAGCCGGCGGCCTTCTGGTCCAGCACCAGATACGTGCCTGAGACGAGATCCCCCGCCATGAGCAGATGCAGCCGCCGCAGGCAGGCCGAGGGGGAGAGGTTCACCCTGGCCGCCAGATCGGCGTTGGAGAGGCGCCCGTCCTTCTGCAGGGCGTTGAGGATTTTGGTGTCGGTATCGTCGAGCTTCATGTGTGCACTAAAATTCGAATAAATTACAAAAGCATCGCATATTTCACCATAAATACCGCTGATTCAACCCATGATTCGTGAATAATATACGCAAACTTCGACTAATCATCGAATATTCTGCGGTATGTCCGCGGTTGAGCCAATAGGGGATGAAAGCAATGCGTATCGGCGTACCCAAGGAGATCAAGGATCGTGAAGACCGCGTCGGCATGGTGCCAGGCGCCGTGCAGGAGCTGGTGAGCAAGGGCCATGAGGTGATCGTGGAGCATGATGCCGGCAAGAATATCGGCTTCTCTGACGCCGATTACGCCGCCGCTGGCGCCAAGATCGGCGCTGATGCCGACGCCGTGTGGACGGCCGCCGAGATGATCGTGAAGGTGAAGGAGCCGCTGGCCGTGGAGCGCAAGAAGCTGCGCGCCGACCATCTGCTGTTCACCTATCTGCATTTGGCGCCGGACCTGGCGCAGACGCAGGACCTCGTCGCCTCCGGTGCCACCTGCATTGCCTATGAGACCGTGACCAGCCCGACCGGCGCGCTGCCGCTGCTGATGCCGATGTCCGAGGTCGCTGGCCGCATGTCCGTGCAGGTGGGCGCGCATTATCTGGAGAACGCGCAAGGCGGCCCCGGCATGCTGCTGGGCGGTGTGGCAGGCGTGATGCCGGCCAATGTCGTGATTCTGGGCGGCGGCGTCTCCGGCACCAATGCCACGTTGATGGCCGCCGGGCTGGGCGCGGATGTAACCGTGGTCGACCGTTCGCCGGACGTGCTGCGCCGGATCATCGCCACCTTTGGCACCCGTGTGAAGACCGCCTATTCCACGCGGGACGCCGTGGCCAAGCTGGTGGCGCAGGCTGATCTGGTTATCGGCACCGTGCTGGTGCCGGGTGCCGCGGCCCCCAAGCTCGTTACCCGCGAGATGCTGAAGACCATGCGCCCGGGCTCGGTGATCGTGGACGTGGCCATCGACCAGGGCGGCTGCACCGAGACCTCCAAGGCCACCACCCATACCAACCCGGTTTATGTGGTGGACGGCGTGACGCATTACTGCGTGGCCAACATGCCGGGCGGTGTGGCCCGCACCTCCACCTTCGCGCTCAACAACGCCACTCTGCCCTATATCATCGCTCTGGCGGATAAGGGCTGGAGGCAGGCTTTGGCTGATGACAAGTACCTGCGCGATGGCCTGAACGTGCAGGGCGGTGCTGTGACTCACCCCGCCGTGGCGGCGGCTTTGAGCTTGGCGCTGCGCCCGGTGGAGACCGCGCTGGCAGCGTAAGCTTCGCGGAAGCAGTGGCAACGGGGAGGGCGCGGTGATGCGGTCTCCCCGTTTTGCTATGGCGCCCGGGCGCGATTTTCAATCCGCGGGCAGTGATGCCAATATGCCGCCAAACCGGAGGCATTGAACCGTGAAGCAGCCAAAGACGAAAGGGCCAGCTAGACAGCCCCCCGCCGCTGCGCGGCAGGACTATACCGAGGATACGCGGATTCCCATCGAGCAGAAGATCGGCGCGGTGATCCGCCGCCAGCGCCTGGCCAACCGGCTGACCCTGAGCGACCTTGCCATTGGCGCGGAGATTTCCAGTGCCATGCTCAGCCGCATTGAGACCGGGCAGGCCACCGCCAGCCTGGAGGCGTTGGAGCGCATCTGCCACGCGCTAGGCATGAGCATGTCGAAACTGTTTCAGGATGCTGAGACGGTGAGCGGCTTCGCGCAGCTGATTAAAGAGGCCGAGCAGATGGAGGTGGTGCGCAGCGGCACCAAGCACGGTCATACCTATAAGCTGCTCTCCTATGAGCGCGGGCCGAAGAAACTGTTCGAGCCGTTTCTCATCGAGATGGACAAGGACAGCGTCTACCCGCGCTTCTGCCATCCCGGCGTGGAGTTCATCTACATGCTTTCCGGCCGCATGGAGTATCGTTACGGCGACACCAGCTATTTGCTGGAGCCGGGCGATTCCTTCACCTTTTCAGGCGAGGTCGAGCACGGCCCGGAAACGATCTTCGACGAGAAAATCCGCTTCCTGACCATGATCATGTACGAGCACTGACCGGCCCTCCGGGAATATGTCCCGAAGGGCCTCGCGGGTTTCAGAAACGCTGGCCGGGAATCCAGTCCGTGCCCGCCAGCGGCACGCGGGCCATGGCGGCGGCCTCGATGGTCAGCGCCACCAGATCCTCCGGCTCCAGATTATGCACATGGCTCTTGCCGCAGGCGCGGGCCAGGGTCTGTGCCTCCAGCGTCAGCACGCTCAGGTAATTGGCCAGGCGGCGCCCGGCCAGAACCGGGTCCAGCCGGGCTTCCAGCGCCGGGTTCTGTGTGGTGATGCCGGCGGGGTCGCGCCCTTCGTGCCAATCGTCATACGCTCCGGCGGTGCTGCCGAGCGCCTTGTACTCGGCTTCCCATTTCGGGTCGTTGTCACCCAGCGCGATGAGCGCGCCGGTGCCAATGGCCACCGCATCGGCCCCCAGGGCCAGCGCCTTGGCCACATCCGCCCCGGTGCGGATGCCGCCGGAGACGATGAGCTGAACCTTGCGGTGCATGCCCAGATCCTGCAACGCCTGCACGGCGGAGCGGATGGCGGAGAGCAGCGGAATGCCGACATGCTCAATGAACACGTCCTGCGTTGCCGCCGTGCCGCCTTGCATGCCGTCCAGCACCACCACATCCGCCCCAGCCTTCACCGCCAAGGCGATATCGTAATACGGGCGGCTGGCGCCGACCTTCAAATAGATCGGCGTCTGCCAATCGGTGATCTCGCGCAGTTCGAGGATCTTGATCTCCAGATCGTCAGCGCCGGTCCAGTCCGGATGCCGACAGGCGGAGCGCTGGTCGATGCCTTTTGGCAGATTGCGCATCTGCGCCACGCGGTCGGAAATTTTCTGCCCCAGCAGCATGCCGCCGCCGCCGGGCTTGGCACCCTGGCCGATGACGATCTCGATGGCATCCGCCTTGCGCAGGTCATCGGGGTTCATGCCGTAGCGGGACGGCAAATACTGATACACCAGCGTCTGCGACTGCCCGCGCTCCTCTGGCGTCATTCCGCCATCGCCGGTGGTGGTGGAAGTGCCTGCCAGCGTGGCGCCACGTCCCAGCGCCTCTTTTGCGTTAGCGGAGAGCGAGCCGAAGGACATGCCCGCGATGGTCACTGGAATTTTCAAATGGATCGGCTTTTTCGCGAAGCGCGTGCCTAGCACCACATCGGTGGAACATTTCTCGCGGTAGCCTTCCAACGGGTAGCGGGACATGGAGGCGCCGAGGAACAGCAAATCGTCGAAATTCGGCACGTGGCGCTTGGTGCCGCCACCACGGATGTCGTAAATGCCGGTGGCGGCGGCACGCTGGATCTCGGCCACGGTATACGGGTCGAAGGTTGCGGAAAAGCGCGGTGGTGTCTGCGGAAAATTAGATTCGGTCATGTCAGTAAGCCCCGGCGTTATCGACGTGGAAATTGTAAAGCGCGCGGGCCGAGCCGTAGCGGCGGAAGCTGGAGACATCGACCTTGCCAGCCTCGCCCGCCTGCTCCAGCAGCGCATGCAGCTCGGCGCGGTGCTCGTTGCGCAGCTCTTTCTCCACGCAATCCGCACCCAGGCTCGCCACGTTGCCGCGCACGTAGAGATGCGCCTCGTAGAGTGAATCGCCCAGCGCCTCGCCGGCATCGCCGAACACCACCAGGCGGCCGCTTTGGCCCATGAAGGCGGAAAGATGACCCACCTCGCCCTTCACCACGATGTCGATGCCCTTCATCGAGATGCCGCAGCGCGCCGAGGCGTTGCCCTCAATGACCAGCAGCCCGCCGCGCCCGGTGGCACCCGCGGACTGGCTGGCATCACCCCGCACATGGATCGCGCCGGACATCATGTTCTCGCCCACGCCCTGCCCGGCATTGCCGGAGATGCTGATGCGTGCCAGCTTGTTCATGCCGCCGCAGAAATAGCCGGCATGGCCGTCGATCTCGATGTTGATATTCGCATCGACGCCGACGGCGATGTTGTGCTCGCCCTCGGGGTTGACGATGCGCCAGCGCGTGTCGTTCGTCTCCGGCGTGAGGTTGTGCAGCAATTGGTTAAGGTCGCGGACCGGCAGGTCCGCCAGGTCGAACAGGCGCATTGTTCAGCGCTCCCAGAAATAGACGGTGGCGGGTTTCGGTTCCCATACGCGTGCCGCGGCGATGCCGGGCAGGCGGGTCAGGCTCTTGTACTCGGAGGCGAAGGCGACATAGCGCTCGGTCTCGGCCATCACCGCGGGTTTGCAGGCGATGGGATCGCGCAATACGCCGAAGCCCGATTCCGTGCCGACGACAAAGGTGTAGAAACCATCAAGGTCGGAGAGGCTTGCCTCCAATGCCTGCCCCAGAGTCTTGCCGTCACGCATGGCGCGGGTGAGATAGCCCGCCGCCACCTCGCTATCATTCTGCGTGCGGATTTCGATGCCATCCTGCCGTAGCTCGCGGCGCAGCGAGGAATGGTTGGAGAGGGAGCCGTTATGCACCAGGCACTGGTCCGCGCCGGTGGTGAAGGGATGCGCGCCATCTGTCGTCACCGCTGATTCGGTGGCCATGCGCGTGTGCGAAATGCCATGCGTGCCGCCCATCGTGCCAATGCCAAAACGCTTGGCGACATCAGTGGGGTAGCCGACCTCTTTATACAGCTCCAGGCGCTGGCCCTGGCTCACCACCGTCACGCCGGGGAGTTGCTCGGCCAGTGCGGCGCGCAGCCACGCCACATCGGTGGTGGGAACGGTCACGACCAGATGCGTGTCCCTGGCGGCGCATTGCGCCGGGATGCCGAGCGCGGCGATGAAACCGGCAACCGCCTCCGCGCCATCCGCATCCACGCGCAGGGTTAGTTTTGAAAACCCTGGTGTGCCCGCGCCATAAATCGCGAATCCGGCGGAGTCCGGGCCGCGCGAGCACAGGGTTGCCGTCATGGCCTCAAGCATGCCGCCGAGGTCAGGTTCGAGGTTTCGGTCTTTCAGAAAAAGACCGGCTATGCCGCACATGGCGAACTCCTTGTTATTTTGAGGATCAGAAAAAGCTGAGGTAACGCGCCGTCTCCCAATCGGAGACGTGGCGGTGGTAATCGGTCCATTCATCCTGCTTGAGCGCGATGAACTCATCGACGAAGCGCTCGCCGAGCTGCTCGCGCAGCAGCGGGCTTTCGGCCAGCGCGTCGATGGCTTCCTGCAAATTGCGCGGTAGGGTTTCCACTTGCATCTCCCGCAGCTGCTGCGGCGTGACGGCGTAGAAATTCACATTATGCGCGGGGCCTGGGTCGAGTTCGCGGTCGATACCGTCCAGCCCTGCGGCGATGATGGCGGCCAGCGCCAGATACTGGTTCATGCCGGAATCGCCTGTGCGGACCTCAAGCCGTCCGTGCGGGATGCGCACCATGGCCGTACGGTTATTATCGCCATAAGCGATAAACACGGGCGCCCAGGTGGTGCCGGAGAGCGTGCGCCCCACCACCAAGCGCTTGTAGGAATTCACCGACGGCGCCAGTATGGCGGTGAGCGCCGCCGCATGCCGCAGTAGCCCGGCAGTGAAGTGATAAGCCAGTTTGGAGAGCCCCATGCCGGAGGGGTCGCTCTCGTCGTGGAACAGATTGCGCCCCTGCGCATCAGCCATCGAGCAATGCACATGCATGCCGTTGCCGGTGATATCCGCGCGCGGCTTGGGCATGAAGGAACAGAGCGCGCCCAGCTCGTTGGCGATTTCGCCAGCCGCCATCTTAAAGAAATTGATCTGATCGGCGGCACTCATGGCGTCGGCGTAGCGGAAATTGATCTCGTACTGGCCGTTCGCATCTTCATGGTCGATCTGGTAGACGTCAATCCCCACCGCTTGCAGGCATTGCGTCAGCCGGTCCAGAAATTCTCCGGCGCGGGAAAGTCCCCTGTAATCATAAGCGGGTTTGCGCAGCGTGTCGGAAGCATCGAAGGGCGCGAAACCGCCATCCGCCTTGCGCGTGAACAGGCTGAACTCCGGCTCCAGCCCGGCATTGAACACCCAGCCGCGCTCGGTCAGCCGTGCCACCTGGCGGGCGAGAATGTTCCGGGGGTCCAGCGCGTGCGGCTGGCCGTTGACGGTGCCGGTGCCCATGACCCGCGCATAACCCGGCGCCCAAGGCAGAAGCGTGAGGGTCGAGAGGTCGCCCACCACGATGTACTCACCCTCATGCGGTTGCAGCGCCAGCCCGTTCACCCCGCCTCCGGCAAAGCCCGCGCCGGAGGTAAGGATATCCTCAAAATGCGAGACCGGAACCGATTTGCTTTTGGCTGTGCCGTGGATGTCGACAAACTGCGCCAGCACGTAGTTGACCCCATGCATCTGCAAAAATGCCTTGGCGGCGTCTAAGTCTTTTGTGCCTGGGGCCTGCAGGCTCCCCTCGGCCAAACGCTTGTTGGGACCAACCGCGTCCAACATTCCTTGCTCTCCGTGTTTAGGGTTCGGTGCGGCCCTCCGGCCGCCTGCGCCGCCGTATAATCGCGTATTGCAATACATGCAAACATTTTGTACTGTATGCAATAGAAATTTTTACCCGGAGCATGGTGGAAAATGTCGACCGAGAGCTGGACCGTGAGCGCCATGGCCCGGGGGGGAAGCCAAACCTCCTTGCAGGCATTGAAGTTTTTTCCATATTGGTGGGAGGCCGCGCCACCGTCGGCTGAGGTGAATCCCCTGCCCGCGGGGGTTGATGTCGCCATTATCGGGGCCGGGTTCACCGGCCTGTCCGCTGCCCTCACGCTGCTGCGCCGGGGGCGGACAGTGGCGGTGCTGGAGCGGGGCGTGCCCGGTTTTGGGGCCAGTACCCGCAATGGCGGCCAGGTTGGCAGCGGTAACCAGAAATTTCAGGTGAAGCGCCTCATTGAGCTGCGCGGCGAGGCCAAGGCCGTGGCGATGCTGAAAGACGGCGTGGCAATGCTCGATTACCTGAAAGAGCTTGTCACGCGTGAGGGCATCGAGTGCCGCTTCCAGCAAAGCGGGCGCTTCCGCGCCGCGATGCGCCCCGAGCATTATGAGGCAATGGCGCGGGACATGGAGGATCTGCGCCACTATGCTGGTGTCGACTCCTTCGCCGTGCCGCGCGCCGAGCAGCACAAGGAGATCGGCAGTGACCGCTTCTTTGGCGGTTCGGTTCTACCCGGCGATTGCGGATTGCATCCAGGCCTGTATCACCAGGGGCTGCTGCACCGGGTGGTGGCGGCGGGCGGCATGGTGCTGGGCCAGACCAGCGCGGAGGCGATTGAGCCCGGCATAGCCGGCTTCACCATTCATACCGTGCGGGGCAGGCTGCGGGCGCGCAACGTCATCGTCGCCACCAACGGCTATACCAAGCATCTCAATGGCTATTTCGACAAGCGCATCGTGCCCGTCGGCTCGGCGCTGATTGCCACCGAGAGTTTGCCGCCGGCGCTGTTGGACGAGCTGGTGCCCAAGCGCCGCATGTACGGCAATACCAACCGTGTGTTCTTCTATTTCCGCGCCGTGCCCGAGGATAACACCATCGTCTGGGGCGGGCGCACCGGGCATCTCG
>Ga0255356_1000453_pt1 | contig 28154 bp, 26 predicted proteins | sample HBST100metaG_FD_189944 | JGI IMG/M metagenome (GOLD analysis project Ga0255356, IMG submission 189944) | Peat soil microbial communities from Stordalen Mire, Sweden - H.B.S.T100 | ecosystem: Environmental > Terrestrial > Soil > Wetlands > Peat | place: Sweden: Norrbotten County, Stordalen Mire...
CCTTCTCCGATTCGCTGGCGATTTATATGCTGTCCTTGTCCGTGGACTTCGACTACCACGATCTGCGCGAGCGCGACTATCCGCTGCTGGCCGCCTCGGCTCTCGCCGAACGCCTGCGCCACGTCGCAAGCCTCTTCCCCGCCAACCAGGGCTACGAGTTTCAGGTGCTTTACCGGCGCAAGGGGTAAGGATGCCGAGAGCGTTTTGCCGCAGCGGAAGAATTCTAGATGGACTGGATGAGCCACTCCCGGAAGATTCTGAAGTGGGGACAGCGTTTGGCAACCTTCTCCGGATCGATCACCAATAGGAGTTTGCTGGCGTGTTTGATTTTGCCATACTCGCCCTTTTGAGTATCTTTTGTCGCATTCTTGAGCTTTTGGTAGAGATCGGCCTTAGGTTCTTGCTCAAGATCTGTGCGTTTTGGAAGAACGTCTCTCTTGAAGTTCTGTTTGTAGAAGGCCTCTAGTGTTTCGGGATCGGCAACTATCCACGCCTCCATGCACTGCACCATCAGGTGAACCTGCTCAGAAGGCACGTTACCTAACTCCCAACCATCCCCTTGCCCGCGCCCCGCGCTTCCATCCTTTTGCTTGAGGTGCGAAATGCGGGCTTTTGCGTCTTCGGCCTTGTTCTGAGGAACCGATCCAATCGGGGTCTCCGAATCGACAAGCAGCGCATTTATCATATTCGGATTCACCGCCAAAGAATTTACAAACGCCTCGTAAGCTTGTTGCCGCCCTCCGCAGCAAACAAATTTCAAACTTCCTCGTTTATCGCGCGCCTTCGATTTTTCGCTCGCAAACAAGGCATCGAAGCCTTGTCTCAGTTCCGCTTTCTGTTCCGCTGTGTTTCCGCCGCCCTCAATGTAAACGGCAATCTCTGTCACAGGTTGCCCCCAATCTCACCAATGCGCCAAATCTCTCCGAGCTTGTACTTTTCCAGCCAGAAACGCAGCTTCTCTGATTCGATTCTCTTGAGAACAGTGCCACCCCGGTACTCGCAAACCAGAACCGATTCGGCAACTTCGGTCAGTGCGGAGACTAGCGCATCCGAGTGCGTGGTAACAATCAATTGCGTCCTTGTTGACGCCTCTTGCAGCAAACTCGCCAGTAGTGCGATGGCATCGGGATGAAGGCCAAGTTCCGGTTCCTCCATGCAGATCAACGGCGGCGGAGTGGGCGAAAGCAATTGCGCCAGAATCGCCATAAAACGGATTGTTCCGTCTGAGAGGCGTGTGGCAGGAACAGGCTGCTTCAGGCAACTTTCATGGAGATAAAATTGAACGGTCCCGCCCTCGATTCGCGTACTGAACCGGTCAAATCGAGGCAAGAATCGTTTCAGATAACCATTAAACTCCGACCACGTGCCGAAGTGTTCCAACTGGTTGAGAATTAGTCCCAAGTTACTTGAATCGTGCGCGAGGCTGTTCGCTGGCAGATCGGCACGCTGGGGCTTGCGAACTTCTGCGTCGCGCCCAAAGCTCCACTCTCGGAAACTTCTGATACCTTCAAACTGCCTTCCAAGCTCAGTTATCTCAGGATAGGACGACGGATCCTTGAGTTGCATCAGAATGGATTCATCCGGCTTGAGAGTCTTTTGATCCAACACTTGGTTCTTTCTATATGCTTTCTTGTATAAAGCTCCAACCGTTTTGGCATTAGCTACTGGATTACCGTCTTGAAAATGATAGTAAAAGCGAGCACTTTCGCCAGCCTGTTTCAGGTAAGCCTGTTCAACAGGGGGCTGTGCGTCCGTAAAATCCAAATCTTCAAGAACCTCATCCACTATTTCCACGCGCTGGCCGACAGCAGCAAAGGAAACCCTATAACGAAAAGTCGAGGGTTCATCAGATCCCATTCCCCCTAATAAAGCTGATACAGCTGAGCTATATGCAAAACGATAGTTTTCAACGTGCGCCTCAATCGTGCCAATTCCGCTGGCATTATCCCCCTTCCAAAGCCACTCCCGTACTCCGCCTCCGTCACGGATCGCGCTCGCAAAGCCCGTCGTCGTGGCGTGGAGCAGCTCAATCCCTTCGATCAGATTCGACTTTCCCGAGCCGTTGGGTCCGATCAGGATGTTCAACGGCTGTAGCGGAATCGGCTCCGAATCCGGAGGAAACGAAAGAAGCCCATCCAGGCGCAAGGATTTCAGAAACGGCACGTTAGCCTCCAATGCGTATTGTTGCCAAGATACAACAATATAGTTGTATTGGGCCACATCTGGCGTCGGTTGCGAATCTGCGGCAACGGTATCAGATCGCGCCTGAGGTGGAATTATTGAGGTACTCGAATAGCGTCACCAGCTTTCCAGCACTGCTTCCAAGATTTTCGGCAGGGCTACAGTTTCTACTCTTCGTGCAGCTCCTCGTCCAGATTGTCGAGGGCGGACAGAGCTTCGTCGGGCACATCCCACTGGCGGAGGATCCTGCGGATTACGCCGGTCGAAAACCCTGCTCCGACCATGCGGCGCATGATCCGCGCGGTCTCTTTTTCGTTCTCCGGCTTGCGCAGGCGCTTGTGTTCCAGGTACTCGCGGGCGAGGGTTTCCTCGTTGGTCTGGCCATAGCGCGCTTCGAGGGTCTCGGCAATCAGTTCAGTGTTGACGCCCTTCTGCTGCAAGTCCTGGCGGACACGGCGGACGCCGAACTTCTCGTTCTGCTGGCGCAGGCGAGCGTAGGCCTCGGCAAAGGCGGCGTCGTCCAGGTAGCCGTGCTCGCGCAGACGCGCCAGAGCGGCCGCGATGGCAGCATCGCCCCGCTCACCCGGCTCTACGCGAGCCTTCATGAGGCGGCGCAGATCGGCCTCCGAACGCATTTGGCCGCTGAGGGACTTTACCCCGTAGGCATAGAGCCCGGCTTCGCTCAGGAAGGCGCGTGGCTTGGCGGATTTGGATTTGAAAGGCATAACGAGGCAATAGGGAACAGGGATCAGTATAGTTCCCTGACTGGCGCAAGCCTGATTGGCAGGCTTGCGCCGCTCCTGTCTCCTAATCCCTAACCCCTAATCCCTATTCCCTGTTCCCTACTTCGTCCATTCATCCACCCACTCGTTCACCGTCTTGTACCACAGCCGCGCGTTCTGCGGCTTCAGTACCCAGTGGCCTTCGTCGGGGAAGTAGAGCATCTTGCTCGGCACCTTGAGCAGTTGCAGAGTGTCGAAGAGTTGGAATCCTTCGCTCACGTCCAGCCGGTAGTCAAGCTGGCCGTGGACGACAAGCATGGGAGTATGAAAGTTCTTCGCGGAAAGCGAGGGCGACCACTTGCGATAGGGGTTTTCCGCGTCGGGCTTGCCGTAGTAGTCCCACGGATGGCCGCGGAACTCCCAGATGTTGAACCAGTCCTCTTCAGTGGTACCGAAGGCGGACTCGGCATCGAACATTCCGTCGTGGCTGACAATGCACTTGAAGCGGTTGGTGTGGCCTTCAACCCAATTGGCCATATAACCGCCGTAGCTCGCGCCCAGGGCGCACTCGCGGTTCTTGTCGATGAAGGGGTAATGCTGCTCGGCGTAATCCAAGCCCTCCATCAGATCGGTGAAAGGCTTGCCGCCCCAGTCGCTGTTCACGCCATCGACGACGGTCTGCCCATAGCCCGTCGAGCCGCGCATGTTGATCATGATGACCACGTAGCCGTTGGCGGCAAAGAGCTCGGGGTTCCAGCGATAGCTCCAGTCATCGCCCCATGCGCCCTGCGGCCCGCCGTGGATGAGAAACTTCACGGGGTACTTCTTCGCCGGGTCAAAAGCCGGAGGCCGGATGAGGAAGCCTTGCAATTTGGTCTTGTCAGCCGCGGTAAACCAGAACGGCTCCATGCGCTCGCGGCCGTGATTCGTCTTTTCCGCGTCTGCTTTGCTGGGCGGCGGGCAGATTCCACGACAGGGTTGCTCTGGCAGGTCAAGCTGGGAAAGCAGCGCATCGTTCAGATGCGTGATCGGGAAGATCGCGGAGTCACTCTCCGTGATTTCCGGCTGTTCTTTTGCTTCGTGTATTGTGTCGCCGATACTTATTCCAACGACTTCTGAAGGTTGGTCAACCGTGTTCATTGAGGCGATGAGACTGTCGGGTATCTCCGTGGTCGGACGGTTTAGTTTGACGGGAATAAGCTTTAGGTCTCCAAACGAACCGCCGCGTGCAACCATGCTTGGTAACCCTAGCTCCAAGCCTGTCAGAAAAACATCAACTCTGCCATGATTCGTACTCGTGAAGTAGATAGAGTGAGAGCCGAGCCCCCAGGCAAATTCATCGACCCAGTTCTGATACTTCGGCAGCAGATCCTTGCTCGTCTTTGCCGCCCGGTTGTAAACCACGAGCCGGAATTTGTCGGCCTCGTAGCCTGCCCGCTCCTCGGAGCGCCACGCCAGATACTTGCCGTCGGGCGAGTAGGCGGGGTTGAAGTTGCCGCCTTTCGACGTACTGACCGCTACCGGTTTTGCCGCCGCATTTGTCAGGTCGAGCGTAAAAATCTTCGCGCTCACGCTGATGGCCGGCTCTGGATCAATGTTCTCAGTGAAGGCCAACTCCTTCGAATCGGGCGCAAAGGCGCAACCGCAGCCGCCGCCTTCGAGCGAAAACGGCGGAACGTCGCGCGGATCGTTGGGCGTCAAGTCCCTGACCGCACCCGTCCCGACCGAAGCCAGGAAAAGATGCGTGCGTTTTGCGCCGGTGAAGTGGTCCCAGTGGCGATAGAGCAAGTGAGTAAAGATTTGCGCTTTCACCTTGCTGGCAGCCGCGGCGGCGTCTCGGTCGGCGTTGCACTTGTCACCTGCCGGGTCGGCTGCCGTGATCGCCGGGCAATCCGGATAGACAGCGGACGTAAAGAGAACGGAGTTTCCGTCAGGCGACCAGATAGCGTCGCCGGCCTCGGTCGAGATAGCCGTCAGCTTTTTTGGATTGGCGGTAGCACCGGTGGCCGGGTCAAACTCCGCCAGCCAAACCTGTTGCGAACCATTTCGAGCAGAGAGAAAGAGCACGGAGTGTCCGTCGGGGGCAAACTGCGGCCCTGAGTCGCCGGCCTGTGCCACGGCGAGCGGTTTTGCATCGCCGCCAGCGACCGGCTGGATGAACAGCCCCGCAGTCTTGGTGTTTTGCTCCAGATTCACGGTGGTGACGGAGTAGGCCAGCCACTTGCCGTCGGCCGAGACGGCGGTTTCGCCCAGCCGCTTCATCTGCATCATGTCCTCGAAGGTCATGGGGCGCTTAAGCTGCGTAGTTTGGGCTGGGCAAAACGGAGCCAGAATAGAGACGAGTGCAAGAGAGAGAACAAATGGGTATTTGCGCATGGTATTTTCCTGTTCGCGCTGCGGAAACAACAGCTTCGGCGCGAAGGAAAAGTGTACACCGCTCATGGGTATGTCGAGCAGGTGGTGCTTCGGACGGGGTTCAGAAATGGCCGAGTTTGAGAGGGTGGGCTTACTCGCCCAAGACCCGCAGCCGCGCCGGCATCTGGTCCCGTGCCAGCTCATGGCCGCACCGTGTGCAGAATTGGTCAGAGGTGCGCACCGTCCGGAAGCAGTGTCCGCAACTGGCAGTCAGTTGATAGTCGCACTGCGGACAGAAGTGGAAGTCGCTCTGCACCTGTGTCGAGCAGGCCGGGCACTGCGATACCTCCGGCTGACGCAGCAGGAAGTAGAGCACCGCGCCGATGCCGCCCGGCATCACCAGGCAGAGAACGATCCAGAAGCGCGCGCTCATCGCCCGCCGTGGAGCGTCCTTGCTGACGTAGCCCACCATCAGGAAGTACACCGAGGCCAGCAAACCCCAGGAGACGTTGAAGTAGATGCGGAAGCCGAGCGGCGGCGGCGGATGGGTGCGCTGTCCGGGCAAAACCATCCAGAAGTAGTACTCCACCAGCACAAAGGCCGCGGTGGCTACGATGATCGACCACACCGGAATCAGGTGTGAGTCTTCGTTGACGGTAATGGATTCTGGATTGCGCATGGACAAACCCTCTCTCAGAGGGCCTTTCAAAAGGTCAAGCATAGCTTAACCCTTGTATGGATGGACGGAATAGAGAGTTGGTAAGTTGCGCGTACTTGTGCGCGGGCTGCACTTTGTTCGGAAGCAAGGAAGGTTAGGGCTTGCGCCGCGCCCAGCCAGCCAGCAGAACTGCGGCCAGCAGCGCCGCGCTGAAGAAGAAGGTCCACACGCTCAATTGACCCATCGGGCCGGTCAGGCGTTCTTCTTCAATGAAGGTGTCGGCAATCCACCAGACAAGCGGGCCCAGCGCAAAAAGGACCACAAGCGTGGCCGCCAGCGCCACAGCGCGGCACCGCTTCCGCCCGGCCTTCTGCTCCTGCATCACGCCCTGCGAGGCAATCACCACGCGGCGTGTGCGATAGGCCACGGCGCATTCCCGATCAGCATGCTTTCCACACAGAGCCGAAACCAGATCGCGGTCAACATTCGTGCTTTCGCGTGGCTTCATATTGACCTCAACGTTGCATTCGCCATCTCTGGCTCCATCGCCAGTCCTGCCGCAGGCGCTTCCCGCAGGCATAAGCGGTTGCGATCCAGTTTGGGCTTTATCGCGGCCATGCCGCGATAAAGCCTTGATTTCACAGTAGAAAGCGGCGCTCGCGTCACTTTGGCGATCTCATCCAGTGACAACTCTTCGTGGAACCGGAGAACCAGCACTTCGCGGTAAATCGTGTCCAACTCCAGCAGCGCCCCCGCGATCCGCTCCCGGTCTTCCAGGTTGGCAAAGCGGTCAAATGGGCTCGGCCCGTTTTCGGCAATCTCAAAGCTAACCGGACGGTCGTCCTCGCTGCCGCCCTCAAACATCTCGTCCAAGCTCGCCATCGTCCGCTTCCGCCGCTGGTCGATCATCAGGTTGCGCGCGATGGTAAACAGCCAGGTGCCGAACCGCGCCTTGCCGTTGAACTGCGCCCCCCGCACCAGAACCCGCATCCAGACCTCCTGGAACAGGTCCTCGGCCATCTCCCGATTGCCGGTCAAATAGAGCAGATAGCGCATCAGCCGATGCTGGTAGCAGACGATCAGCTCATCCAGTAGCCCGGCGTCCTGGCGCTTCAACCCCGCCGATATGGCAAGGTTTTCCTGCCGCGCCTGTTCGTCAACTGCGGTGGCGAAACTCTGACCAAATAAAGGGCGAACAGACGCAATTACACTCATCTCATTCAATTAGACGCCATATTTCCCGCCAAGTTGTGTTGAAAATAAACCACCCCTCAAAAAACATTGCATGAGGCGGAATGATGGCCACACAATTCCAAAAGCCGTCGATCTTCTACACTATCCTTCATGGAAGTTCTCTATGGATTGCACCCGGTCGAAGAGGCCGTCAAGGCTGGTCGGCGTCGTTTTGACCACGTGCTGGTAGCCAGCGAGCGGCACGACGAGCGCCTGGAGCGGCTCGTCGCTCTTTGCCGCGAAGCCAGAATTGCCGTCCGCCAGGAATCTCGTGAGCAGTTGACCCTGCTTGCTCAGACTCCCGCTCATCAGGGCGTGGTGGCCCTGGTCCACCCGCAAGAGTTTCTGGCAATCGAAGACCTCTATACGCCAACCCTGCCCGGGGCCCCCGGCGACAGGTCTTCGTCGCTGGGGTGGGTGCCCGGCACTGCCCGCTTGCTGCTGGCTCTGGATGGCGTTGAAGACCCGCAGAATCTGGGCGCCCTGTTGCGCGTGGCTGACGGAGCCGGAGTGGACGGTGTGCTGCTCACCGAGAGGCGTTCAGCCCCATTGAGTCCTGTCGCCGTCAAGGCCAGCGCCGGTGCGGCCGAGCACCTGCGCATTGCCCGCGTAGTCAACTTGGTGCGCGCCCTTGAAGACCTCAAACGCCAGAATCTATGGATCATCGGCCTCGACGAGCGGGGAACCTGCGACTACGATCAGTTCGATCTGACCGGCAACTGCGTCCTGGTGATGGGCCGCGAGGGCGCAGGCCTCCACGACCTCGTTCGCCGCACCTGCGACCACCTGCTTCGAATTCCCATGGCCGGCGGCGTCAGCTCCCTCAATGTCTCCGCTGCCGGAGCCGTCGTGCTCTATGAAGCCTTCCGCCAGCGCCGCCTGGCTGCGCGCAGCGCCGAAGGCGCCGCTACCAATATCAAAAGTTCAGAGTCCAAACCAAAGAAACAGAAAGGCTTGGGCTCATGAAGTTCTCTCTTGCCCGCACTGTCGCAATCACCGTGGCCGCCATCTTGATTGCGGCTCTTCCTTGCGCTGCGCAGACTGCGCCCATCCCGGCGAATCAGCCCTCGAAGGGCCAAGTCATCTTCTCCCGCTCGACCGACGAAAACGGCCAGACGACCACCAAAACAGGCCAGATGGTCGCGCAGCCCGCAATCCAGTCGGTCGCCGCGCCCTCCGCCGAGGACGCCGAGCGCCAAGCCGTCACCTTCACCGCCTTCGACCTTGACGTTCGCCTCCGCCCGGCGGATCAGCAGATCGCCGTTCGCGCCCAAGTCACCCTCCGCAACGACGGCAAGACCCCGCTCAGCCGCGTCCCGCTGCAAATCTCCTCCGCGCTCAACTGGGAGCGGATTCGCATCAACGGCCCCGAAGGCCAGGGCAAGGATGCAGCTTTCCAGGTGGCAACGCTCAACTCCGACGCCGACCACACCGGCCAGTTGCACGAGGCTGCCGTCCCGCTCGCCCAGCCGCTCGCCCCCGGTCAAACCCTCCAGCTCGACGTGACGTACTCCGGCCAGATTGCCCTCTCCGCCCAGCGTCTGCTGGCCATGGGCGCTCCGGAGGACGTGGCCCTGCACTCGGACTGGGACCAGATCAGCGTCCCCTTCACCGGCCTGCGCGGCTTTGGCAACGTAGTCTGGTATCCGGCGGCCAGCCTTCCCGTCATGCTGGGAGACGGCGCGCGCCTCTTCAACGAGATGGGCGAGCACAAGTTGCGGCTCACCGGCGCACACTTCCGCCTGCGCCTCACCGTCGAGTTTCCCCACGGCCAAGCCCCCACGGTCGCCCTCATCAATGGCCAATCCGTCCCGCTGGCGGTCACTGAGTCCGGTTCTCTGGATCAGAGCCAGGAGGTCGCCAGTGTAGCCACCGCCGACTTCGGCAGCACAATTCTTGGCTTTGAGGCTCCCAGCCTCTTTGTGGCCATCCGCAACCCGCACCCCGGCCCAAACCTTACCGCCTGGACTCTTCCTGAGGACAATGTTTCCGTGGATTTCTGGACCACTGCGGCCACGTCGGTGACGCCCTTCCTCAAAGGCTGGCTTGATCGTCAGCCCCGCTCTCCGCTCACCTTGCTCGACTTGCCCGATCCGCGCGACGCGTCCTTTGAGACGGGAGCGCTGCTGGCCGCGCCCCTTCGCGAAGCCGGCTTAAAAGCAAATCCCAGTGCGTTGAACGGTGTTCTGGTTCATGCCCTCACCCACGCCTGGCTTACGTCGCCCAACTCGCCCACGCCGCCCCCGGCCTGGCTCAGTGAGGGGGTAGCGGCCTTCATGGGAACCTTGTGGGTAGAGAAGCAACAAGGGCGCGATGCGGCCCTGCGTATGCTGGAAGCCGACCGCGCAGCTCTGGCCTTGGCCGAGCCGGAAAGTCCCGGCCAAAGCCCCGGACAGCCGCTCGCCGCAGCCATCTCGCCCGTCTACTACCGCACCAAGGCCGCCTACGTTTTCTGGATGCTCCGCGACCTGGCCGGTGACCCCGCACTCTCAGCCGCTCTTCGCGCCGATTCCCCGGTTGCCAGCAATCCAATCGCGAACGGCGCCGCACAGAATGCGAGCAAGGACTCCGGCAAGCCCAACTCGCGCAGCGCCTTCGAAAAGCTGCTCGAAGAGACTGAAAGCCATCCCGATCTTGCCTGGTTTTTCGCCGACTGGATCGATGCCGACAAGGGTCTTCCCGACCTGAGCATCGGCGGCGTTTTCCCCACACCCGCGTCGGCGGGAAACTGGCTGGTTGCTGTCCATATTGCCAATGCGGGCTACGCCTCAGCCGACGTCCCAGTCACCGTCCGCTCCGGCTCCGGTTCTGGCTTGACCTCCGTCACCCAGCGCGCCCGCGTCCCCGCACGCGGCCAGACGACCGCACGCATCCTCATCCAGGGCAAGCCCACAGAGGTCCAGGTCAACGACGGCACTGTCCCTGAAACCCAAGCCAGCGTTCACATCACCAACCTCGAAGATCCCGCGGCCAATTCGTCCTCTTCGAACCAATCCATCCCGCCGCAGCCTTGAGATGTAGTTTCTAGGAGCGCGAAAAGGAGTAATTGTTATGGACGGAACCGTCTATACAGCACTCGTCTCAGGAGCGGTTGCTCTTGGCGTAGTGGTACTCTCCAACTATTACGGCCGGAAACGCGATCACGAAGCCGACTGGCGCAAGATGAAGCTTGAGTACTACAGGGAATACTTGCTAGCACTATCCAGGGTTGTCGGTCGTGACTCAGACGCAACTGCGCAGCGAAGATATGCTGACGCCGCAAACGGCCTAATTCTCGTCGCGCCATCAAATCTGCTGATTGCGCTTCACGCTTTTCAGAATGAAGTGCGTGAAACCAATAAGAGCCATGATCCACTTAAGGCCGAATCTCTGTTGAATGTGCTCATGAGAAATATGCGGAAAGATTGTCATCCACAGACGCCGAAAGACAATCAGAAATTTATATTTCGAATACTCGATATTCCATCTGACAAAGCTGCCAACAATATAGATCAATCGCTCTATCAGGAGAAATGAACCATGCAATTCTTTCAAATCAAGATATCGCTCAAGGACATCAAGCCGCCCATCTGGCGAAGAATCCTTGTCTCGCCGGAGATCAAGCTGGACAGACTGCACGACGTTCTACAGATTGTGATGGGTTGGACGAACTCGCACCTGCATCAGTTCGAGACTCCACTCGGATTCATCGCCGATCCATCCTTCGGATTGGAGGAAACGAAAAGCTCGAAGAAGATAACCCTCCAATCCGTGCTCTCCAGACCGAAGTCGCACATCCGCTATGAGTATGACTTCGGCGACGGCTGGGAGCACCAAATTCAGCTCGAAAAGGTGGTTGAACTGGACGACCCCGTCCTTGCCGTCTGCCTGGGCGGCGTGCGCGCCTGTCCCCCGGAGGACTGCGGCGGGCCTTGGGGCTACGGCAATATGCTCGCAATCCTGAAAGACCCCAAGCATCCTGAATATGAATCGATGACCGAGTGGATCGGCCCCAAATTCAACCCTGAGTTTTTCGACATCAAGGCGATCAATAAGCGGCTTGCACGCCTCGCGCCGCCGCAGCCCAAGAAAGCTGCCGCCAAGAAAGCTGCAAGCCGGCGCGTTAAACCGGCGAAATAACTTGCTGCTTTGAAAGGGCGCTGTTGAAACCTCGTCCTTTCAAAGCTACTCAGCCTTCTTTTCATTCCGCGGCCGCACCTTGAACCAGATCGGCGTCCCTTCGAAGCCGAAGGCCGCGCGAATCTGATTTTCCAGGAACCGCTCGAAGCTGAAGTGCAGCTTGATGTCCCGGTCGGTGAAGAGCACAAACGTTGGCGGAGCCACGGCGGCCTGGGTCATATAGAAAATACGAATGCGCTTGGCCATCGGCACCGGCGCCCGCTGGAAGTCAATCTTTTCCAGAAAGCGGTTCATCTGGCCGGTCGAAACGCGCTTGCGCCGCTCGGCGGCCACGGCCACGACTTCATGCAGCACTTGAAGCATCTTTGTGCCCCCGGCTACTGTTCCTTCCAGCGCGGAGAGGAAAATCACCGGCGCGTAGCTCAGGTACTTGAGCACCGTGCGCAACTGCTGCTCGAAGATCTCCCGATCCGCTGGCGGTTTGCCATCGGTCCGTCCCGTCGTCACCAAGTCCCACTTGTTCACCACGATGATCACGCTGCGTCCGCTCTCGTGAGCGTAGCCTCCGATGGTGGCGTCGGCCGCCGTGACTCCATCGGTCGCGTCCAGCACCAGCAGCGCCACGTCCGCGGCCTCCAGGTGCCGCCGCGCCATCACCACGCTCATCTTCTCGGCCATCAGGTGCGTCTTGCTCTTGCGCCGGATGCCCGCCGTATCCACAAACCGCAACGTGCTGCCCTCGAACTCCACCACCTCGTCCACCGCGTCGCGCGTGGTGCCGGCGATGGGCGAAACAATGGCTCGTGAAGTTCCCGTCAGCGCATTCAGCAGCGTGGACTTGCCCACGTTCGGCCGCCCGATGATGGCCACTGAAGTCTCATGCTGTTCAAATTCGCCGTGCGTGCGGTGAAGCTGGTGAGCTTCACCGTCTGGCGACTCTGCCCGTGCGGCCTCGGCTCTTGCAGCCTCGGCCTCTTCGGCTGCCAACGTCTCTTCCTCGGTCAGCACAGCCTCCGGCGGCGCGGGAATCGCCTCGGCAATCGCATCCAGCAGGTCGCCGATGCCCAAACCGTGCTCTGAACTGATAGGAAACAGATTGCGGATACCCAACTGGCGAAAATTCTCCGCGCCCATCGCCATGGCCTCGCCCTCAACCTTGTTGACGGCCAGGAACAGGGGCTTGCCGCCGCGAATCAACATCCGCACCAGGTCGTAATCCGGGCTGGCCAGCTCAGTGCGCGCGTCCACCACCAGTACCAGCGCGTCGGCCTCTTCCAGCGCCACCTGCGCCTGGGCATAAATCTCGGTTGGAATCAGCTCCGCGTCGTCGGGCACCATGCCGCCCGTGTCCACCAGCCGGAACTCCCGGCCAGCCCACTCATACTCGCCATAGATGCGGTCGCGGGTGATCCCCGGCTCGTCGCCCACAATCGAGCGGCGGCTCTTGGTAAGCCGGTTGAAGAGCGTGGATTTGCCCACATTGGGCCGGCCCACAATAGCCACCAGCGGAAGCGCGCCCGCGCGCGACTTCGTCGGCACAACCGACTTATGATATTTCGACAAGACTTGTCTCCAATCGCCATTCAGCCCCTTGTTTCCTGGGCCTGATGGCATCTCCTTATTTTCTATCTGATTCCGGCCTGCGCGCGCATCCCGTTACCAGGAATCTCGGCACAAGCTGAAGTTGTGAAAGGGCACGAATTCAGTCGTGCCTAAGTGCCTCAAAATCAGCACAGGCTTTAGCCTCTGAGGGGATGCTCTGTGCGGGATAGAACTTAATCAGAGGCTTCTGAAGTGCCGTTGCCCCGGTAATCGGTGCCATCCTGCCCACCAGCTTGGCCCCGCATGGCAACAGCCTGGTGGCCTCTCTTGGCCTATCTCAGAAGCGATTCATCGCTTGATAAACCGTATAGACCCTAGGCTAAGTATGCTGAGTCAACTCGTTAAAGTCAATGAGTGCGGGAAGTTATGGGCGGTTATAAGGTGAGTTTCATCTAACCTTTCCGGCAGAATTCCGGCACTTAGATTGCCCTCCCGTCCCGCAGGAGGGAACGATGCATATTTGCGGGAACTCCATAGCCGTCAATGCGGCCAGCTTTTACGGCGCTGGGTAGAACGAGAAAACCGCTGCCGCGCGGCGAGCCGCCAATCTTCGCAAAAAACTGCTCAAAGTCGCAGCAGAGACGGAAGGCGCGTCCACACCCGAGGAAGCTCTGTTGATCGGCCAATGGATGGACTCGCGGCACAGTCAGGTTCAGAGCGAAGACCAGTATCACACCAGCGCCTCTGGCCAGGATCCGGAGTTTGGATAAGGCTCTCGATCTCGAATTCAAATAAAACATCACACCGGCTCTCTGATTTTTCTTCCCGAAGAGAAATCTGCGAGGATTAGCGATAAGAGCATCTCAGTCCGCACCGTTCCTGGGGCAAGAGGACGGCTTTTCCTGTCGTATTGCACACGCTTTCAACAGACGTTGATCGTTGCAAGTGACGGCGTGTCTTGGATCTACCCATTTTCCACCGCTGACCCTCCGATTTTCAGACAGAGTTTCGCTTGGTCTTCCCTCTTTTCATCGTGCTCCATCCCTCGTACTCTTGGCCTTCATTGAGGGAATTTAACCGGCTCCATAGCCGGTCTTGCTCCAGGCATTATTTACACATCGACCGTGAGCGAAGTCAGCCGCCTGTGCATCGAATGCCGGGTTGCCGCGTTGCTGGTTCGCCGTGCCCGCCAGGGCCGTGCGTGCAGCAGACGAGGTAATCCGGTTGCAAGATCAATCAGGATATAGCTGGCTCGCTCCCGGTAGCTGCCCCTAGGAAACGTATCGCGCCAGCCTGCCATGAGAGCGGGCACAGGAGATCTGTTCCCAGAAGGACCTAAAAAAACTGAACGAAGGAGTCAATTCCCAGGCCATGCGACCTAAAAAAATCATTCTCTGTGTAGACGATAACGAACAAGAGCTTTCCGTACTCAAATTCATGTTGGCAACCAACGGCTACCGGGTGGTTTCTGCAAGCAACGGGCAGGAGGCCATCGGCATCTTTGCCGAAACCCCTGTGGACCTTGTGCTGACCGACTTTGCCATGCCGCAGATGAACGGTTGCCAGTTGGTGGAGCGGCTGAAGCAGATTGCGTCCCATGTGCCCATGATTCTGCTGGGCGACCCGCAGAGGATGGCGGGCGAGATGCACGCCGCTGACGCTCTGCTGGCCAAGAAGAACTGCTCACCCCAGGAGCTGCTGGAGCGCATCAAGGTGATGAGCGCCCGCAAGCGCGGCCCCCGCAAGGGCTCACAGCGGCAGGTCCCCGTGGAGGAGCTGGCGGTCGCGTCGTAGAAGCGCGGTTAGGGGTCAGAGGTTAGGGAGATACAGGCTGGACTGGGCAAAAGAAGTTGACCGGCGCCAGTCCCTGGGGCGCAATGTACAGCCACCCGGCTGCAGCGTTGTCGGGTTCTTTACCCCAGCCGGAATCCACGGTCCAGTCTCCGTTTCTTGATTCCTAACCCCTAATCCCTAACCCCTAACCCCCAATCCCTCGCTTCTTTCCCCTTGACGACTCCGCGAACGGGTGGGATACTCCCCAACTAGCCCAGTCTGGAGGGTTTCTTCCCCTGCCAGTGGGGGTTGGTTTTTTATGGACTTGATTGTGGTTCGTCTTCTTTTTGTGGCCCTTCTTGCCGGGGTCTGTTTTTTCCTTCATCCATTCGGCATGACAGGATGGGTGAGTGCGTGCGCTGGTGCTGGGGTGGCCGGCGCAGTGATTGTCTTTGAGTTTCGTGTACGGGCGCTTAGTCTGAAACGGCTGATCGGCGCCGTGACCGGCAGCGTGCTGGGTATCTTGGGCGCGGCGCTGTTTTGCCTGGTGTTGCGCAATGCTCTGCCTCCTGGCGCCACCACGGCAGCGCTGCAAGTCTTCATCCTCTTACTCATGACCTATGTGGGACTGCTGGTAGGGGCAAACAAGGGCGACTTGCTGAACCCTGCGGCGCTGGCCACCGTTTTCGCGGCCGACCGTTCCATGCACCACAGTGCCAAGGTGCTGGACACCAGCGTCATCATCGACGGTCGCATCGCCGACATCGCCGAGGCCGGCTTTATTGACGGCATGATGGTGGTGCCGGAGTTCGTGCTGCGCGAGTTGCAGACGGTGGCCGACTCTACTGACGGGTCAAAGCGGCAAAGAGGCCGCCGCGGTCTCGATATGCTCCAGCGCATGCAGTCCAACACCGCCATCCAGGTGCAGATCGTCTCCGACGATTTTCCTGCCATCCGCGAGGTGGACCTGAAGCTGCTGGAACTGGCCAAGAAGTGGGAGGCCAAGGTGGTCACCAACGACTTCAATCTGAACAAGGTGGCCCACCTGCACCATGTCGAGGTGCTGAATATCAACGACCTGGCCAACGCCCTCAAGCCCGTCGTTCTGCCCGGCGAGAAGATGATCGTGCTCATCCAGAAGGAGGGCAAGGAACTCAATCAGGGGGTGGGTTACCTGGACGACGGCACCATGGTGGTGGTCGATCACGCACGCAAGCTGATCGGCAAGTCGGTCGAGACGACCGTTACCAGCGTGCTGCAAACCGCCAGCGGCAAGATGATCTTCGGCAAGTTGGAAGAGAACGGCAAGAGCAGCGAACCAGGAAGGTTTGGGCCGGTTTAAATGGCGCTTTGATTCCGTGATCTTGCAGGGCCTCAGAATTGAGACTTGGGACGCCTCGCCGGGATGTAGAAACCAAAAGGCCTTTTCTTCCTCAGGAAAAGGCCTTTTGGTTTGGCTCGAAGCAAGAAGGAAATACCTTCAGTACTTCTGCATCTTGGGGTCGATCTCGTTGGCCCAGGCCGTGATGCCGCCGGCGAGGTTGACGACCTTCATGTAGCCTTGCTGCTTCAGGAACTCCGCAACGTTCTGGCTGCGAATGCCGGAGTGGCACTGCATGATCACTTCGCGCTCGCGGTCGATCTCAGACAGTCGCTGGGGAACTTCGTTCTGTGGAATCAGCTTGCCGCCGATCTGGGCGATCTGGTACTCATAAGGCTCGCGCACGTCGAGGATATACACCTCCTCGCCGGCATCGATGCGTCGCTTGAGTTCCTTCACGGTGAGCTGGGGAATTCCGTTCTTTACGCCCTTCTCCTCTGGAGTTTCGGAAACAATGCCGCAGAAGTGCTGGTAGTCGATGAGCTGGGTTACGGTGGGATGTTGGCCACAGACCGGACACTCGGGATTCTTGCGCAGCTTGAGTTCGCGGAAGCGCATGGCGAGGGCGTCAACCAGCAGCAGCCTCCCGATGAGCGATTCGCCTTTGCCGAGGATGAGCTTGATGACCTCGGTGGCCTGGATGACGCCGACCAGGCCGGGAAGAATGCCCAGTACTCCGCCCTCGGCGCAACTGGGCACCAGGCCCGGCGGCGGCGGGTCGGGATAGAGACAGCGGTAACAGGGCCCCTCAGCGGTGGCAAAGACGCTGGCCTGACCTTCAAATCTGAAAATCGAGCCGTAGACGTTGGGCTTGCCCAGCAGGACGCAGGCGTCGTTGATCAGATAGCGGGTAGGGAAGTTGTCCGTGCCGTCGGCCACAATGTCGTAGTCCTTCAGGATCTCAAGGGCATTGGCGCTGGTGAGCATGGTCTCGTGCTTGACGATCTTGATGGATGGATTCAGGGCCGTGAGCTTTTCTGCGGCCGAGTCCAGCTTCTTGCGCCCAATGTCCTTGGTCGAGTGGATGATCTGGCGTTGCAGGTTGCTGGTGTCAACGACGTCGAAGTCCACCAGACCCAGAGTGCCGATGCCGGCAGCGGTGAGATACAGGGCCAGAGGCGAGCCCAATCCGCCGGTGCCCACGCAGAGCACGCGTGCGGCTTTCAGTTTCCGCTGTCCCTCCATGCCCACCTCGGGCAGGATCAGGTGGCGCGAGTAGCGGGAGAGGTCGTCTGTGGTCAACTCGGGCAGTGCAATGGGGCTCGTCGTAGTCGTCATGGTCCAATTCTCGTCTTCAGGTCTCGGGTTAAAGATGCGGTTGCGATTGATTCAACGTTCTGCGCCGAAGGCGTCTCCGCCTAAACGGCAACTCCCGCCTCGCCCTTGGCAATGGAAAGGATCACACGAGAACATATCGGTCGCCGTGACGGCCAAGGTGATGATTACGGGGAGGCAGCGCACGTTCTCGTTGTTCAAATACAGGTTAACAAACGAGAACGGCTCTGTTGAGGCCGGAGCCGTTCTCGCAATGCCCAGAATTGAGTGTGAAGCAAAGCTATGGTATTTTTTCTCTCCCTACATCTCGGGCTTCAGCTTCCAGAACTCCGGGTCGGCCTTGATCCAATCTTCTGAGACGTAGCTTTGAGCGGGGTTGACCGCATACAGTTCAAACCGATCGGCATCGATGGCCGCAGCGCGAAGTTCGCGCATCTTGTTCTTGTCGTCATCGCTCAGAACCGCAGTGAATTTTGCTTCCTCGGCGTAGCCCTGGTCAATATCGGCCAGCGAATTGTCGGAGGTGAGAAAGACGTAGGAGCCGACCTGGTCGCCGTACTCCACGCGGTATGCGCCCCAATGGTCGCTGACTCCGGCCTTATCGGCCGTGGCCATCCACAGCTTCACCAGATCGTTGAAATCCTTCCCATGGCCGGGACGAACGTGGAGGATGCGGGCTTCCAGGAAACGGCCGTGCGAGACGTCGGTCCTGGACTTGTAGCTCAAATCGGGAACGTAGCTGAGGATCAACTGCTTCGAGTCTTCCAGCAGCTCGCCATCGGCCACGTTGGCTCGCTCCAGCTCGGCTGCGATGGCCGGGCTCCCCAAAATTTTGTTGGCCTTTTGCATCTCGTCGAAAGAGTCGAACTTCGACAGATAGATGGCCCGCCCCTTGCCGGACATCGAGTTGAAAGCGATGTAGTGTATGGGGAATTTGGCCTTCATCATGGCCTGGACGTAGGCGCCTTCTGTCTTGTCGTGAGCCGCGCCGCCCTTGCCGGGCTTGGTGTACTCCACGATGATTTGCAAGTACTTGGGCGCAGAAACGGTTGGCGCCGTTTGAGCTTGTGCCGCGGCCATCGAACTGCCAGCAACCGCGAGGGAGAGTCCCAACAGAATGGGGCTGAGCTTGTTCATGTGATAAACCTCCTTGGTTTGCTCGGAGACCGGACGCGAAGGCGGGGAAAGCCGGGGAAAGCGCATACGACCCGAGTATTTGTGATTAAAACGTGCGGAGAGCCCGAAAGTAAAGGGATTTTTCGCTTATTTAGAGATATTTTGTCCAATTTTCGCAATGTGCTTCCCGCCGCATATCAATTCCCCAATTTGGCAGGTAAGCGGAGATCTTCAAAAGTCAGTTGCGATCCGGGCTGATGCTCTCATCGTCCACCTGAATCGTCTGCGGCTCGAAGCGTTTGTCCTCTTCGCTCAAGCCAGCCAGCAGAAAGGAGTTGGTCTCTGTGGCTTTGCCTTGGGCGACCCGAGTAATGACATGGCAGCAGCCCAGCCAGTGCGCCTCTTCCAGGTCGGTCGGCGACCAGTGTGCTGGGTGATCGGGGTGGGAATGGTAAAAACCGGCGATTTCCAGGCCAAGGCCTCGCGCCTCGCGCTCAATCTTCACCAGATCGGCGGGAGCGATCTGATATCGGTTGTGCGCGGAATCGGCGCGGGCATTTCCGGCTCGCACCGACGTTACAATCCGCCAACCCTCAGGCGTGGAATGTCCCAGCAGCGCGCCGCAGCATTCGTCGGGGTACGTTTCTTCGCCATGGGCGCGGATCCCCGTGTAGACCGCCGGGGTTAGCCGGAGGAGCCGGGCAAGCGGCCTCTCGTCGATGTGCTCGGAGAATGAGGAGCCGGGTTTCGCTTGTGAATCTTCGCTCTTCATGGGAATTGCAGCTAGCGCTCCGTGTATGCGAGATTGAGTGTGTGAGGGTTAAGTTTCAAGAGCATTTTGTCGATCCATGCTTATCCTCGCAGACTGGAAGGCGATTGTGAGCCGAAAATCCCGCAATCCGAACTTTGAGCAAACTCTGGAAACGCTGCGCGCACACTCCTTCGCTGTAGCGCCGTCCGCTGAAGTTGCAGGCGGCGTGCTGGTGAGCAAGCACGGGGTTGGAGCGGTTCTGGTGGCCTCAGTCAAGGACGCGCCGGTGGCCTTTGCTGTTGCTCCCGGAGTGCTGATCGAGGGCCAGGTGGCCCGGCTGCTGGACCGCGGTCATCAGAAGTTCATTAAAACGCCCCAATCTGAGCTTCCCGCCATGGCCAGCCAATTGCACGCGATTCACTTGTTTTCCGAAGAGTTGAAGTTGTTGACCGGCGCCATCGATCTCTACAACGAGGCGCTGGGGACCACCAGCGACCTTTACGAGTACGACCGTTTGAAAGGCCGTGAAACTGCGCAGCCTGTTCCATAGCGCTCCGGAAAACTGGCTGGAGGGAACCGATTCTCGGAATGCAGGCGGTGATGGTAATGGAACTGCCAGAAAAGGCGGCAGAGCTTGCGACCGAGCGACAGAACCGCCGGGCCACTCCTCGCTATCGCGTAGATGAAGATGCCCGCCTGCTGCTGGTGAAACACGGTTCCACGCTCTCTTGCCGCATCGTCGATATCAGCTTGAATGGCTGCCGGATATGCACTCAGGAGCGGTTTTCCGCCGGCATCCTGATCCGTGTCGAGGTCACTTTCAAGGTCCGCGGATTTGCCTTCCGCTTCAGCGGTGTGACTCAATGGACTGACGGTCGGTATCTGCTCGGCGTCCGCTTTGTGGATGTGCCCGCCCGGCGTATCGAAGAGTTGGTCGAGGCGCTTTGCGAGGTCGAGGCCGAAAATGCCGCCAAGGCTGCACAACAGGCCGCCCAGAAGCCGGATGTACAGGATACGGAAGCACTCGATTCGGAGCGAGACGGGGGTTCTACTCCCCGCATAAAGCCAACAGAATCAAGGCTGGCTTTACAGGCTGCGGAAAAACTCGTCGCTTTGAAAGGGCACGACTTCAGTCGTGCCGTTATTGCCGCAAAATCAATGGGGCCTTTAGGCTCTGAGGGATGTTTCTCGGAAGTTCAGATAAAATCCAGGCCTTTTTCCGCAACCTATACAGCCCAGTTAGCCTCGGAAGGACGCGCTCCTGCCATGGAAGCCGCAGCGCCACCCCCACGGGAACAAGCCAAACCAGAACCAGCGCAACCAACCGAGGCGCAAAAGGCGGAAGCGCCGCCTGTTGGCCCATCGCAAGCAAAGCCAGCCCGGCGCGAACGCCGCGAGCAGTCCCGGCACGAGGTTGATACCTCGGCCGTCATTTTTCTCGTCAACGTCGCTTCCCGGCTGACCGGCCGGATTCTCGATCTGAGTTTGGGCGGCTGCCGCATTTGCACTGACGAGCGCTTTCCGGTGGGCATTTACACGCGTGTGGAAACCGAGTTTCGTCTGGAAGGGTTGCCTTTCCGCCTCGGCGGCGTCATCCAGGCCATCCACGACCGGCGTCATGTGGGCATCCGATTTCTAGACATGAGCAGCCGCAAGCGGGAACAGTTGGAGCAACTGGTCAGAGAGATTGAGGAGCTGAGGGAGCGGGGAAAAGGAAACAGGGAATCGCTTGATATTTAACGCCGCCGCGCCCGTTCCCGTTGCAACTCGCGGTAAACATCGCTCTTGGACTGGCCCAGTTCGCGCGCAATGCGCTTCAGGGCTTCCTTTTCGTCTACGCCCGGCTCGGCCTGCAAGCGCGCGACGCGGTCGGCAATCTTCATCGGAGCGCCTGTTGCAGCTTGGCCCTCGGCAAGCGGCCGCGCTTCCACCAGCAGCGTAATCTCTCCGCGAACGCGATCGCGCCCGGCCAGTTCCTTCCGCGTCTCGGCCACAGTTCCGCGCAGAAACTCCTCGTGGATTTTGGTCAGCTCGCGGGCCACCACAACGCGCAATTCAGCCCCAAAGACGGCTTCAAGGTCCGCCAGCGTCTCCAGAATCCGGTGCGGCGCCTCATAAAAAACCAGGGTGCGCACTGCCTCATTCTTTTGAACCTCGGCGGCCAGCGCTTCGAGCCTGCTTCGCCGCGCGCCGGCTTTTTCCGGTAGAAAGCCGATGAAGTGAAACTCGTCCGTGGGCAGCCCGGAGGCTACCAGCGCGCTGAGCGCCGCATTGGCTCCGGGAATGGGAATCACCGGCACACCGGCGGCGATGGCCTCGGCGGCGAGCCAGCTTCCGGGGTCGCTGATGCCCGGCATTCCAGCATCGGAGACCACGGCAATGCGTCCGCCCGCCTTGAGCGTCTCCAGAAATTCACTCGCGCGTTGATGTTCGTTGTGCTGGTGGCAGCTAACGGTGGGGGTGGTGATCGCGAAGTGGTTGAGCAGCTTTTGCGTCTGGCGGGTGTCTTCGCAGGCGATGCGGTCGGCGCGGCGGAGCACGTCCAGGGCGCGCAGGGTAATGTCTCCCAGGTTGCCGATGGGCGTGGCCACCAGGTAGAGACCGGGCGCAAGCGGTGCTTCAGGGTTGGCGTCCATCGTCACGGTCAGCCTCCGGCGTCCTAGCGTGCTTCTTCGCGGGCTTGTTCGCGTTCCAGGCGCCGCTGCTCGGCCAGGAGCGACATCGAGCTCATCAGGTTCTGGACGCTCACGATGCCCACGACGCGCCCGGCGTCGGTGACGGGAATCAGTGAGAGGCCGCGGCCGGTCTGGATGCGGCGAATGGTGGTTCCCAGCGTGTCTTCGGGCCGCGCCACCTGGAAGGCTTTGGACATCACCGCCTGCACATAGCCGTTGCCGTCGCTGCGCAGGGCGTCCACAATGCGCTGCCGTGAAACGATGCCCACCAGTTGCGGGCCGCGCACCACGGGAAAATCCTCTTGCAGAGAGTGGACGCAGCGAACCAGCGCGTCGGCCAGCGTGTCGGAGGGTGAGAGGGTGGCGAAGTCGGTGAGCATTACCTCGCGCATATGCACGGTGTCCACCACCGACTGGAAGAAGACGCCCTGGTCTTCGATCTGCGCGCCGATCATGATGAAGAAACCGGCGATGACCAGCCAGGGACTATGCAGCAACATACCGCCGACCATGGCGGTCAGCGCCAGGATCTGGCCCATTCCGGCGGCCATGCGGCCAGCGGGGGCGAGACCGTGCTTGCGGGCAAAACTGCCCCGAAGCAGCCGTCCGCAGTCCAGGGGATAAGCCGGTAGCAGGTGCACAACGCCCAGCCCCGCCTGCATCCACACCATGCTGCGTACCAGCCCTGCGGCTGAGATCCACGGCTGGACGAATAATTTAAGGTCGCCGCTGGCGCCCAGAAATGCCGCGGCTAGCAAGAGCGCCGTGGCCAGGTTCGCCAAGGGGCCGGCTACTGCCATGGCAAACTGCCCGCCGCCCTGCGTGGAGTTTTCCTGGCTTTCCGGGTCGGCGTAGGCGAACAGCCCACCGATAGGCAACAGCAGAATGGCGCGCAGCCGCAAACCCAGCCAGGCGGCCACCAGCAGCCGTGCGGTCTCCCGTACCGCCACCGCCGCCACCAGTACCATGAACAAACCCAGACCGCGCATAACGCCGTCCGAGGCGCTCAGTCCCAGGCAAACAACCGCCAGAAGCGGAAAAAAGATGTGGACGCGGATCTCCACGCCCATCCAACGGCCCAGCGGAATTGTCCAGCCACGCATACAAAATCATTGTAGAGGGTCGGCCCCCTCGCTTTGGCCCCACCGGCGCTTCCGGTATGCTGGATTGCAATGCGCATCATTGCCGGATCGTTCCGTTCCCGCACGCTGCAAGCCCCGCCGGGGCTGGCCACCCGGCCCACCAGCGACCGGCTGCGCGAAACCCTCTTCAATGTGCTGGCGCCCCGCATCCAGGGCGCGGTCTTTCTGGATCTCTATGCCGGTTCGGGCGCGGTGGGCCTTGAGGCGCTCAGCCGCGGGGCCGCGCGGGTGGACTTCATCGAGCGGGCTCCGGCTGCGCTCAAGGTTCTGCATGGCAACCTGGAAAAGCTGGGGATCATAACAGGATTCCGCATTCATTCCGCTTCCGTGAGTGCTTTTCTGCGCCGCGCCGCCGAAGCTCCAAAGCCGGAACATTACGAAGTGGTATTTCTCGATCCTCCTTACGACGCGGCCTCGGAGTACGCGGCCACGCTGGGCCTGCTCGGCGGCGCCGCTGCCGGGCTGCTCGGCGCTGGCGCGCTGGTCATCGCCGAGCACCGCCGCAAGGAACACCCCTCGGATCGCCTCGAGGACCATTACGGTTCGCTCGAACGGTCCCGCCTGCTCGAGCAAGGCGATGCGGCTCTGAGCTTCTTTTCGTGCCTCAAATAACAAAATTTGCTCTTTTCTATGCACAAATCCTCCGATTGTGAGCGATGTCACTTCTAACCCCATTGACAGCAAGACATAGGAGGAGAAAAATGACGAGGCGAGCCAATTTGAGCCGTCTTATGCGGTCTATATGGAGGGAAAGTGAAAAACGCAGGGAAGATGCTTGTTTTAGGGATGTTAGGTTTTCTGGGCACGGGGCTGCTGCTGAGCGGTTGCAAGTCGGCGCCGGAGCTTACGCAGGCTAACGCGCTAGCCTTGATCCAGGCAAAGTATGACCAGACCCCGCCGGTGGGCTACAGCATCACCGTGGGCGACCTGGGGATGGGTGAGGGAGTTGTGGCCGGGTATTGGGTTCCAACCAAGAAATACCCCAATGGATACTGGGGCGACTTCACCTTGACTCCCAACGGCAAGAAGGTAGTCACTCTGGCCGGTGGGGGGGATGTGATCCAGTGGCGCCCGGATATGGCTAAGGATCCGCGCTATGCAGTGGTCATGGTCACCGTGGCCGCCAATCACCTCAAAGCGCATGACGTCAGTGACATCCAGGATGAAACACTTCCCGGTGTCGCTACGGCCAAAGGCGCTTCATTCACTGAGAGCGTGAACCTGGACGGGGTGCCCGCTCCCTTGCAGGGGATTGCCCACAATCCCGGAAACAAGCTGAGCGTCAAGCGCCAGGCCGATTTTGCTCTCGAAGATGGAGTCTGGAAGCTGCATTCGATCGAATAATGCGGAAAAATCCTGAGGGGTGGGGCAGAAATCGTTGACCCCACCCCATTTTCTTGTTATTGTTAAAAGGTTCCGCAAGAACGCGACTGCCCGTGTGCCTTAACGGCGGAAGCGTAGGGATAGCCCGGCCAGACTGATGTTGGCGGTGCTGATCCCATGGTCAGGCGCAGTTGGCTGGCCAGACAGGCTCCAGAAATTGCTCTTTTCTTGCGAAGGGCAGGGGCAAATCGCATCGGCGCCCGCGCGTTCTCCACCTTGGAGGGCTATGCGGGCCGGAACTGGCGAAACGGAGTTGGCTTTGTCCGCGCAGCGCGGGGAAACGCCCGGCCACCGTCCCGGTTCTCGTCTGAGATTGGAACGAAGGCAGACGCGAAGCAGCAAAATTGGGCTTCCGTGTGTGTGCGCGACGGCTTTCAAGTCGTGCGCTCTCGAAGCGGAAGGCCCTATCAGCCTGCGCGCGTCGGCCGAGTTTGATGGGTCAAGGGTTTTTGGCGTAAGGAGTTTCAGTTTGCCTACATTCAATCAGTTGGTTCGCAAGGGGCGCACGGCCCCGCGGTACAAGACGGCGTCACCGGCCTTGCAGGCTTCGCCGCAGCGGCGCGGCGTTTGCACCCGCGTATATACGCAGACACCCAAGAAACCGAACTCGGCCCTCCGCAAGGTGGCCCGCGTCCGGCTGACAAACGGGATTGAGGTCACCACCTATATTCCCGGCATCGGCCACAACCTGCAGGAGCACTCAATCGTGCTGATTCGCGGCGGCCGCGTCAAGGATCTGCCCGGCGTTCGCTATCACGTGGTGCGCGGCACGCTGGATTCGGTGGGCGTGGGCGACCGCAAGCAGAGCCGGTCGAAGTACGGAACCAAGCGCGCCAAGGGCGGCGCGACGCCGGCCAAGAAGTAGCAGCTTGCGCTTCGGGGCTGGCCTCCGGGCGAAGTTGGAACTGGGATTTCAGCGCGGATGCGCGCGAGGATTTTGAGGATTATGCCGAGAAAAGGGCACATTGCGAAGCGGGAAGTGGCGCCGGACCCAGTCTACGGGTCCACGTTGGTCACCAAGTTTGTCAACTCGATGATGTGGGGCGGCAAGAAGTCGACAGCCCAGAGCATCTTCTATGAGGCGATGAAGAACCTCGAGGAGAAGGGCGGCGGCGACGATGCCCTCAAGCTCTTCAAAAAGGCGGTCGAGAACTGCAAGCCGCTGCTCGAGGTCAAGACCCGCCGCGTGGGCGGCGCCAACTACCAGGTGCCGATCGAAGTCAATGCCGACCGGCGTACCTCGCTGGCTATTCGCTGGCTGATCAACTACGGCCGCAGCCGTGGCGAGAAGGGTATGACCGACAAACTGGGCAACGAGCTGCTGGATGCGGCCAACGGGCGCGGCGCGGCGATGAAGAAGAAGGAAGATGTGCACCGCATGGCCGAGGCCAACAAGGCCTTTGCCCACTACCGCTGGTAAGTTGCGGGCGGAATCGTTGAGGCCGGGGCGCATGATGCGCCGGCTGGAGAGGGTCTGGAGTTCCGGACCCGCTGAACTGAATAGAACCGCGGGCCTAAGCGCCCGCAAGGAAGTAGTTGCCGTGGCTCGCTCCATACCTCTGAATCGTTGCCGGAACATCGGAATCATGGCGCACATCGACGCCGGAAAGACGACAGCGACAGAGCGCATCCTGTTTTATACGGGCATCACGCACCGCATTGGCGAAGTGCATGAAGGCACCGCGACCATGGATTACATGGAGCAGGAGCAGGAGCGCGGCATCACGATTACTTCGGCCGCCACCACTTGCACCTGGCACGATGTTCTCATCAACATCATCGACACTCCTGGCCACGTGGATTTCACTGCCGAGGTCGAGCGCAGCCTGCGCGTGCTGGACAGCGCGGTGGCGCTCTTTGACTCCGTCTCTGGCGTTCAGCCGCAGAGTGAGACGGTATGGCGTCAGGGCGATAAGTACAAGGTGCCGCGTATTTGCTTTGTGAACAAGATGGACAAGAACGGCGCCGATTTTGAGCACGTGATTGACACCATCCGCAAGCGTTTGGGCGCGCGGCCCGTCGCTTTGCAAATTCCCATCGGCGCGGAAGCCAACTTCAAAGGCATCGTTGACTTGGTTGAGATGAATGCCGTTGTTTGGCACGATGAGGCGATGGGCGCCGAGTTCTCCATCGAGCCAATTCCCGCCTCTCTGCAGAAGAAGGCTGAAGCCTTCCGCCTGCAGTTGATTGAGATGATCGCCGAGACCGATGACGTGCTTCTGGAGAAGTTCCTCGAGGGCGAAACTCCGACGATTCCCGAGCTGAAGGCTGGTATCCGCCAAGCCACGATTGACCTGAAAATCTTCCCGGTGCTCTGCGGAAGCGCATTTAAGAATAAAGGCATTCAGCCGCTGCTGGACGCGGTTGTCGATTACCTGCCCAGCCCGCTGGACAAGCCTCCGGTCGAGGGCATTGATCCCGACAACGGCCAAACAGTGACGCGCAAGCCAGACGACAATGAGCCGCTTGCGGCCCTGGCCTTCAAAATCATCAACGACCCCTTTGGAAAGCTTGGTTTTGTCCGGGTTTATTCGGGTGCGCTCCGGACCGGCGATACAGTGCTCAATCCCCGCACCGGCAAGACGGACCGCATCGGCCGCCTGGTCAAGATGCATGCCAACAAGCGCGAAGATGTGACCGAGATTTTGGCTGGTGACATCTGCGCCTGCGTAGGCCTGAAAGATCTGAAGACCGGCGATACGCTGTCTTCGCCGCATCATCCTATCGCCCTGGGCGCTATCACCTTCCCGGATACGGTCATCTCGGTGGCTATCGAGCCCAAGACCAAGGCTGACCAGGAAAAGATGGGCATCGCCCTTTCGCGGCTGGCCGACGAGGATCCTACCTTCAAGGTTCACACCGACGAGGATTCGGGTCAGACGATCATCAGCGGTATGGGCGAGCTTCATCTGGAAATTCTGGTTGACCGCATGAGGCGCGAGCATAAAGTCGAGGCCAATGTGGGTGAACCCAAGGTCGCCTTCCGCGAGACGATCCGCAAGAAGGCCGAAGCTGAGGGCAAGTACATTCGCCAGACCGGCGGCTCGGGCAACTACGGCCACTGCAAGCTGCGCATTGAACCCAACGCGCCGGGCAAAGGCTACGAGTTCATCAACGATATCAAGGGCGGCGTGGTGCCCAAGGAGTACATCAAGCCCATCGACCAGGGCGTACGTGGGGCGCTGGAACTGGGCATTCTGGCAGGCTTCCCGATGGTGGACGTCAAGGTGACGCTGATCGACGGTAGCTATCACGAAGTCGATTCGAATGAAATGGCGTTCAAGTTTGCCGGCTCCATCGCGTTCAAGGAAGCCGCACGCAAGGCCTCTCCGGTATTGCTTGAGCCGGTTATGGCTGTCGAGGTCACCGTCCCCGAGGAGTTCATGGGCGTGATTATCGGCGACATCAACTCGCGCCGCGGGCGCATTGAGGCTATGGAGCACGCCGCCGGTTCGCAGGTGATCAAGGCGATGGTGCCGCTCAAGGAGATGTTCGGTTACGTGAACGACATTCGTTCGTCCACCCAGGGCCGCGCCTCCTACTCGATGCAGTTTGCGCATTATGAAGAAGCTCCGCGCATGATTGCCGACGAAATTATCGGTCGCGCGCAGGGCAAGTAGGATCGGATTTGAAGTTGCGGGCCCAGCACGAAGTGGGTGACCGCGAGATGGAAACAGGCAGTAACGGAAGCAGTTCAGGAATTCAGGGAACGAAGGGGATCGACCATGGCGAAGGAAAAGTTTGATCGCAGCAAGCCGCACGTGAACGTGGGTACGATCGGGCACATCGATCACGGCAAGACGACGTTGACGGCGGCGATAACCAAGGTACTGCAGAAGCACAACCCG
>Ga0255356_1000456_pt1 | contig 28044 bp, 28 predicted proteins | sample HBST100metaG_FD_189944 | JGI IMG/M metagenome (GOLD analysis project Ga0255356, IMG submission 189944) | Peat soil microbial communities from Stordalen Mire, Sweden - H.B.S.T100 | ecosystem: Environmental > Terrestrial > Soil > Wetlands > Peat | place: Sweden: Norrbotten County, Stordalen Mire...
GGGCTATTGAGCCCGGCCAGATTCTAATGTAAGTTATTGAAAAATATGGTCAAATATGGTCGGGGAGAGAGGATTTGAACCTCCGACCCCCTGGTCCCGAACCAGTTCCAGCCACTTATTGGATTCTGTTGAAATTTGCGGAATTTAACTCGTTTGGATTGAATGGGTTGTGCTGATCGCGCCGTATGGTATGGCTCTTTGCGGCTTTTGAATGCTTTGCCCGCTACATTTTCATCTACATCAGATTTTTCCTTGCGTATAATGAATCTAGTCAGATAGTCAGATTCGATCGGAGCATAAAAGCAATGCCACGCGCTGCAACCCAACACAGAAAACCCGTAAACACACTTTCCCGCTCTGTACCAAGCATGGAGCGCTGGAAACTGGAAGATGCCAAAGCGCGGCTCAGTGAGGTGGTGAGGCTGGCTGAGACAGCGGGGCCGCAGTTGGTGACGATTCGCGGCAAAGAAGCGGCCGTGATTCTTGCCCCTGAGCAGTACAAGCGGCTTCTCCCCAGGCCGAAAGGACAGCAGTCCTTGGTTCGTTTCCTGCAAGGTCTCGGTTTGTCGCAGCTCGACGTGAAACGGGAAAGCGACACCGGAAGGGAAATCGCCTTGTGAATGGCTGGTTGCTCGATACCAACGTCATTGCTGAAGTGAGTGGTGCCAAACCCGACCCGAAAGTTGAGAGATGGCTCATGCCTCTGCCGGAGCATACCCTGTTCCTGAGTATTTTAACCATCGGCGAATATCAGAAGGGCATCCAGCATTTGCCGCCTGGAGACAAACTGCGACCGCGTCTGCAACGGGCGGTCGTGGCGCTGGAAACCCGATTTTCAGGACGGGTTCTCTCCGTATCGGATCAGATCGTGCTGCGCTGGGGAAGCATTAGCGGTGAGGTCAAACGCCTGACCGGTCATTCCCCTTCAGTCATTGATACGCTATTGGCGGCCACTGCGATTGAGCACAATCTTTACCTCGCAACGCGGAATGTCGTCCATGTTGTCAACAGCGGCGCGGCAGTGTTCAATCCATGGAAGGACGATCCTGCACAGTTTCCGATTTACTGAGGCTCGCAGATTATGGTGACAGGGGCCACTGATTGCTAATAGCTTAATCTGCGCTTCACGGTGTAATCGAATGTAACCCAATTACGCGAGCCTCAGTAAGCAGAGGTCATCTACGCCTTTGTGTGCCTACTCTTCAACACCAATCTGTCCTCTCCAAATACGATTTGGGAACTGGTTCTATGCGGATTTTTTGAGCAACGTGATACTGGCGGACCCGAGCGGCATTGCAATTGACTGCTGAATCGATACTTTGAAATGCACGATTCTAACTCAAAATCTCAACGAGTCTGATGCTACTCGCCACTATCCGTAGATATGTTCGCGATCTCTGCTCGAACTTGTTCCCTCTCCATGGGCATTTCAAGCTCGATGAAGATGTTAAGTGCATTTTGTAATTTCTGTTTTTCGGCGACGTGGTCACCCTGTGCGCGGTATGCTCTACCCCAATACCAATAGCAATATCCAAGCGTGCTCCGAGCACCGAGTTCAAGAGACAGCGTTTCTTGTTGCTGCAATAAATGCACTGCCTCTTTAATCCTACCCAATTTGACTAGAATTTCCGCCTGATCGCCATAGTTGGTCGCAAGAGTACCATTGTTCCCTAGTTCACTGCACATTGGCTCCATCATCTTGAGCAAGTTTAAGGCTTCTTCCAGTCGTCCCCAATCAGTCAGAATCAAAGCTTGATTGCCATATGAAAGATGGAGACCATACTTGTCGTTGAGCCTTAGGCAAATATCCTCTTGCCTCTTTAGAAACTTCATTGCCTCCTCGCGTTTATCCATCCTCCGAAGGATGAGGGCCTGATTGCCATAACAAATCTGGAGGCTGCGCTCGTCGCCTAATTCCTTGCACAAGGACTCTTCCTTCTTATGAAGGACCATAGCATCTTCCAACCGCCCCAAGTCTTTCAAAACAAGGGCTTGATTGCCGTAGCTGCGTTGAAGCTTGTCTTTAGCTTCAGCACCCTCTCGCTCATTCCAAAGACTCTCTCTCTTGATATCGACTCGCAAACTCGCTTCGAGTTCTCCGTTTCTCCAGCCAAGCTCGGAAGCCGAAGCTGACAACTGCTCCATCCTTTGAGTGGCTCCATTGCGCCAAAGATGGTCCATAGCCGGGATTACTTCCGTCAGAACCTCTTCGCACTCCTTCCAGCGTATTTGCCAAGCTCCAAAGAACTGCTCCAGAACAACCGCATGACGTTCTTGCATCTCGTCGACATCGGCTCTTCGTCGAATCTGCTCGCGCAAGAGCGTGTGCATCTGAAATCGTCGGCGATCCCGATTGAGCGGACGAAGTAGTGATGAATTGACGAGTTGATTCACCGCGTCGCGCGTCTGAGTACTGTTTAAGCCAGCTAGAGATCCAGCGAACGGAAGCCAAACCCCTTCGGGTACGCATGCTGCAAAGGCACGCAGCAATTCCTGCTCATGTTTTGGTTGCGCGAGTATCGCTTTGTCTAGTAGGTGCGACACATCTTCAATGTCGTCAAGGCACAATCTATTTGCAACTTCCCCTACAGGTTCGGTTGAATTGCGGATCAATCGAGCTGCGATTGAAATGGCCAAGGGAAGTCTCCCCATCCGATCAGCCATTGAAAGGATCTCTGTCCAATGCCGAGCCACCTCATCGTCGTTTAGAATTGCGTGAAAATATGCTTTAATCTCTTCGGTCGAGAAATTCTCAACTCCTAACCTACTAGAAACTTCGATCCATTTCCAGTCCATTCGGCGCGAGGTCACGAGTACCGTACAAAGTGGACCGGGAAGTAGCATCTGAACGTCGTCATTCCAGACGTCATCTAGTACTAACAATGAAGGTCGCTCCCGAAGCCATCCCCGCACTGCGGCGAGCTGGACGTCGGCAGAGGCCGACCGCACTTGTTCCAGTTTTAATCGAGTAGACAATTCGGCTGCGATTTCAGATACGGTGCGCTGCCCACAAATTTGGAACACTACAGCGTCAAAAGAAGACCTCGCTGTCCATGCGAATTTTAACGCAAGACTGCTCTTTCCGCACCCCGGTTCGCCATGCAATAAGAATAAGGTGGGTTGTGCTAGAAGCACATGTTTTAGACATTCCAAGTATGATTCGCGCCCAATGAAATCCCGTGGATCATAGTCCAACAATAAGTGCTGATCGCTGCTCTCTTCCGGCGGGCGTGAATCACGAAGACGATCATGATCGTCGCGTCTGTCGTGAGTGGTATAGCGCTTTCCAGTCTCACCGAATTCCACTGGAGGAGAATTATTGAGAGCACTTTCACGATGCTGATCCAGATCTCTATATGCGATCCGGTATCCCAATCTGGGCTCATTCTTTATCTCAAGTCGGTACGGCAATAGTTTCTTATTGATCTCATCAATTGCCTTATCAACGTTGCTATCGTCAGCGCTTGTCGATCTGTCACCCCATACCGCAGCAAGGATTGTGCCTCTCTCTGCACAAAACGGTGATGCTTGATGAATGCACTTGATTACCTTGAGAAGGCGCTGGGTCAGAAATATATTTTGACCTTCGTAAATAAGGCACTTGTGCACCAGGTCAACCCGTAATGCTATTGGATTAAGTTGATTATCGCCTGCTTCTTCAGACATCGTTCAGTCACCCCTCTGAGATGTACCCGGCTCTGTTCATTGTGGCACTTTCTGCCCACCGCCAATATGGGAATCACTGTAGGCATGAAAAAGGCTGGGTGTGGTGACACACACCCAGCCACCCCGCACTTCGCGGGAGGTGCCCACCATAGGAGAACAATTATGGCGAACACCCGCCGGGAATCCACTGCACACCAGCGCAGTGAAGATGCTTCTTATCTAGCAGGACCACTTCTGGTTCCTGCTTTGGGCTTCGGCCCCCATCTTTCTACCGCCATTCATGCAATCGGTCAAGCAACGAGCCGGGTAGCGTCCCCCCTCCATGATCCAGCAATCTCACTGATTGTCGGGGCTGTAGACACAGCCCTTACCCTGCATAGCCGAACCAACGGGTCAACCACGAGCTTGATTCACGGTAATATGGTCGGCTTTAAGCTCTACAGCGTTTCAATTTATCCAAGCCGTTCCATTACGCTCTGGGAACGACCAACCCAAGAGACTTTGTTTGACTACGCCAAAGCAAACTTTGACCTCCTGCTGAGGCCGGACCATGCGCTTGGAACGTGGTTTAATGACCGCGATTTGCTCCACTGTCTAGATGTGGTTGTGCTGATTCGCGACCGTACTGTTGCATTGGAGATCGGGCATCGCTTCGGGCAGTTGGCCATTTATGATCTCGAAGCTCGCCGAGAGATATCAGTTTCATGCTTGTCTCAAGAATCTGCCGATGACTCTGCGGAGGTGTGCGCTGCTAACCGCTTGGACGGTAATAACGCCTGAGAGGGATGACGCGTCTCGGAGATTTCGCTCGCTGTCGCGGGCAGTTAGGAGAGTAAGCAGGTATGCGCCCACCTGACATAACGTTAGCTGATTTTATTTCAGCACCTTTGTATCTGGTAGTAAACGATAGCAATGCGCAACGCCGGGTCCTCTGGATCGGCTCACACGAGAAGCTTGACGGTCAGGTCGCCGGATTTCGCAACTTGAGGTCCGTCGAGCCGCATCTCTACGCCCCGTATGCTCCGCCGCCGCAGGCATTGCTTGAACACGCATCCGTAGTATGGGTGTTTGACGTGGAGCTTCCCGCACGATTCCGGCAACTTCAGTTTTGCTGTGCCTATGCACGCCGGACTGGGGCGAATCTACTGGTCTTTGCCGTTTCGTGCCTGTTCAATGCCGAACTGCGGCGGCGGGAAAACAGCGAACTTGCCAAACGCGCGCTCAATATCGGCGCACGCATTCTACCGCAATTTTCACGGGTATAGCCGTAGACGGGTGTCTCCATGCCATGCAGCGATCTTGATCTCGCGCTCTTCGAGTACGATCTGGCCAACCTTCAGATCGCGATGGCGGAACGCGGCATGGTGCGCATGGTCATTGTTCACCGTTATGCCGAGGTAGCGGGAGGTTGCACGGCAGGCGAGGAAATTCAGTCGATATGGTTGGTCAGTGCTGGACGTTCCTACCCAGTGCGGCTCTCCACCCCGCACTTAATCCTCTTTGATTACCTTGCACGACATCGCAATATTCCTCAAACTGCCGCACTGATCGCAGCGGGATTGCAGACAGAGTTGTTCTACCTGGACCACGGCTCCAATGCGCGCGGCCATCGGGTGGTGTGTCCGCGTACAAGCCGGACGGCGGTCCGGAAACAGGTCGAGCGCATTCGTAAGGCGCTCACGGAAAGCTTGGCGGAAGCACATCTGCGACTCGATCCGACGGACATCTTGCGCTCTGAACCGACCAGTTCCAACGAGAGGCGATACTCGGTCCACGCGGATGTCGTTTGGGAGCACGACAACATTCGACTGCAATAGCCCCGGTCATTCCTTCCGCCTGCTTTTCATACGCGAACGCGGAAAGAGAAACAGCCAGATCATCGCCCCGATAGTTGCGACGCCAAGTTGTTGCCAGACGCTCAAGCTGTTCCATGCCTGCGCGAGGATACCGGGAACCACGGTACAGAGGATGACGATTCCCGCGACGATGCCGATCCGCCGCAGGGCGGTGGCGGGCTTCACGATACCGAGCATGAGGCCGACAGCCGTCAAAATGATAGCGATGACCGCCGCCATGCTGGCGAACCGCTCGATCCCACTGAGGATTTCCGTTCCGTACATAGCACTGTCCTCCGTTACGGCTTCTTATTCGGGCAGACATGCTCGACATCGGCAAGCATTCCCGTCCCGTCGAAATGGATTTCGGGCGACTGGCTATTGCCCGCAAGATAAGCGGACCAGAAAGCAGTCACGGCTTCCTTGCGTTCTGCGGAGAGTGGCGCGTAGTCGCTCGATTCAAGGCGACCGAGGCAAAGCGCAACACCCGGCACCGCGAATCCATGCGCGGCGCGTAGGCGCAGAGCAAGTTCCCGAGCGCGCGCCGGATTCGCAAGCGACCGGTCGGTGACGAAGTGCTCCGCTCTGTCGTCTTCGAGAAAATCGCTCGCGATGACCAGCCGCCGGGAACTTCCGGTGGAAAACAAAGCTATCTCCTGCCGAGCTGCATCGAGCGCGCCCAGGATGTCGGTCCGCGCCTGATGCAGATCGGAGGAGGCGGCCCATGCCGCGAAACGTTTCTCTGCATCCGCGCGGAAACGTCCGAGGTCAGCATTGTAGGCTTCACGCCGGTTGGGCGCTTGGAAACGCAGGATGCGGCCGTCTGCATCATTCTGCACGTCGCCCATAATTGGAATAAGAACGAGGATATCTCCACGCTGCATACGGTCGATCTGACTCCGGATGGCACCCTGCGCGGCGTGTTCGGCACGGGGCGTAATGCTTTGACTCGTATCGATGATTTCGACCGTGACCGTCGGTACGCGATGCGAACAAGCGGCGAGCAATAAGAGAAGTGCAGATGCTGCGGCACAGCGAATGCGGTTCATCGGGTGCCTTCCTTCGGCAGAAGTTTTTGTTCGTGGACGCCGAGTTCGCGCGGTTTGGGTGCGTCGGGAACCACCGCGAAGTGGGTATTTTCGGCCTTCAGATAACCTTCCTGGCTCGGGTGGAAGCGGCGGCGGTTGAAGTAGAGGAAACAAGCGAGGCCGGATACGACCGGCAAGATCAGTAATGCCGGAGACCAGACGAAAGAGGTGAGAAACGCGACAGGCGTTGCGCAGAGTCCGCCGAGCAGGCTCTTGCCGATCACCGCCCGCCGCGATTCCTGGCGAGCGCCGTTTTTCCGACCGCGCTCGTAGAATTCGGCGAAGACCGCCTTCCATTCCCGGCACTCCGCCTGCTTGCGTTCGTCGAACTGGGCGAGCTGCTCCGCTTCGGTCTGTACTTGGCGGGCAAGCTCGATCTCGGCGGCGCGGAGCGTTTCGAAGCGCTCCCGAACCCGCCGCCACGTCCGGGCGTGCGATACCTCCATCCAGCAATACAAGAGCGCCGTTGCGCCGATCAGGGGCGTCACAAGTGTGATGAAGATGAAGAAGGCGGCCGCGAGCACGGGATGGAGGTTGAGAAACTGCCCCAGCGGGTTACCCGAATACAGAGCGGCGAAATGCAGTTGCGCGCCACGCAAAAGGCCCCAGAGCGTGAGGCTTATGATGCCCACGGTTCCGACCGCGATAGCAAGAAATCTCTTGGGCCAGAATTCGTCCGCCCGGAGGAAGAGTAGGCCGGTCAACTCGAAAAACGCGGTACAGAGAACCGCCAAGCCTGCGGCGGCGAGGAACTGGAGCGCCGGACTTGCGACGTTCAGGATGTCCATCGTGGGAGCGAGGAAGAGCGTGTCGAGTACGAGCGCGAAAAGCGCGAAAGCCGCCATGAGAACCGCTTGGAAATACGGCGGCGGCGTATCGCCCAGTTCCTTCCTGATGCGCTGCCAGAGCGCTTCGGCTTCGGGCTTTTCGCGGCGCACCCGCTCGCGTTTCGCTTCGAGGGCATGGAGCGCGCGGAGCGGTTTCTGCTTCTCTTCGAGGCTTTCTTCGGTAAACCGCGCTTCGATCTGTTCGAGAACCGGAGCAGGATCGATCAAGTGCGCGCCAAGATAGAACGCGGTAGCTTCGATTGAGCGTATTTTGAGCTTGCCTTTGGTGAATGTGCGTGAAGATGCGGGCATGGGGTCCTCCCTTCGGTATGAAAAGGGGGAGCTGTCACGTGCGGACAACTCCCCTGTGGTTACTGCGCTTCGAGCACCTTGCGAGCCTGCTGCAGTTTGGCAAGCTCGCGTTCCTCCTGGGCGAGTTCCTTGCGCATTTCGGCGACTTTCTCTTCCTGCTTGCCGATCTGTTCAAGGACGATCTCGACCGGGGTCTTCTTGACCCACGGCTTGCGGCCGGTTGAAGGTGCTGTGGTAGGTACTGTTTTCTGCGTTGGCGTCGAGGTTGACGCCGCGGCAGGTACTGCTTTCTGAGCGGTCATAACGCCTCCTTGTGCGTATGGGTTGAAAGGTGAAAGAGCTGGGCTCCAGCTACGAAAGCAGGAGCAGGACGCTGCGTATGGTCTCGATCTGCCGCTCGATGCCGTCGAGGGCGCCGAGCGCGGCCAGATGGTGACCGGCTTCGAGGTCGTCTGCCGCAGTCCCGAGCCGGTCCAGAATCTCGGCATTGAGTGCCTTGGCCCGTCCGAGAATGCGTAGCCGGATCGCCTCGTTGGGATCAGGCAGGCTGGACTGGGTGTTGATTTCCGCCATCGGTATGTTCCTCCTGTTGGTTGGGTTGATGGTTGAAACGTTCGTCGGGTGAATGCTCGGCACTCATGAGCGAGCGCATCTTTTCGGTGTGCCACCGGTCGAGCCGTTGGATCGCCTCGCGGAGCGTGGGCAGTTCAATATGCGTATAGAGCGAGTTCACGTCCCCGCCCGCGCTGTGCCCCATGAGTTCCTTGCGCACGTCAGCGATGATGCCGAGATCGGCGAGGCGCGAGTTGAAGGTGTGGCGCAGGTCGTGGAAGCGGTAGTGCGGGATGCACGCTCGCCGGAGCGCGCCCGCCCATCCGGTTTTGAGACTATGGATCGGTTGGCCGTCGTAGATGAAGATCAAGCCGGACGGCCGGTGCATTGTCCAGAGCATTTGCTCCACACGCCCGGTCATGGGAATCAGCCGATGCTCACCTTCGGCGGTTTTCGAATGCGTGACCGAGATGAGCTTGCGGTCGAAATCGACGTCCTCCCAAAGTTGGTTCAGGAGTTCGCCCCGCCGCATTCCGGTATCGACCGCCGCAATGGCAATCGGGCGCAGGTGATCGGAGCAACCTGCAAGCAGTTTCGCTTCCTCGGCCACCGGCATCACCGGACGCCGGGCAGGGCGCTCACGCGCCATCCGGACGCGGGCAATGGGATTCGTTGGGATGAAGCCTTCGTCCGCCGCCCAAAAGAGCAGGTGGCGGATGACTTCGACATCCCGGTTGATCGTGGTATCGGAGAGCGGCTTTGCGTTCGCACCGGCCCGCCGCCGATGTTCGGTGTGGCGCGCCTTGCGGTAGCGCACGATGTCGTTCTTCGTAATCGACCCGATGGGCGTCTCGGCAAAGAACGGCAGAAACTGTTTTGCGCGCTCCCGGTGGTGTGGTTTCACGTCGCCTTCGGCAAGAAAACGTGCGTAGAGTTCGGCGAAGGGCATCTCGGGCTGCAATTGCGGAAGTTCGTAGCGCTTCGCGATCAGTTCGTCGCGGAAACGTTCTTCGAGCTGCTCCGCACGCCGCCGGTTCGGGGTCTCCAGCGAGCGCATCGTGCGCACACCGTCGATCCAGATCGCCGACCAGTACACATTGCCTCGCTTGTAGAGACTCATGCCTATCCTCCTTTCTGTTGTTGTCGCCTGAGAATCCAAGCAACGATCTGGTTGCGGAAAAAGATCAGTTTGCCGTGCGGTCCGGATCGCAAATGTGGCAGACCACAGGGCAGGTACTGCTGCCGGACGGTCCAGGGGGAGACGCCGAGCATCGCAGCCACCTGCCGGATCGAAAGCGGCGCGCCCAGGGCGTCGTCCGCCGAGCGTTCCGTGTCCGTGAACAGGTGCGGTTTCCGCTGCGGGCAGCTCTGGCCGGGTCCGTCACGCGGAAAGCACAAGGAATCCATAGGCTTCGCGCCGACGACAAAACCCGATATGCGTCCTTCTCCTGTAGGCCAGTCAGTCCTCATCGCCGTGCCTCCTTGATTTCAAAAACGACCAGATCGCTTCCCGGAACCAGTCGGGCAGCTTCGCCCACAGGAGCCAGAGGCCGCCGAGCAGTAAAGCGAACGCCAAGCATGTCTGCCGGATTTGCGGAATGTTGATGAGCGCGATGACAAGCGAGAGTGTGGCGTACACGAGCAGGATGCCAAGTCCCATCCTCACGAGGATGCCCACAAGCCGCAGGCTCGTCGGGACCGGCGGCTGCGGCGTCGAGAGGTCCCGACTGCCACACTTCGAGCAGACCTCCGCGCCGCGCGGGTTCACGTGCTGGCGCGGACAGAGCTTCACATCGTAGGTCCGGCCGCAGGTGCCGCAGTAAAGCGGTTCGCCCGCTGTCATCTTTCCGCAGTGGTAGCAGTAGCGCATGATGGTTCCTTGAAAAGTGGTTGATGGGTGTCGCCCGTCGGCCGCAGCCAAACCGGAGCGAAGAATCGCTCGCCGCGTATAGCGTCAAGCGTGGCGAACCAGAAAATCTTCGGAGTGATCGCGGCGACCGTTTTCCGGATCGAGTGCAGCCGGCGTTCGGAGTTCGCCAGCACGAGCACACGGAACCGGTCGTGGCCGAACCGCAGGGCGTAGGCTCCGGAGACCGCGAGTTGAAGATAGTGCTTGACCTTCTCCCGCCAGACGCCCTGCGTTTCGTTCCCGAGATCCATCTCGACGAACGAAGCGTCGATCCCAGCCGGGGTGGCAAACTCGACGTAACCATCCGGAATGAGACTGAGCCCAGAAGCGACCGGCTCGTCGAACGCGATCCATTGGATGAACCGGACGTGTGGGAACGGAATCGGTCCGAACTTGGCGGCGCAATACACGACCCCGAGTGCAAGCTGGTGCTCGACGTAAAAGTCGGCGACGAGCGTCTCGTTCTTGCGGCGGCGCGGCCCCCGGCATGGCACTTCGGCCACCTGCGCACCTTTGGGTGAAAGTGCGTAGAGCGCCTTCCGTCCGCCGCACGTGCCGAGGAAAAACCTCCGCAGCAATCCCGCCTCGGTGAGCGCCCGCAGGCGCGTGTTCACCCGCGTCGTCGATCCGAACCCGGCGGCAACCTTTGCAGTCTCGCGGTCCGCGACGCGCAGCACGCCGAGTTCTTCGAGCAGGTGCAGATCGCGCGGTTGGATCAGGAGGCCACGTTTTCGGTTTCGGTTAGTCCCAGTCATGGAGTGCATCCTTTGTGGTTGTTGTGAAGGCCGCGTGTCGCCCGGCGATCTCGCGTTCGACTTCGGCGCGAGGCCGCGCGTGGCGCGCACGGGAGCGGTTCAGGAGGTCGGTGTAACTGGTTGTCGCGTCCGTAACCGTCGGCGCGACGCCCTCGACCCAGTGCTCCGCGCCGCTCTTCAGAATGAAGTGCCGCTGCGGCAGGTTCTTGAGCCGTTCGGCGAGTGACTTGCCGCCGTCGAGGAGCTGCGCGACGGCGGCCGCATCGGCACCTGACAATTGAAAGAACATGTGCGTACCGACCGAAAGGATTGCCGCACGCGTCGCCGCCGGGTACTGGTCGAGAAACTGGTTGGCCGTAACGATCCCGACCCCGAACTTGCGCGCTTCCGAAAGCACTGTTTCCACGTCTTCTGAATGTGCGATCAGGTTCTGAATCTCGTCGCAATAGACAGTGAAAAGCGATTTGCTCGTGCGGGCAAAGAGCGCGTTCTTGATGACGGTAAAGAAGAGGCTCGCCAAGGTAAGCGCGTGCTCGCCGAGCCGTCCCTTTTCGAGGTGCGCAATCACCCAGTCGCCGCGATCCATCGATTCCCGCAGCGAGAAGGTGGAGCGTGCTTGGCCCACGATGTGGCGGAAGCGTGGATCGGCGGTAAACGCCGAGGTCTTGTTCAGGATCGGCTCCCGCATCGTGGCCTTCATCGGCTCGCTCGCTACGCCGTACCGGCCCTCGAAGTACTGCCAGACTTCGGCGTTGCGGAGTTCCTTGAGGCACTGCGCACGGAATCCAGCATGGGTGAGAAAGGGCGAAAGTTCCAGCAGTGTCATTCCGTTCACCGAAAGCACATAGAGCGCGTTGCGCAGCAACTCGTCCGTACGCGCGCCGAAGGTATCGAGCTGCCAGCGATGCTTCAGCACTTCGGCAAACTCCGCGACGCGGACGAAGTCCGGCTCCGCGTCTTCAAGCGGGTTCAGCCCCACCGACATCTCTTGATCGGCAGGCGAAATGACAAGAAGTCGGTCGCTCAAGTGCGTCTGCTGTCGCCACTCCTCGCGGGCAATCGCGCGGAGCAGGAACGGCGTTGCGTCGCCGTGCAAGTCGAAAAAGAAGAATCCGCGCCCTGCCTTGATGTCCTCCTGGCACAGATGCCGCAGGAGCGAACTCTTGCCGGTCCCGGTCTTGCCGAGAAGCGCCACATGCGTCGTGCGCCGCGTGTGGCCGAGCGTCACCGGCTGCCGGGTCGTCTCCTCGTCGGCCACCCGAAAACCCACGGTCGTCGCACTGCCGCTTTCCGGCCGTGTTGCGCGCCGCTCGTTGAAGCGGTTCCATGCGGAGGTTGCGAGTTTTTCGAAGAAGTGTGTCATTACGAGAGGAATTGTGGGGGAGGGCGTGAGAATATCGGTGACAGATCGGGGCGAAGTCTTCCCTAATGCCAAGATATGACACCAGTTGTCGACCTTTATTTTTTGTTGGGATGAGTGGCCTAGAAATTCGTGATGAGGACTTCGCGGAAGCGTCGGCCCGCCGTCCGCTGCGCGGTATATGCCAGTTCGACCTCGCGCAGTTTGAATTGCTTGAAGATCGCGCGCACCTCAGGAACGTCGTTCAGTGAAAGTACGAACTTGCCCTTGAGCTTCGCGAGCCTTCCAGCCATTGTGCGGAAATCGTCCGGGTCCAGGTTGTAGCGGTACAATTTGCGGCCGTAGTACGGCGGATCGAGATAAAAGAGCGTTGTCGGCCGGTCGTATCGCTGGAGGATCTCTTCATACGGTCGGCATTCAAGTTGAACCCGCGCCAATCGCTTATGCGTTTCCTCGATGAGCGCAGGAATGCGCTCTAAATTAAAGCCTGGAGGCTGGGTGACACTGCAACCGAAGTTGCGACGGCGGACGAGCCCCGCGTAGCAGTTCTTGAGCAAATACAGATGGCGAGCAGCTCGTTGGATGTCGGTCAGGGTCGCCGGGTCAGTGGCTTGCAAGAGCTCGAACCATTTCCGGCTCACGTGCATATAACGGAGATAGCGGGTGAGTTCCTCATAGTGCGTTTGGCAGACGCGGAAGAAGTTCACCATTTCGCCGTCGAGGTCGTTCAGCACTTCCACTTTCGACGGCTCCTTATGAAAGAACACCTGCGCGCCCCCGGCAAAGGGTTCAACGTAGGTCGTGTGTTCGGGAAAAATGGCTATGATCTGTTTGGCAATGGGACGCTTGCCGCCGATATATGCCAGCGGTCCGATCATGGATATGGATGAATGTTTTCTGGTTTCTCATCGCTCCGATTCGACCTTTCCGCATCGAAGCGTTGTCACATCTTACGCGGCGGTAGAAGGAATGGTAGGCAAAGAGAGTTGCTTTTGATGCCGTGGCATCATTCGAACAATATTCAGAATGCGAGAAACGAAAATAAAAAAGGAGGGCCGTTCGTCCCTCCCGAGCACGGAGTATGTTCTACGATCCTGCGAAAGGATCGACACCAGCCGTCTTCGCTCCTCGGCGGCTAGCATCCGTCGAACGACCCGGGCTCATGATACAGGCAAAATGCCGAGAAAACAGGCTGAGATTGTTGCACATGACGATAGATGCTTTACACGAAATGTGGCATCCGTGCAGGTTCCCTTGTCTATTCACAAAAACAGGCTTCAAGGATACTTGCAGGATCATGCCGAAAAATAATAGTGAGCAACATCATCCGCCGGAGACAGACGTGGAGTATCTGAAAGGTTGTCCTCTGTGCGAACACAGCGACCCTGAACTGGAGCGCGAACTCCAGACCTTCGCGCAGTTGCTTTTTGATCTCTATTTGGAAAAGCATAGTAAAAAGAAACCTGACTCGGAAACGGACGTTGACAAAGGTCCTCGCCCGCCTACGCTGAAATAAAGGTCGAAACATAACAATCAAATCCCGATCATGAATATAGTCATCTACTGCCGCGTCTCCTCAAAGGAGCAGGTAGAAGGTACAAGTCTTGAGTCGCAGGAACGTGCGTGCAGGGAATATGCGGCGCGCAATCACTTGAACGTCGCCCATGTTTTTGTTGAGTGCGGCGAATCGGCGAAATACGCCGATCGGACCAAGCTTCTCGAAATGATGGCGTACTGCAGCAAGCGGGAGCACCACATCGAGCAGTTGCTTGTCTGGAAGGTGGACCGCCTCGCACGCAATGTCGGCGACCACTTCAACATCAAAGCCGGTCTCTTGAAATACGGCGTACGCGTCGTCTCCGTTACCGAACCCATTGATGCCAAACCGGAAGGGCGCTTACTGGAAACGATCCTGGCAGGTTTTGCGCAGTTCGATAACGATGTTCGCGCCACCCGGACCGTGCAAGGGATGCGCAGCAAAATTCGGGAAGGAATCTTCCCGTGGCGGCCGCCGCTCGGCTACAAAAGCGTCACGCGCGCAGACAGCAAGAAAACCGATCCGGATCAACCCGATCAGCCCACGTTCAACATTTTGCAACAAGGCTGGATCGAATTCTCCACCGGTGCTTACACCAAAGCACAGATCTTACGTCTGTTGACGAGGCGCGGACTTTGCACACGCTCCGGTGTGCCACTTGCAAAACAGTCGATCGATCACATTTTCTGCGATTCGTTCTACGCCGGAATTATCTGCGATCCGTGGAATGGCGAAGAACACGTCGGGCGGCATGTGCCGATGGTCAGCCGAGAAACTTTCCGCGCCGTGCAGCGGATCATTTCTGGACGCAACCACTCCGTGCCACACCTCGCGCTGCGGCCAGAATTCCCGCTACGGGGCTTCGTGCACTGCGGAAACTGTGAATCCGTCCTTACGGGCTCGTTCTCGCGTGGCCGGTCAAAGTTCTATCCGTACTACCACTGTTATTCCCACAACTGCGATAACCAAGGAAATTATCCGCTGGCCGACGTACACCGCGAATTTGCTCAGTTTCTTGATGAGGTAAGCCCCAACCGCCATTCGCTCGGTCATCTCAAAGATGCTGTCTGTAAAATCTATGCCTCTTGGGCAGGTACGCGTGATCTCGTTCAAGAAAAACGTGGGAAAGAAACGATGCATCTCCAGGAGCAACTTCAGCGGCTTGTCCAGATGAGAATGAACGATCTCATTACCGACGATGAATTCCGCGCTCAGCGAATTGCACTGGCCAAACAGCTTGAAAGACTTGAAGGCTGCGCCTCAACAGAAGAGCCTGAACTGGATTCCGTCCTTGCCTGTCTCGACGTTATCAATGCGCCGCTCATGCACTTGGCGGACACTTGGCAGGCTGTTCCGATCAAAATTCAGCGGCGGTTCCAACAATGCCTCATTCCGTCCGGATATGTATTCGGAAGAATTGGAACCGCCCAGAAAGGCCGTCTTCTTTCATTTCTTGAGTCTCCACGAACCGAGGAGACAAACGTGGGGTCCCTCGAAGGTCTCATCTGGAACCAGTTGGCAGAAGAGGTCATGACTCTGGCCATGATTTTCAGAGAATCATCCATACGGTAGAGAGAGCTGCAATGGTAGTGAAATTGCCAGCCCTCGCGTCGGCCTCTCCGGCATGACGGACGCAATATTGGCGTCTATACGTCATCGAGAGGCCGGCGCGAAAGGGCAATCCTGTTCGCGGATACTTCATTCGGGAACTCGGATTGATACGCCCGCGTGCTCCCAATAGCAGACACCCACCGCAATCGCATCGAACATAGGCATGATGGAATGCTCACTTTCCCATACCTTCCGTCTTTGCGGCAGTTTGTACGCAACCTCGGGAAACATGTGAGCAAGCGCCGCGGCAACGTCATCCTTTGACTTTGCGTCAAAACTGCGGAATGCTTTTCGCATATCGGGCTGCTTCGTGGCATGGAATCTCACAGATTGCCGAGCTGCTTCGCGACGGAGCAGCCTGGAAAGCAACCGGATGCCAGCCACGTTTCGGACCTGCTGCAGTTCCGATTGCTCGATCACGATCGCCGACGGCGCATAAAGTTCAAGAAGCGACGATATTCGTTTAGCGGTTGTCGCAACCTGCTTGCCACCATTCCGCCGGTAGAACACCATGCCCCAGTCCAGCAGTTTGTTGGAGCCATCAAGAACGGCATATCCGAGGCGTTGCGAGCGAATGGCGATTGCAAGGATTCTGCCATTACTTAAGATTGCTCGCATGGGAGAATGAAGACATTGATTCTGATTGCCGCCGTTCCTGCATCCAGGTGAGCTTCCGGGCGATCATTGCGGCGTCGCGGCCTTTAGCGCTGCACTGTTGGAGACCATGTTCCATCTCCGCCAAGCGCGCTTCAACTTTCTGTTCCGCTGCTTCGTAAGCTGTAGAAAACAATTCCGACACCGGAACGCGATAAAGCGCTTCATAACAGAGGGCGATCTGAAGCGGCGGCACGCAGCGGAGCCGTTCGTGCCGAGAAACGGTTCCTTCGTCCGGATAGCCGAGCAATTGCGCCAAGTCTATCTGACTGAGGCCGGACCGCTTCCGGCAGGAACGAAGATAATTCGCGGGTTGAGATGAATTCATATGTAAAGTGTTTTTGTGGTCCGACGTTTGCGTAGTGTAGCAGGACGCTGCCCGTAGAGTAGGGTCACAAAATTGCGTTCCATGCAAGATACGCAGATTTTTTATAAAACAAATGGAAGAATCACCCGATATGCGGGTGTATGCACGGTACATCAGAAAGGAGAGGCTCGACCCCACGGTATGGCCTTGCGCATCATTATCTATGAATAATAACGCATAGGTTTTCTTATGCACCCGCTCCCCAGTATCCTGAGTGAATCGAAATACTACGAGTAACCTTTCCTGCTTCGGGTACTCGGTAGCGAAACAAAGTACGAAATCGCCGCCATCGTTGCCCGGATATTTCCCGAGCTTCTCTGAAAATTGCCGCTAAAGCGAAAGGTATGGGAATCGGAACGCTATGGCATAGTTGTCTTCGATGCAATTGCGGTAGGCTTTGGGTACTTGCAGCGCAAAGGTACACATCCTCCAACGCCAGAATGAGCATGGCGAAAACGGAAAGCGAGTACGAGCTCTTTCGCCGGCCTCTCGGGTGACGTATAGACCGATATTTGCGTCCGTCACATCAATAGAGAGGCCGACGAAAGAGCTTGGCATCATCGCCTTTAATCAGTGGGATGATCTCGTAAAAAACGTATCTCTTCATCAACCCGCTTGCACCTGCAATCTGAGTTGTGCGTCCAGACACGGAGAGCGAGAGACTTCTCCATGCAAAGAAACTTGCTGCTGGATAGCACACTACAAATACCCACTTGCTGACATACTCCGATTTGTTATAGTTTATAGATGAATAGAAGACCTATTATACTCATAATTGCATTACTGATGGTTGTTGGTATTCTAATCGTAGCTGGCATCGCGTGGGTTCACTATTACTACATCCCACACACGGCAATTACGCCAATAGTTCTATCTACCGCTCAAAATGCTGTCGTGCGATCGACAAAGACGGTTGAGGCAATGCAGACAATTCAGTATCTCATTCAACAGGTTGGCACTTCCTCTCTTGACGCAATGCCGGTATCGCGAACTTTCCTCCCTGTTTTTGCAACCGATACTTCCGAGTTCTCATATTTTGGATTTACATTTACAGCACCATGGAAGGACATAACTGCAATAAAGGAAGCAGGTACACCAGTGGCCGTAGTCACCATTGCCTTTACCAACGGTAGGCGTATTAGTTTCGAAAAAGCGCCCGCTGCCGATGTCAGTGACATGAAGACGATTTCCCATCTGAGTGGCCAGCCGCCAACAGAATATGGCTTTGAAAATGCCGTCCTTAATGCAACTCCCGATCAAGTGACTAGCTCGACACCAGATAACCTAGCTAACCTTATTGCCATCTTATTAACGCTAAAATCTACGATATTCGTTATCGGTGGCCCAATTTACAGCTTTGATACAGGCGTGGTTAAAGGGTTCCAATATGGAGATGCTACTTCTACAAAATCGACAACGCGTATTGATTTGTTTGATAAAAACGACGACAAATATGTCGCGATAATCACGGGGACACAAGGCGAGATAGATTACATTCTGGCATCAATAAAGGAAAAGTGATTCGTTCTTATTCGGTAGGCTTCCACACGTCACTCCGCAAAGTTAAACTAGAATGCATACCCCTGCGATACTAGAGTGTAGTTACGAAGCGGCATCGCAAGGAGCATCACGGCTTCGTTATTCGGGTCCGATTACTGTCACAGTCTTGCTTCCAGAGTTAACAACATAGACCTTGTTGGTCACTGGATTAACTGCTATTGCGCTAGGTTTATTGCCGACTGTGACCGATGATGTGGTCTTGGTAGCCTCATCGAACACTATTACAGTGTTGTTCCCGATATTGTTGTACGAGTTGGTGCTGTTGGCGAAGTAGACCTTGTTGGCTACTAAGTTAATTGCAACAGCACTGAGAGCGGAGCCTGATATATTCGAGTATGATGAGCTGTTGTTGGAGCCATCAATTACAGTGTAGCCGCCAGAGCAGTAGGTCGAGCAACCATCAGTGCTTGCAATATAAAACATGTTGGAAATCGGGTTAACTACGATTGCAACTTGGTCATGACCTCCTGTGACGGTGCTGGTAGTGTAATCGGCATCGTTGATTATCGTCACGTCGCCGCTCCAGTTGTTAGCCACATATATTTCGTTCGTTAGTGGATTTACAGCAAGCGCAATAGGGTTCTTCCCTGCGGTGATTGTAGTCTTGCCCAATGTTGCCCCATCGATGATTGACACATTGCCATAGCTCCCGCCTTGAGCGTCATAAATGGTATAGATCTGGTTCGTGACCGGATTGACGTAGACCGACGGGTAATTAGCGCTGCCTGAGATAGCACCGCTAATGATTGAGTAGCTATGGTCCGATCCATTGATGACTATCGTGTCCGCCCAGTAGTCAACTGCGTAAATCATGTTGGTCAACTGGTTCACTGCGATCCCCCAGAGTCCATCAAGCTGGCTGTCCGGCGTCGCCTTGAAAGATAAGGAAATGGAGGTTGTGCTGTTTGTTGCACCGTCGATAACTGTTACCTCGTCGCCATCCGCCACATAGATTTTATTGGTAACGGCATTGACTGCTATCGCCTGGGGGCCATATCCGACAGAGATCGTTGTGGTACTGTTGTCTGTCCCGTCAATCACTGTTACACTTTTGTCACTGCTATTTGCAACGTAAATCTTGTTTGTCTGGGCATTCACCGCTATGGCAACTGGATAGCTACCAACAGGCACAGTAGCCGTGCTCGGGCCTGTTGTTACCCAAAAAGTTGTTCCAGCCGACACGGTGCCGACATCAGCCGGATTCGTGACGACTACAAGATAGCTTCCCGATACGACAAGATCGCTAGACGTAAGATGAATTGTGATCTGGCTGGTGCTTATGTAAGTCGATGTATGGGCTACGCCATTGAACGTAACGGTAGAAGACGGAAGGAAGTTCGTGCCGTTGATTGTGAGTGTCTGCGAAGCCGCACCCGCCACCAGCGAGGACGGAACTAGGGTATATATTGCAGGAGCGAGGGAGCTTGAAGGCTCTGTTTGGGAAGTGCCCGTCGCCAGAAGTATGTTGTGAGAGCCGTTGGGAAGAGCAGTTGTCTGGCCAGAAGCGACATTCCCAAGGATTAGCATCTGGCGACCCGAAGAGGAAGTGAAACTATCCGCAAAGTAGTCGATTACAGCGTTTATATCTTTCGTCAAAGCCCATTGCTCTAGAGGTGTAAGATCGGGCTGGTTTGAGATTAAATCTCCTGTTCCTGTCTCCGCCAACCCCGTATATTCCGAAATTCCTACGTTAGCGGCGGTCTTTGCTGTGGCTACAAGAAGTCCGGCAGACGGGCTTGCCGCATAATATGGCCAAATTACGGCACGGCATGTTGTATCATCGGCCAAATCGGGTGAACACGAGGATTCATAGTCTGGGTTTTGTGCTAGCCAAGCCATGATTCCGACGACCGCAGGGTCGTTGGGGTTGAAGGAGGATCCAAGGAATGCTGACTTCTCGGACAAAAGGCTGGTGCTTGTCTGGAGAAAGTCACCGAGGCCAATGGCGGAGGCGATAGAAGTCCAGAAGGTACTCGATACAGTGCTAAAAGGCGTCACCGCTGGGCGTTCACCGCTCATGTATATATGGCCTGCTTGTGAATTTTTTGTGTCGTATGAACTAAGCTGTTGAATGTTCCCCATCACCGAGACCATTGCAGAGATATAGGAAGTTAAGGCCGTCTGATTTATGGTTGTAGATGGAGTGGGCAGCATTGATTGATAGGACGAAGTCCCGTTGATGATACGAGTCATGCTGTCTTCGATGTTTTGCGCATATGAAAATGAATCTGTAGCGCTTACAGTGGGAACCGAGGCCGTGGTGTCTACTTCCGTCGAATATATTGCCCCTGTGCTAAGCGATTTATAAAACACAGCGTAGTAGTGCGTTGTAGGAGAAGCATCATTAACGGAGAATCGGAGGGTATATATTTTATCCCCAGCCGTTGCATCTCCATTAAGCCCCGCGTCGTTCAGGAGACCTTTCGAATTGATATGGACGCCACTCTTATCAGTCTCATACGCGGTGACAGAAGTCGTGTCGAGATCGGAATCAGGAATCCAGATTGAAATTGTCATGCTCGTGGAAATGGCGCTCGCGTACAGAGGAGGAGAGGCAATCAGAGCCCCATGCTGCAAAGGATTGGACGATGTAACCGCAATTGAAGCTGAACTGGACTTGCTCGAATCCTGGGTTGACGTGGCCGTGACCGTCGCCGTACCGGTCGCAGCTGGCGTGAAGACGCCTGAACTGCTCACGCTGCCGATGCTCGATGGGCTGACGGACCAGTTCACAGACTGGCTGTAGTTCCCTGTACCCAACACAGTAGAGGCACAAGTGGAGGTCTGAGTCGTCAGAATTGATGTCGGGGAACAGCCTACTGACACCGAAGTGATCGTCGACGGCACGGCCACAGTAATCGCCGTCGAGCCGGATTTGGTCGAGTCCTGTGTCGAGGTGGCTGTGACAATAGCGGTTCCCGCAGCGGTTGGCGTGAAAACGCCAGCAGCACTCACGCTACCTATGGTGGAAGGGCTTACGGACCAACTGACTAAACTGCTAAAACTCCCTGTCCCCGTCACGGTCGGCGCGCAGGTAGACGTTTGGTTCGTCTGGATGGAGGCGGGAGAGCAGGCCACGGTAACCGAAGTGATCGTCGAAAGCACGGTTACTGTTATTGTCGCCGAGCCGGACTTGGTGGAGTCTTCGGTTGAGGTCGCGGTGATGGTCGCTGTACCAGCACCAGTTGGCGTGAAGACGCCGGAAACGCTGACCGTCCCTATACTCGTAGGGCTAACAGACCATGTGACCGCAGAGCTGTAGCTTCCGGTTCCGGTCACGGTTGCGGAGCAGGTAGAGGTCTGGCTCGTGGAGATCGAGGCCGGAGAACAGCTTGCGGTGACGGAGGTTACCGTCGGATTGGACGGTAGATTACTGCTGCCGGAGCCTCCTCCACAGCCAGCAGCGAGCGTCAACACGCTAGCCGCCACTACCGGGACAATGATTCCCTTCATATTCCGTAAAGCCGATTTCAACGACTTTATCTCGTGCATTCCACCACCCCGCGATGTGTTTCTGCCACCCAATTGCCGAGTTGATCGCAGACAGTCTGCTCTTAGAGCTTCAAAGAATCAGGGCTGTTGAAAGTGATCAATTTCTCAAACCTCCAGCCGTCGTCGTAGAGTTTGAACAGTATTTTCCCTTTGAGTAACGGCTGCTTGATAGCATCCTGGAGAACCTGAGGAAACGAGGAAAGATCATACTGCCACGTTACATCCACAACCTTTTCGCTAGGCGTTGCCCCTTCGGTAATGCCTGTCACTTCCACGACGGTCCACTTAATAGGATTTTTTAGCACCATTAAGACGCCGGGATGTTGCCAGTCAATATCGATTCCGACGTACTCTTTGCACTGTATAAAATTGCCTGACATCAGACGCATATCGCCAGGATCGGGCAAACACCACCGCCCTCCATACACGAACTGTGCAGGGTGATTGGTGAGGTCGGCAAATGAGAACGGCCCTTGGGGCGGGGCATACACCAAAGTAAACACTTGCTCCAGGGTGTCTTTGGGAAGTTTTTCCAACCGCTGCATCTGGGAGGTGCTGAAAGTTAGGACAGTGGTTTGGTCGTCCGCAGCCGCAATTTTGTCGAACGCTCTTTTTGCTTGCGCTCTGGTCAAATCAGAGGCAGCATGGCAACTCATCGAAAGCAGGCAGGCTAGGCTGGCTACTGCGAAGATAGGCGTAACTTTCATGGTGTTTTCCTCCTCTTAACAGCTTTCGAATCCAAAATCATAATCCGCGCCAATTACCCGTTAGCGCTGCCGCCGCAGCGTGGACATTCAATGTCTCCTCGCCCATGGCAGCGCGGACACTTTGCCGCTATCACTAACGCCTCGATCTCGACGCCACTCCATTACATCGGGCGCAGGTAACGGTTCTGCTGCCATTGCAGCATGGCATTTGCTGGCCATATACCCTCCATACGAAGAGTTGGCGAACGACAGTTCTGTTCTCAAGGTCCTACTTCGAAGCGCAGGAGGCTGTTTGTCCAACTCGTAACAAACAGGACTTGGGGACTGGTCGGAGCAATCACCATTCCCCCGCCATTCGAAAGCAAGCCAGACGACTCTAACCCTCCTGGATCAAGTTGGGTCTGACCCAAACCACTCGTCAGCAGGGGATACCATGTCACGCCGGCATCCGGCGACCAGGCTCCAATATCCGGCCCGGAACTAGGCATTCCTAACGCAAAGACGCTATACGCGGTACTTGGATCGGCCAACAGGGTACCTATTGTATTGACGGCCGACCAGGTTTTCCCAAAATCTGTGGACCTGACCCCGCCGTTCGGTCCCGTCGCGTAGACAATAGCTGGAGTCGCTTTTGCATCGACCGAGAACGGACAAGTAACTTGCGAGGCAGTTTCAACCCATGTATTTCCTTCATCGGTCGATATTGCCGTACCGGCTCCGTCGGCAATCAGTAACATCTGCGGGTTTTGAGGGTTCACCGCAAAACAGCCGCCAACATCCGTAGAGCTCAAGCCTGCGTTGGCTGCCGTGTATGTAGATCCTCCATCGGAGGAGCGCACTAAGCCCATTCCTCCAGATTCTGTCGCGACGAAAATGAGCCCTTTTTGCTTTGGATGAAACGTGATCCCGGTGATAACAGTATATTTGGTGACCGGGGGCAAGGAAGAACCGACATTTACCCAAGTATTCCCTCCATCGTGGCTCTCGATCAGACCTTCATTCCAAGCGGCTACCAGGATGTGATTGGAGTCAAAGGGATCAACCGATATGACATAAGCACCGTCGTGCCGAAGGTTGCTCCAACTAAGCCCGGTGTCCGTGCTCTTGAAGATTCCTCCGCCATTGAGAGCGCCGAAATAGACGGTCGTTGGAACTTGTGGATCGACTGCCACAGCGTCTCCATTCCATGCGGATAAGCCCGAATTCGCGGAGGACCAGGATTGAGCGCCATCCTGCGTTCGATACAGACCCGCTCCTTCGATCGACAAGAGAAACGTGTTCGGGTTGGATGCGACAGGAACCATGACTCCTGTTGGACCAGAAACAACCGTTGGGCCGCCGCCACATGTATTGCCGTTTGTCGGGGTTCCACTATCGCTTGCGGCGAAGGTAAGTCCCCCGTCGGTGGACTTATAAACGGCATGGCAAGCAAGTCCGGTATGGTAGATGATGCTGGAGTTACTGGAGTCGGGAACGATTCGTTGAGCATCCAAGCCCGTGGCTAGCGGCGTCCAGGAACTGCCGCCGTTTGTACTCCTATACAAGTCTCGCGTTGTCAATCCTTCGGCACCAGCGAGAATGAAGATAGTCGATGGAGCCGCCGCATCCACCGCAACATCCCGAATTGAGACATCCGTGCTGGCAATGCCATTTGCACTGGCGGACCATGTCGTTCCACCGTCTTTTGAGATATAGAACCCGTGATCGGTTCCATAGTAGACCGTGCTTGAGTTCGTTGGATCGACAAGGATGGCGTTATGCATAATTGCGGCGTCAGACCCTGCCGTGGTAACAGGAGAAGACGGCAAAAGGTTCCACGTTTTTCCACTATCCGTGGATTTGAAGACTCCTTGGCCAGGCGCGCTCAGATAGATTGTGGCGAAGTTCTGAGGATCGACGGCCATACCACGATATCCGTCTCCCGTAGAGGTTAGTTGTGAAGATGTCCATGTAGCGCCTCCATCAATCGATGCATAGATGTATGGCCCCTCGCTATCGGCGGCATAGAACGTCTGGCCCCCGTTCACCACAACCAGGTCTCCAATCGGAGAGGCATCCATGAATGAGTTCGTGACCATTGCTGTCCATGTTCTGCCAGCATCAACACTCTTCCAAAGGCCACTTGCGCCCGCATTCCAACCATCGGCATAGATCGTGCCAGACGAACTTGGATCCGCGGCAAGCACGGTGATAAGGCTTGCGCCGGGCGGGCCGGTACGTTGCCACGAACCGGACGGAGGTGTGCGTGTGACAACCAGCGCCGCGGTTCCTGATTTGGTCGTGTCCTCGGACGAGGTGGCCGTTACCGTGACTGGGCCGGTGACGGAGGAGGGAGCCACATACGTTCCTGTGTCCTTTGCCGCGGAGGATACCGTGCCCAGGCCCGCCGCCCAGATCACCGTCGGGTCAAAGTTGCCCGTTCCTTGAACGGTCGCCGTGCAGGTGCTGGTCTGGCCCTCCGGCACAGTAGTGGGACTACATGAGACACTCACGGAAGCGATGGTGGGCGGTGGGGTGACCGTGACAGTCGCTGTTCCGGACTTGGTCGCGTCCTGGGTCGAAGTCGCCGTAATGGTTGCTGCTCCGGCACCGCTGGGCGTAAAAACACCGGCACTGCTCACAGTGCCGATGCTCGTAGGGCTAACAGACCATGTGACCGCAGAGCTGTAGCTCCCGGTTCCGGTCACGGTTGCGGAGCAGGTAGAGGTCTGGCTTGTGGAGATCGAGGCAGGGGAACAGCTTGCGGTGACAGAGATCACCGTTGGGTTAGACGACGTACTTCCCCCTCCTCCGCCGGAGCCGCCGCCGCAGCCAGCAACAATTGTTAATGCGCCCGCCGTCACTAGAAAGGCAACAAGCTTTTTCGTTTTCCTCAGCCTCAATCCCAATCGCACACTCTCGCGCATTCGATAGCCCCGCTCGTGCTTTTTCCACATGGTTGCGAGCCGGACAGCGCTTAACGCTTTGGTCTGGGGTTCGCTGTCCGGCCCGGACTCGATGAACACATATCCCCATTGCTCAGTGGACCGGAAGGAACTACTATTTTCAATAGGCAATAGATGACAGTAGTTGGTTCTAAGTGACATGGGCAGACTGTCAGGCCCGAACCCCCTCCCCACAGGTTGAGAACTCAGGCAGGAAAGGCAATGCCAGAGGACACGAGCACCGGCGAGAGAATCGACTCATGGAAGAACATTGCCGCCTATCTGGGGCGGGATGCCCGCACGGTCATTCGCTGGGAAAAAGAGAAAGGCCTCCCCATCCGCCGCATTTCCGGCGGGCAGCGGCATTGTGTTTTCGCCTACCGGCGCGAACTGGACGCATGGCTGGCGGGGCAGGACCATCCGAACGGCGTAAACCTGCCCCTGACCAACGGCAACGGATCGCTGGCCGCTTTAGCCGTTCCTGCCCCGCCGGTGATGGTGAGGATTTCTCCGGCGAGCCCTCTGCCGCACACCGCGTTCCGCTGGAAACCGACCATCTATTCGGCCACCGGATTCCTGGCCGCCCTGCTCCTGATGGCCGCTGCCTATCGATTTGAGGATCGTCAATTCTCGCTTCATGCGCCGCAAATCACAGGACAGCAGCAACTTACAGAAAATGGCGAGGAAAAGCAGGGCTTGCTGACCGACGGCAGGAACCTGTATTTCGGACAGGAACAGAACGGCTGGTTCGCACTGGCAAAGATGCCCGTGGGCCGGGGGGCGACGAATATCTTGTGGGCCCCTTTGGCAAATGTTCTACCGGTGGATCTGTCTCCGGATGGCAGCCATTTGCTGGCCTTTACGTATCGCGGTCAAGAAGAGACAGAAAAAGAACGTGAAATGTGGATTGTTCCCCTTGCCGGTGGAGAGCCCCGCAGGTTAACGAACATCAAGGTCCACTCAGCCGCGTGGGCACCAGACGGAAAGAGCATCGCGTTCGCGGTTGGAAATAGAATCGATCTCATATCCGTCGATGGAACCGCCCTGCGGGAGATCGGCTCGTTTGGCGCGATCCCTGACGCATTGCACTGGTCGGAGGACGGGCAGCATCTGCGTTTCCTCCTTCAGGATACGGCTACGCAAAAGCTCTCCTGTTGGGAGTTTATTTCCTCGGATGGAATGAGAACTACTACACTCCGTTCAATGCCTTCCCCGATGGAATCGTACTGGGCGTGGACGCGCGCACCTGGGAAGGATTCAAGTTTTGTTTTAGGAGGCGGACTCTATCCTGGTGACACTTCGCTCTGGCTTATCCATTACGGGAAGAGTTGGTGGGAGCCTCAAATCCAGACATCTAAAATACCCCTGCCCCATACAGGTGCCTCTGACATAGCATTCGACCGGAAGACTCACCGGCTGTTGGTTCTGGCGGAGCAGCCTTTCAGAAACACCTTCCTGCGATTCGACACGCGCACCCAGGGCTTTCGACAAATCCTTCCTGGTGTATCGGGGACAGATTTGGATTATTCACGAGATGGGCAGTGGATCGTGTATGCCACGCCAAGACTCGATTCAATATGGGTCAGCCGGACAGACGGAAGGGACGCTCGGCAGATTGTGCTTCCTCCGAGTCTCATCGAGTTGCCAAGATGGTCACCGGACGGGAAGCAGATCGCCTTCATGTCAAAAGTTCCTGACCGTCCCTGGCGCATCTACATCACGCGGCTTGATACAGGCGCAACGCGGGAAGCCTCCGAAGGTGACGACAATCAGGGAGCACCGACATGGTCGCCGGACGAACGGTTTCTGGTCTACGGCAATGTCAAATGTCAACTCACGCACACGTGCGCTATCCACCGCATTGACCTCTCCACCGGCAAAGTACAGTCTCTCCCCGGATCGGAAGGCCTGTTTACGGCACGCTGGTCTCCGGGCGGACGGTTCGTGGCGACGCTGAACATCGATCAGCATCAGCTATTCCTCTTTGATATGGGGACGCAAAAATGGCACAAATTGGCTGACGCGATAGACAGCGCCGATCTGAGTTGGTCAAGGGATTCCAAATACCTCTATACCACCATTCGCGGAGCCAGCCCACGTATCGTTCGCATCCGGGCTGCGGATGGACATCAGGAAACAGTACTTGATCTTCGCGCTCAGGATCGATTCGACCTAACGGAAGACGATGACCTAGAGTTCTCACTGGCACCAGACGACGCAGTGATTCTGCACCGCCAGATTCACTCCAACGAGGTCTACGCCTATGATGTGCGAGATCAGTAACCTCTTGCGGACTACGTTTCTCAAAAACCCTCACGCCACGACTTGTCCCCCAGCCCAAAGCCAACGCCCGACCGGACCGAGAATTGCTTGGAGTCTGACGAGGGACGTGAATCCAATGCAACTCTCGTAAGCTACCGTCGTTCGAATGATGATGCGCTCTGAGAGGTTCCGTGATGAAAATTAAAGAGGTTACCCCTCGGGGAACCCGCTTATTGCCCTTGGAGGCTTTGACCGCTACAAAATCGTCTACATCGAATTATTTGATCGGGAAAAATCGGCTGTAAGCTATTGAAAAATATGGTCGGGGAGAGAGGATTTGAACCTCCGACCCCCTGGTCCCGAACCAGGTGCTCTACCAGGCTGAGCCACTCCCCGAACATGGGTTGCAGTAGCGCATCTTGGGGCGCGGCCTGGCGCATTTGATCCCCGGATAACGCTTGAAACAGTGTAGCAGAATATGGGGTTCAGCGGGAGCGGAACTCTCTTCCAACACAAGGTGAGCCTGAAGGCGGCCATTGATTCCAACACAAGATGAGCCTGAAGGGGCGGTCATGCTGGTTAGTGAACATCCGCATGGTTCGAGCAGAAGAGTTGAGTTTGGAAGC
>Ga0255356_1000465_pt1 | contig 27850 bp, 22 predicted proteins | sample HBST100metaG_FD_189944 | JGI IMG/M metagenome (GOLD analysis project Ga0255356, IMG submission 189944) | Peat soil microbial communities from Stordalen Mire, Sweden - H.B.S.T100 | ecosystem: Environmental > Terrestrial > Soil > Wetlands > Peat | place: Sweden: Norrbotten County, Stordalen Mire...
GTCCGATACCGTCCACGACTTGATCTGTGCCATCCTGAACCGTATCTTCACCCAACTTGCACCCTCTGCTTCCGGCTATTTGCCTGCACGTATCAGGTTCGACACTATTTACGGATAAGTTCTAAGGACCGTGCCTCCCATTCTTTCAACAGGTTTTTGGGAAAGAATGGGAGCACACTATGGAAGAAGGAGATCGTCTTCTACGATCGGAGCAAGCCCCTGGGAGGCAATAAAGTAAACAGTAAATATCCCCCGGCACTGGGGTACCAGACCAAAGATCTGGACAATAAGGCAAGGAGCAAACGGATTTTGCTCCTTAGCAGTATGTGGCGAAAGTCGGGTTTTGAAAGGGCACGGCTTCACAGGCTGCGGAAGAACTCGGGATTTCGGGTGGAATTGGCGGAAAGCGTCCGTCCGTGGCTAAAGCCAGCGTTGATTCTGTTGGCATTATGCGGGGGTTAAAACCCCCGCCTCCCTCCGGATCAAGTTTTTCACGGCGGTTACTCAGCGGGATGCAGCTTTCCGCCCTTGAGCATGAACCGCTGGCCGCGCCAGACGATGGTGTTTCCGGCAAAGCCCGCGGCCCAAATGCCCATGGCGACGAGGTCGCGCAGAGGCAGCAGCCAGAGGCTGGGCAGCACCTGGCGGTCGCCCAGCACTTCAGCGCCGATTGTCATGGCCAGCGATAGACGAAGAAAGAAACTAAGGCCGAGCAGCCACAGGCTCAACGGACTCAGGCCGCTGGCCAGCACGTTGAGCACGGCCCAACCCAAGCCATGGGTAAAGATGAGGCCGGCGTAGCCCCAGGGGCGGGCATCGCGCACGGTGCGGCTCCAGCGCAACTGGTGATCGGCAAAGCCGCGCCAGCCGTAGGCGGGAATGGCGGTCTCGACCACCTCGGGGCTGAGCACGATGCGGTAACCGGCCTGGGCAACGCGCGCGCCCAGTTCGTAGTCGTCGGCCAGGTGGTCTTTGAGCGGGGCAAAGCCGCCGATTTTTGCGAGCGCCTCGCGGCTTACCGCCAGCGTGGAACCAAGACCATAATGAAGTCCACCCTCGATCATCATTGAGAGCAGTACGCCGGCCTGGAAGTCGGTGGCGATGCCCAGCGCCTCAAACCGCGAGGGCAGGGTTCCGTGCGCCCGGCCGCGATAGAGCGCGGTAACCAGGCCGACTGCGGGCTGGGTTTTGGCGGATTCCGCCGGCGAAGGAGCGAAACAGGCCATCACCCGCTCGATGTAGCGCGGCGAGACGGTGATGTCAGAGTCGTTGATGAGCAGAAAATCGTAGAGGGCGTGGTTGGCGAGCTGGGCCAGCGTGCCGACCTTGCCGTTGGTTCCCAGGCGGGCGGGGCACTCGATGAGCCGGATGGCGTGGCCGGGAAACTCAGCCTGCAACTGTTCCACTGCTGCTGCGGCGGGATCGTTGAGCGGCGAGACGCCGAAGAGCAGTTCGTAGTCGCCCGCGTAAGTTTGCCGGCAATGGCTGCGGAAGGCGTCGATCATGCCGGGGTCGAGGCCCTTGAGGGACTTGAGGACGCTGACGCCGGGCGCAAAGGCCGCCAACGGTGCGCGCCGCGCGACAAGAAAGCTGCGCGCCGCAATCATGGCCGCCACAAAGTAGCCCATCCCGGCCACGGTCAGCAGCGTGGTCAAAACCTCGACGGATTGAGCCAAAACGTGCGGCATCACAGGGAAAGGATACAGCTTCTAGCCTCTCGCTTCTAGCCTCTAGCTTCTAGCTCTCAGCTTCGGTGCGGAGGCCAAACATCGGTGCGCCCCTCACGGGAAGTGCCGGTCACTGAACTTGGTAAGCTAGCCTAATACTGGAACAAGGGAGAATCTTCTTGAGCAACAGCAGAAACATCTCGACGCCCTTAGAGCCAGCGGCACAATCTCCGACGAACTCCATCAGCAGATCTCCAGAAGAGCACCGGAAACACGCGGACGAACGGGCGCAGAGGGCTCTCGCGAACCTGAACAGGGTAGGGGACCAGAAGGCGGCGGAGAAGGCGGCGCTGATGGCGGCCGAATGCTCTACCAATCAGGCGCCGGGGATGAATCCAGAGCTGGGAGCCGATCCGGAGCTGGCGGCGAACCAAACGCTGCCAATGAACGCTCTGCCAATCGCAAGGATGAAAGTACCTTCGGCAGTGTAAAGCTAGTGTCCCGAGTCAGAAGTTCTTTGAAGAAATCAGCGACAAAAACGCAGGTCTTTCGACTGCGTTTGGCGCAAAAAGCGCGCCATACTCCGCTCCTCATGAACAAAACAGGTTGAGAGTTGGGTCTTCTCCATCCATTAGCCAAACCACGCGAGGACTGGTTAACTATTTAGCAGGTTAGCCACCGCTTCGCGGTGATGGCGAGTTGGCAAGTTAGCGGGTTCATTGCTGAAGTAACTTGCAGGGGTGAGTCGGGCTGCTCAGGATGACAAAATATGTTGAACGAATTAACGACTCAGGATGCGAGAAGCCGTCTTACTCGTACCTGAGGGCCTCGATGGGGTCCATGGAGGCTGCCTTCCATGCCGGATAGATGCCGAAGACCAGGCCGATAGCGCAGGAGACCGCAAAAGAGATGACGACCCAGGCAGGCGAAAGAGCGGCATGAAGAAACGACACGGCAAAATGCAGAATCAGGGTGAGCAGGGCGCCAACCAGGATGCCGAGCACACCGCCAATCATGCAGAGGGTTACAGCCTCAATCGTGAATTGCAGAAGGATGTTCTTTTTGGTTGCGCCAATGGCTTTGCGAACACCGATCTCTCTGGTGCGCTCAGTGACCGAGACGAGCATGATGTTCATGACTCCGACGCCGCCGACCATCAAGCCGACTGAAGACACCGCGACCATGAATAGAAAGAGCCCGCCGGTGAGCGAATTCCACAGCCGCGTGAGGGAGTCGGGGCCAAAGATGGCGAAGTTGTCATCCTGTTCGGTCCGCACTCCGCGGCGGCGGCGCAGAAGCTCACGAATTTCATCGGCAACCAGCGCCTTGTGGGCCGGGTCGTCGTACTTTACGGTGATCCAGAAGTCCTTGATTTCAGGATGGAGCTGGCGGAAGGTTTCAAGCGGGAAGTAAGCGGCGTTGTCCTGGGTGTTGCGGCCGCTTCCGAAGGGCTGCGGCTGTATATCGAGCACGCCAATCACCGTGTAGATGACGCCTTCACAATCGACATCCTGGCCAATGGGGGATCCATCGGGGAAAAGATCTTCAGCGGCATCGTGACCGAGGACCACGACCTTGGCGCTGCGCTCTTCTTCAGAATCCGTCCACATGCGGCCTTCGATCAGTTCGATGTCGTTGACCACTTTCACATCGGATGTGTCGCCATTCAAGATGGTGTTCTGAATCTTGTGGGTGCCGGCCTTGAGAGAGACGCTGCCCAGGCCGGTTTGAAAATTCTGGTACGAAAGGCCGGGATCGACGGCGACGACGAACGGAAGGGCGCGCATGGCAACGCCGTCTTCGTAGGTGAGTTGCTTGCGATTGAGTTCCTCGGTGGTGGGCCGCTGCCCGAACGGCTCAAAGCGAAAGACCCATAAATCGTTGGTGCCCAGGGAGCGAACGAACTGGTCGATATTGGTGTTGAGTCCATTGATGGCCGAGGAGATGAGGATCACCGTGGTGATGCCGATGGAGATGCCGAGGATGGTAAGGCCCGAGCGCAATTTGTTTTTGCGCAGGGTGTCGAGCGCCATCAGGACGGATTCCTTTGAGTCTCTGAACCTCATCTCTACAGCTCCGATCTGAGGGCAACAATGGGATCGAGTTCCGATGCCTTGTACGCGGGATAGACGCCGAAAAACAGGCCGACGCCGGTGGAGAGGAACAAACTTGCCAGGATCGACCAAAGCTCGACCGTGGAGGGAAAAGCGACGGCCAGAGTGATGATTTTGGCAACAGTGATACCCGAAATAACGCCGATGACGCCCCCGGCAAGAGACATGGTTGCGGACTCGATGAGGAACTGGAGCAGAATGTCTTTGCGGCGTGCGCCGAGAGCCTTGCGGACCCCTATCTCCCTGGTGCGCTCGGTGACTGAGACAAGCATGATATTCATGATGACGATGCCGCCAATTACCAGGGAGACGCCGGCGATGGCCGCCACTACGGCTCCGAAGCTATTGAGTATCTTGCCCAACAGGTTCTGGAAGGTTGCGCTTGTATCGATGGAGAAGCTGTCAGGGGCTCCGGGGGCCAGGTGCCGGCGGGAGCGCATGATGACGCGCAACTGGTCGGAGACTTCATCCATGATCTCGCCGCCGCCACCCGCATTCACATAGACCACCATGCTTTGGTGACTGCCATAAGCGTTGAGGAATGCCGTGAGCGGAACGGCGACCCAGTTGTCCATGCTCTGGCCGAGCATCTTGCCCTGGCGTTCGCCTACCCCAATCACCGTGTAGGGAGTGCCATCGACGCGAATCTCTTTGCCGAGCGGGTCGGCGGCGCCTAGCACATTGTCAACGACGTCATAGCCCACGATGGCAACGTGGGTGCTATGTTCGTCCTCGGTCTCGGTAAACGATCTTCCCTCGTCGATATTGAGATTTGAAATCGGGGGCATCGTCCAGGTCCAGCCGCGAATAGTCGTATCCGTGGTGGACTTGGTTCCGTAGACGATTTTGCCGACGGTGTTGCGCTGCGCGCCGACCGACACGCAGGATTTGCATTCGGCAACGACGGCCCGGTAGTCGTCGAAGGTGACGTCTCTTCGCTTCTGGAAGGAGAGATATTCGTCGAGAGTAATGAATGTTTCCGGCATTTTGCTGATGGTCACCACGCTCGCGCCGTAGGTGTTGATCTTTGTGGTTACAAACTTCTTTGCGCCGTTGGTGAGGGTGACGACCGTGATGACAGATGCAACTCCGATGACCACGCCAAGCAGCGTAAGGATGGTGCGGAGCTTGTTGGCCCACAGGGATTGCAGCGCGAGTTTCAAGGCCTCACTGAATAGCATGTGCACCATTCCTTGCAAGAGGAAGGAATCTGTTCGCGGCTTCCGCTATTTTCGCGTCGCTAGGTCTTTGACCGTTTGATTTCGTACCTTGTGTCCATGCTTTCCCAGGTCTCAGAATCGAGACCTGGAGCACCCAAGTTGGTACAACTTCAAGCGGTCAGAAACCTTGCTCGAAAGAACTGTAGAACCGATGGGTTGCCAGCGATTGTGGGGCTTGTAATTCCAATTCCCCGGCGTGCGCAATCTCCGGTAACCGCGAGTAAACACCTACTTATTCATACCGCAATGCCTCGATGGGGTCCAGATTGGCAGCTTTCCAGGCTGGGTAGATGCCAAACAGCAGGCCAATGGCGCAGGAGACGCCGAAGCCCACCAGAACCCACAGGGTAGAGAGCGACGCCGGCAGGCCGATGGGCAGCAGGTAGACGATCCAAGTGATCGCCGCGCCCACCAGCACGCCGACAATTCCGCCTATGGCGCATAAGGTAACCGCCTCGGTGGTGAACTGGGTAAGGATCATTCGCTTGTTGGCGCCGATGGCCTTGCGGATGCCGATTTCGCGGGTGCGCTCGGTGACACTAACCAGCATGATGTTCATCACCCCCACGCCGCCCACCATGAGGCCAACGCTGGAGACGGCGATCATGAAGGCCACCAGCCCGCCGGTAAGCTGGCTCCAGAGCTTGGTGAGCGAGTCGGGCCCGAAGATCGAGAAGTTATCGTCGGCCGTGACGTTGACCTTGCGGCGAACGCGCAGCACCTCGCGGATTTCTTCCTCGACCAGCGACTTGCTGCTGGGGTCGTCGTACTTGACGCTGATGGACATATCCTTGACCTCGGGGTGCAGGTTGTGGAATGTCCCCATGGGAAAGTAGATGGCGTTGTCTTCAGCGTTCTTGCCGCTGCCGAAAGGCTGCTTCTGCTTGTCGAGCACGCCGATCACGGTATAGAGGCCGGTGGCGACATTCACTTCCTTGCCGATGGGATTTTCGCCGTTCACAAACAGCTCTTGCGCGGTGTCGTGGCCCAGCACGCACACCGCCGCGTGGCGCTGGTCCTCCTCGTCGGTAAATACGCGGCCCGCCAGCATGACGAGATCCGACACTTCCGCGACCTGCGCCGTGTCGCCGTAGAGGATGGCGCCCGCCACCTTGCGGCCCTGGTACTTGGCGCTGACATCGCCGACGCCGAAAGCCTTGGTATAGCGAACTTCGGCGTCGGTGGCCACCACGTGGGGCAGCGTACGGAGGGCCAATGCGTCATCGAGCGTCAGCTTCTTGCGGGTGAGCTGCTCAGTGGTGGGGCGCCCAACGCCGAACGGCAAATGATAGACCCAGAAAACATTCGAGCCCAGGGAGTTGGCAAAGTCGGATACCCGGTTGTCGACCCCGTTGATGATCGACGAGATGGTGATAACAGTGGTTACGCCGATGACGATGCCGAGGATTGTCAAGCCAGAGCGCAGCTTGTTCTTGCCCAGGGTATCGAGGGCCATCTTGATGGATTCGCGGGTTTGTCCTTGCGCCATGGAGCACCTAGCTAACAGTTGACAGTGAACAGTTGACAGTGAACAGCTAACAGTGGACTGCCATCATTTCTTTAGAGCTTGGCCCTTAATCGATTCCAGAAGGGCATAAATCATCTTTCCCACTTCGTGCGACAAACTCTCTGCTTCGTCGAGCAACTCGGAATTTCCAAAGCGAAGCGATCGAGCAATTTCCAGTTGAGTCTGCAACTCGCAAATTGAACCACGGGCAATGCCCAGAAACTGCCGGAATTCTCCGGTGTTCAGCCTGCCCTGTCCCTCCGCAATGTTGCTTGGCACAGAGACTGCCGATCGCCTGATCTGGCCAGTCAGGCCGTATATCTCCTCACGAGGGAAATCCCGCGTTAGACGATAGATTGCAACAGTCAGTTGCATCGATTTTTGCCAAACCTGCAAGTCCCGAAACGATTGCTTCATGAAAACCTCGTCTACATCCGGCAGCAACGGCGAAAGCAAACTGTTGAGCACCAAATTCCGTACTGCAAACTTCCTGGTTCTGGCAAAAAGCCATAGAAAACTGTTGACTGTTAGCTGTCAACTGTTAGCCGCCTATTACAGTTCCGCCCTGAGCGCTACCACAGGGTCGAGTTTGGCGGCTTTGCTGGCTGGATATACGCCGAAGAAGACGCCGGTGGCCGTAGCCATGAAGAGGCCAAGCAGTACGCTCCACAATTGCACGCTGGTGGGGAATCCGACGACGAGCGTAATCAGTTTGGCCGCGATTACCCCGCAGAGCACGCCGATGGCTCCGCCCACCAGCGCCATGGTTCCGCTCTCGATAAGGAATTGCATCAGCACATCGCGCTGCCTTGCTCCCAAAGCCTTGCGCACGCCGATTTCGCGAGTGCGCTCGGTGACGCTCACCAGCATGATGTTCATAATCACGATGCCGCCGACGACAAGCGAGATGGAGGCGATGCCGATCACCACGTCGAAAAAGATCGTCGAGAACTGCTTCCAAATGTCCAGGAATGTATCGTTGGTCTCGATCTCGAAGTCGTCTGGCTGGCCGACGGCATCGTGGCGGCGGGCGCGCATCAGCACGCGCACCTCGTCCTTGGCCCGCTCCATCGCCACGGCATTGCCGTTGGCGCGGGCGTAGATGTCCACCGAGTCATTGAAGCCATAGGTCTGCTGGTAGGTGGAAACGGGCACGGCCACCCAGTTGTCTTGCGAGCGGCCCAGCATCTTGCCCTGGCGGTCACCCACTCCGACGATGGTGTAAGGGATGCCGTCGACGCGAATCTCCCTGCCGATGGGATCGCTGTCCCCCAGCAGATTGTCCACGATGTCGTAGCCCACGATGACATTGTGGGTAGCCTTGTCGTCGTCAGACGGAGTGAAGCCGCGGCCGAGGGCGATGTCCATATTGTCGAGCGAGACCATGGACCAGGTGAGGCCGCGCATGTCGGTATCGCTGCTGGAGTGGCCGTTGTAGGAGACAGTTGTGGAGCGGTCGAGGCGCACGCCCACATCGGCGCATTCATGGCAGCCGTCGCGGATTGCGTCGTAGTCTTCAATGCGCAGAACCTTGCGCTTCTGAAACTTGAAATACTCTTCGGCCGAGAAGATGACGCCGGGCATCTGGCGCACCGTAAAAACGTCAGCGCCATGGCTGACGAGCTTGGTGCTCACATAGGTGTTGACGCCGTTCACCAGCGTAATGACCATGATGACCGAGGCCACGCCCATCACCACGCCGATGAGCGTGAGAATGGTGCGCATCTTATTGCCCCAGAGGGACTGCAGCGCGAGTTTAAAGGCCTCACTGAATAACATGGTCCTGCTTTCTTTCGCCGGGGCCGGTTGAGGCTCCCTCATTCCCACCCTTGCGCCGGGAAAAATGCGAAAGAACGGGGCGTGGGCTCTTCAAGACGCACATCGAGGCTACTGCCCGGTTCCTTCAGTGTACGCAATCTCCGGTGGCCGCAATTTCCTCAAGGCTATTCCTATTGACGAAGCATAGGCCCTTCAGGCCGCGTTCCGGGTTGCAAAACGGGGCGCAACCGGGCCAGGCTCACCCATTCTGTTACGCAGGATCGCGCGAAACGGTTCCGGAGCACGGCGGAATCGGAGAAGAAGCGGGACCGCAGGGCGAATCCGATGAAGGCTCGATCCATCTTTGCGGCACGACTGAAGTTGTGCCCTGACACAATCTGGAGTGGCGAAGATTCCCTAGTGTCCTGAGTCACAAGTTCTTTGAAGAAATCAGCGATGAAAAACGCAGGTCCTTCGACTGCGTTTGGCGCAAAAAGCGCGCCAAACTCCGCTCAGGATGACAAAATATGTTGAACGAATTAACGACTCAGGACACTAGAATTGCAGATTCATGCTCAGAGTCACGGTGCGGTTTGCTGAGCCCGAACCGAATCCCGCCAATGCGGTCGAAGTTCCAAAGAGCGGAGAACCCAGTACGCCGACCGGCGGCGCCAGATTCACATGATTCAAGATGTTGTCCCCGGCTACGTTCAGCGTCAGGTTATATTTGCGCTGGATCGGCGTCTTCATGGGCTTGGCTGGAGTCTTCGATTCCGTCTTTCCATCCTTTGCGGCCGCGGCCGCAGGCGGCGCCGGCGGACTGGGCAGCGCTGGTCCGAATGAAAAACTCTTGCTCACCCGCAGGTTGGCCATAACCATACCCGGACCTTTGCCATAGTTGATCGGAATGATCGTCTGCCCGGCTATCGGCTGGGCGTCAAAGACGCCCCACTTTGTGCGGTAAACGCTGGCACGCGACAGGTCAGTTGCAAAGGCCGGCCGGTCGTTGAAGATGGTATCCCCGTTCAAGTCCTGCCCCACCACAATATTGAATGGCGAACTCGACTGAAACATGACGAGCGGGCTGAGCGAGATGCCCCATGGAAGCTGCGAATACCCATAAACATACGCTGTATTCCGCACGTCATTCGATGCCCGCCCGTAATCCTGATGCAGGTCGTACTGGTTCGATGGGAACCCGCCCGCGGTGTCGGCGTTCGACTTGCCCAGCATATAGTAGCCGAATAGGCTCAGACCCTTGGCATGCACGCCGCCATTCAACTGCAATTGGTTCTTCTCCGACATTCCTTCGGAGTCGTACTCAAAAATATTCTCGTTTGTTCCCAGAGGATGCACTCCGCTGGCTGGATCTGCGGGATCGAATGTTCCTGGCAGAGGCGCATTGATGTTGCGCGTCAGGAACCGATGCTCCACGCGCGAGTAGGTGTAGTTTGCCGACATCGAGCCATGCTTGCCCAGCGGCTTGTCTACCCCGATTCCGCCCATCATGGTGTAGGGCGACCGCAGCGTAGGACTGATGCGGTAGATTGTGGGCGAACTCACCTGCGCCCCCGCGCATGCGCTGGAATCCGCTGTGCATACCGCTGGGTAAAAGTCCGGCGAGTTCACCGTTAACGCGTGCTCCATCACGCCATTTTGCCGTTGGGCCTGCAACAGATTGCCCGACGAGAAGCGCTGGTAGAAGAATCCATATCCGGTGCGAATCACCGCGCGCGGCGGCTTGTTCTTTCCTCCGCTCACCGCCCATGACAGCGCCACGCGCGGCCCGAAGTCGGCATGATCGTGGATCTGCGTCTGTGTTTCGAAGCGCAATCCGTAGCTCAGCGTCATGCCCGGCACGAGCTTCCAATTGTCCTCCGCATACAGGCCGGTATCGATCAGAGTTACCGCGATGCTTGGCGTGCCCTCTGTCTGGCTGAACATGCTTGCCCCGCCGCCTGCCGCTCTTATCGCCGCCGGGGTGAGGCCATTCTTGATGCCCTGCTCTGTAATTTGATACGCGGCCAGCGACGCAAAGGTATATTGGCCGTTGAAGTTCGCGGTCGAGTAATTCGAGTCGCGCATCGCCCGCAATCGGCCGCCGAAGTTCACATCGTGCGTTCCGGCTGAGATGCTTGCATAGTCCTGAAACTCATAATGGTCCTGGTTGTCGCGGCTTGTTCCCTGATTGCCGCCGCCGCCGGTGAAGGCGCCCTGTACCGCGATGGTCGGTCCCTGCGTTTGCGCCGACTGGTTATTGCGGTCGCGAATGTACTGGAAGCGCGTATCGTTCAACACTTTCGCCCCATAGGTCTGCGTATCGCTGATCCGTAACACCTGCTCGGTGCTGTTGCTGTCGATTGCCTGCGAGGGCAGTGAGAACTGTCCGATGCCGCCATTGGTAGCCGTTGACCGGTCCATCTGATAGCGCAGCATCAGCGACTGCACTTTGTTCACTTGCAGGTCAGAGCGCAACGCAACAGATGTGTCGCCTGAGGGGCTTGCAATCGCCTGTGAGAACGGCGCCTGATTCAGAGACGAATCCAGCACCACGGCGTTCACAATGGAATCGTTCACTGCCTGCCGGCGGTCGACGTCAACGAAATAGGATGCCACCTTTTTAATTGGCCCATTCAAGTAGCCACTGTACGCGTAAGAGTAATAAGGCGGCTGCGTCGTCACAAAGGGATTCCGCGAATTCATCGCCGAATCGTTGCCGTCCATCCAGAGCATGCCGTGCAGTTTGTCCGCTCCCGGCTTGGTGTAGATCTCAATCCGGCCCCACCCAGGCGAATCATACTGTGCGGAATATGGGCTCTGGTTGATCATGATGGCCCGAATCGAAGACTTCGGCGGCAGCTTCCCGCCCGAGAATCCATCTACAAAGAATTGCGAATCGCCGCCTGCCAGCGCTTGCAACTGCATTTGCATCTCAGCGGGATCGTCCGAAAGCACGTCGAGATCTTTGCCTTTCAGCACCAGCGCGCCGCCGTTCTTCTCTGGGCTTGAATCGACGGCGGTGTCTGACACCTGCACCTGCTCTTGTTGCACCTCGATCTTCAGCGTGAAGGTCACCTGCTGCACCGCGCCCGCCGCTACGCGAACGCCTTCCTTCCGCGCGGTGCGGAATCCTATAGCCTGTGCCTCGATTGCGTAGACCCCCGGCGGAAGTCCGGTCACCGAATAGTGCCCCAGACCATCCACCGCGGCCGCCACCGGCGTAGCTCCGGCGCGCGTTGCCGTCACCTTCGCATTCGGCAAGGCGGCGCCCAGTGGATCGACCACCGTTCCAGCCACCGCGCCGGTGGAAGTGGGACTCACCAACTGCGCATTGCCTGCCGCGCAGCTCGCCACCGTGAGCACACAAACCGCAACCACCTGAAAGAGGTGATGTGACAATACCCGGAAGATCCGCATAGCCATGCAAGCTACTCCTCGGAGCTGGGAATCCATGCATGGAGCTATGGGCGCTAACAGGAAACGAAAAGATGGCAAAAGCCCAAAACCGTCTCGGAATCCATACCCCGTACACCGTATTACTTATCTGACGAATCAGAATGTGAAACCGCTCCATAAATCTCACAAAATTCTATTCTTTATCACCTTCAGTTTTTTCAGGCGGATCAACAATGTGCAAGGGATGCCCAGAAACAACGTGTAACCCATGGCGCGGAACGCGACACTTCGAGATAGGGGAGAATATGACTGCCGGCCAGTGTTTATCAGGCGCGGAGCGGACGCTCGGCGGCGTTCCTCAGCCGCTCGACCTCAAGGGGAACCTGGAGCGGCGTGTCTTCCGCCGGAAACTCGGGAGCGGACGCAGGGGCGGTTTCCGCTTGAGCCCGCAGCGCCGCCAGGCTCTCCGCCGCCAGCACTTGCTGGTCAAAGACCAGGCCGAATTGCCGCGCCGCCTGATGGGCGATGGTCTCCAGACTGGGCAGTTCGTCCGGCCGCTGGACCTCGCGGGCCAGGCTAGTGACCGGGTGGTCGGGGATGCCGCAGGGGATAATCAGCTCAAAGTCGCGCAGGTCGGTGGTCACGTTGAAGGCGAAGCCGTGCGAGGTGATGCCGCGGGAGACGTGGATGCCGATGGCGGCGATCTTGCGCGCATCTTTACTACTCTCGTCCAAAGGGCTGCCGTCCGCAGGGCACCAGACGCCGGTCAGGCCGGGAATGCGGCCCGCATGTACCCCAAAGCCGCCGCAGAGGCGGATCAGCGCCTCTTCCATCTGGCGGACAAAGTCCACCGGGCCCAGCCGGCCGCCGTTGGGGTTGTGCAGGGTGCGCAGGTCGAAGATGGGGTAACCTACCAACTGGCCCGGCCCGTGATAGGTTACGTCGCCGCCGCGGTTGATCTCATGCACCGTGACGCCGCGGCTGGCCAGAAGTTCGTCTGAGGCCAGCACGTTGGCCCGGTTGGCGTTGCGCCCCAGGGTAAGCACCGGCGGATGCTCCAGCAGCAGTAGCACGTTGTGGAGGCGGCCTGCTGTGACCAGCGCGGCGATCTCCGCCTGGAGGCACAGGGCCTCGTCGTAAGCCACCCGCCCGAGATAGAGGTACTGGATCATCGTCAACCTTGATTGTAGCCAAGCCGCGCGGCGGGTTTGATACATTGGCACTACACGGAGCGCCGCTGCTTAATCCCGTCCTCTCACGCATTGCCTCGCCGGCTGAGGCTGGCTGAGGTGTGTCTGCCGGCATCTACATAGAGAGGATGGTCCGAAGTGCTTCTGAAAGAGTTTGGATGGAACGATTTCTTCAGCAGTCAGCTTGCGGGCGGCGCCGTCGGCCGCGTGGCTTCGGCCAACCATGGGCGCTTTCTGGTTTGGACGGAAGCAGGAGACGTGGATGCGAGCGTGAGCGGGCTGCTGCGCCGGAGTTCGCCAATCTGGCCGGCGGTGGGCGATTGGGTGGTGCTGCGCGAGGACGCCGAGGTGATCGTCAAGGTGCTGGAGCGCAAGACCAAGCTCTCGCGCAAGCAGCCGGAGCGCGAGGTGCGCGAACAGGTGCTTGCCGCCAATATCGACGTGCTGTTTATCGTGAGCGGCCTTGACCGGGACTATAACGAGCGGCGCATCGAGCGCTTTTTGGTGATGGCGCAGGAGAGCGGCGCCCGGCCGGTGGTGCTGCTGAACAAGGCCGACCTGGCCGGCGAGTTGGGCCTGGATCTCGATGAGGTGGTGAGCCGCACCCGGAAACTGTGCCCCGGAGTGACGGTAGCGCCGCTGAGCGCCAAATCGGACCACGGGCTGGACGCGCTGCCGGCCTTCCTGGCGCCCGGCGAGACGGCTGCCCTGATCGGCTCGTCGGGGGTGGGCAAGTCCACGATCCTCAATCGGCTGCTGGGCGATGAGCGGCAGCGCACTTTTGCCGTGCGAGCCAGCGACAGCCGCGGCCGCCACACCACCACCAGCCGCCAGATCTTCGTCATGCCCGGCGGCTGGCTGCTGATGGACCTGCCGGGACTGCGCGAGGTGCAACTCTGGGCAACTTCGGAGCAGTTGCCAGGAAACCTTGATGCCAGCTTCGACGATATTCAGCAGTTGGCCCTTGCTTGCCGCTTCCGCGACTGCGCCCACGGGGGCGAACCCGGCTGCGCGGTGGAGGCGGCCGGCCTGGAACCAGCCCGGCTGGCGAACTACCTGAAGATGCAGCGCGAACTGGCCCAACTGGATCGCAAAACCGACCCGCGGCTGGCGAAGGAGACTCGGGCGCGCACGAAGACCAGCCAGAAGCCAGGACGCAAGAACCCGAACCGGAACGGGTAGAGTCGCATTCGCGATACACTAGCGATTGGCAGGGGGACCGGGCGGTCGCTGCCGGAGGCGTCGCTAACGCGATGTTCGCCGGGGGAGGAAAGTCCGAACTCCGCAGGGCAGTGTGCCGGATAACGTCCGGGACGTGAGCGTCAAGGCTCATGGACGGCTAGTGCCACAGAAAAGATACCGCCTCGGTTACCCCTCTTTCGGGAGGGCATCCCTGGAAACGCAATACCCGAGTTGGCCCGGCTTGCCGAGTCGGCCCGTCGTTGCGAAATTCCAGCGCCGGGGTAAGGGTGAAAAGGTGCGGCAAGAGCGCACCGCTCCGGCGGTAACGCCGGGGGCAGGGTAAACCCCACACGGAGCAAGACCAAATAGGGAGGGAAGCGTTTGCATCGAGTCATGCAGCGCTGCGCATCGGCCCGATGCGCCCAGGCGGCTCGTGGCAATTGCCGAAACCTCCGGGTAGGTCGCTGATGAGCGTCCGCGGCGACGCGGCACCTAGAGGAATGACCGCACACGACAGAATTCGGCTTACAGGTCCTTTTGCCGAATGTTCTTCATCGAATGACGACAGCCCCGGCCGGAAGAGGTTTCCTGGCCGGGGCTGGCTGTTTGTTGGCACGCGGAGTTAGCCGCGCCGAAGCGCGTGTTGGCGGCGTTAGCGGAGCTAGCGTTGCCGGTGCGCCAAACTCGGCGGGCGGCTAACGCCGCCAACTCCGCTAGCCGCGCTAACGCTGCTCCGGTACCATCAAACCATGCTGCGAGTGAAGTTGTTGGAAGAAGGCGCACGGTTGCCGGTGGTGGCGCACCCCGGCGAAGACCTGGGCTATGACCTGTTTGCGCTGGAAGGCGCGGTGCTGGCTCCCCGAGCCACGGTAAAGGTGCGGACCGGCATCAGCGTAGAGGCCCGGCACCCTGGGACCGGCGCGCCGCTGGGTTTGCTGGTGCGCGATCGCTCGTCGATGGCGGCCAAGGGCATTGCCACCACCGCCGGGGTGATCGACGCGGGCTACCGGGGCGAGATTCTGATCCTGATGACCAATCTGGGCGAGGCCGCGGTCGAGTTGAAGGCCGGCGAGAAGATTGCCCAGATGATTCCGGTTCCCGTGCTGACCGGGAACGTGGAAGAAGTGGCGAGCCTGGAAGACTCCGCCCGCGCGGAGAAGGGCTTCGGCAGCTCGGGACGGTGAGGATTTGCCGGTTCCACGCCCAGGCAGAGGGACGAAAGGCAAACGCAGGTTCTTTGACTCCCTTCCGCCGCTGTATGCGCGGCGATTTATAATCCGGCAGGAACCGGGCGCGGCAGCGCGCCTGCATCGCGGAGAGGGATTCATGCCAACCGATGTGATCATGCCCCAGATGGGCGAGTCGATTTTTGAGGGCACCATTACCAAATGGCTCAAAAAGGCCGGCGACCCCGTGCAAAAGGACGAACCGCTGTTTGAGATATCCACCGACAAGGTGGACGCGGAGATTCCCTCGCCGGTGGCCGGAGTGCTGAGCGAGATCAAGTTCCCTGAAGGCGCAACGGTCGAAATCAATACGGTGGTTGCGGTGGTGATCGAGAGCGGCGAGGCCGCGGCCTCAGCGCCGATCGCCGCGCCGGTTCCCGCGGCAGCGCCCGCATCCGCCGCGCCCGTGAAGGCCGAAGCTGCTGCCGCCCCGGTCTCAGGTGGGACGAACATCGTGATGCCGCAGATGGGCGAGTCGATTTTTGAGGGCACCATTACCAAGTGGCTCAAGAAGGCCGGCGACCGGGTGGAAAAGGACGAGCCGCTCTTTGAAATCTCCACCGACAAGGTAGACGCGGAGATTCCGTCGCCAGTGGCCGGAGTGCTGAGCGAGATCAAGGTTCCCGTGGGCGCAACGGTCGAAATCAATACGGTGGTCGCGGTGATTGGCGGCACCGGCGCAGATGTTTCTGCGCCCGCGCCCATCGCAAGCGCAACCGCTGCCACTGCCGCTCCAGCCGCAGCTTCCTCCGCCGCGGTCAACGGCGGCCGGCGGCTGCGCTCGTCGCCGCTGGTGCGACGCATCGCCAAAGACAACCAACTCGACCTCGGCCAGATTGCCGGCACCGGCTCGGATGGCCGCATTACCAAGGAGGACGTGCTGCGCCACCTGAGCCAGCACGGCGCAGGCAGCGTGGCCGCTCCGGCTGCCACGCCCTCCGCGCCGAAGGCGCCGCCGGCCCCACCGCAGGTGGTTCCCATGAGCAAGATGCGCGCCATCATTGCCCAGCGCATGGTTGAGAGCAAGCGGATCAGCCCGCATGTGCATACCGTCTACAAGGTGGATATGACGCGCATTGTCCGCATCCGCGAGCGCGAGAAGGCCCGCTTTGAGCAGCAAAACGGCGTCAAGCTCACCTATATGCCGTTTATCGCCGCCGCCGTGGTCGAAGCGCTGGGCAAATTCCCAATCGTCAATGCCTCGCTTGAGAACGGCTCGATCCGCTACCACCGGGACATTCATCTGGGCATTGCCGTGGCGCTGGAGTGGGGGCTGATTGTGCCGGTGGTCAGGCAGGCCGAGGATCTCAGCTTTCTGGGCCTGGCGCGGACCATTGCCGACCTGGCAGGGCGCGCCCGCACCAAGAAACTGAAGCCCGACGAGGCTTCGGGGTCCACCTTCACGCTCACCAACTCCGGCCTCTTCGGCGACGAGTTCAGCATGCCGATCATCAACCAGCCGGAGTCGGCCATCCTGGGCATCAGCGGCATGCGCAAGGAGCCGGTGGTGCTGACCGACGCCGAGGGCAACGACACCATCGCCATCCGCACGATGGAGCACTTCTGCCTGGGCTTCGATCACCGCATCATCGACGGCGCGGACGCCTGCAAGTTCATGGTCGAGTTCAAAAAGACGCTGGAGGGGTGGGACAAGGAGATTGGCTGAGACCTGCGCGGTCGGCGAATGTTGCGAGACGCCCTTTGAGGCGACTAAAACGTGTGAGATCTCTTCGGAGCCCGGAACGAAACTCAAACCGGTCAACTTCGCCGGTACATCTTCGGACTATTTTACGGTAATTGATTCTTTGCCAGTTTCGTCGTCCCTTTGCCAATGAATTGAAGATGGGTCATCGTTGCCGACCCGCACGAATATATTAATTACATCGTCGATGCCCATGTAATAAATCCTGGATTGCTTGTCAGTGTCCGAGGTAAAGAAGATTCCAGCTAGACCATTTTCATCCAAGCACGGACAGAAGATGAAGCTATGGATAATGCGACCGCAAATGAATGCCACGTCTCGACATTCCACATTTGAAACGCCAAGGTCATAGAGCTCGTCTAGCTTGTGACTATTTAGCCAATTCACCTGATGCCGATTTGGATGCCAGACGACACGAGCCTTCATTGCTCTCGTCGCATCAGTGACTTTTGTGATCGCTTCGTATAGCTTACGGACTGAGTAGAATCCAACAAAGACGTCCCGCTCGACTTGGGCCAGTTGCTCTTCGCCCAAATCGTTGTTCGTCTTTAAGGAGGTCAGCCGCTCAACCATCTCCAGCAATGGCCTCTTCCAGTACCAGCTTTCCGTAATCATCAGACTCCGCCCGTGAAGCTTCTCAATGCCGAATGACTATGCAACCGCAACTTCCACAACGCGGCTCTCGTCACCCCGCGTCAATTCCTCAGCCGCTTCGACATACTCGCGAATAGCGGCGCGAATATTGGAGAGAGCTTCCTCCTCGGTTGCTCCTTGCGACCAGCAGCCGGGCAGGCCGGGGCACGAGACGCTGTAACCTTCCTCGGAGTGGTGGAGAACGACGCGATAGGTTGCCATGCGACTTATCGTACACCTGTTCTCGAAGCACCGCCCTCCGGGCGCGCACCCTACTCATGCGCGGCCCACGGGTCATAGGTGCCTGTGGCCCAGGTATGGCCTTCGGGGTCTTTGACGGCGAACTCGCGGCTGCCGTAGGGAGTGTCCTGAAGCGGGCGGGTGATGGCAGCTCCGGCGGCTATCGCTCAGGCATGGGAAAGCCTCCTGGTCTTGGAGGGCAGAGTAGCGCGGAATCGAGCCCGGGGCAATGCAAAAACGAGCATGGCCGAATCCGGTATTCTTGCGGTTATGCGCTTGCCTGAGGGTGACGGAGAACTGGTGCAGATCATGGATGCGGCGCTGGCCGATGCTGCGCGGCGGGCGGGGGAGTGGCTGGTCTGCCGGTCGGGCTGTACGCAGTGCTGTTATGGGGCCTTTGCGATTGGGCCGCTGGACGCGCTGCGGCTGGGCGCAGGCATGGACGCGCTGCGGGGAGCAAAGCCGGATTTGGCGGCGGAGATCGAGCGGCGGGCGCGGGCGTGGATTGCCGAGTATGGGCCGGATTTTCCCGGAGATGCCCAGGCGGGGCTGCTGGGCGAGTCGGATGAGGATATCGCCCAATTTGAGGAATTCGCTAACGAGGCCGCCTGCCCGGCGCTGGATCTGGCGACCGGGCGCTGCGATGTGTACGCATGGAGGCCCATGACCTGCCGCGTCTTTGGGCCGCCGGTGGGAGTGGATGCCGGGGCGGAAGACGGCGAGGCGCTGGGCCACTGCGAGTTGTGCTTTGTGGGCGCGAGCACGGCCGAGGTCGCTGGCTGCGAGATGCCGGTTCCGCATGAACTGGAGGCTCGCCTGCTGGCCGAACTGGGGCAGAAGGGCGAAACCGTGGTGGCGTTTGCGCTGGTGAGATGAGAGGTTGCCCGCGCGCGATAAACTGATGTTTGGACCTCCTGATGCCAATGCGCCCCTGCTGGGTTGAGATTCGCGCCCGTTCCCTGGAAGAAAACTATCGGCTTCTCATGAGCCTTGCCGCTCCGTGTGCGGAGTTGCTGGCAATCGTCAAGGCTGACGCCTATGGCCACTCGCTTGAGCTTTGCGCTCCGGCGGCGGTGCGCGCCGGGGCCCGGTGGCTGGGCGTAACCAGCGTGGAAGAGGGCGTGGCCGCGCGTGCCCTGTGTCCCGAGGCCAGGGTGCTGGTGATCGGCGGCGTCTTTCCCGGCCAGGGCCGTGCGGTGGCGCGGCACAGACTGACCGCCGTGGCCTGGGAGAATTGGCAACTGGATGAGCTTGAGGCTGGAGCGCGCGCTGAGGGAGCCCAGGCGGGAGCGCTGCCGATTCACCTGGAGATCGATACCGGGATGAGCCGCCAGGGCGTGAATCCGGATGGGCTTGGACCGGTTCTGGCGCGGTTTGCTCCTGGGTCGCCGCTCCGGCTCGAAGCCGTGATGACCCACCTGTTTGCCGCCGATGAGGCGGATGGCGCGGTGACCGGAACACAACTAGTCCAAATGGAAGAGGCGTTGGGCCGGGTGGAGGCTGCGGGGCTCTATGCCGAGTGGCTCAACGTGGGCAGCTCCGCCGCGCTGCTGGCCGGGCAGGCAGGCGCGATTGCCGCTTTGGCCGATCGCCACGGGATGAAGACCATGATGCGGCCGGGCCTGGCGCTCTATGGGCTTGCGCCTGAATATGACCCGAGCTTTGGGCCGGAGGAGCCTGCCTGCCTGACGGCCGCTCGCGCCCGGTTGCAGCCGGTGCTGAGTTGGAAGACCAGGGTTGCGGGCGTGCGCACGGTTCCCGCAGGCGCGGTGGTGGGCTACAACGGCACCTTTGTGGTTACCGAACCGATGCGGCTGGCGCTGGTGGCCACGGGTTATGCAGACGGGCTCGACCGGCGGCTCGGCAATCGCTTCAGCCTGCTGGTTCGCGGGGCCCGAGCGCCGCTGGTGGGCCGCGTCAGCATGGATCAGGCGGTGCTGGATGTGACGGAGATTCCTGGGGTTGCGCCTGGAGACGAAGTGGTGATTCTGGGCACGCAGGGGACCGAGACGATCACCGCCTTCGACCACGCCCAAGCCACGGAGACGATTCCGTGGGAGGTCTTCACGCGGATTGGGCCGCGGGTGCGGCGGGTTTTGGTTTAGCGGTGTCCCAGCTTCTCAGAAGCGAGACCTCGGACACCCGCACTTTCCAGCAAAGACTAAAAGACTATTGGACACTGAGCGGAATCTGCACAGTGACGGGATTCAGGCCTGTAGCTGTTCCAGTCACTGTGACGGTGTAGTTGCCTGTTGGGGTCGAAACCGAAGTTGTTCCGGTCTGCGAGCCGCCGCCGCAAGCTGAAAGCGTGAATGCGGCCGCCATCAAGATCAGGACGGGCAGCAGCATCTTGCGCCGGCGGGCCGGAAAGCCGATGAGCAGCAAAGATGCCAGGGCAGCGCCGCCAACCGCGCGCGAGAAGATTCCCAACGGGTGGCGTGCCGATGAAGCGCTTGAGCCCGTGGTGGTGACCGTGACCGTGGCATTCACAGCAGCGGTTCCGGTGATGTTCTCGGTAGAGGGCACAGTGCAGGTTGGCAGGTATGACGCGCCGCTGGAACCGCCGCTGACGCTGCAACTCAGGCTCACCGTCCCGGTGAAGCCGTTCTGCGGCGTGACGGCCACAGTTGCAGAATTGCTCAGCCCTGGCGAAAGAATATCGATGCTGCCACCGGAGATCAGAGTCACGTTCGGCGCTGCGGCGATTATGACGCCGAGCTGCGAAGTAAGCGCTGGAAGGGCAGTCCCGTTCCATGAAGGATTCAGCAAGCCATACGACTCGGCTGCGCCATAGGTTCGGCCATCGCCGGTCGATTCCGTGCCGTTGAGCGCCCAATAGGCCCAATCGAGGCCGTATTGCTGCACGTAAGTGGAAAAATAACCGAACCACAGGCCAAGATCACTGGGATTGGTGCTGCTTACGCAGGTATTGGCGGTGTTGCAGGTGCCGAATTCGCCGATCCATATCGGCTGCGGGTTGGCGCCTGAAACCAGATATCCCCAGCGCGGGTCGAGGCTGCTCAGATAACCGCTAAAACTGGTCAATCCTGTGTAGTCGAAGGCGCCGTAGTCGTGGACCGAGTACACCAGTTGATTGGGGACATTGAGCTGCACCGGCAGAGTGGCGACGCCGGAGAGGTCGAGTGCGTAGTTCACGCCTTCGACAAAGATGAGAGCGTTTGGGTTGACAGCCAGGATTGCATTGCCTCCGCGCTCGGCTGCCGCGTGCCAGTCAGTGGAGGGATCACCGCCCCAAGTCACATTCCCTCGCGGTTCATTGCGCAGATCGGCGCCGATTACCAGGGGATTGCTCTTGTAACGCTGCGCCATTCCCTCCCAGTCGCTGAGCCAACTGGTCTCGGGATATTGGCTGTTGTACCAGAGCGTATTGCCGTCCGTGCCGCTGCAGCACCACTCGGCGTCGCTGTTGTGGTTGTCCAGAATCACCATGATCCCGGCATTGGTGAGAGCGGCAACGACCTGATCCATGATTGTGAGCGCGTTTTCGCCTTGCAGGCCGGGGTTGGCGGTGAGCGCGTAACTGGCAATCACGGGATTGCTCTCGTAGAGCTGGTTGGACCAGGGAAGGCGAATGGCGTTGAGGTTCTGGGCCTTGATCTGTTGCACAATGGTTGGCAAAGTCGCGATCTCAAGCCCGGCAACCACAAAGTCGGTCGATTCGCCGCCGTACCAAGCCGCGGCGTTCAGCCGCACGCGGTTTCCATTGCTGTCTACGATAAACTGCCCAGCGGTGTGCAACGGGAAAGCCGGTTGCGCGGCAGCTCCGAAAGCGCGGGGGCAAAGCGCCAGGAGCGCCAGGAGCGGAATGAGCACGAAATGACTGCCCGCAAAACAGCGGGGCGTTGCACGATCCAGATTGTTCACACCGGAATTGTAGAACATACGGTGCTTGGCTGGACTGTTCGATTCCGCTCTGAAAAACAAGTGGCGGCGCTCCGCTCTCTCCACTTGTTTGCGGAGAGAACGGAACGCCGCCATGCTGTTTGAACGCAGCCCTATTGCGCGGTCGGATGCGGAGGCAGCACTTTGGGCGTCTTCAGGTGAGGTACGTTGGGAGCGGCTACGGCAGGCGGCGCCGACGGCGCTGCCGGGAAGCCCGAGCCCTTCTTGATGCGCAGGTCGCCGTTCTCGGCGCTCAGGATGATTCTCGATGCGCCGGAACCGATGCGCCCGTTGACCGTCTTGCTTTCGTCGCCGCTCACGGCCAGGGCGAAGTCGGTAACAATGTCGCCGTTCCGGGTGTGGCCATTCACGGTAGCCGAGGCGTTGGGAGGCAGAGTCACCTCGACGTCGCCCTTGCCGTTCTTCGCTTCAACGCTGTAGGCTCCAGCCGGCTCAACCGAGATGCGGCCGTCGCGATCCTCGACATAGCTGTCGCCGTAGATCTGGCTCAGGTCGATGTCTTTGGAGTGCGTAACCACATGCACCGGCCCTTTGGCTTCGGTGACGCGCAGGTCGTCGGAGTTGAGGGTCAGGTCGCCGGGCAGCGCCGCCAGTTGCAGGTCGGTCACCGAGGTGTGCAGGCTGACCGGTCCGGCGATGTTCTCTATGTGCGTTTCTCCAAAGATTTCTCCGCTCTGCGTGACCTTGCCCTTGATCTCGGAGAGGGTCAGGTCGTTGCAGTCGCCGTCGCTGATGAGGTCGCCCTCCACCTGGTGGGCTGAGAAGTCGTGCTTGCCGTTGGAGAAGTGCATCTGCACCAGGCCCGCGATGTCGCTGAGGTGAACGTCGCCGTGCGAAGCCGAGACGCCGATGCCCGCGCCCAGACCGGCCGCGGTCACGTCTCCCCTGGCCGCGTTCACCGTTACCCGTGCGGATTTGGGAACGGTGACGGTCAGGTTGATCCGCCCGCTCGAATTGCTATCCGACTTGACCAGAACGGCGCTGCCGCTCACGGTCAGGTGCGGCGCCTCGGCGTTGAATATTTTTTGAGCTTCGGCATCCGAGCTGGCATAGGCCGTCTCGTGGGCATGCACCTCAATGTTCAGTCCGTCGCCCGAGGTGACGCTCACGTCGCCGCGGGGATTCTGAATTTCGATGGAAGCGTTGGCGGGGATTTGTGCGTTGAGCGCGGTCTGGTCGCTGTCATGCTCGGGCAGGCCGAAGGTGTTGAAGAAGTCGTCGCCGTTGTCGCCGAACTGGGCACGGAATGGGCCCCACCAGTTGTCCCATCCGGCCGCGCCAACGCCCAAAATGGCCAGCAGAATGAGGATGCCCACAAAGCTGCCGCTGCGGCGCACGGGGGTTTCGCGGCGCAGGTCGAGCGCCCACTCGCCCAGCAAGGCCAGGCCGGCTCCGATGAGCAACAGCGGCCACCAGTGGCCATACCAGCTCCAGAAGTCGCTGGAGGCGATGTGGCCGGTGACCACCAGCAGGGCTACCGCGCCGACGCCCACCAGAATGATGGGACCGACGACGGAGGGAACGCGCGGGCCATATACGCCGACGTATCCGGCTTTCATCGCGTTGTGCTGGGCCTTCCAGGCTTCGCGCTGGGCACGCCAGGCGGCCTTCTGCTGCTCGCGGTAGATCCGATACTGGGTTTTGGGATCGTAAGGGGGATAAGGAGGCCGTGGGCCGCCGCCTCCCGGAGGCATGTTTGGAGGTAAGCTGCTCATGATTGCCCTCCGTCGGGGTCTTTCACCAAGTCATGCGATGGAGCGGGAACGATGGCCGAGCCCGGCTCCGCTGCGGCCTGACCAGCGACAGCATTGGGATCAGCCGCGCCGGCATAAGGAGCGCCAGGATAGGGTTGGCCCTGATACGAGCCCTGGTACGGGCCCTGATTCGGACCCGGATACGGCGCACCGGGATAGGGCGGCGGCGGACAGCCACCTTCGGCGGACAGCGCCGCGCGCTCGGCCAGAGCCAGAACGCCGGCCAGGATGAGATAGAGCGGCCAGCTCTTGCCCCAGCCGAGAATGTTCGCCTGGGCCAGCAGGGCATTTATGCCCACAAGCAGAAGAAATGCAGGGCCGCGCAGGCGGCGAATCATGACGTAACGGCTCATTTGGAACCTCCTTGCGACTCTCCAAGACGGCGAACGATCAGCCAGACGCCCATGCCGATCAGCAGTACCGGCCAGGCGAATTCAAACAGACGGCCATTGAAGACATCGAGCTGGCCGAGCAGAAACAACATCCCCAGGGCGATCAGAATCACGGCGCCGACCGGCTCCTTGCGGCGGCAGAAGAGCGGGCGCCAATACTCGGATGGATCGGGCGTAAAACCGGGGTCCACGGCGCCGGGAGCAGGCGGCGTGAACGGAGCTTGGTACTGGCCCTGATACGGCGGCTGGTATTGCCCCGGATTGGGCGGCGGATAGCCCGCCGGAGCCTGGTCTGCCGGGCCGGATGCATAGGGGCCGGGCGCATAAGAACCGGGATTGACTGGGCCCGGCCCGGCGCCGGGTTGTCCCGGATAGCGCGGCCTGCCGCCGAGGTTCAGCCAGTTGCCCACCTCGTTGAGCCCCAGCGGATCGGGCAGCGGCTGGCCGTCGCGACGCGCGCGGGCGGTGTGATAGGCCTCGAACGACTGGTAGAGAATCCACGCGGCAATGAACAGGCCGAAGATCGGGTAGTGGTCTGTGATGCTGATGAGCACGGCGAAGATCACCACATGGATCAACCCTTTGAAGAACTGGCCGTTGTACATGGCGCCCACGCCGGGAATCAGCCCCAGCACCGCAGCCGCCGAAGGGTTGGGGCCGCTGGGAGGAGGCGCGGCAAAGGGCTGTTGGAAGCCCTGCCATGCCATCGAGCAAGGCTCGCAGAGAATCTGACCTCCAGCCGCGTTGCGCACGCAGCCGGAGCAGAGCGCCTTGCCGCAACTTTGGCAGTAGGCGGTTGCGCTTACACCACTATGATTTACGCAGTCCATACTGTGCTCCTTTCCCGTATTTCACTTGCGGAGCCGCCGGAGTGCGCGGGCCGGTATTGAATTGTCAGGGAACTCTCCAAAAAGTCTGTTGAATCGTTGCGCGCCGGGCTGAGCGCAGGGCTGCCCGACTGTTGCGGAGGCTCAACGCGCGTGCCCCCATCCTTGTGGCTGGGAGTCTGCTTCGACTCGCCGGGCGCGGCGTCTTTCGGCTTCTGCTGGTTGTCGTTGTCTCCGCCCTCGCCTTCGCCCTGAGTCGTGCGGCGCAACTCCCGCATCCGTGACTCAACCTCGTAAATAAAGCGCAGGTGATCGTAGTAGCGGATGATCGGCGTGGAGGCCATGGTCAGTCGCCGCTCCACCAACGACCGCAACGCGGCGGGGCGCAGATCGCTGAGGCGCAGGCTGCTCAGGCGGACTCCGGTCAGGTTGAGCGTGAGAGCGATGGAGAAGAAGGCCATGGCCGCCGTCATCAGCAGGCGCGGCTCGGCAAAGCGGCGAACCTGGCCCACCAGGCCGGGACGCTGCCACGCCGGGGTCATGGGCAAAACATGGCCGCCGTCGGCCACCAGGCCGTAACCCGCCACTTGTCCCGGACCTGTCTGCGCCAGGATTTTGTCAAGCAGTCCGGCGGGAACCTCCGGCTCGGGCGATAGAAACTCGAGCCACTCGCGGCCTCGCCGGGCTTCGTCGAACAGTGCGGTGCAGGCCGGGCAGACGGCCATGTGCGCGGCAAAAGCGGCCTCGTCCTCGGGCTTCAGCAGCCCGTCCAGCGCATCGGTCAGCAGTGTTTCCCACTGGCCGCAGGCCGGGGAACTCGGAATATGTGTGCGCTCCGCCATGATTACATCACCTCCCGTTTATTACGTTCCAGCAGCCGCGCCAGTTCCGCGCGGCCTCTGCTGATGCGGGACTTGACCGTCCCCTCGGGAATGCTCAACACGCAGGCGATCTCCTTGTAGTCCAGATCTTGAAGATCGCGGAGAATGACGGCTTCGCGCAGCTCGACGGAGACGCGCGCCAGAGCATCCTGCACCATTTTTGCCAGCTCGTTGCGGGCCGCGGACTCGTGCGGCGACGGACCGCGGGCGGTTAGCCTATCCACCGGCTTGAGACCCTCGGCCGATTCCCAACCCTCATCGAGTGAACCAGTTGCGCGCAGATTGCGGGTGCGCCGGAAGTTGTCCACCAGCAGGTTGCGGGTCATGGTGGTGATCCACACTTGCAGGCTTCCCCGGCTGGCATCGAAGCTGACCAGATTCGAATAAATCTTCAGGAATACATCCTGGGTCAGATCCTCGGCGTCGGCCGGGTTGCCGGTAAAGCGATAGCAGAGCCCGTAGACGCGCCGGTGGTGTGTGCGGACCAGCTCGGACCACGCGCCGGAATCGCCATCCATGCAGCGGCGGACGACTTGGGACCAGTCGATATCCAGCGGACTCACCTCCATGCGCGCCTGGCGGGCGGCGGGCGGCCTGGCAGCGCCAATCTCCGGCGCCTCCATGCTACGCCGCGACGGTCTGTCCGGCGACGCCAGCCCCATTACGCTCCAGCTTAATGTACCCACGCATTGCATAGTTTGCTAATACGCGGGATTTGCGCGGATTGTTCCCGGCGGGCAAAACGATTGTTTCAGCCCCGCGGGCGGGAAGCGGGCCCGGCAGAGGCGAGCAGCCAATCCAGGCTGTGACTTTAGCGGCAGAAAAGCATCTTACAGCTATAGGCCCGAACGGCTGGGGCTTTGGAGGTCCGGATGCATGGATCGGTTTCTCTGCGCAACGCCTGTCTTTCCTTGATGGTTGCTTCCGCCCTGGCTGCCGGGTGTCGTGCGGCGACGAAAACGCCGATTCCCGCTGCGGTTACCGATGCCTCGCTCGCCCAAGCGTCAGGGAAACAGACCGCCGTCTTTGCCGGGGGCTGCTTCTGGGGCACACAGTCGGTCTTTGAGCGGGTGAAAGGGGTGGTGGCAACCACGGCCGGCTACGCGGGCGGCTCGGCGGAAACCGCGACCTACAGCCAGGTGACGACGGAGACGACCGGGCACGCGGAATCGGTGCGCGTGGTCTACGATCCCAGAAAGATCACCTATGGGCAGCTTTTGCGGGTCTTCTTCTCGGTGGCCCACGATCCCACGCAGCTCAACCGGCAAGGGCCGGACGTGGGCACGTCGTATCGATCCGCCATTTTCTATACCAGCGAAGAGCAGCGCAGGATCAGCCGGGCTTACATTGCGCAGCTCGACGCGGCGCACGTCTTTCCCAAGCCGATTGTGACCCAGGTTGTGCCCTTGAAGGGCTTTTACGATGCCGAGTCCTATCACCAGGACTACGCGCTCCACAACCCCGGCAATCCTTACATCCTGGTCTGCGACCGGCCCAAGATCGAGGCGCTCAAGCAGCAGTTCCCCGAGTTGTTTCAGGATTACAAGGGCAAGTGACGGAGCGGCTCTCGACGTATGCGCCGACCACGCCAGCCGCTTCTTCAAGGAACTTGCGGTCGATCTGGCTGAAGGCGGCGTGGGTGTGGCTATCGATGTCAATTTCGCCAATCACCTTGCCATGCGCAAAGACGGGAACAACGATCTCGGATTTGGTCTTGATGGAGCAGGAAAGATAGCGAGGATCGGCGTTGACGTCGTCCACCAGAACCGTCTGCGCGGAAGCGGCCGCTGCGCCGCAAATCCCTTGAGCGACGGGGATTCGCACGTGCGGCGTCGGGTCGCCGATATACCGCCCGAGAACGAGCGTATCCGGATCGTTGGGGTCGAGCATGTAAAAGCCGGTCCAGTTGCAGTAAGGCAGGCGATGGGCGATGGCCTCGACGATGCCTTTCTGGAGGGCGTCAAGGGATGGCGCGGTCGAGGCCATCTCCCGCATGTGGGAGAGCAGAGAGAGCATTTCCGCGTTGAGGTCGAGAGCGGGCATCTTTATCTCCATCTCCGGTGTGACAGCCTCTAATACCGTTGCAGGAACTCAGGTTCGACGGGGTTCTCAAACAGCGAAGCGTCGCGGGTGACGATGGTCAGCCCCGAGGGAGTGACGAAGTAGCGGCGCTTGTCCTCGACCGGGTCATAGCCGATGACCGTGCCCTCGGGAATATGCACGTCGCGGTCGATGAT
>Ga0255356_1000469_pt1 | contig 27731 bp, 30 predicted proteins | sample HBST100metaG_FD_189944 | JGI IMG/M metagenome (GOLD analysis project Ga0255356, IMG submission 189944) | Peat soil microbial communities from Stordalen Mire, Sweden - H.B.S.T100 | ecosystem: Environmental > Terrestrial > Soil > Wetlands > Peat | place: Sweden: Norrbotten County, Stordalen Mire...
GTGGAAGAAAGCACCGGCTCGCCCGCCGCGGTCACCAGTTGCCCGTTCTGGGCGCGGTGAAAGCCGCCGTCGCGCGTGTAGCGAGGGCCATTTGGCGTTTGAACCTGGAAAAAGCCGTCACCCTCGATGGCCAGATCGAGAGGATTGCCGGTCTGCTGAAGCGCGCCCTGGGCCATGCTGAGCCGGTCGCCGCCCAACAGGCCAAAGTTGTTCACCGTGCTCCCCAACTGCGAGTCCGCCGCATCCGGCCCCAGCAGCACCGAGCGGAAATACTCGCGCTCGGCCCGGTAGCCGGGGGTCTGGGCGTTGGCCAGATTGGCGGCCGCCGTATCCAGGGCCTGGGTTCGCGCCACCAGCCCGGTCATTGCCGCGTAATATCCACTATCCATCGGGCGCATCTCCTGTCGCAGAACGGAACAGTGCAGGTGACGGACCGGAATGAGGGGTGGTGAGATTAGAGCAAAATCAGAATTGAGAAAGGGGCGTTCAAATCCACCCGCCCCGCGGCGGATTCACAGACCACGAAAAAAGGGAGAATAGCAAGCTATTCTCCCAAAAAGTAATTCGCAGAGGCTAATTTCCGCGTTGATTCTGCTGGTTTTTTCGCCGGGGTCAAAACCGCGGCCTGTCGCCTGTCAGCCGCAATTCTCATGAGATCTGGAATGGCCCAGTTGGCGCGGACCGCGACCATGCCGGCCCCACAATTCTCTCCGCAGCCTGTTCATTCAAGCCGCGCGGCGTGGTTACTGGAGCCCATCGCAAACAATGGTTACGGCAAAGCCGGCATCCTCGAAGCGGTAACTATGAAGCAGTTGAAATTCGGGAGCCTGTACGTGAAGGTGGTAGTCCCGGCCGGTGATCACGGTTGGAACCGACAGCCCGCAGTGGGCCGCCAGATCCGGAACCTTGCCCTTCCAGCTTCCGGCCAGCATGTTGCAAATCTCGCCGATCGCATCCTTCACCGTGTCGTCGATCTCGTCAAACTCCATGCCGGTCAGGTGCGCGGCGATCTTCATTGCCGCCCGCCCGCTGGTCGAGAAGACACAGGCACCGCTCAGCAGCCCGCCAAAACCAACTACCGCGGTCACCGACTCCGGTTCCTGGGCGATGGGGCCGGAGTCGCGCTCGCAGCTCACCCCCAGCATCAACTGAAAGACCTCTTCCACACTCGCATCCAGGTTCCCGGGTTCGGAGACCAGTAGCACGGATTCACGCAGCGATACCGCCATCGTACGCTTCCTTTCCTCTCTGCCGGCCCGCAGCGTTCGCAAGTGGGCGGCCTTTCAGGCGCCGTTCATCGGTTCGCCGATTTCGTCCGGCTATAGCGGAACCAGAATTGCCATACCCCGAAACCATTGCACTCAAGTCGACGCGACCCCAAGAAGCGGCGACCTCTCACAAGTCCAAATAGGGTACAGTTATTCTGGTTCCGCTCTAAGCCGCATTCAAAAGCGGCAACACCCGTTCCCTCACCTGCTCGGAAGTAAACGGCTTGCGAATGTATCCCTGCGCTCCGGCCAGGATGGCCTGTTTCACATGCTCCTCGCTCGACTCGGTGGTAATCATCACCACCGGCACGCCGGGTGCCAGGTTCTGCGCCCGCAGTTGGCGCAAAAACTCCAGCCCATCCATCATCGGCATGTTGATATCCGACAGAATCAGATCCACCTGCCTGGTCTTCAGCACTTCCAATCCTTCAGTGCCACTGCCGGCCTCATGTACCACCAGCGGATCAAGACCCGCCTGACGAAGCGCGCGCTCCACAATCTTCCGCATCACTGAGGAATCGTCAACGATCAGGGTTCTAACTTCACTCATGCCCAAGCTCCTCTTCCGTCTCTATCGGCTTCGCTTCCTGCTTCATGAGTGAGATTCTTCTTCGCTTTCCTCTCCACCCAGCCCCCACAACATATTGTTTTTTTCTCACCACAGAAACCGGACCGGCAAGCGGCTTCTTCCTCAAGTGAAAAGCCGCTCTCAACGCTGCCGATAACTGTTTGCGAAGTGCAAATGCTTTACTGCGCAATCGAGCAGATCAAGTCCTGCACTGAAGCTGTCTCCGGCAGCGGCCCGCTCTGGGCGCGCAACCACATCCTCAGCCATAGGCAGTCGTGTACCCTGACCAGCCGCGACTCGACTGGCCGCGCCCTCTCGATCGATTTGGAAAATACCTGCGCCACCGCCTGCTCCGTGCTTGCCTCGATCAACTCCACCGGGGGAAACTTGGAGCCCAGCATGCGCGCGTGCGCGGGACGAAACAGCGATCCCTGCACCAGCCCGCTCTCGACGCGCAACCCCGTCATCCGCTCGATGGCCAAAGCCAGCACCGGGTCGAGCCGGTCCTCAAATCCCAGGTAGAGGAGCTTGCCCGCGGCCACCCGCAAAGGCAGCGCCCCAAAGGCATCCACAAACAGCCGCGGAACCAGAGCGGTCAGCGCTTCGGCGTCGTGAAACTCCATGGGCAGCACCGGGCAGCTCCATTGCAGGCCCAGCGCTCTGGTCACCAACTGCTCATTCACTCCCTGCTGACGCACCAGCCAGTTGCCCAGCCTGCCGGCACCCGCCACCTTCTGCGCGTCCAGCGCTTGGCGCAACTGCCCGGAGGTGATCCAGCCCTGCTCCAGCATCACCAGGCCAAGCGGGATGCGATGACGGTGGTTTTCCAGCGAACTGCCCCTTCCGTCCAACTCGCGGCGGACCGCCGCGGCCACCCGCGTCGCCGTACATGCTGCCGAACAGTTCCATCCGCCCTCAAAGACCGGTGCCGAGCGGCTGCGCCACAAGTGCAGCCAGCCGGAGTTGCATCCGGGATTGGAGCAGGTTTCAAAGATCCCTGGCCGCGCCCCGGAATAACCGCGTCTCTGTTTGTTAGGCGAAAGAAAGGACTCCTCCGGAAACCGCTCGTCGAAACGCGCCTCGCGGGTCAGCAGCCGCCCCTCCGCCGCCGGTTTTCTACCTAAAATAGGCATCGTATGCTCTCCAGCCGCTTCTTGGGCGCGGCGACCTCGGTCACCCGCAGGCCAAAATTGCCATTGATTACCACCACCTCGCCGCGCGCCACAATCTTGTCGCCGACGATAAGATCCACCGGGTCGGCCAGATGACGGTCCAACTGCACCACGTCTCCCGGCCCCAGGTCGAGAATCTCGCCCAGCGGCATCTCGCGGCAGCCAAAACGCAGCGAAGCCTCAAGTTCGACATCGAGCAACAGCTCGATCCCCGGGCTCAAAGCCGCCGCCGGGTTCAAGGGCGCCGGCTCCTGGGCAGTCGCGGCAGCTTGGGATGATGCCGGTTTTGCCGCCGGTTTGGGGCCTCGCACCTCGTCCCGCACCAGAATCGTCCAGGCGCGCTCGCCGGACTTCAACTGGAAAGCGCGAGAGACCTGGCTCTCTCCTGCGATATCTTCGAATTTATCGACGCGGCACTTCTTTCCGCTCTTGGCCAGAAGTTCCCCGGCGGCGGCATCGGCCACCTCGCGTAGCAACTCGTTCCAGCCGGCTTTCTGGTCCACTCCTTCGCCCATCAGCGGCGACTCCAGAATTGCGCCGTCGAGAACCACCGCGAAGCGCCCCTCCTCGTCCCCTGAAAGGGTCGCGGCAAAGCCGAAGGATCCTTCCGCGAGCGGCTTGGGTAGGGACTCGGCCAGTTCCGGTTCCCCGGCCAAAGCCTGTGAAAACAGCGTGGTGGCCACGCTGATCCAGCAATCGATATAGGTCATCATGCAACGGCCTCGGAGGCGGAAGATTCAATGCGGGCGGCGCGGTGAGGCCCTTTGCGAATAGCCTGGGCCTGGGAGAGCGGCTGGCCACCTACCCGCAACTCGGGCAGCGTGTTGGCAGGCAGATCGAAGCGGAGGATCGTTCCCGGCTCCAGATTTTCTATACTGCTTGCCGACAGGTGAACGCTTGGCAGTTGCAACGAGCCGCCGAAGCGAATCCGGCGCGCATTGGCTTCCATCCGTTCCCTGGTTTCACCTGCGTGCCTGCGGCGCCGGCCCCAGTCCGAGGTCAACCGCCGCAGGATGGTGTTAGCCACCACGGCGGGAAATGCCAGGTTGAGCAGCCCCGAACTGTGCGGCATGCGAATCTCAAAGCTCAGGCAGAGCGTCTTTTCCGTCACCGGCATGATGCGCGCCACCTGGGTCTGCATCTGGCGGCGCTCAAAGTTGAAGCTCAGGCCCACCGGCTGCCAGGCCGCGGTCAGTTCGCGGCATACAATCTCGACCAGGCTGCCCAAGATCGATTCCTCGATGTCGGTGATCTCGCGCAGGGGCCCATCCTTGCCCTCGCCGCCCAGAAGCAGATCCACGATCGGAGGAGCCAGAGCCAGATCGAGCTGCAACACCGAGAGCGCTCCCAGCGGCTCCAGACGAACCGAGGCCACATAGCTGATCTCGGGGACGCGCAGCAGAAACTCGTTGAATTGAATCTGCTCGGCCGAAACCAGGTTGACCTGAAAGCGGGTACGCAGCCAGGCGGCCAGGTTGTGGGTCAGATTGCGGGCAAACAGGTCGTTCAACATACTGATGGCGCGTAACTGCTCGGTCGATATCTGTCCCGCCGAGGAAAAACTGTAGGGCACGGCCCGCGCCCGCGCTTCGGGCCGCGCGGATTCCGGCGCCGTGCTTCGCGCGGCCTCGAAGAGAGCGTCTATCTCGTTCTGTTTGAGCGTCTTTTCCATTAGCCTTTACCCCCGCGGCCTTTCCCCGCCTGCATTCCGCCCGGCCCCTTGCGTGCGCGGAGCTTGTCAAAGGCCCCGCGCGTGGCCAGGTCCTTGAGCGCAACCCTGAGATGCACCACAGCCGAAGCATGAACCTGTGAGACTCGCGACTCCACCACACCCAGCGCCAACCCGATCTCGCGCATGGTCATCTCTTCGTAGTAATAGAGCGTCATGACCAGCCGCTCCCGGTCGGGCAGATGAGCAATGGCGTCGGTCAGCCGCTCTTCCATCTCGCCCCTCAGGCAGCGGAAGAGCGGATCCTCCTCGGGGCGGCCGGGCACATAGGCCAGTTCTTCCTCACCGGAGTCCTCGTTGCGCTCCATGTGCAGGGTGCCAATCTCCAGCCCCTTCAGATCGCCCAGCAACTGCTGATACTCTTCAAGCCCCAGCGCCAGTTCCGCCGCAACCTCGCTCTCGCCCGGCGCATGGCCCAAACGCGTCGTCAACGCACGAATGGCCTCCTCGACCGCGCGGCCCTTGCGGCGCAACTCGCGCGGGCTCCAATCCAGCGTCCGCAGACTGTCCAGAATCGCTCCCCGGATGCGGAACTGCGCATAACTGCGAAACTGCACCTTCTTGGAAGCATCGAACTTGGCAAAGGCGTCCATCAGCCCCACCACCCCGGCGGAGACCAGATCCTCGATGTCCACATGCTGAGGAAGCCGCTCGTGAATGCGGCGGGCGAGAAATCGCACAATCGGCAGATGCTCGAGCAGCACTCGCTCCTGCTCGCCGGTAAGCATCGGCATCATGGCCGCGGCGGGCGGATAACCGTCCCCAGCCGCACCCCGGCCGCGCCCCCTCTGATTCGCAACCGTACCCGCCATCTCGCTCCCCATCGCTCGCCCCTTAACCTGACCTCTAGAGCATTTTGGCTTTTGCTGTAGACTTCCGTGCCCCATCCTTTCCGCTTTTTCCTGCGGAAAGGGTGGGATACCAAACACAATTTCGGTCTACACCATTTCCAAAAATGCTCTAGCCTGACCTCTAACCTGTTTTCACTTCGTCCCGGACCTTCACCGCACTGTTCCCACCGGACGCAAACGAATCTCCGAAGGAATCTCCCCAGCCGCAACCACCGCCAGACGGGGCAACACCGGCTCCAGCCAGCGCTTCACGTGGTAGCGCGCTGGACTAGGGCATAGGAGCACGGGAAGGGCCGCGGCGGAGTTGCCGCCGATAAGATGCCTCAAAGAATCGGAGAGACGGCGGACAATCGGCGTCCCCGGCACTGCCTGCGTTCCCAGCAGCCGCTGGCCGGTCTCCGGAGCCAGCGTGGAGAGAATCTCCTCTTCGAGTGCCGGTTCGAGCAGCAAAACCGGCAATTGGCCTTCGTTGTCGAGCAGCGGCCGGATCAGCCGACGCCCCAACGCCTGGCGCGAGGCTTCTACCAGCGCGACCGGGCTCTTGTTGGCCGGCGCCGTCTCCAACAGCGCTTCGAGAATCGAACCCAGGTCGCGGATCGAAACCCTTTCGCGCAGCAATTGTTCGAGCACCCGGCCCACCTCTCCCAGCGTCAGCAATTTGGGCACCAGTTCCTCAAGCAGCTTGGGATGACTCTCGTTGAGAGCGTCCATCAGCCGCTTGGTCTCCGCCCGGCCCAGCAACTCCCAGGCATGCTGGCGGATCAGTTCGCCCAGGTGGGTAGTGATCACCGTAACCGCATCGACCACTGAGTAGCCGGCGGCGATGGCCTGGTCCTCGAGCGCGGGCGCAATCCAGATGGCCGGAACCCCGAAGGCCGGTTCGCGGGCCTCCTTGCCGGCTAGAGGACGGCGGCCCGGGTCGCCCGAAACGGCCAGCAGATGTGTGCCCTCGGTCTGCCAGCGCCCGATCTCCATTCCCCTGAGAGAGAACAGGTATTCGCGGGGCCGCAAACGCAGATTGTCCGAAATATGCACGGGCGGCACCAAAAAACCCATCTCCGAGGAGAGATGGCGGCGAAGCGCGCGCACCCGATTCAGCAGTTGCCCGCCCTGCTTTTCGTCCACCAGCGGAATCAGTTGAAAGCCAATCTCCAGGGTCAGATCTTCCAGCCGCAGCAGCGCGGCCAGATCGGAGCCCTGCGTCTGCTCGGCCTTCTTTTTATCCACCGTTCCAAGTTCGGCCGGTGGAGCCGCCAGGGCGCGGGCGGCCACACGCCGCCCGCCCCAGAGGAGCACCGCCGCCACCGACAAAAAAGCCAGCTTGGGCAGCCCTGGAATCAGGCACATCGCCCCAGAAACCAGGCTGGCCAGGTAAAGAGTGGATGGCTTGGCCAGAAGTTGTTGTTGAATCTCGCCGCCCAGCAAACCTGCCGAATTGGTGCGGGTCAAGGTGATGCCGCCGGCCATCGAAACCAGCAGCGAAGGAATCAGAGTGACCAACCCGTCACCCACCGTCAGCACGGTATAAGTGCGCGCCGCCTCGCTGAGTTCAATGCCCTGCTGCAAGGTGCCAATCAACAGGCCCGCAATGATGTTGATGGCGGTAATCAGAATCGTCGCCAGCGAATCCCGCTGGTTGAACCGCGCCGCGCCGTCCATGGCGCCATAGAACTCCGCCTCGCGGGCGATCGCCTGGCGGCGGCGCCGGGCCTCGGCCTCGTCAATCAGCCCCGCGTTCATGTCGGCGTCGATAGCCATCTGCTTGCCCGGCAGAGCATCGAGAGTAAAGCGGGCGGTAACTTCGGCGGTGCGCACGGCTCCGTGTGAAACCACTAAGAATTGAATCGCGATCAGGGCCAGGAAAAGCACAAAGCCGACCACGTAATTGCCACCCACAACAAACTGGCCAAAGGCCTCGATCACCTTGCCAGCCGCGGCGGTACCCTCCGAGCCATGCAGCAGAATGCGGCGGCTCGATGCGATGTTCAGAGCCAGCCGGAAGAGAGTCAGCAGCAGCAGCAGTGTGGGAAAGACCGAGAGTTCCACCGCGCGGCGAATCTGCACCGCGGAGAGGAAGACAATGATCGAAGCGGCCATCGAAATCGCCAGCAGAAAGTCCAGACCGGCGGCCGGCAGCGGCACCAGCATCACAAAGATCACGCTGATGGCGGCCAGCGGCAGCGCATACTCGCGCAACCGTTGCCAAATGGACGCATGGGGCAGTGTGCCAACGGCCATGGCTGTGGCGCTCATTGAGAACCTCCTGCAAAGGGTGATGCGGCGGAGCCGGGGCGATTGCTGGGTGCGGTCCCACCAGCCTGGCCGGCGGCCCGGGCCCGGGCCGCTGTTTCGCGGGCGCGGCGCTCGCGCAGTTCGGTCTCGACCCTCTGGCGGTAGAGCCAGGCCAGAATGGCGGCCACCGCGGCGTAGAGATCCACCGGAATCGGCTGACCCACCTCGACCGAGCGGTAGAGAGAGCGGGCCAGCGGAGGATTTTCGATAATCGGCACCCCGGCCCAGCGCGCCTCGGCCTTGATCTCCTCGGCCAGCAGATTGCGGCCCTTGGCCAGCACCTTCGGAGCCTCCATGGTGCCAAAGTCGAAGCCCAGGGCTACAGCAAAGTGCGTGGGATTGGTCAGCACCACAGCAGCGCGCGAGACGTCGGCCTTTACCCGGCGGCGGCGCATCTGGCGCTGCAAGCCGCGAATCCGGCCCCGAATCTGCGGGTTGCCCTCGGTCTCTTTCATCTCCTCGCGCATATCCTGTTTGCTCATCTTCAGCCGCGACTCGCGGCTCTGCCACTCGACGATGTAGTCGATGGCCGACCAGCCGAAGAGCAGCCAGGCGGTGGCCACCAACAGGCCATAGATGTCCGAGCCCAGCATTTCCAGCCGCGCGGTCGAGAACGGCGGCACGGTCAACTGCCGGGCAATGCGCTGCGCCGCAAAGACAGCCAGCAGGCTGGCGGGAATCAGCGACTTGGCCAGCCGGGCCCCGGCGCGCAGCGAGAAGAGGTTTTTGATGTTTGAAACCGGGTTGATGCGGTCCGGCTTGAAGCCAATCGCTCCGGCATAGAAGCTGACTCCGCCGGTCTGCAAGAGTCCGGCGCCCAGCGCGGCCCCGGCCACCGCCGCCATCAGGATCCCCAGCGGCGCAAAAACCGAAATCGACAGCCGCCGCAGTGCATAAAGAGTCGGCTCTATCTGCGCGGGCTCCCAATGGGCTGGCGCACCCAGTTCCAGAAAGGCGGCAAATGTTCCCCTCCAGGCGGTCAGGGTGCTGCTGCCCAGCATCCCCAGCCCGGCCACCCCGGCCAGCGTGCCGGCCGCGGCCGACAGTTCGCGGCTGTGCAGCACATCGCCTTCCTTGCGAGCCTTATCGCGGCGATGTTGTGTGGCCTGTTCGGTGCGCTCTCCGGGCATCGGCTATCCTCCCACCCCTTGACCGGGAGCGGCGATCAGCCGCTCGGCCAGGTCGAGAAGACCCGCGAAACGGGCCTCGATGAAGCGCGGCCACAAGGCCAGCGAACCGGCAAGCAGGGCGAAGCCGGTCAGCGTCTTGAGCGGAACGGTCAGGTTCATCACCGGCAACTGCGGGCTGAGCTTGCCCATGAGCGCCACCGCGATCTCCACCAGCATGGTGGCGGCCAGCACCGGCGCGGCCAACTCCACCGCGGCCAGAAAGATGCCTCCTGCGGCGCGCACAATGGCCAGCGCGGTCACCGGAGCCAGCGCATAGCTGCCCAGGGGCGCCACGCGGAAGCTGCGCACCATCGAAGCCAGAATGATCCGGTCCAGCCCGGCCCCGATCACCACCAGCGTGCCCATCAGTTGAAACAGCTCGCCCAGCAGCGGCGTCTGGATCGGCGATGCCGGGTCCATCAGATTCACCAGGGAAAAGCTGAATTGCACACCGGCAATCTGGCCCGCGAAGAGCAGCATTTCATTCAGCAGCGTGAGCGTAAGCCCATAAACCAGACCCACCGCAAGCTCGCCCAGCAATGCTGAAAAGCCAATGGACACCTGGGCATTGGGCAGCGTCGCCACCAGCGGAGCCAGCAGGAAGGCCACCGCGCCGGCAAAAACCGCCTTGGCGCGGATAGGCAGCGCGGTCGAGGAGAAGAATGGGGCAAAGGCCACCATTCCGCTCACCCGCACCAGGGCCAGCGTCATTGCGCTCAAAAAGCCGGTCCAATCCAACTCATTTCCCTGCGGCATCGGCGTCTTTCTTCTTATGCGGAGTTAGCGCTGTTAGCAGAGCTAGTACCGTGACCGCATAATTGTGTAATGGCCTGAATGTAGCGCCGGTCTCCAGACCGGCTGTCATGCGGGCGTCCACGCCAGCATTTGATCTGGAACCATTATAAAATCACACGGTCAAATCATTAGTCGGATTTAACTCCGCCAACACGCGCGAAGCGCGGCTAACACCGCTAACTCCGCTATCCAAGGTAACGGTGCAAATCGCCCAGCAGCAGCCGGGTATAAGCCGCCATCCGGCCCAGGAACCAAGGCATTCCCGCCAGCAGGATCAAGGCCACTGCCGCCAGGCGCGGAACGCTGGTCAGCGACTGCTCCTGCAGGCTGGTCAGGGTCTGGACCAGGCTCAAAAGAAAGCTCAGCAGCGCGGCGGCAATCAGCACCGGCGCGGCCAGAATCATGGCTTCCTTCATCAATTGGCGCAGCAGTTCGGCAACCAGGTCGGGCGTCATCGGTATTTCCTCAAAAACTCTTCAAGAGCGAATTGGCCAATAAGTTCCAGCCATCCACCATTACGAACAGAAGTATCTTCAACGGCGTCGAAACCACCACCGGCGGCAACTGGAACATGCCGATCGAGGTGGTGATCGAAGCCGTCACCATATCGATCAGCAGAAAAGGCAAAAAAAGCACCGCGCCAATCGAGAACCCAGCTTTCAACTCCGAGAGAATGTACGCCGGAACCACGACCCGCATAGGCAGGTCGTCAGGCGTATTGGGACGGGCAATCTGCCCGGCCGAGGTAAACAGCGCCAGATCCTTCTCTCGCGCGTAGCGCAGCAAAAAGTGCTTCACCGGCGCCGAACCCCGGTCGATGGCCTCCCAGCCCGTCACCTGCCCCGCGCGATACGGCTCCACAGCCTGCTGGTCCACCTGGTTCAGCACCGGAGTCATCAGAAACCAGGTCATCATCAGGGCCAGCCCCATCAGCGTCGGATTCGAGGGCGCGGTCTGCGTGCCCAGCGCCTGGCGCAGAAAGTGAAAGACCACCAGCAGCCGCACCAGCGGCGTCATGGCCATCAGAATCGCCGGCAGCAGCGTAACCAGCGTCAACACAAAGAGAATCGTCCACGGAGTTGAATCCGAGGAGTGAAGGCGCGTGCTCAGATCGGGCAACAGCGGCATGGGCGCGGCAGCCGCCACCCGCGCCGCGGCCCACAGGGCTACCATGAAACCCTCCCCGCCGAAGATGAAACCGGACGCATGGAGCCGCTGGAACGCGCCGGAGTTCCCCTCTGATTCTGCGCATCGAGCGCATAGAAGGCCGGTCCGCCCTCCGGCGAGGTAGCCACCAGAAACCGCCGTCCCTCCGCCTCGACCAGGGCCAGCGATTGGCGCGGAGCCAGCGCGATCCGTTCCACAAGCGCCAGCCGCGGCTGCGGACGGCGGCCGGCCCGCAGCCGCTCCAGCAGCCAACCGGCCAACCCGCTGCCCGGCGAAATCGCCGGCGTTTCTCTCTCGCTCTTCTCCCTATTCATTCCCCGGTCCCTCTCACACATTGGTTCGTTCCAATCAACACGCGGCCCGCTACCGGTCCCCACCGAATCGCCGCCCCTCACGCCAGCCGCGTCACCCGCACCGCCAATTGCGTATCGATCACCTCGAACTCGCTCCAGGCCAGTTGCACGTCGCCTGAGGCCAGCGGCACGTCATCCCCGTTTCCCCATTGCGACTCGATCACCTGGCCCGCCTCCAGTGCCAGCAGGTTGCGCACGCGAAACTCCCGCACCGGGATGGCTACATCCAATTCAACCGGCAACCGCGCCACCGGCGCGCTCAACACAATCGGCTCTTTCGCCTCCACCGGGCGCGGCGACGGCACCAGCGCCTGTTCGGCGGCAGCCTCAGCCGCTAAAGTCGCCTCGGGCTCGCGCCCCTGCGTCTTCACCTGCGCCGGAAGTGGATGAGCTGTGGCCATGCGGTTAAGAACCTTGCATCAATGTGACCAGAAACGGAACAGAGGGATTGGGAAATGCTCATGGAAAGTCGCCAAGAGAAATCAATACCGCTCCACCTAGCCCGTGGTGAAAGTCGGTTTTGAAAGGGCACGACTTTAGTCGTACCGTAAGACGCTGAAAATAAAGGACGGGCTTTAGCCCCTGAGGGATGTTTTTCAGCGATTTGGACTTTCACCACAGGCTGTTAGTGTCCTGTCTCTGAAGTTCGCTTCATAATTGCTGTCATCCTGAGCGGAGTTTGGCGCGCTTTTTGCGCCAAACGCAGTCGAAGGACCTGCGGTTGAGTCCCCAAATTATGCGATGAACTTCGGGGACACCACACTAGGGCCTGTTAACACTACCAGGGCGGATGGCGTTGCGAGCGAAAACCGGGCCAGACGAGGCGGAGTCCGAAGGCTTTGGTGGTTCCAAGGTCGCGGGCGACAACGAAGTATGGCCCGATTTTCGCCGCAACCCGAAGGGACGGGGCCGATTTTCCCGACTTCGTCGTCGTTCGTCGCTAGCAGACACCCGGTATGCGTCGCTCCTCTCTTCTAGAACTCGAAAAAATCGGCTCCCGTCGCCACCGTCCGGGTAGTGTTAACAGGCCCTAGTCCCCTGAAACCTGACTGCAACATCGCTGCTACACTGAAAGAGAGTAGAAAATTGCATTTTCGCGGCCTACTGAAGGCCCGGAATCCACTTCGAATCGAGGTCGAGGATTATGCCGGAAGAGAATGGAAACAACAGCTTCACTGGAACCAGCCTGCGCCTGAAAGTGGGCCTGGCGGAGATGCTCAAGGGCGGCGTCATCATGGACGTGATGAACGTCGAGCAGGCCCGCATCGCCGAGGAGGCCGGCGCCACTTCGGTCATGGCTCTCGAGCGCGTGCCCGCCATGATCCGCGCCGAGGGCGGCGTAGCCCGCATGGCCAAGCCCAGCCTCATCAAGCAGATCATCCAGGCTGTCTCCATCCCGGTGATGGCCAAGGCCCGCATCGGCCACTTTGCCGAAGCGCAGATTCTCCAGGAATTGGGCGTAGATTTCATCGACGAAAGCGAAGTCCTCACCCCCGCCGACGAGGCGCATCACATTGACAAGCACGCCTTCACCACGCCCTTCGTCTGCGGCGCGCGCAATCTGGGCGAAGCTCTGCGGCGCATTGCCGAGGGCGCGGCCATGATCCGCACCAAAGGCGAGGCGGGCACCGGAGACGTAGTCTTTGCCGTGCGCCACATGCGGCAGATTATCCGCGAGATGCGCGCTCTCACCGTGCTCAGCGAGCAGGAGCTCTACGCCGCCGCCAAGGAGCACCAGGCTCCCTACGAACTCATCCGCATGGTCGCCCAGACCGGCAAGCTGCCAGTGCCCAACTTCTCCGCCGGCGGCATCGCCACCCCGGCCGACGCCGCCCTGATGATGCAGCTCGGCGCCGAGGCCATCTTCGTCGGGTCAGGAATATTTATGAAGGAGCGCGCCACGCCTCTGGATGTCGAAAACGACCCCAAGGAGCGGGCCGAGGCCGTCTCCCGCGCCAAGGCCATCGTCATTGCAACCACCCACTACAACGATCCAAAGATTCTGGCCGAAGCCAGCGAGATGGTGACCGGCACCATGAAGGGCCTGGCCGCCGCCGGCCTCGAAGAAAAAGACCTCCTCCAAACTCGCGGCTGGTGAGCTGGCCGCTCGGGCGGACGCTCGCTATTCGCTCGCACGGGCTTCTTTGCTTTCCCGTCCTTGCGCTAGAAAAAAGCGCAAGGATGGGGCACCCGGCTTTAAAGTTGACAGTAAAGATTAAAGTACCTATATTCGTTGCGGATTCCATAGACTGCGGGAGGGGCACTCATCGTGACGAACGACCTGCAACAGATCGTCGCGCTCCTTTTGGAGAACCGCGTCAGTAGTGCGGACTTTGGCGAACTTTCCTGCCTTAAAGGAAAGGAATGCTCGAAAAAGATTGCAAACAGATTCCTGATCTGTTGTCTACTCGACTGGATGTGGGACGCTGATGTAGCGTGGAAAAAAGGCGAGGCTCTGGTCAAAAAGCTCGAAAAACTCGGTGATCCGGAGGATATCTGGGCAACGATTAGTTCCTTCTCAAAGGACGAGTGGGACTCGAAATACGAGGACTTTGGCAGGCCGCACCGGTTTCACTGGGGCTACAAACGTCTATGGGCAATCGCCAACGAAATCTGCGCTCGGTATGATGGCGATGCCCGGAACATCTGGTCTGGCAAGTCCCCCTTTGAGACACTTATTCATCTCTGGGCTCTAGGAGCAGGCGATCAGATTTCCCGGATGATAGTCGGTGCGTTGCGCGACTGCGACCAAATCAAGGGCGACACGGGCGACGTGAAGGCGGACCTTCACCTCCGTCGGGTGCTCGGTCGCGCAGTTTACGGCGAGGAGATCAAGGCAAACGAAGCAGCCAAAGTCATCCAACTGACCCGGAGCCTTTACGCAGACCCGTGGAAACTCGATTTTCCCCTGTGGAACGTTGGAAAGTCTTACTGCAGGCCGACAAGTCCAAACTGCCCGAGCTGCTACTTACGGCTCCACTGTGTCTACTATCAGCGGCATGGTGGCGCGGCGGTTAGCGGCAGTCTCGAAACTTAACCGTTTCGGAAATCCATTGAGAGAAGGAGCGATTGCCATGAGCACTGAACCCGACATTCCCTTGCCACCTATCGTAATTGTCTTACGCGTGGTTGGGTGCCTTTGTCCTTTAGTTGCGTTTATAACAGCAGGGGCGACTAACGCGAGTGACGCAGCAGGCTGGATGATGATTTTGAGTTCTCTTATCGCTACGCTGTTATGGTTTGCTCTGGGAAGCGTCATTCGGCTGCTGAATCGGATCGAAAAGCGTCTGAGCCATTCGGAATCAATCTCTTCACTCAATAACGCCACCGCCCAATAGCCGGGTGCCCCATCCTTTCACAGTTTCATCGTGAAAGGATGGGGCACACGGCATTAGATGCCAAGGCGGCAATGTTCGCTGAACTTGGCATTCAAGTGTATCTGTGCGGGGTCTAGCGGACAACGAAGTTATGATCGGCTCCTAACACACTACGAAGGAGATATCGCCATGAAAAACACACTCTGTCGTTACTTTCTGCTCATAGTGACGATCCTGACATTCTGCTCGCTGGCTTATAGCCAGGTATGCCAAACCAGCGCAACGGGGGGCATATGCGGGCCGTACAACTACACCGAGGTTACCGGCAACGACGCGAACAACATAAATGTCCAGAATGCCTGTTGGAACACCAGCGGCTACTGCAACGGGTCGGACCAGACGCTGTACGCAACGAGTCCCGGAAATTGGTACGCGGTGGCAAATTTTCCCAGTGGCAACTCCTCTGTACAGTCTTATCCCAATAGCGACTATTACCATGTCAACACCTTGGTGACGAGTTACTCTTCTATGTACTCGTCGTTCACTGAGGACATGGGAACCATACCCCCCGGCTCCTCCGCCGAGGCGGGGTTCGACATCATCAATATGACCAACACCGGGACAAGCTGGAACGAGGTAATGATCTGGAACGATATGAATAACCGCGGCTTCGGCGGGTGTGACTCCTGGCCACCGAAGGCCCAGGTCAAGTTCGGCGGGTCGTACGGCGTCCCAGTAAATACGTGGGACCTGTGGTCGTGTGGCACCAGCGAGCTCATCTGGCAGCTCGACGCTGGATCATCGCCGCCGACGCATTACGGCTTTCAGAGCGGGAGCGTAGACATCTACGCCATGATGATGTGGCTGGTAAACAATGGGTACCTGGGGAGGGGGTCCACTTTCGGCCAGATTGAGTATGGCTTCGAAATTTGCAGCACGGGCGGAGTAAAACAGACTTTCACGGTCTCCGACTGGACGCTTACAAGCCGGACCGGCGCTCCCACGTCGCCGGGTACCCCAAGTGCCGGGAGAAGTGAGCACAAACACTGAAGATGGGTGCCCCAGGTGCCTCGCATTTGGGCACCTGGGATAGGGCAACATCACAGTATCCGGGACTGTGCCCCGTTCATCGCGGCTTTATCGCGATGAGCGGGCGGGTGGCCCACATCTCGATTTTGAGATATGGGAGACCATGGACCCCAACCAGCGTTCTTTCTGATCTCTGATCTCTGTTGAGTGACCCCGAACCCGAAGGAACTTCCCTGTATTGCCTTTTGCGGATAATTAGGCTCCAGGAGCGCAGGATATTTGTATGCCAAGCCTCTTCCAGGTCGGCAAGGAGTTCAAAATCCAGCCAAGATTCGCTCCACCCCACCCCCTCCCCTTGTGGATGCCACTATTACGGCCATAATTTCCAAGTAAGTCACACTAAATGAACAACATAAAATTTAAGCATGTTGGCATATCAGTAAACATGAACCATGAATTTTGTTGAATTTTGGTCCATCTTCGGGCGTTTTTTGGCCCTTTTTGGCCCTTTTGATGTCAAAACAGAGCCGTGTGCCTCAGCCTTGGTCCACGAACCTCGATCAGGCGAGCGGCGCACCTTGACTTCTTTGAATTGTTTCCCTTCACTACAAAAGGCCGCTGGCCGCACCGCAGGCGCAAGTCTTGACCTGTCAGATGACTATTGGTATGACTATATGGGCGGTCGTCGCGTGGAGGCGATCTGTTCCGCTTCATCAGCTTGCCATGAGTGCGGACGCCATGATTGCGGCCACCACTCGCGTGCTGCGGCTCGTCGTCGCTACTCGAAACGCCAGAGATTTTGAACCGTTCAAAGTGGAAGTCTTCAATCCCTTCAGTTATTCGCGAGAGGAAGAAAATTGACTCAGGGAGCACAGCCCATCATCGGCGTACTGGCCATTCAAGGCGACTATGCGGCCCATGCCGAAGCGCTGGCCGAGACCGGCGCCTTGCCCGTCGAGGTGCGCAAGCCGGACGAGCTGGCCGGCTTGGACGGGCTGATTCTGCCCGGCGGCGAATCCACCACCATGCTTAAATTCTTGTCGAAGCTGCACTTTTTCCAGGCTTTGAAGGAGTTTTGCGGCCAAAAACCGGTTTTTGGCACCTGTGCCGGAGCCATCCTGCTAGCGCGGGAGGTGCGCAATCCTGCGCAACGCAGCTTGGGCGTGCTCGATGCAGTTGTCGAGCGCAACGCCTATGGCCGCCAGATCGACTCGGCGATCCTGACGGCTGAGACCGCTCTCGAAGGCGGCCCACTGGAGATGGTCTTCATTCGAGCCCCGCGCATCGTTGAAACCGGCGCCGGCGTTGAAATACTGGCTACCCGCGACGGCCTTCCGACGCTGGTGCGCCAGGGCCGCGTGATGGCGGCCACATTTCACCCCGAGCTTTCGGCAGACCGGCGGGTTCACCGGCTGTTTGTCCAAATCGTGAGCGCGATTGCCAAAGAATGAGCGCCTACGCTGAACGAATGCGCAGCAACGAGCGGCAGCGCTCGCCAAAGTCGGGCACTTCAGGGCACTCGAAATAGACCTGGCGATTGAGCGCCATGAGCAACTGCACAGCCTCCAACTGCTCATTGTGCACAGAGAACGCCCCACCCTGGTATACGAACTCGTCGGTAAGGTATTCGATCGCGTGGCCCAGGATTTCAAGGGCGTGTCCTGCCTGGGGAGTGATGCGGCGACGGCGACGGGAGAGCGCAGGGGTGACCGAGGCGACCGGCGCGCAAGCCGGAATCGGGAACACGGTTGTCGTGGAAGCTGCCATGCTGTTTATCCTCACCCTGTTCTTCGGCCAGTGCAGGTTCCTTTAACAGATTACGGACGTACCGTGTCCCATAAAAGGACAATGAATTATTGCGTACCAATATGGGAACCCCCGTGACACAGCGCACTCTCGTTTTTTCCATGCTTTTTTCTGCCCCGTTCTCGGCGCCGACTGTCCCATCCCGGTTTTTCTTGACGTGATGAGGCTGAAAACCTAAGCTCAATCCAGCATCCTGTTTGAACGGAGCGGTCGGTGGTTCCGGCGAACCGGGTGAAATTCTGTTGGACTTTTTCGTACCGGGCGGCCATGATCCCCTACTACTGGCAGTACCTTCCGTTGTTCATGCAAATTCTTGCCGCGTTTTTGCTTGGCTTGGGGATGGTGATCGCCTCCTGGTTTGTCGGACGCCATCGCAACACGGCAACCAAGCTGGCGGCCTACGAATGCGGCATCGAGGCGGTGGGCGATGCCCGCAAGCGCTTCAGTGTGCGCTTTTATCTGGTGGGTATGCTGTTCATCCTGTTTGACGTGGAAGCGGTTTTCATCATGCCCTGGGCGGTGGTTTACCGCAAACTGCCTCAGATCACCGGTTCTCGGCTCTTCGGCTTCTGGGAGATGCTGGTCTATCTGGGCTTTGTGGCCGTCGGGCTCTACTACATTGTGCGCAAGGGCATCCTGAACTGGAGCCGGGACAAGGCGGATCTCTAGGATGAATGAGGCAAAGACATTCACCGGCAAGGCGGCCGTCCTTGAGGGGCTTCCCGAGCACCCGGCGATCAAGGCCATCCTTGACTGGAACCCGCAGGCGCTGACCGACGCCAAATTTGACCGGGACGAGTTGACGCTGACCATTACGACCGAAGAAATCCGCGCCGCCGTCATCACCGTTCAGGCTGCCGGCTACAACTTTTTTGAGGATATGACCGCGGTCGACTGGTTCCCCTCGTCGCCGCGCTTCCAGTTGAGCTACCACATCCTCTCCCACTCTTATAAGGAGCGCATCCGGTTGCGGGTGCTGCTTGAAGATGCGGACCCGTCGGTAGAGACCATCACCTCGGTCTGGCCCGCTGCCAACTATTACGAGCGCGAAGTCTTTGACCTGTTCGGCATTCGATTTGACGGGCATCCCAACCTGCGCCGCATCATGATGCCCGACGATTGGCAGGGGCATCCCTTGCGCAAGGATTATCCGGTGGAGGGGTACCGCTAATGACTGAGGTCTCAGGTACGCCCATCCTCCAGGCTCCGGTGGCCGAAGGCGCCGGGGACCAGCACATGGTCCTCAATATGGGGCCACAGCACCCCGCTACGCATGGCGTTCTGCGCCTGGTGCTGGAAGTTGACGGTGAGATGATTGTCCGGCTTTATCCGGAGATCGGCTATCTGCACACCGGCATCGAAAAGACCTGCGAGGCCAAGTTCTACCAGCAGGTGGTTCCCCTTACTGACCGCGTCAACTACCTGGATCCGCTGTCCAACAATCTGTGTTATTGCCTGGCCGTTGAAAAGCTGCTGGGACTTGAGATCCCCCCGAAAGCCCAGTGGCTCCGGGTCGTTCTGGCCGAACTGAGCCGCCTCAATTCGCACCTTATCTGGCTGGGCACCCACGCCATGGACATTGGCGCGCTCACCGTCTTTCTCTACACCTTCCGCGAGCGTGAGGATATTTTAAGAATCTTCGAGGCTGTAGCCGGACAGCGAATGATGACCAGCTACTTCCGCATCGGGGGTCTCTCCATGGAGCCGCCGCTGGACCTCCTCGGCCGCGTACAGGACTTCATCCACACCTTCCCGGAGAAGATCGACGAGTATTCCAATCTCCTGACCGGCAATCCGATCTTCCGCAACCGCTTGAAGGGCATAGGCTATCTGTCGGCGGCAGACGCCATCGCACTCGGCGTCACCGGTCCTCCGCTGCGTGCCTCGGGCGTGGACTTCGACCTGCGCCGCGACATGCCCTACTGCGGCTATGAGAACTTTGAGTTCAATGTCCCGGTTTCGACCGACGGTGATTGCTGGGCGCGGTATGAAGTTCGTCTCGTCGAAATGCGCGAAAGCGTGAAGATTATCCAGCAGGCGCTGGATGGCATGCCCGAGGGCCCGGTCAAGGCAGACGCGCCCAAGATCGTGCTGCCCGACCGCGAAAAGATGAAGACCCAGATGGAGGCGCTCATCCATCATTTCAAAATCGTCACCGAAGGCTTTGCGGTGCCCGCCGGAGAAGTCTATCAGGGCATTGAAGCGGGCCACGGGCAGACGGGATACTATGTGGTTTCAGACGGCACAGCCAAGCCCTACCGGGTTCATATGCGCTATCCGTCTTTCGCCACCTTGCAGGCCCTTGAGACCATGTGCAAGGGGCGTATGCTGGCGGACCTGGTTGCAGTCATCGGGTCCATCGATATTGTTTTGGGAGAGATCGACAGGTAAGGTAAGAAGGGGGAAAGCGCACGTGGTTGACTACTCGAAGCTCGCAGAAAAGGCAAAGGCTAATCAGGATGCCTCCAATTTGCTCTTCCGCACGGCAAGGGATTTAGATGCCGATCCAATTGTCTTCTTTCAACGAGTCACTGCGCTTATTGGCGAAGAGATGGACAAAGCCAATGAAGAACTCCGCAAGAGGGGAGTTGGCGCTATTGCCCGGAATCATTTGCCTGGCTTCAAGGGAGCTATTTTCCTTGCATTCGGAACCGGATTGTTGTGCAAGGTCGAGCTTGAGGTTCAAAAGGGAAGAAGTCTGATTGCGGCCGCAATCATCGGTCCTCCCAACGGATACGAGATATCCCGGAAGGAGTATCTTATCGGCCCGGCTCCGGCAGGTTTCCAGAGAAAGCATGACGCAGCCCCGGGGTTGCCAGTCGTCGGGGCGCCCCCTGAACAAATTGCGGAAGAGGTCGTTGCGGGTATTCTCATTGGCAGATTCTATTGAGTTTGGTACGGCGGTCTGCCCTGAGTTATGGGTATCTCTGGCTTCCCTTCTCCGCAGCTACACTGCGGCACACGGGCTGAATCGCGAGCGGCAGGCGATGATCGAAGCGGACGAGAAACGAATTCTTGTGCGATACGGCGGCAATTGGCTGGACTTGCAGCGCAGCGGCGCCAAGGTCACCTGGAAGCACGAAAATGGTCGAAGCGGAGAGTTGGAATTTACCGAGGCTGGCCGGTTGCGTGGCGCTTCAGGCCCGGACAAGGACGTAGAGATGGATATGGCCGCCGAAGCGTGGGCGCGGGAGCTGATGCAATGAGTCCAGAAAAAGCGAATCCGGAAACCATGACACTCTTTTCGCCCAAGCTGGCGGCGCGCCTCGACGCGCTGGTAAAGAAATACCCGCTCCGCCGCTCAGCTCTGGTTCCCATGCTCTTGTATGCGCAGGACGAGATCGGCTACCTCTCCGACACCGTCATCGCCGAAGTGGCCGCGCGCATCGGCATCACCGAATTGGAAGTGCGCAACGTGGCCAGCTACTACTCCATGCTGCGCTTCAAGCCCGTGGGCAAGTTCAACGTGCAGGTCTGCACCAACATCAGTTGCATGTTGCGCGGGGGCAATGAGGTGTATGAGCGGTTCCAGCAGGAATTGGGCATCGGGCGCAAGGGCATCACGCCCGACGGGCTGTTCTCGCTTGAAGAGGTGGAGTGCATTGGCGCTTGCTGCTGGGCGCCGGCCATCCAGGTGAACTACGACTTCCACGACGAACTGAATCCCGACCACGTGCCCGGCATTCTGGCCGGTTATCGCGGCATGGCTGAACGGAATGTGCCCGATGCCTAGGCTGGTCTCCCATCCCGATGAAGTCAAGATCGTAACCCGGCGCTTTGGCCTGGGAGCGGCAAAGATCGACCGCTATCTCGAACTCGGCGGCTACACGGCTGCAAAAAAGTGTCTCGAACAGGGCTCCGAGTGGATCATCAATGAGATGAAGGCCAGCAATCTGCGCGGGCGCGGCGGCGCAGGTTTCCCGGCGGGCATGAAGTGGTCGTTTGTTCCCAAAGAATCGGCCAAGCCGAAATACGTGCTGGTGAACGGCGACGAAAGCGAGCCGGGAACCTGCAAGGATCACCTGATTTTCCTGCACGATCCGCATTCGGTGATTGAAGGCACAATCATCGCCGGACTGGCCATCGGCGCCAAGCTGGGCTTCATCTACCTGCGCGGCGAATACCGCTATCTGCTTGAAATCATGGAGAAAGCCGTCGCCGATGCCTACGCCAAGGGCTTTCTGGGCAAGAACATCTTCGGTCACGGAGACGAATCGACGGGGACCGAGTTTCAGATCATTACCCACACCGGCGCGGGTGCCTATGAGGTGGGCGAAGAATCTGCGCTGATGGAGTCGCTCGAAGGCAAACGTGGCGTACCGCGCATCAAGCCGCCCTTCCCTGCCATCGTGGGCCTCTATGGCGGTCCCACGGTCATCAACAATGCCGAGACCATCGCCACCGTGCCGCATGTGATTGCCATGGGCGGCGCGGCTTACGCGGCCGTGGGTTCGCCGCGCAATGGCGGAACGCGGCTCTTCAGCATCAGCGGCCACGTGGAGCGGCCTGGCGTCTACGAGCTGCCCATGGGCTACAACCTGAAGAAGATGATCTACGAAGTGGCCGGCGGCATCCGTGGCGGGCGCAAGCTCAAGGCCGTTATCCCCGGCGGTTCCTCGACGCCCGTGCTGCTGCCCGACGAGATTGAAAACCTGGGCATGGATTTCGACCAGGTGGGCAAGGCGGGTTCCATGCTGGGCTCGGGCGGCGTGGTGGTGCTGGACGACCAGACCTGCATCGTCGAATTCGCGCTGCGGACGATCAGCTTCTATCAGCACGAAAGCTGCGGCTGGTGTATTCCCTGCCGCGAGGGCACGGACTGGCTGAAGAAGAGCCTGACCCGCTTCCATGCGGGCTTCGGCGAAGCCAAGGACATCGACAACATTCAATACCTGGCCGAGAATATGCTGGGCCGCACCTTCTGCCCGTTGGGCGATGCTGCGGCCATGCCTATCCTTGGCTTTGTGAAGAAATTCCGCAAGGAGTTTGAAGAGCATTTGAACGGGAAGCCGTGCCCGTTCGCAAAGCACGTTGAACTGGCCGTGATTTGAGAGGGCATCGCTCAGGCCGAGGCTTTGAAAGGGCACGGCTTTAGCCGTGCCGCAAGTCGAGAACAAAGAACGAGGGCTTTAGCCCCTGAGGGAAGTTTTCTGGACGGGTTGCATTCTCTCGGTGGGTAAAGCCGGAAATTAAAGCCAGCACTGAGTTGTTTGCACCGATTGAGCAGAGGATCGACGAGACACGAATGGCAGACGTAACCATTACAGTTGACGGCAAGAAGCTGACGGCTCCCGCGGGGACGCTGCTGATCGACGTCTGCCGCAAGGCGGGCATCGAGATCCCTGCGTTCTGCTATTACCCAGGGCTCAGCTTGCAGGCTGCCTGCCGCATGTGCGTAGTGCGCCAGGAGAAAGTCCCCAAGCTGCAGACGGCCTGCACCACTACGGTCGCCGAGGGCCAGGTCTTCATCACCGAGTCCGACGAGATTGCCCAGGCGCGCAAGGCGACCCTCGAGCTGCTGCTGGGCAACCATCCGCTCGACTGCCCGGTCTGCGATGCCGGCGGCGAGTGCGAATTGCAGGACATGACCTTCAAGTACGGGGCGGGCGAGAGCCTCTACGCCGAGGCCAAGGAGCATCGCGACGAGCAGCAGTGGTCGCCCGCCGTCTTCTACGACCGCCCGCGCTGCATCCTTTGTTACCGGTGCATCCGCATGTGCGGCGAGGGCATGGACGTGTGGGCGCTGGGAGTGCAAAACCGCGGCGTCAGCTCGGTGATCGCACCCAACGGCGGCAACCGGCTGGACTGCGAGCAGTGCGGCATGTGCATTGACGTCTGCCCCGTGGGCGCGCTCACCAGCGGCAGTTATCGCTATAAGACGCGCCCCTGGGAGATGAACCACGTTTCGACGGTCTGCACCCATTGCTCCGACGGCTGCAAGGTGACGCTGGGCGTGCGCCAGACCAATGATGGCTCGGAAATTGTGCGCGCGGACAATCGCGACAAGAGCGGCATCAATGGCGACTTTCTCTGCGCCAAGGGCCGCTTCGGCTTTGACTTTGTAGAAAATCCCGAGCGGCTGACCAGCCCCCTGGTGCGCAATGCCGAGGGCAAGCTGGAACCGGCCACCTGGGAGCACGCGCTGCGCACTGCCGCGGCCAAGCTCAAGGAGATTCGCGACGGCCGGACTGGAACGGCGGGGGGCGGCGCGGCCATCGGCGTTATTGGCTCGAACCAGTCCACCAACGAAGAGAACTACCTGCTGCAGAAGTTTGCGCGGACGGTGCTCCAGACCAACAACATCGACCACGAGCGCAGCACCGATTACGCGGCCTTTGCGCGCGCCCTCGCCGGACACAACGGCAAGGCGGCCAGCCTGCGCGACATCGCCTCGGCTCCAGCCATTCTGCTCATCGGCGGCAATCCCACTGAGGAGCATCCGCTGCTGGCCTGGACTCTGCGCACCAACGTGCGGCTCAATCGCGCCCGGCTCTATATCGCCAATTGCAAAGCCATCAAGCTGGAGCGGCAGGCCAAGGCGACGTTGCGGCTACAGGCAGACGGCTATTCAGCCTTCTCCGCTTTTCTTGTCGCCGGCAATCCTGACGTCGGCAACACTGCAACCGGCAAATCCGCCTTCCGCAAAGCCGTGCTGGACGAGGAGTCGCTCGTGGTGATCTTTGGCGAGGAGTATCGCGGCCCGGCCGTTGAGGCCCTCGTCGCCTGGGGCTTGAAGCGCGGCAATGTGCGCTTCGCCTTCCTCGGCGACCACGCCAACTCCCGCGGCGCGGCCGACATGGGGCTTCTGCCCGATCTGTTGCCCGGTTATGTGCCGGTAACAGCTCCCGGCGCTTTTTCGGAGTATCCTGGGCTGCCCGAAGCACCCGGCAAAACGCTGCCGGAAATCTTAGAAGCCGCCGGCAAAGGCGAACTGGGCGCGCTGCTTGTCGTCGGCGCAAACCCCGTGGCCGGCCTGGGAGTAGAACCAGCAGCCTTGAAGAATACATTCCTCGTGGTCCAGGACATCTTTCTCACTGAGACCGCGGCCTTGGCCGACGTGGTCTTCCCTGCCGCCAGCCTCTATGAGAAGACCGGCACAGTCACCAACACATTTGGCGACGTGCAACTGGTCAAGAAGGCGGCCGACCGAGCCGGTGTCAAGCCGGACTTTGAGATTCTTGTCCGGCTGGCCGGCGCCATGGGCGTGGATGTGAAAGCACTGGTTCCCTTCGGCAAGGGAGGCGTTACCGCCGATCTGGGCCAATCGCGCGGCGTGCAGGCCGGCGAGGCGGATCGTCATGCAGTCTGGCTGGCGGCCAACAACCTGGAGCCGAAGCTGAGCCCATTCGATCCTCTTGCCGTGCTGGACGAAATCGAGCGGCTGGTTCCCGGCTACACCCTTGACCGGATCAATCTTTTCGGTGGCAACGATGTGCGCACAGAGCCGGGCTTTGTACCGGTCTCGGCCCTGACCTCGCCGCCAGCAGCCGGGCCGAATCTGGTGGTTCCCGCGCACGATGGCCTGTTCACCTCCAGCACGCTGGGCCGTTACAGTCCGGCGCTCAAAGAACTCCAGCAGCATCAGGCGCATGAGTTGGCAAAGTCCGCAGCGGATTAGCTCTCGCGAGAGAGAAGCGCGGAAGGGGCTTCATGCTTTCCCACCCTAGCCGCAAAAAAACAAGAACGCGGCGAGAATGGGGCACCTAGTACCAGCGCGTTCAACATAGCGGTATCAAGAAAAGAAGAGGCTGAAGGCACGTGACGATTTTGCAGTTTTTCCTGTGGAGCTTGCTCAAGGTGGCCGTGGTGACGGTTGTGATGCTGCTCGCCGTCGCCTACACCGTGCTGCTGGAGCGCAAGCTGGTGGGCCGCATCCAGAACCGCTGGGGCCCCAGCCGCGTGGGTCCGTTTGGCCTCCTTCAGCCGCTGGTGGATGGCGCAAAGTCCTTCCTCAAAGAAGACCTGATCCCCACCGCGGTCTACAAGCCGCTCTATCTGCTTGCGCCCATCCTCGCCCTCGGCTGCGCGCTGATCTCCATTGCCGTTGTCCCCTTCGGCGAACCCAATGTCGGACCCGCCGGCATACATCTCTTTGAAATCTCCGATGTGAACATCGGCCTGCTGGTGATTCTGGGCGTCACTTCGATCGGCGTCTACGGCATCGCGCTGGCCGGATGGTCGTCCAACAACAAGTATTCGCTGCTCGGCTCGCTCCGCTCTTCGGCGCAGTTGATCAGCTACGAGTTGGCGCTGGGCCTCTCGCTGGTGGGCGTGGTGATCCGCGCCGGGTCGCTCAACTTGCGCGTGATTGTGGAGCAGCAGGCGACCAAAGGCTTTTTTACCTGGAACATCTTCGGCGGATTGCAGTTTGTAGCCTTCTTCATCTACCTGATGGCTGCCTTCGCCGAGACCAACCGCTCTCCCTTCGACTTGCCCGAGGCCGAGAGCGAACTGACCGGCGGCTATCACACCGAGTACAGCTCAATGAAATTCGCCATGTTTTTCATGGCCGAGTACGCCAACATGATCAACGTGGGCTGCGTGGCCACGCTGCTCTTTCTGGGCGGATGGACCAGTCCCTTCGGCAACCTCATTCCCCCGCCTGAAAACATCTTCGTCCACGCGCTGTTTCCCATCTTCTGGTTCGCGGCCAAGGTCTTTTGCTTCCTCTTCCTTTACGTCTGGGTACGCGGCACGCTGCCCCGCTTCCGCTATGACCAATTGATGAACTTCGGCTGGCGCTACCTTATGCCGCTGGCCATTCTGAACATTGTGGCCACAAGCCTCTGGTTTGCGTACCACTGAATTACAATCGGGGAGGATTTCTCGGAGCCCGGCGCGAAACCTGATCGGCTTGCTCCATTTGGCCCTCCCCTTAACCGCCCGGTTTTGCTTTGCCGGCTTTAGTTCTTACGCCAGGGAACGATGCACCTGATTCTGTTTTTCCTGTTTGCCGGATTTTGCCTGGCCGGAGCCATCAACCTCCTGCTCCAGAGCCATCCCATCAACAGCGCCCTGTCGCTGATTGTGGTGATGACCTCGCTGGCCGTGCTTTACCTGCTGCTGGGCGCGGAGTTCCTGGCCGCCGCGCAGGTCATCGTCTATGCCGGCGCAATCATGGTCCTCTTCACCTTCGTGGTCATGCTGCTCAACGCCGGTCGCGAAGAGCGCACCATGGGCAGCCGCGTGGCGCGCGCCGTGGGCTTTCCCGCAGTCGTCGTAATCCTGGGCGTCGTCGCCACCGTGATTCTCAGTGCGCAAGGCCTGGGCGTTGCCGGTCTGCGCGACGGAATCACCTCCACTGAAGAACTGAGCCGGGTGCTCTTCACCGAATTGCTCCTGCCCTTTGAAGTCACCTCAGTGCTGATCCTCATTGCGATTCTGGGCGCGGTTGCGCTGGCCCGTCATGGCGACGGAGACCCTAAAGGCAACGGAGAAAGGACGGGAGCCAAGTGAATTTTCTCTCTCAGGAAGTCCCCATCTCCTGGTACCTGCTCTTGAGCGCCGTGCTGTTTTCGCTCGGCGTGGTCGGTTTCCTCATCAAGCGCAACCTGATCACCGTCTTCATGTCCATTGAGCTGATGCTCAACGCCGTGAATCTCTCGTTTGTGACCTTCGCCCATCAGTGGCACGCGGTGAAGGGACAGATCTTCGTCTTCTTTGTGATGATGGTGGCCGCCGCTGAAGCTGCCGTGGGACTCGCCATCATCATTGCCGTCTTCCGCACCCGCGCAACCTTGGCCGTCGATCGCATCGACCTGATGAAACTATGAACGGATCTCTCCATCTCTGGTTGATTCCGCTGCTGCCCTTCGCGGGGTTTCTGGTCAATGGACTCTTGGGCCGCCGACTGCCCAAGTGGACGATCACCACGGTCGCCCTGCTTGCGCCGCTGGCTGCATTCGGCGTGGTGCTGAACGCCGCCGCATGGATCTATCTTCGAGGAACCATCCAGGCAGCACCGGCATGTGCCATGTGCGGTCCGGGTCCGGGCTTCGGGTTTCCCTACGTCGAAACCTGCCCGTTCCCTTGGATCAACATCGCCGCACTGCAAGTGGATTTCAGCTTCGTCCTCGACCAGCTTTCCCTTGTAATGCTTCTGGTCGTCACCGGCGTGGGTTTCCTCATCCACATCTACTCCGTCGGCTACATGAGCGACGAAGAAGGCTACGCGCGCTACTTCTCCTATCTGAATCTCTTCCTCTTCTTCATGAC